>JAAUYH010044992.1_pt1 | contig 19404 bp, 13 predicted proteins | sample 7278061 | NCBI WGS metagenome assembly JAAUYH01 (sample SAMN14350203, study PRJNA611818) | marine sediment metagenome | isolation source: surface marine sediment (0.6m) | place: French Polynesia: Moorea | collected 2018-08 | reverse complement strand
GGGCAGGATGGGTATCGAATGTTCCCTGTGGTGTCTGCTGGACGACGGCGGGGATCTGAGCGCGGGAATCGAGTTTTTCCTGCCGCGCTACCCGGAACACAGCGAGCAGGTTCTGGACCGCCTGGAGGAAATGGCCGAGGAGTGCCGGCCTGTACTGCGGCGTGATCGCAGCACTGCCAGTCTGGACCGGGCATCGGAACGGGAAAAAGCCACCTGGGACGCATCAGCGGATGCCATTCTGGTACTGGATCGCCAGGGCGGAGTAATCGACAGCAATCACGCAGTTACCGCCCTGTTTGGCCTGCCGCCCGACCAGTTGGTCGGTATCAACCTGACCCAGCTGCTAGTGGGAGAATCTTCCATGCCGGGCCGGGGCTCACCGCTGGCGGTAACCGACGGCAAACCGGGCCGCACCCTGCAGGTCACCGCCACACGATCGGACGGCTCCCGCTTTCCAGCAGCCCTGCGAATCAGTCCCTGTGGCGCGCCGGAACCTGATGAATATGTCTGCTGGATCCGCGACCTGTCCACGCCCAGCGGGCATGATCTCCGCTTTCAGGCGCTGTGCCAGGAGTCTCCGGACGCGGTCTGGGTGGTGGATGGCGCCGACGGCCAGGTACTGGAAGCCAACCCCGCCTTCGAAAAGGTTTTTGGCAGCTCGACCCTGCCGACGCACCTGGAATCCGCCGACTGGGTCGGCCGCATTGGCCTGGACTTCCGCGCTTTGGTCATAGAAAGGCGGCGAGCGGCCCTGCGCACCGGCCAGGGCTATCGGATCGATTACGCGTTTTCAGCGGGACCCGGCGACGTTCGCTGGCTTGGGGAACGCATGGTGCCCGTGGCCGACAGCGGCAATGAACCGTCTCAGCACTGGGTTGTGGTGACCACCGACCGCACTGGGGAACACGTCCGGCAACGGGAGCTAAAGAGCAGCCGCCTGGTTCTGGAGCAGCTGTCCTCACACCTGGACGAAGTGCTGTGGCTGGTCGACCCGGAGTCCGAGGAGACGCTGTTCTGCAGTCAGTCGCTGGAACGCGTATGGGGTGTGTACGCTGGTGCGGAGATTCAGTTTCCGGGCTGCTGGCGTTCACTGGTGGACGACGCCGGCTGGCAAGGACTGCAGCGTCAGTGGCAGGAAGCCGGGCGCGGCCAGGGTTCCCGCCGGCAATACCCGGTGATCCATCCATCAGACGGGCACCGTGGACTGCTGGAATTGGCCATGTTTCCAGTGACCGACGAATCCGGCCGGGTCAGCCTGGTTGCCGGAATTGCCGCCGCAGCGGAAGGCTTTTGCCGGCATACCCCAATATTGGACTCCGATGCTCAGGAAAACCCAACGGTAGCGGCTGATGCAGGCTTTGAACGCTGAACAACGCCCCGGGTTCGTTGACGCCGCCGCCCGGGACGTTCAGACTGAATTCACAACAATAAGAATCCTCCAGAGTTGGACCCTGTCGGCGGATATCCGATGAGTGTCCCGGCCAGCCTAACCAAACCGCAAGGGAGCGCAGCCGCCGCCGTGAATGACGACGGGATCAGGAACCTCGCAGCGATGACGCATCTGATCGATGATCTGCCAATGCTGCCCCAGGTACTGGTACGCATCATTCAGCTGGATCCGGAATCCGACCGGTACTTCGACGAGGTGGAACAGCTGGCCACCGAAGACCCCGCCCTGGCCGTCCGTGTTATCGCCCTGGCCAATTCCGCCGCGTCATCACCCGCTGAGCCCATCACGTCCATCGCTACCGCCATGACCCGCATGGGAACATCAACGGTCAGCCAGATGCTGGCCTGCCTGGCGGTGCAGAAAGTCTTTATGCCCACCGAGCCGAATCAGATCAATATGTGGGTCCATTCGGTCTGCACCGCTCTGGTCGGGCGGACCTTAGCCAGATTGATCACGCAACTGGGTGTGGAATCGGGGACGGCCTATCTGACGGGATTGCTGCATGACGTAGGCCGTTTCGTGATGTTTGAACACGCCTCACCGCAGCTCATGGCCGTTGACGAGTCCAATTGGAATACGCCGGAGCAGCTCATCGCAGCGGACCTGGCCGTGTTCAAATACACGCATAGTGAACTGGGCTACCTGGCTTGCCAGCGGTGGGGGCTGCCGGACCTGCTGGCCAACGTCATCCGCGCTCACCACAACCCGATACCCAGCTCGATCACGCCGGGTTCCTCCGACGCGCTGAATTTTGTCGTGCAGTGGGCCGACCATTTGAGCATTCATGTCATTGACGTTCCCGAAGAGGACCTGGAGGATCGTGACCTGGCTGAACTGGTCACCGAGTGCTGTCCGGTCCAGGGCTGCCCGGAAGCCTGGGTGCCCCGCATCACCAAGCACATCAACCGAATGCGGGACGAAAGCAGCGCGCTGCTGCAAAGCCTCGGATTTGCAGCCCACTGAACCCTCAGGGCCGACCCGCGCCAAAGCGCCTTATGGCTTGATCGCCTGATACAGGAAAGGGAGGCTGACGTCCATTCGGTGATCGATTCCTGAATGGGTACCGTCGAACTCCTGGTAGGTGTGGTCAACACCGGACCGCCGCAGCTCCCGGGAGAGGATTCGCGTTCCATACTGGATCCAGTACTGATCGCGCCAGCCGCAGTCGATGAATATGCCCTTCATCTGGAGCAGGTTTTCCCGATACTTGCCGACCATGAAAATCGGGTCGTGGGACAGCCAGCGCTTCCAACGCGCAGTGATGAATTCACCAGTCTCCAGGTCCAGTGGCAGCTTGAAACCGTTGGGTGCCGATGGCGACGGGTCATAGCTCGCCGCCATGGCGATCATCATCAGCGTCATAACCTCCGCGGAGCCGGGGTTTCGCACGGATCTGAAATGCTTGAGAAAGCGCTTCACGCGGCCATCGTCGTGACCCGGCGGTAAGTCGTCGAGCTTTTGCGGACGCCGATAACTGCCGGCCTTCAGGGCGGGAGATCGGTATTTCGACAGTTCAGTCAGCGCCTCAGGCCAGCCGCAGCGATAGACAAAATCAAAGTAGGCGTCACCGGAGTGGTTCGCCACGGCGCCCCAATAGCGGGGATACTTCATGGCGTGCACGATGGCGGCGTATCCGCCGGATGATTTGCCAAAGCAAGCCCGGTGTTCCCGTGCGGCAAGGGTTCTGAATTCGCCGTCAATAAACGGAATCAGCTCCCTGGTCAGGTAATCGGCATAGCGGCCGATGGCGCTTGAATTGATGTACTGGTTGCCGCCAAGTGAAGTGAAACAGTCGGGGAACACAATGATGGCAGGGCCCATCTTGCGCCGGGCAATCAGTCTCGCGGCCTGCTGCGGCACGCTCTCGTCAAAACTGCGCCAGTTGACGTGAGACCAGCCCGAGCCGGTATAGCCCACCAGGTCAAACATCACCGGGAATCGGCGACCCGCCGGAGTCGAGTCATATTGCGGAGGAAGCCACACAGGAAAACGGCGCACCGCCGGGTCCCCCAGCGGATTATCCGCCAGTAATCTCGAGTGGTGCTCCACCACGACGATGCGTCCATCCTTTGTCATTTTCCAGTTCCCTCAGATCCGCCCGAACAGGCACCTGGACGTGTATACGTGGGACGCCTGATCCCGGCCCGGATCTTCGAATAAAAACGTGGCAGACCCTATCACCTGGTCTGTTCCGTCCAGCACCAGGGTGAAGTTGTGATGGCCGGTGGGATGCATGGTGGAAGCATAGCTCACAGTCGATTCGGTGGAATTGTCCTTGTACTCCGACACCAGTTTCAGCCCGCCCTCGTCTTCTTGGATTTTGATTTTTGCGGGATTGGCGTAGGTGCCAATATAACGGCGGGCATCGATGTCGAACCCCTCGTCACCTCCCGGGGCGGCAGACGGGGATGGCATCTCCAGCCGACACCCGGTCAGCGACTCAATCACCTCGAGTCCGACACTGACGAACAGCTGCTCCCCACCCATGGCACTGTTGGCCTGCAGCGACATGGCGAAATCCTGCTGCGGCGCCAGCATGACAAAAGCGTTTTGGCCTATGGTCCTGCCCGCGGCTATGGTCAGCCGGTCTTCACCCAGCGGCATAGCCGCCCATCCCAGCAGCAGTTCGCTGTCGTCCGGAGGCACGGTTCGTGACGGCGTGCGCATCATTCTGACCGTGTCTGCATCCAGATATCGCCTGCCGTCAGCCGCAACGCCGTCGCCGAGATGCATGCTGGCGAAGGCCAGCAGTCCCTCGGCGGTCAGGGAAACTGACGAACCTGCCGGGCTCATGGACCTGGGCAGGCGCAGTTTGTCGTCCACTTTGAAGGCACCGGATTCCGGGTCCCAGTGATGGCCCAGGGCGTGTTCCGGCCCCAGCGCGTTGACGTCATAGAAGGAGTACTGCGATATTCCCAGCGGTTCCAGCAGGCGCGCTGCCAGTACATCGTCGAAGGGCTCGCCGGTCACCGCTTCGATCACCCGGCCCGCGATGCAGTACGACGTGGAGTTGTAGCCACGCATGGATCCCGGCGGATGTATCAGGCGAAGGCCACTGCAGGCGTCAACATATTGCCTGAGGGCATCAGCGCTGTCCCCGAAGTCTTCAAAGAACTGTCCCTCGATCCCGCAGGAGTAGTCCAGCAGTGTCCGGATTGTCATCTCGTCCGGTACGTGCTCACCCGAGATTCTCAGATCAGGCAGGTATCGGCTCACCGGCGCCTCCAGGTCGACCTCTCCACTTTCGGACAGTTTGCACAACAGGGTTGCCGTGAACACCTTGGTTATGGAGCCAATCTGGAACAGCGTCTCGTCGGAGACCTCCACCCCTGACGGGACGTCAGCAAATCCAGCAGCGACCGAGCTGCGAAAGTTGCCCTGCTGCACCGCGATTGCGGCACCTGGGATATGAAACCGGTCCAGCGCGTCACTCAGCGTTCCGGTGTTGAGAACGGTATTCAGATCAGTTTCGGCCATGTCGTTGGAGCCTCGTCTTGCAGTCAGTCTGACTGATTTTCGGGGACGCTTGCATAAATTCAAATAAGAATTTAGTATTCATATACGAATATTATATTCAGAACAACCTATGATGCCAGGGAAACATTCCATTGAAGATCGCGCCAGCCGGTTGATTGCCGACTGCCCCAACGTGTGGGATCTGACCATTCCCTGGGTTCAGATGTACTGGAGCATCGACCTGCTGAAGCGCTATCGCCGGGCGGGATACACCTACGCCAGCCTGACCATCCAGGACATGCCGGCAACGTTTGAGGGGGTGCGCAGGGACATCGGCGAGTTCCGGAAGCTTTGTATTCCCCACGCAGACTGGCTGTGTTTTGCCGAATCTGCCGGCGACATCGACGCCGCCCGCCGGGAAGGGAAGCTGGCGCTCGGCATCAACGTTCAGGATACCGAGCTGGTACACGACGATATTGGCCGCCTGGAGATCCTGCGAGACCTCGGGGTCCGGCACATGCTGCTGGCCTACCAGGTGAGAAACCGCGCGGCAGACGGTTGCGCTGAACCGGCCAATGGCGGCCTCAGCCTGTTCGGACGTCAGCTGGTCCGAAGGATGAACGAGGCAGGAATCATTGTCGACGGTTCCCATGTGGGCAAACGCTCTTCCCTGGACGCCATCGAACTTTCCCAGACGCCGGTCATATTTTCCCATTCAGGCATCAAGTCCGTATGCGACCACATCAGAAATATCGACGACGAGCAGATCCAGGCCTGCGCTGATGCCGGTGGTGTGATTGGCATCGTGGGCATCGGCGCATTCCTGGGCGATCCCGATGCGTCTGCGGCCACTGTTTTTCGCCACCTGGACCACGTGGTCCAGCGGGTGGGACCCCAACACGCGGGCATCGGAACCGACTTCATCGACGACCTGGCCCCAGTGTGGAAATCCATCGAGGAGTCCGGTGGCGACGCATGGCATCCCCACGGCCCGCAGCGTTACGAGGGTGTGGCTTTCGCACCAGAACAACTCAAAGAACTGGTCCAGATCATGATTTCCAGCGGCTACGACGATGCGGCGATACACGGCATCCTCGGCGGCAATTTCAGACGGGTGTACGACCTGGTACACGAATCCCCAACCCGGTCGAGCCAATCGGCGGGGAGCTATGGAGACTAGGAGCATGAAAAAATCACTATTGCGAATCGCACCGTTAGCGCTGATGGTTGCGGGCCTTCCTGGTCTGACAGGACCGGTCGCTGCCCAACAGTCGGGGCAGCCCGAGGCCAGCAGCGAAGTCATCGAGGAGATCATCGTGGTGGCTTCCCGTCGGGAAGAACGCGCCATTGACGTTCCTGTGTCATTGTCAGTCTTCGACGCGACGTCAGCGGTGCAGACCGGCATCACCGACATTAATGCCATGGCAGACTTCGTACCCAATCTGCAGGCCCAGGACGGTGGAGCCCCGGGCCTGGGTAACCTGGTCATCCGCGGCATTTACGTGGGCGGCGCCCCAACGGTCGGAACCTATATTGACGACGTACCCTACGGCGGCGTGGTTGGCAGCTTTGCAGCGTCCCTGGCGCTGGACGCTTCACTCTACGATCTGGATCGAATCGAAGTGGTGCGGGGCCCACAGGGCACGCTCTACGGTGCCAGCTCCGTGGGCGGCGTGGTTCGCTACATCACCAGGCCACCCAGCCTGGAGGAGGTCGAGGGGTACATCTCGGCTGATTACGCCGATATCGACAATGGTGAATCGGCGACGCTGATACGTGGCCGGGTTTCGGTGCCACTGGCTGAGGACCGCTTTGCTGTGGCCGTCAGTGGCTACTCGGACAGCAACGACGGATTTATCGACAACGGTATCACCGGAGAAGCCGATATTGACAGCTTTGACTACTCCGGTGGCCGCCTGGCGGCCCGGTGGGCAGTCACCGACGACTTCGAGCTCAATGCCAACGTGTTTCAGCATGAGGCCGACTTTGACAGCGCCAGCTACGAGACCTTCGATCCCACCAGCGGCCAGCCGATTTTCGGCCGCTACACCACCGAATTTGCCGCTCCCAGGGAGCTGGAACTGGACATCTATTCACTGACGGCCGACGTCAATCTGTCCTTCGGTACCTTTACCTCCGTGACCAGCGACCAGACCGGCGACATCGAAAACCTGTCCGACGTTACACCGGTGCTTGGCCCGCTGCTGCCTGGCTCGCAGATTTCGCTGAGTTCCGGCAGTGAAATTGACCGCTTCACCCAGGAGTTCAGACTGACCTCAAACAGTGAGGGCAGCGTGGAGTGGATCGTGGGAGCCTACTACACCAAGCAGGAAAGCGAAGAATTTCAGATCACCATCGAAGATCCGCCGGTGGTCAACCTGATCAATCTTCAGACCAGCCAGGAATACGAGGAACTGGCCCTGTTCGGCAATATGACCTACGCCTTCTCCGATGCGTGGGACGTGACCCTGGGCCTGCGGTACTCCGACAATGAAAACGCCATCCAGCAGAGCTTTACCGGCGCCCTTTCCAGCCCGCTGCTGGACAATCTGAACACCGTGACCGACGACAGCGTCACCACCTATCTGCTCAACACCCGCTACCGCTTCAGCGACTCGCTGAATTTTTACGGACGGGCAGCCAGCGGTTACCGTCCTGGAGGCGCCAACCTGGTGGTGGACATAGGTGGGCAGTTGTTCGGAACGCCCTCCTATTCTCCGGATGACCTGTGGAGCTACGAGGCCGGCATCAAGGGGCGCCTGGCGGACGGCAGGCTGAGCTATGACGTTGGCGTATACGTGATCGACTGGTCCGATGCCCAGATCGGGTTTGTCAATCCGGTCACCGGCCTGGGCGAAACCGGGAACGCTGAAGGGGACGTGGACGCCAGCGGGCTCGAAGCCAGCCTCAGCGGCGAGCTGTTCCCGAACTTCCTGGTGACAGCCAGCCTGGCCATTGCCGACGCCGAGATCGAGGACGACGAGCCCAACCTGGGCGGACTGGCCGGCGAATCGCTGCCGGGAAATCCCGAATCAACGGCTTCAATCGCCGCAGACTACCTGTTCACCCTGGGCTCGGCTGACGTCAGCGTCGGCGCAACCTGGCGCCACACCGGTGACTACAACTCCAACTTCAGCCAGGCCGTCACCGGCAATTACAGCAATCCGTCCTATTCGCACTTTGATATTCGCGCGGGCGTGCGGTTTGACAAGGTGTCCATCAATCTTTACGGAACCAATATCACGGACAAGTTTGCCTACCAGACGGTCTTCCCCGTTGCCCCCGTGTTCGCCTATGGTGTACCGCTGCGGCCACGTACATACGGCATCAATCTACGCTACGACTTTTAGTCAGACCTGACCCACCCGGAGCCGCGACGCGGCTCCGGCCTTATCTCGATACCGGGGAACATCCATGTCGGTCCACATCAAGACCCATCAGCTGATCCTGTTCGCCCTGCCCGCCCTGGTCTCGGCGGCCATGCACAACCCGGTGGTTGCCGGCATCATTCCGTCGCTTTACGCCACCGAGTTCGGTCTCGATCTGGCGGTCATTGGCTCGGTGATGCTGGCGGCGCGGATTTTTGACGCGGTGACAGACCCGGTCATCGGCCTGCTGTCTGACAAGACAGAGTCGAGGTTTGGCCGGCGCAAACCCTGGGTCGCTGCCGGAGCGGTCCTCACCGTCATCACCATCTGGTTCCTGTTTCGCCCCGGGGAAACCGTCACCATTTCCTATTACCTGACCTTGTCCATTCTGCTGTACCTGGCCTGGACCATCATGGAAATACCCTACGTGGCCTGGATGCTGGAGATGTCCCGGGACACGAAAGAGAGAACCCGGATCAATGCCTTTCGCAGCGGCGCCCTGCTGGTAGGCGGCATCCTGTTCTACCTGTTTCCAAAGCTGGTACCCGGTTCCGATGGCAGCATGAATTTCCAGGTGCTGGGAGTGCTGGCCATATTCATCGCCATCAGCGTACCCCTGTTTACCGTCCTGGCGGTCAAGTACGTGCCCGAGGGTGAAGTGTTCGAGGGCGAGGCTGCGCCGAAAATCACTGAGCTTTGGCAGTCCATCAAGTCAAACCGGCCGTTCCTGGCGTTCCTGGCCATGTATGCCTTCATCGGCCTGGCCAGTGGCGTCGGCAATGTGGTTGCCTTCATGTACATCGACACCTACCTGGACATCGGCACCCGCTTCACGGAGCTGTTCCTGCCCGCTGTGATCCTGGGCCCGCTCACCCTGCCGTTGTGGACCTGGGTACTGAACCGCTATGGCAAGTACCGGGTCTCGGCGTTGGCTTTCACCATCTACATGCTGCTGATGCCCATGCCCTGGTTTGTCTCGCCGGGAGAATCGGCCTTCCTGCCCATGCTGTTGCTGTATGCCGCGAGCAGTCTGTTCATGCCCCTGCTGATGGTGTCCATGCCGGCCATCCTCGGCGACATCATTGACTACGACGAGCTTCAGACCGGCAAGAACCGAGCGGGCCAGTACAGTGCTTTTCTCACCCTGATTGCCAAGGCCACCACGGCTATTGGCGGACCCCTGGCGCTGATCGCCATCGGCGTCTTCGGCTACCAGCCCGGTGCGGTTGAAAATACCGAGACGGCCATTTTTGGTCTGCGCGTGGTGTACAACCTCGTGCCGCCCCTGCTGGTCCTGCCGGGAATCCTGCTGCTTTGGTACTTCCCAATCAACGACAAGAGCCAGGTGGAGATCAAGAACCAGCTCGAGGCCCGCGCCGCCGTTGTGACTCCGGCATGAGCGGCGCGGACCGGCAAAAACTCCTCGACGACGCTGCCCGGCGCCACGGTGTGCCGGGGGGCGTGCTGGCTATCCTGGACCAGGGCAAGCTGTCGGTGGTGACCACCGGCGTCCTCAGTGTCGATACCGGCGAGGCCGTCCGGCCGGATTCGCTGTTCCAGATCGGCTCCATCACCAAGGTCCTCACGGCAACGCTGTTGATGACCCAGGTGGATCGCGGCCGGGTGGAGCTGGATTCGCCAATCCGGACCTACCTGCCCGATTTCCGGACCGCTGACATCGAGGCGGTCAAAGCCATCACCGTGCGCCAGCTCCTGTGCCACACCAGCGGACTGGACGGCGACTTTTTCACCGACACCGGCAATGGTCCGGGACGGTTGTTGCGGTTCCTGGACCGCTGCGCGCTGCTGCCCCAGCTGTTCGACCCCGGGACCGATTTTTCATACTCCAACGTGGCCTACAACGTGGCGGGCCGTATTGTCGAAACGGTCACCGGCATGGACTTCGACACGGCCTTGAAGCGGCTGCTGTTTGAACCGCTGGGATTGAAACAGTCCGTGGTGGACCCCTATGACATGCCGGGTCGGTCACTGGCTGCCGGCCATGTGCCGGATCCCGACAGTTCCGGTGGATCGAAGCAGCTGGAAACGCTGTTCACCCTGGCGGTTTCGTCCAGCCCAGCCGGCGCTACCACCATGATGTCCGCAGCTGACCTGGTGGCGTTTGCGCAGATGCACCTGACCGCCGGCCAGAACGCCGCCGCCGAGGCAGTTCTCTCCCCGACAGCGGTTGCCGCCATGCAGGACGAGCAGGTTCGCATTCCGGTGCCATCCAGGGGCCTGGATGCCTGGGGGCTGGGCTGGTTTTTCCAGGACGTGGACGGCTGCGCACTGATCGGACACGACGGGGCGACGGTGGGGCAGAATGCCTACCTGAGAGTCGATCGGAAGTCCGGCAGCGTCGGTGTGCTGTTCGCCAACGGCGGATCAGCCAACGACTTCTTCCTGGATGTGTTCCGGGAGAGTTACGACCCCCTGGTGGGATGCCCTTCACCACAGGCTCCGCCAGTGGCAGCGTCATCTCCCGACGACCTGGGCCCCTATGCGGGCGTCTATCGCAACATCGTTGGCGACACCCGGGTGGAGGTCAAGGACGGTACCCTGGTGAAGTCATCGGCCATCAATTTCGACGACACCGTGATTGAGCAGCCCGAGGTCACCATGGATTACATCGGCGATGACAGCTTCAGCTGGCGGCTGCCGAACCAGGTTTTCCCGGGCACCACCAGTTTCCGCATGGAATCGGGCAAGGCACAAAGCCTGTTTTCCGGCCTGCGCTGGCACCACCGCGTCGAATAGGCTCAGCCATGTCCACCGCCGACGGCCTGTCGCAGCGCATACAGCGTTACCACTGTTTCCCCGAGTCCCTGGAGGAAGGGCGCCTCTGGTTTGAGCAACTGGTGACCGAAAACGGGGGGGTCATTGACGCTGCCACCCTGCCCTCCGCTACCGGGCCCGATGACGAGCCCCTGTGCACCCAGGTGGCCTGGTTCGGCCGGTCCTCGGCGCCCCGGGTGTTCCTGAGCATCGCCGGCACCCACGGCCAGGAGTATTTCTGCGGCGCCGCCGGGCAACTCGGCTGGATCACCTCCGGAGGGCCGCAATCCCTGGAAGAGGACACCGCGGTCTGCATGGTCCACGCCCATAACCCATACGGCGCGGCCTGGCTGAGTCGCGGCAATGAGAATTTCGTAGACCTGAACCGCAACTACATGGATTTCTCCGAGCCGGTTCGACCCAATCGGCTTTATCCCGAGCTGTTCGATCTGTTGTTTACCCGGGAGATGAACGAGCACGTGCTGGACGACGTCATGGCCGGCTTCTACCAGTTCCTGGAGGACAACGACGATTTTGAAGTCCTGACGGCCATGGGCGGAGGACAGGACACCCACGCCAGCGGGACTATTTACTGCGGGAGACGGCAGGAATGGTCCACCCGGAACCTGAAAGCGATCATCACAAGCTACCTGGACCAGGCAGAACAGGTGGCCGTGATCGACTGGCACACCGGGTTGGGTGAACCGGCAGTGGCCGCCGCGCTGGAGCGCCCTGCCCCGGGGAGCCGAGAGCTTCAGTGGGCGCAGCGATACTGGAAGGTGGACGACCACTCCCCTGAACTCGAAGGGTCGGAGATTCCAGACTATGTCGGCCAGGTGTGGGCCGGCACCACGGCGGATATTCGAGCCCTGGGTGCCGCAGCCATCGGCACCGTGGTCGAGATCGGAACCGTCGGCAATCAGTCGGTGCTGGCTGGCCTGCTGATTGACCGCTGGCTGCGGTTCGAGTGTGATGATCCGATGAGTCCAAAGGCGGTCCAGTTGCGTACCCGGATGGTCGAGCGCCTCAACCCGTCTCGACCGGAGTGGCGCAAAGCTGCCCTGGCCGCCATGTCCGAGGTGTACCAGCAGACCATTGCCGGTCTGAAAGACCTGTAGCCTGCATTATTCATGAACTCGCGACTGAAAGCTCTGTCTGGTGTTCAAAATCATCGCTTTAGACTTGAGTTGGGCGGTATGGGAAAGAAACAGAGTGTCGCTGCCGGATCGTCGCCCCCCGTGGCGGCGCAACGCACCACGATGACCGGCGATTCCGGCGTTGATGAATAATGCAGGCTGGAGCCTGATGGACCTGGCACTTTCACTGCTGCTGGTGGCGGCCATTGCATCCCTGATTGCCGTGGGACCGGGATGGGTCGCACTGGCACTGATTGCCGCCGGCCTGGCTGCGGGTTTTTACAGATTCCGCCAGGGACGCTGGCAACTGCTGCCCATGCTGGTGGTATTCCTGTTGTGTGGCCTGCAAACCGGGATCTGGTGGCAGCATGGACTGCCGGTGTGGATGGCCACCGTGAGCGTGCTCCTGTGTATTCCAGCCCTGCTGATGGTGTACTGGTCGCCGCTGCCCCATACGCCGATGCCGGGTGGTACCTATTCCGTCGGACGGGTCACCGCCGACATACCCCAACAGCAAAGCGGCGCCGATACCAGGCTCCAGGCACACCTCTGGTATCCCGCCAATCCTGCTCCGGGCCAGGGGCGCCGGCGATTTTTTTCCGCTGACGAGACCAGGGTTTTTGCCGGCGCACTGAAGGCACTGGGCGGACCGGGGTTCCTGCAGGATCACTTCCAGCTGGCCGACACCTGGAGTTTTGAGAACGCCGACCCCGCCGACGGCCGGTTCCCCCTGGTGGTGTTCAACCATGGCGGCGCCATGTGGCCTGCCACCAACACCTCCCTGATGGAGGAACTGGCCAGCCACGGCTTTGTTACCTGTTCCATCTCCCATCCCGGCGAGACCTCCGGCGTGCTGTGGCGGGACGGCACCTCAACCACCATCAGTGAAGAGTTCATTGAATCGCTGAAGGGGGGGCACAAGGCGATTGCGGAATACGCCAGTTACCTGCTCTGCCAGGACCCGGAACGGAAAAAGACCTACCTGCCAGTACTGGCGGAGGCCTATCGCGACTCCATGACCGCGGCCACCGACCGCTGGTGCGGGCACAGCCTGGCCGTTGTCGACTGGCTTCTGAGCGAAGAGTCCCACCAGCAAACCGATGATGTGTCTTCACACATCGACCCTGGCGGGGTGGTTTACTGCGGCATGTCCCTGGGAGGCTCCGTGGCACAGGAGTGCTGCTTCCGGGACCCCAGGGCCGCGGCTGGAATCAACCTGGACGGCATGAACTGGTCATTCGACCGAATCTACACCGACGTTCCGGTTCCCTTCCTGCAGCTGTACCATGATCCGGTCAGCTCCGCCGCCCAGGTTGCCGCCCAGGCTGAACCGGGTATCCAGCCTCCCACGGAAGTCACACCCGGCATACGTCTTTACAACGACTTCCACTACGAATCGCCCGAGTCGGCCGGCAGCCGCCCGGACATCCTGCGGGTGGTGGTTCCCGGGTCAGCTCATATGGGCTTTACCGACATGTCTTTGTCGGCGCGGGGCCCCATGCGGAAACTGGCAGGAACAGGTATCTGCGACGGGCCAGCCACGTCCGCCGCGGTTAACCGGTTGATCCGAATATTCCTGGGCGACGTTTTCGGTCAGAGCGGGTTTGACCGGTCAATGGCGGAGGCGGAGTCCAACAACCGATTTGTCGTGCAACGTTTGGTCTAGCTGTGAATTTCAGCAACGTTATTCACATCTAGCCCGAAGACGTTGGGGTGTTTTGCCTGCGGCTGCGCCGAATGAAACGGGTGGAAGCGTCCGGGTCGCCCCTGGAAGCCGCGTCCCGGGCCAGGTCCAGGTACTCCAGGTTGCCACTGGTGACCACGGTGATCAGCCTGGCCCTGATACCCTTCGCCGGTGAAACGAATGCGTGGGGCATGGCCGCGTCCACGTAGATGGACTCTCCGGTTTCCAGGGTCACCGTTTCATACTGATCGCAGTGAAACTCAACGGGACCTTCCACTACATAGGCGAAGCGCTCCCCCATCAGCTGGGAAAAGGTCAAAGGTTCTTCGCTGTAGACCACCTCCAGCAGGATCGGAATCATCAGGCGGTTTTTCAGCTCGGTGGACAGGAACTGGAACCGGTAGTGAAGATCCTGCTGGAAACTGCTGGATTGCCGGTCCACAGCGCGTCGCGCCATGTTACCGTCGGCCACGGCGATTTCCGCCGGGGTCGCAAACAGGCTGCGCACGTCCGTTTGCAGGGCGCGGGCCAGCTGCAGCAGCTTCTGGTAGTTGAGCGACATCTGCCCGGCCTCAACCTTGGACAAGGTGGACTGGGGCAAGCCTGATTCCCGGGCGAGCCTGGAAAGATTCCAGCCCCTGGACCTGCGCAACCGCTTGATATTGGTGCCCAGGTCGGGCTCGTCCCCGCTATCGCTCACAGCAGTGTTCATTTACAGCAACTCCTGATTGACAGCATTCCTACCGGCATTTATTCTTATACGAACGATTTATTCATATAAGAATAACATGCTGCGGTTGAGTTGGCCACTATGATTGAACATAAAGACGGCGGAAGACAACGGGTTTTCGTGGCCGGCCTGTGCCACGAAACCAGCGCTTTTTCACCCATTCCCACCACCCGGAATTCCTTTGAACGCTTTGACTACCATCGCCCCCGTAACGGGCAGCCGGACCGCCACAGCCGTGCACTGAACGGATACGGCGCGTTCGTGCGAAGCGCCGCAAAGGCAGGCTACGAGGTTTACGCCTCAACCTACACTTTTGCCCAGCCCAGCGCGCGTACCTCCCGGGCCGGCTATGAGTCCCTGCGGGACGAAATCCTGGGTGACCTGGAGCTGGCCGGCGACGTCTGCATGGTGCTCTACTTTCTGCATGGGGCGCAGATGGCCGAGGGCCTGGACGATTGTGAGGGTGACCTCCTGAGCCGTACCCGCCAGATCGTAGGTGACGATTGCTTCATTGGCGCGCTGCTGGACCTGCACGCCAATGTGTCTGCCGAAATGGTGGAACAGGCCTCGGCCCTGGTGGCCTGCCGTAACTATCCGCACACCGACTTTGACGACCGGGCCGAGCACCTGTTCGAGGTCGGCAGAATGGTGGTAGAAAACAAGGCAGCGCCTGAGTCTCACCTCCTCCGAGTCCCCATGTTCGGCATGTTTTACACGACCGAACCGCTGATGACAGCAGCCAACCAGGCGGCAGCGGAGCTGCAGGACCAGGCCGGCGTACTGTCAGTCTCCCTCATCCACGGGTTCACCTGGGCCAACACGCCCGATACGGGTGCCGGGGTCATCGCGATAACCGACGGCGATCGCGACATCCAGGAGGACCTGCTTGCCCTGGGTCAATCCTTTTTCCGGGCGCGGCAGGAGACCCTGGGCATGCGCCGCAGCATCGGGCAGATTCTGGACGAGATCGAGGCGGCGCCGGAATCCGACCGGCCATTCGTTATCGCCGACTGTTGCGACAATCCCGGCGGCGGCGCGGGCGGAGACTCAACGTTCATCCTCGAGGCCATCCTGGACCGCGGACTATCGGGTTTTGCCCTCGGGTTGCTGTGGGATCCACTGGCGGTGGAGTTTGCCAGCGACGCCGGCGTGGGGTCCCGCCTGGAACTGCGCATCGGCGGCAAGACCGGACCCGCAGCCGGCCTGCCACTGGACGTGACGGCCGAAGTGGTCGCGATCCACGATGACCTGTCCCAGGTGGGCATCGGCTACCGGGCGCCCATGGGACGCTGTGCCGTGCTGGACATCTCCGGCAACTCAGTAATCCTGAACACCGTACGTGGCCAGGTGTTCAGCACCTCCTGCTTCACCGACTGCGGCGTGGACCTGAACGGGCAGCGAGCCCTTGTGGTCAAGTCCACCCAGCACTTTTTCGACCAGTTCGGACCCATCGCACGTAAGGTTTACTACTGCGAAACCCCGGGACCGCTGAGCCTGACACCGGACGCCAGGGTGCTGAACCGTATTCGCCGACCCGCCTGGCCCCTGGACGAGGTGGACTTTCCAGGTACGCCCGGGTGAACGGCGCGCTGTTTTACGCCAGCCTCAGCACGGAGACCAACAGCTTCTCCGATATCCCGGTTACCTATGCAGACTACACCGTGGACATGCGGCGCGGCGATGACGTGGTCCATGACAGTGCGGGAAAGGTCCGCCCAGGCGCCGAGTTACTGCTCGAGTTTGCCGCCGACCGCTCCATGGAGCTTGTAACCAGCCTGTCCGCGTCCGCGGATCCCGGGGCGCCCACCCTGGACTCGGCCTATGCCAGGCTGCGGGACGAAATCCTGGAAGACCTGGGTTCAACTCCCGGGGTTCGCGCGGTGTTCCTGGGACTCCACGGCGCCATGATGGCGCAGTCCTGCTTCGACTGCGAAGGCGACCTGCTGCGCCGGGTCCGGGAGATTGTCGGTCCTGGCATCCCTATTGCCGCCGTACTCGATCCCCACGCCCATCTCACCGATGCCATGGTCACGGCAGCAGATATTCTGGTGTTCATGAAGGAGTATCCGCACACCGACGGCGCCGACAGGACCCGGGAAGCCCTGGCGGTGACAGGAGAGCTGCTTGACCAGGAACTGACCCTCTCATCCGCCGTGATCAACTGCGAACTGCTGGGCTTTTTTCCCACCAATCGTTCGCCCATGCGCGAATTCGTGGATGCCATGGTGCAGAAGGAGACACACCCGGAGGTGGTCAGCATTTCATTCATCCACGGGTTTCCGTGGGGAGACACCCCCGACGTCGGCAGCCGGGTATTGGTCTATACCCGGGACAATCCAGTGCTGGCCCAGCGCCTGGGTGAATCCGTGAGGGATGAAATCTGGTCAATCAGGGACCAGACCATGTTTGACACCCTGACCATTGAACAGGCCCTTGATCGGGTTGACGCTTCGGGCGAAGGTCCCCGGGTGTTTGGCGACATTGCCGACAACCCTGGGGGCGGTGCCCCGGGCGACAGCACATTCATCCTGGCCGCGCTGGTTCAGCGCCGACTGGCCAAGGTGGTCGTCGGATGCCTGTTCGACCCGGACTCAGTGCGCCAATGCCATGCAGCCGGAGTCGGCAGCGAGGTATCACTGTCCGTCGGCGGCAAACTGGGAGAATTTTCTGGCCAGCCTGTTGCTGCGACCGGGGTGGTCAAAGGCCTGGGCAGATCCGTCATGATGAACGTGGCAGACGCGGCAGAATTCCCCATGGGGGACACAGCATGGGTTCAAATCGACGGTATCGACCTAGTACTGATATCAACCAGGACCCAGACCTATGCACCCCATGCCTTTACCCACCTCGGGCTGGAGCTGGAGGACAAGGCAGCGATTTTCGTGAAATCCACCAATCATTTCCAGGCATTTTTCGCCGACCTGGCCAGCGAGGTCGGCTACGTGAACACGCCCGGCGCCATTGATTTTGACCTGGCCAGGATTCCCTACCGACATTTCAACAAGCCCTACTATCCGCGAGGCGAGATGCCATGACCACGACCCATCAACTCAAGCAACCATATACCGTATTCCTTGGGGACGTCTCCGAAGCCGGATATGCCAAAACCGGTTTCGGACTGGCCCATTGGCGCCCCGACGTTTGCGTGGCCCAGTTGCGATTCGAGGGCTGCCGCGTTGATCTGGGCCTGCCCGATATCGCTGTTGACGACTTGAAACAGCAGCAGGGATCCCTGGTCATTGGCGTCGCGTCCCGCGGCGGCATCATCGCCGATTCATGGATTCCAGCCCTGGTTCGCGCAGCCGAGTCAGGCCTGGATATCGTTGCCGGGACCCACGTCCGCGTTGCCGACATTCCAGAGCTGCAGGCCGCCGCCAGACGATCTGGCGCCAGGCTGATCGACGTTCGTGTACCGCCGCCATCCATACCCGTGGGCACCGGCGAGCGGCGCCCGGGTAAGAGACTGCTCACCGTTGGCACCGACTGTGCCGTCGGAAAGAAATACACCGCCCTGGCCCTCGAGCGCGCCATGCACGAGCGCGGCATGGACGCCACCTTTCGCGCCTCGGGCCAGACCGGCATTATGATCGCCGGCAGCGGCATCGCCATCGATGCGGTGGTGTGCGACTTCACCTCCGGTGCTGCGGAGCAGCTTTCGCCGGCTGCCGACGACAACCATTGGGACGTCATCGAGGGTCAGGGCGCGCTGCATCACCCCAGCTACGGGGGCGTCAGCCTGGGGCTGCTGCACGGCAGTCAGCCCGACGCCATCGTGCTGTGCCACGACGCTTCCCGCGAGGGCCTGCTGGGCCTTGAGCAGTTTCCCCTGCCCGGATTGAACGACGCCATCGCCAGCAACATTGAAAACGGTCGCATCACCAATCCCGACATTCGCTGCGTGGGCGTCTCGGTCAACACCTCGGGCATCGACCCGGCCAGGCGCGAAGCGCTGCTGGCCGAATACCAGCAGGAGACCGGTTTGCCCTGTGTAGACCCGTTGATCGACGGGGTCGGGCCCATCATCGATTTTATCGCGGAGGAAGAGCAATGAGTCTGCATCAGCTCAGTCTGCACAAGGAAGAATGGCCTTTGCGGAAACCTTTTCGCATCACTGGCCACGAGTGGGTCGATCTCGATGCCATCGTGGTCGAACTGACCGATGGCACCCACATCGGGCGCGGCGAGGCCTCGGGGGTTTACTACCTCGATGAAAACACCAACTCCATGGTCCAGCAGATTCAGGACCACTGGAACGACATCGAAAACTGCCCGGATGGCGATTCGCTTCGGGAGATCCTGCCACCGGGCGGTGCCAGAAACGCAGTGGACTGTGCGCTATGGGACCTCACTGCCAGGCGCCAGGGAACCAATATCTGGCAACTTGCCCAGGTGGAGCCTGGTCCGGTTCAAACCGTAATGACCATTCCGATTCGCGAAACCCCCGAAGAAATGGGGGAAGAAGCAGGCCAGCTGTCCGACTTCCGCAATCTGAAAATCAAGCTGGATCATCAGCAGCCCGTCGAACGCATCGCCGCCATCCGGGCCGCCCGCCCCGACGCCAACATTGTGATCGACGCCAACCAGGGCTTCACCTTGGAGCTGCTGCGTGAGGTTCTGCCCCACTTCGAACGGCTCGAGGTCTCCATGGTGGAGCAGCCCCTGCCCCGCGGTGGCGATGACGGCCTGGAAGGTTTCCAGTCACCGGTGCCACTGTGCGCGGACGAAAGCTGTCTGCATCTTGGTGAACTCGACCAGGCCGCACGGCGCTACCAGATGATCAACATCAAACTGGATAAGTGCGGCGG
>JAAUYH010000284.1_pt1 | contig 19405 bp, 14 predicted proteins | sample 7278061 | NCBI WGS metagenome assembly JAAUYH01 (sample SAMN14350203, study PRJNA611818) | marine sediment metagenome | isolation source: surface marine sediment (0.6m) | place: French Polynesia: Moorea | collected 2018-08 | reverse complement strand
TGGCTGGCGATCGCTTACTCCTCTTTTGATTATGACTAAACGGTTTAGTTTTAAAAAGGGGGACGATACGCTTGCGTATCGGCATAGCAGCAACTACTTTTGATTGCACCCCTTTTAGACTTATTAATTGATTATTTAACTCTCTATATCTCGACCTCAAGTAACTTACAGCAACGGAATCATCGCCCCTTATAGCTTCAATATCTAATTGTCGGGCTATCAAAGTTAATTGATTTTCAATCGTCGAAATAGCTTCACTATAATTAGGCAGTTCAGCTTTAACAATTTTTTGGACTCTAGTTAATTCTTTGCTTCTCGTATTTGCTGCACGGGTTTGAACATTAGTGAACCGATTAACATCGTTAATTTGCGCCCTTATATTTTGAATTTCGTTTTGTATTTCTGTTATTACTCTAGGACGAGCCTGAAAATAATCTTCAACATTTGGGTTTAACAATGCAGCAAGTTTGTCTTGTAAACTTTTTAAACGGCTATTTAAGGTATTAACTTGCAGATTTAAATTATCAACATCGTTTGCCAATTGACCAGATACCGAACGAACCCCCGCAACAGATTCAGAAGATTGATTGATTATTTCTTGTACTTCACTGCGTCTTTGTACCTGCCTAATATTTAATTCAATACGCGATCGCAATAAACTGATTTCTGCTTCAGCATTGGCAATAGAGCTATTTACGTTTCTTATTCTTTGGTTTCCAGTTTGTCTAATTGCTATCTGTGCTGGCGTTAGACCTTGAATGCTTCTAGCAGGAGGCAAAGCTCGACCAACAATAACAGGACTTTCTGTTAACTGTCTTTGCCGTTCAATTTCCCTAATCCTTTCTATCTCTCTTTGTTGGGCTAATCTTGCCATTTCTTTAAGATCAGCAATTATTTTATCATCAATATTATTTTGTTTTAAAACAGCTTCTAATTCTTCAATTGACTTAAATTGTGCAGATGTAATAATTTTTTTTATAGTTCTGGCTTGTTGCTTCGTTAAAATTCCTCCAGACCTCATCCACAAATTAATCGCTGTAGAATTTGGTCTAGGATCAAGAAAAGGAAAAAGTTGATTATTATTATTTAATCTTTGTAAAGTACTTAATTGAAGTTCGTTTACTCCTAAAACATTTCGTAAATCGTCAATACTAACTAATCCGTTAGTATCTCGATAATTTAAAATATCTTGAATAAGTTTGTCAGATAATTGTTTTTTAGTAAATAGCGATCGCAAATCTTCAAAAGTAGCAGTTTGCAGATCGATTTGAGGAGTTAGAAATATGGGATTAACTGGTAACTTGTTTTGATCCAGTCGTGAAGGTTCTTTAACTTTCTTTTGTTGTTGCGGGACTTTTGTTGCGCTACTTTCTTTACTTGTTACTTGCTCCTTGCTAGTTGTTACTTTTTGAACTTCTTTAGCCACTCCTATTTCTGCAATATCCTTAATTTTTTCGGCGATTTTAACCGCAGTTTGAGTAGGGGTTTTTCTGCCTAGCAAAATAGCTGCTAATATTCCTGCCATCAACCAGGGAGCAGTATTGGTTATGATGGTTCGGTTTTTAACTTGGCGTTGTTTTTTCTGTCTCTCAGTTTTAAATTCAGTTGCCAATACTGGGGAAATGACACAGCGACACTTGGGGTGAATTGGAGGCATAATTCTTGCCAATTCACGGGCATTGTCTAGCTTTACTATCAATCCGTGACGTGATTCGCACATCTGGCAACGACGACCATCAAGAATAGAAATAAACTTGACCGCTTCAACTAGTCCCGATTGAATGTAACTATTCAGACGACCAACATTGTAAGCAAAAGTTAACTCGGTACGGGCTATTCCTTCTGCGCGAGATGCAAACCGATTTTTCTTATCTCCCAATGCTTGATTAATACGCTTTAGTAATTTTGCTCTACTTATAGGCGGTGTGGTGGGGGATGTGGGTTTAACTGCATCTAGTAAAGCAGATTGAATTTCACGCCATTCAGAATTATTAACGTCTGATGCTAATTTATTGGCTCTTTCTTTAATGGCTTTTTCTGCTGGAATGTTTCTAATTATGGCTGGTTCGGCTTCTTTAAAAGTAGCAAGTACCGCTTCGCTCAAGTAGTAAGTAGCAAGTTTGTCTTTTTGAAAGTTAACAATCTTGTTTTTAGAATCAGAACTATTATATTTCTTACTTGCTACTTGCTCCTTACTACTCGCTACTTCCAGCGTAGCGTGCTGATCGCCTTTCCCCAACCCTAATAACCACTCTCCCCATAGATTTTTAGCTAATTCATTTTTAAAACTCCATTGGTAATTGTTGATAGCTGTTACGGGGTCATCTTTGTTTAAAATGTCGGTAATAGCATTATCTAAATAGGTTTGATAGGAATTAGTAAAAAGGGCGATCGCTTGTTTTTCTAGTTTGTTTAATTGCTGCTCAATCTGTCTCTCAGGAATAATAGTAGTTTCTGAGGAGTAGGGTTTTTCAACAAACTGAGAAAAAACAGAATCAAACATTAAGCAAATCTAAATAAATTAGGATACAAAACAGAAAATTGAATTGAAGTTAAAAAGTGAGAATAGGTAGTAGGTTTATTTCTTTTTTCTTCTATTTCATCTAGTTTTAAAGCAAAAGCATTCCCATAATCACGTAATACTTTTGCTCTTACTTCTTTCCCCTCCTCAACAGCGTTACGCACCTCATAAAAATGGTCGGGACTTAATTTGTTTCTAACTGCAAAACTATAAGCAGCTTCTTTAAGAGTTTTTCCTTGTCCTTTATTTGAACCATTGGTTTTATTTTTACTGCGATCGCTGTAAGATATAAGATAGTCATTTCCTAACTTGTCAATATCTAAATCGCCATAAGTTTCTTGAAGTTTTTTCTTAGTGCCTGGGAATTCATTTATATATTCTTGTCTAGAAAGAGTATGAAGAGGAGTTTTATCCTTATATATTAGTTTTAGATCGGGATATTGCTCTAATACGTTATCGGGAACTTTTTTGCCAGCTTCAATAGCTCTTTTTACTTGGCGTTTATGAATAGTTTGATTTTTGTACCCAAACGCTCCTTCAGATTTCTTAGAGTAAGGACGATTCCACATTCTAGCCCTCCCTTCTGCTTCTTCAGCTAATTGTAATTTTTTCTTGGCTTCAACCATCCTACTTGGGTTAACATTACTTCTTCTAGAAAAGTCCCAATAAGTTTTATCCGCTTCTTCTTTTAGTTTTTCACTTACTACTTTCTTTTTACTTGTGCTATTTTTAAGATTTTTCTGATTCTTCATCACTTCATCAGCAATCGCGTCTGTAGTCTTCAAAAATTCTTGATTTGCCCGTCGTTTACCTTGCTTAGTAGTTTCAATGGGGTCTATACCTGCTTTTTTAAGAGTATTAGTAACGCGAGTTCCTATATCTTCTTTAATTACTTTTTTTTTCGATTCATCAATTAATTCCGCTACAGAAGTTCTTAGCTCACTGTTTAATTGCCATTCTGTAATGTTGTTTGCCAAAATATCTATTGCTTTAGTGTTAGTTTCTTCCTTTAATGCGCGACGACGAGCCACATGATCTGTTTTCTTATTTTTTCGGGATGGCTGACTTACAAAACTAAGATTAAATGAATTATCAGCAACTTCTAAAATATTTCTCCTATCTAATTCCTTAGATAGTAGTTTTCGATAATCTTCCCCTCCAAGTTGCTTAACCTTTTGATGATAAATTTTTGTTTTGTATCCTTCAAATTTATTCGGATATCTTGCATAGGCATTAGCCATGCTGCTATATCGCCATTCTTTAATCAAATCTTGGTCTGATATTTTATCTAATTTATCTTCTGTTAAAAAAGCATATCCTGACAAATTATCATTAATAGTTTTCACTTTTAAAGGTTTTTTGAAATCTTTAAAAGGAATATTAGCTGATTTTTTAGCTATTTTAGTTTTACGCTTATTCTTAGCCTCAACAGCCCGTTGTTTTTTCTTCCTAGTAGATGTTGCTAATCTTTCAGTGTCAGCAATATATTTTTTCTCTAAGCTAGTTAGTTTTTTGCCTTGCCCTTGTTTCTTAACTGCTTTGGTTCTAGCTTTTTGATATTCCTTATAAGTCAAGCCTACTCGGACTTTACGCCTTCTCCCAGTCTTAGGGTTGATTTGGTATTTGTACCCTAGTTTCCTCCCCGTCTTGGAATTGATATAGCAGCGCGATCGCCAACTAATAAACGATTTGCCACATCGCCAGCCCTTTTCTTTGGCGAACAAAGCGAGGTTAGGATAGAGAACAGCAAATTGAGCTTCGCTTAACATGGTTTTTACAAACAAAATTATAATTGAATGCCCTACAGATATTGCTAGTTATTGGAGCAATTCTTCACAAATATCAAGCTTATTTGATGAAAATAATTTAACTCTTCGTATTCCCCAAAATAAATATAGCCCAGTTACCCAAGGAACAAGCGTTAAACAAATTAAAGGAGTAGTTTCAACTGTTATTAGTCCTTCTACAGTATTCATTGGCTTTAGAGCGCAAATTGAAGACAGTCGAGAAGATTTAAAAATCTTGATTCGGGAATTAGCTAATTATACTTTGGGAGACTGTAAGCATAATCCGATTAATATTCTCGACTATCATTTTAGACGCGATCGCATAGATAGAGAACAGGGATATCGAATTCGTAAAGGAATTTTTGTAGGGGAAATTAGTGATTCAGTTGGGACAGTTACAGAAGGAAGACTTAATTGTGATGGAACTGAAAACCCCACTGGGGGATTTAGAGGTGGGGGATTTGGTTTTAAATTTATGGAAGTTGAACCAGTAAAATATTTCTAACTCGTAACCCGTAAGTCGTAACTCGTAACTATTTTTCTTTTAATTTTTTGGTCATTGTTGTTAGTATTTTACCAATTTCGTTAGCCTCATCAAGTAATGGTTGAACTGATTAACTCGTAACCCGTAACTCGTAACTCGTAAAAATGTTAATTACGAGTTACGGGTTAGAAGTTACGAGTTATTAAAAGCGGGTTACAAGTTACGAGTTATTACGCTGCTTCACAGAAATTTTGCGCGTCAATTTCGTACTCATTATAGGGTTGACAGGCTGAAATCCCTGGAATATCAAAGTTTATACTCACTTGATTATCGGCTGTAATACCTGCACCTTCAGGATTAACAAAACAGGTAGGCACATGGAAAATACTAACTTTACCAGAAGAGTTAAAACAAATACCGTTAATTTCCAAAAATCCAAAATTCTCTTCGCTTAAACCACGAGCGTTATAGTTACCTATAGGTTCTAATACAATCCAATTCTGATCCGCTACTAGATCGGCACTAAAAAGCCTTTCAAAGTTTGCTCCTATCGCAAAACTTTTAGGAACAGCCGAATCAAAGTCTGCGTAGGGTTGTTGAGTTAAAGCTACAGTTTCTCTGGTTTGGGGGTCATGATAAGAGCCTCTAGTATTCGCATCTTGAACAATACCAAAACCAAGCTTGCCATTAGGACTCGCAGCATAAGCCGATCTTCTTATTTGCATCCTGTAAGGAAATCTTAGATTGATACTGAGAGTCTGGGTTTTTTGGTTGAGTTGCAGGGCAGTCAAGTCTAAATTACGACCAGAAAAGTTCATGGTCATCACTGGCTTACGTTCAGAAAAACTATTGGCGATCTTTGTGATATAGCCTTGTCCGTCAACTTCTGTAATCTCATTGTTGCCACCTAATCCGTCTGTAAGCGTAAAAGTGGCGGGACGGGGCATAATCAAGACGCGGTTTGTAGCGATTTCTGTAATATTGAATATGCCGTTTCGTACAATTTTATTTGTATAGGCTTGAGTAGGAGTTACCATAAGTAGTCAACCTAACTTAATTTATTTCCAATCTTATCCTATGTCTAAAAAACGCAAGATTGCTTTTCCCACTTTTGAGGTTATTTACTGGGACGAAAAGGGAGACGAAAAAGAATTAATTTTAGTGCGTCCTATTTCTCTAAATAAATTAGAAGAAGTCAAAAAATTACAAGAAATTCTGATTACAGAATATGTAAATTATGATGGATGTTTGGGAACTTTATTAAGCGATAAATCAGTTTTTGAAACAATGCAAAAACTAGCTTCTATGCTCCCAGTTATAGGAAAAAATACCCTGGGTTTTGAAATTGAACCTCTATACGAATTTGGGGATATTATTCAACTAGGACAAATCTTTTTTAGCGAGTCTATCACAGAAAATATGCGATCGCAAGGTATAAAGATTGATAAAGCTACAGACAGACCAATCTTTCATTTTCCAGAACATCGCTACAATCCTACTCCTAGCGCGATCGCCCGTATCCATGACCTCCCTTTTTTCGACCACTACCAACAGAAACGGGACGAAAAATTACAGGAACTTCAAACCCAACTCCAAAACGAATTAGATCATCAGGAAATAGTTACTGCGACTTAATGGCTATGCTTATTGAAGCCTATGGCACTGAAGGGGCGATCGCATTGGGGGAAAAGTTTTCTTACAACTTTATCTCTCTGTTGCTAGACCAAACTATCGAATTGCGGAAAGAACCAGAAGATAGAGAAAAAGAGCAGTTACAGGATTGGGTAGAAGAGAATCAAGATCGTACTGTTGAGATTCAAACCAAACAAGGAGCTAGAAAAATTAATATCAATAGCTTTATGCCCGTTGGCTCTTGATTCGGGAACTTTCCAAAAGAAATCAACGCCAAGTGGTCACTCTGTTTTTTAGCCAATTTTAAGCAGTTTTCGATTTGACTTTTTCCTGCAAAAAATTTCTAACGTCCTCTTGCCAGTTATCCAAATTTTTTAATTCTTCTTTCAAAGAAGGAGGGATTCTAACGCTTATTTGTGCTGTGCAAGCTTCTGGACGTTCTGTCTTATATTTATGTTTTTCAATAGAAGACAAATTTCCTTTATGCTTTGTAAGTTTTCCCATGTTATTTAAATTCATCGCGTGTAACCATGCGATGCGTGATATAATTTTATATAGAAGTTAAACAAAGGTGATCGCACAGTTTGGTCGCTAGGGCGATCGCCTTTGTTTATTAAACCAAACAAAAGTCTCTAAGGAGACTCCATATTTCTTATGCTACCACAAGAAAATCAAGCCCTATTCCATGAAATCACGGGATTAGATGATTTCGATGCACTTCAATTTGAGGAGCAACGCTATCAAATTTTCCAACAAACCGAAGCAATCCCAGAAGCAGCTTTAGATGCTAGTTGGGATGCGGTTTTAGGTGAGCAACCAACAGAGAGCCAGTGGCATGATCCCATTTACAGGGCATCTTATTTAGAGGCGATCGCCCAAAAATACGATGAGAAGTTTGGAGTGTGTGAATGAGCTATCTCAAACTTCCAGTAGATCGCTGCTATAACCTTTTTGTTCCAAAACAAGAGCTTTCTCAAGAGTTTTTAGACGCTCAATGGGATAGTTATTGTGGGATTCAACCAAGCAAAAAACAGTGGCTAGACCCTGTTTATCGGGAAGGTTACGAAGAATATTGTTCTGGTGAACAAGCAGAGCAACTGAACAAAAAATATGACTTAATTTAACGATTCAACCCCAGACCAAGCAATTGGTCTGGGGATTTTTTTTGCAATTATGTCTAAAAAAAATCTGTACAAAACAAATCGTGCTTTTTTGCCCAATCCTGCATCCGCTTTGTATCAAACTGATGCAGAGATAATATCAAAAGCACCAGAGATTCAAGAGATTGTCCAGTTTGCAATGGATTTACAGTTAGAAAACAAAAAAGATAGTGATTCATCAGATGATTTTAATTTGGATTACTTGATTTTTGAGATTAAGAAAAATACTTTAAGCTATATCAATAATGGCTTAATCGGGTTTAAAATCAAGGTAAATAAACTATATGAAGGTAAAGCTATTAATTTTAAGAGTTTTTGTCAAGAATTCCTCCACAAAACCCATTGGCAAATTAATAGAACGATTCGAGCAGCACAAGCAGCAATTGAATTAATCGCTCATGGTGCGGAGATTGTCCCTAGTTGTGAAGCACAAGTCAGAGAGCTTATTCGATGCGCCAGCTTGACAGGATTAACCATTGTCGAAGCTTGGCAATATGTTGTGGATGCCATTGAACCTCATCAAATAACAGCGATCGCGATACACAAATTCTTTTTTCCTGAACAAGAAAAGGAAGAACCAACCACCTATCAAATTGAAGTTTCTGCGGAACTTTACCAAGCAATTCGTATTGCTGCTAAGAATGCCAAAATGACTGTAACTGAGTTGTTAGAGGAAAAATTTGAGGCATTAATAAGCAGTGCCAATTGGCACTTTAAGCAAATCAATGAGAAATGGGAAGAAGAGGAAGAAGCCAGCCAAGACTACTATCAAGAACGGTTAGAATCAGGTTGATTCTATCAAAATCAAATAGCTTTTCGCTCAAATGAGACAGTTTGAGTAAGATTGAGTTGGGGCAAATTACATTAATGTAATGGGGTGGAAGCCTTGATTTTTTGTAGATTGGTTAAGTTATTGACAACGATTAATCATGCAGAGAATGGAAAGCTGCAAGCATTACACGAAAATATTAAAATTCATCATAGTGAGAGATTATCAAAGTTTTTGTGAGAGATTATCAAAGTTTTTCTACAATGGTTTTAATTAACTATTTCTATCAAAAATAAAGTAAGTTGGCTGCTATGGCTGAAAAAAATCCTTTGATTGATGTTTTTGAAGCTCCTGTTGCAAAAGGTATAACAGGAACTCTCTTTGATATCGCTAAAAAGGTTGGAGGTAGCACTTTTCAAGTTATTGGGGATAAGCGACAAGCTCACAAGGCATTAAACAAGTATGCCGATAAATACAAAAGTCGGTATGGCTTGCTCAAACTGTTGGGGATGCGTCAAGGAATATCTCTAGAATCGGTTTATACTCCTGTTCGTTTTCTGGATGAGCTAAGTATTCGCCAATTTGAATCGATCGCCGATTTAGAAGAAGGTTATCGAAAGAGTCAACAACGCAGACTTCAGAGGGGTAAACGTCGTAGTCAGGATGGCATTACTGTAACTAATAATTATCAGTATTTAATGGTTTTGGGCAATCCAGGGGCGGGAAAATCTACTTTTCTGCGACGCATGGGAATAGAAGCTTTTGAGGGTGATACTGGAGGATTTAAGCACAATTGTATTCCTGTATTACTGGAGTTAAAACAATTTAATACCGATCCAGTTGACTTGATAGGTGCGATCGCCTCTGAATTTCAGCATTTTGGTTTTCCTCCTTCTAAAGAATTTGCCACCAAACTTCTAGAGGAGGGTAAGTTGTTAGTTTTACTAGATGGATTAGATGAAGTCCCCAAAAATTTTACTGCTTCCGTAATGGATGCGATCGATAATTTGGTTACTCACTACGAGAAAAACCGCTTTATCGCTTCCTGTCGCATTGCTGCCTATCGTAGTAATCTAAAACATGACTTTCAAGTTATACAGTTAGCAGACTTTGATGACGAACAAATTAGGCAGTTTATTAATAATTGGTTTAGTGAGGAGTTAGATAAACAGACCTCAACTGCTGAAAAATGTTGGGAAACTTTGAAACAAGATAATAACAAAGCAGCTAAAGAGTTAGCTCAAACGCCATTATTATTAACCTTTCTCTGCTTAGTTTATAATCGCGCCCAAAGCTTTCCTCCTACCCGTAGCAGTCTCTACAAAAAAGCTTTAGATATTTTATTAGAAGAATGGGCAGCCGAAAAACGCCTCCAACAAGATGATATTTACCAGGGTTTACACACCGATTTAGAAAAAGTAATGCTAGCAGAAATTGCCTATAAAAATTTTGCTAATGACCAATTATTTTTTGAGGAACAAGATTTAGTTAAAGATATTAAGGACTTTCTAGCAGATACAGCAGATAACCCTAAATATTTAGATGGGAAGAAAATTTTACAAGCAATTGCTGCTCAACAGGGTATTTTAGTCGAACGGGCTGAGGATATCTATTCTTTTTCTCATCTCACCCTACAGGAGTATTTAACTGCTCAACACATTAGTCAAGATGATGAATATGTCGAGAATTTAGTAACCAATTATCTTACAGATAAACGTTGGCGAGAGGTATTTATCTTGGTAGCTGGGGCAAAACCGAATGCTGATAAACTACTCAAGCTAATGGAAACAGCAACTCAGCAGTATATAAATACTCCTAAATTGCAAAATCTAATTATTTGGGTGAAAGAAGTAACAGATACTTCAACAGGAGATATTCAACCTGTAGGCAAAAGAGCTAACGCTATCGCTAACGCTATCGCTAACGCTATCGCTGACGCTATCGCTTACGCTGACGCTTACGCTGACGCTTACGCTGACGCTTACGCTAACGCTAACGCTATCGCTGACGCTTTCGCTGACGCTGACGCTATCGCTGACGCTAACGCTATCGCTATCGCTTACGCTAACGCTATCGCTATCGCTGACGCTAACGCTAACGCTATCGCTATCGCTAACGCTAACGCTGACGCTAACGCTGACGCTAACGCTATCGCTAACGCTATCGCTGACGCTTACGCTATCGCTATCGCTAACGCTAACGCTTACGCTGACGCTATCGACAAGTTTATTGATTACACTCGATGGTCAGAGAAATTTCAAATTTATCAGAACATAAATTATTCTCAGCTAATTGCCACTTTAGAAAAATTAAAACAGCAAATACTAGATGGCAAAGAAACAAGAGAAGTTCGCATTTCCTTTAGTAAAAAAATTATTCAAACCTGGCTAACAGCTTTTCATTTAACCCCAGAAATACTCGATTTATCAAACTCAGAAATAGAAGCATTAGATAATTACCTTTATGCGAACTATTTAATAATTGAATGCAAGAAAGCAGTAGTCAGAGTAACCGATACAACTTGGTCAGGTATTGAATCGCGGATGTTATTACCTGCAAGCAATCAGAATCATATTTGAGAAGGTTATTCAACAAAACCGCACTTTTGATGCTTCGTTGCCTTTTTAATCCCAAAATTTCCTAAAGGCTTTTCTTTTTGAGAATAAAAAATGTATCTGTTGTGGACTTTTAATTATCAATTTTTTTGCTCCACAACAGTAAAAGGAATTCTAAAAAAGGGGTAAGCAAAGTTAGTAATCTCGTTGTAAACAATTTTATATTCAGCAGTGCGATCGCCTAATTCTACGTTCCAATTGCAGTGTTGATAATTATGGTGATAGTAGTCTAGCAAGTAGTTAATAGATACAGATAGCCAGTTGAGAATACCTGGTAATTCCTGTTGTTGAGGTGCGATTAGGGAATAGGTAACTACCATATTGCTGTTACGAAGAGATTGATCGTTTTTGTGGCTATCACTTAAACGATAGACTTTCAGTAAGGGGAACTGAGAAGTATCAACCGTTAGCCCGTCATAGTCGAGTATATTACTAACTGCTTTTTTTCCTTCCCTTTGATAGAGGTCATAATTTAATCCGTCCGCTAAATATTCTGCCAAAGTGTAGCAAATAGGATCGCGCTTCACATCAAGATCAATTGCTTGTAATTCTAAACCTTGGGGCGGGCGATTGTTACTAAAATCGAATTGATAAGACATCAGCGATATCACTAATTAATCATTGGTCAAATAATTAATTAAAAAGTTAGCAACTTTTTCCACTAGTATAGGATGCCAAAAGATAAAAAGGCGATCGCGGTTTAATTTTCTAGATTTTACTAAAGCTGTACCAAATACAATCTCTGAATTTGTAGCAGAAAAGATATTGTAAGGATGTCCATCAATGGTCATAGATTGTAACAATTCCCCTGTATCCCTAAGTAATTGACCATCGCTACGATAAGGCTTTTGTCTTAAATAAGTTTCTGACAGTTCACGCCAGTATGTCCCGCCATAGACCTTACCTCCAGTATTAGTATTTGGAGCATTTTGAAAGCGTAAATCTACATCCTCTTGCAACAGTAATCTAATTCCATTAGAAGCAACACGAATATCTGAAGCTTTTACTTTAATACCTCCTAGTCTTTGAGTAATTTTACTTAATTCTTCCGTATCTATTTCTAATTTAATTCCCAATTTTCACCTCAATTGTTTTCGCCCAAATACAACCACAAGTTAATCCTTGCCAATAATTATGATATCGATCATAGAGATTATCAAGGTTATCAACCAAATATTGATCTGGATTTTTAATGGATTTTTGATTTATCTCTGCCAACGCAAAAGCCCCAATAAATTCTGCTTCAGATTCAAAATTTTGCCGATTAAGTTTTTTAGCAGAATTAACTTTATTTATTAATTCTTTCATTTTTTAATCTAACTCCAAATTTTTAATAGTATTAGCTAAACCTTGAAACACTCTACTTTCAACTTTTTCTGCGATTTCTCCCGCATCATCACCTGTTACTGTAATAGTAATGGGTGCTTCTAATTGTAAAGTTGAAATATTAATCTGTTTTTCATAGTTTGAAGATTGAGTTTTTTCAACCTTAAACTCACTAACGATCGCCTTGACATCTTGTTTAATATCTTCAATATCAGGGAATTTAATTTCAGGAATAGTAAGGGTAGGAACTTCAATATCAAGCTTTGCTAGGTTATCGATAGTTCTACTTAAGTTAGGCAAATTAATATCAGCCCCACGAACTAGATCGTTATATATCTGGCGAGCCATTCTATCCCTTTGACCTTCTGGGAGATACTGTAAAGATTCCACTCTGGCTTGAGTAATTTGGAGTTGGGATTGTCTCTCAAAAGCTTGTATAGCTTGCTGCTGCTGTGCTTCTAAGAGGCGATCGCGTTGTCTTAGTTGTTGTGATTCAAATTGTAGGGCTTGGCGTTGGGCGAATTGAGCTTCTAATGTGGCTTGGGCTGCTGCTATTTCTTCTGGTGTTCCACCCCTAGCTGTAACTTCTTTAACTTGGGCTTGGGCTGATAAGATATCCGCTAAATTTTGCTGTTGTGCTGCTTGATTTAAAGACTTATCCCGTCTGAGTTGTATCTGTTCTTGCTGCTGATTATAGGCTAATATTTCCGCTTCTAGTTTTAGTTGAGAAGTAAGACTACGCAGTTTAATGTTGGCAATATTGCGAGCTAATCTCTGCTTTTTAACTTCACTGTTGGTAAGTTCGGAAGCTAGATTTAATTCTTGAGTTCTAAAGTTGGCTTTGTCAGTTAAAGTCTTTTTCTCCAGTTGTAGGAATTGTAACTGAGAGGCGATCGCACTATTTCTTGAAGTATAGGTGCGGTTAATTTCAGTTTCGGCGATCGCTCGTTGAGCAACACTAAGATTTATTTGAGAATTAAGGATTTGTTCTTGCTGGGTAAATTTAAGTTGTTGCTCTTTATTTTGAATTAAATCATCTTCTATTTTTAATCTGAATTCTGCTCGTCTTATGCTCGAATCAGCTTGCTCAATTTGTAATTGTTGAGATTCTATTTGAAAATCAAGTTGTTTTAATACTGTACTATCTGCTTTATTAGATTCTGCTAAATCTCTTTGTTCTTTTAATTTTAATAAAGCTAATTGAGCTTTAATTTTCTGTTGCTTGGCTTGTAATAAGTTTTGTTTATTTTGTTCTTTAGTTATAGATGATTCAATCTTAAACTGTTCATTCTGTAAAGGAATAACATTTTGTAATTGTTGAGATTGAACTTTAGCCAAGTTTTCCTGCTGTTTGGCATTAAAGACAGTATTTTTACTAATTTGTTTTTGAAGATTAAAAATATTATTTAAAACTTGACTCTGTCTGTTATAACTATTTAGTAGTTCGTTATTTAAAAGTTTTTCTTGCTCTAATCCTACTATTTGTTGTTGAGAATCAAAAATTGTTGTTTGTAGTAATAATTCTTCCTGTTTGCGTATTAATTCAATCTGAGCGAACCTATTTTCTAGCTCTGTTATTTGCGCCCTATAAATAGCCTTTTGCCGTCGCAATCGTAGTTGTTCAAGTTCAATATCAGAATCAACAGCAACGATACCTTTCTCTCTTCTTTTAGCTATTTCTCGTTCTTTCTGTGTGATCGCTTCATTGGCAGCTTCTATTTCTAATTGTGCCAAGCGTTGGTTAACTTCTGTAGTAGATAGTAATCTTTGCTCTCCTAATTGCCTAATTCTTTCTATTTCTAAGCTTCTGAGGCTTGCTGCTCTGCGTTCATCTTCTTTTTGTAGTTGAGATAATTCTACTTTTAAAGCTGCATTTTTACGTTGTTGTCGGAGTTTATCTAGTTCCGCCTCTTGCTCTATAGTTCTTACCCCTAATTCCTTGGCTTCTTTTAATTCCTTTTCCTTTTGGGCAATATTATTTTCAATTGATTCTAGTTGTAATTTAGCTAATTGTTTATTTGTTTCAATATCAGAATTTACTTGTAGTTTACCTAGTTCTTTAATTTGATTAATTTCTAGTTGTCTGGCTTGCTCTCTTCTTTTTAAATCAGTATTTTCTATATTTGCAATCAATGAGGATAAATCCCGTCTTTGAGCTAAAGTGAGACGATAACCACGCCTCAACTCACCATCTTCCATGAATTCTATCTGCTCATCACGAACCCTTCGTAATTCTTGGGCTGCTACCTTCTCACCCGCCAACCCCTCACGGTCAAGAATACCCAAAGACAAAGAATCTTCTATTGCAGAAATTAACTTTAGAGCATCATCTCTAAGTATTTCTAAGGGTTTTAAAATTAACTGATTCTCATCAATAAAAGCATTACTAAAATTAGCCCTAGCATTAGCTAATAATAATTCGGGTTGTGCCTGTTCTTTAAGAGCAGTACGGATCGCGGGTAATTCATCTTTTAAATACTTTTTAATTTGAGACTGTAATTCTCTTAATTCTTGGTTCTTTGTTTCTAAGTTTTCTTTAGTAATTCTAGCACTATCAATAGAGCGGGCGATCGCATTCTTTTGGGCTTCTGTTTTTGCTTTCTCTAAATCTTTTTCTGCTTGTTCAATAGTTTTATTGGCATCAGATATTTCTTGAGCATTTTGTTTAATAATAGCATTAAGTCTTTGCTCTTCTAATTTAAAATCTACTTCAGTTAATCGGAATCCTTTACTTATTTTTTCGGCTATTTCACTAGTTAAAGCTAATTGAGTACGATATTTTACTAAAGCTCGTGTAGTAATGATTGTGTTATCACCAATACTTTTTTGCAAAGCTGACAAGGTTGATAAAGGCTTAATTAATGCGTCATATTGTCTAGCTTCTGCTATTTCTGTATTTGAAATAAATTCTATTTTTTGACCAGTAAAAGGAGCAGTGCCTAGTTGCGCTACATTACCGACAATAGAAGCTCCAATATTGGCTATATTGTCAACAGTACTTGTAAAACCTTTCCCAATAGCCGAAAAAGTCCCCCCGATCGCTCCACCTATTTTATCGAATACCCCAGACTCTATTTTTTCTCCCTCTATGCCTAGCTTGTTAATTTCTTGCCGTAAAGCTTTAATATCTTCTTTTTTATCCCCTACTTCTTTAAGAGTATTTGCTAATTTACTATATTGTTCAGTAGTAATAAATCCTTGATCTCTTAAAAGGGTAATTTCTCTTTCTGTCTCTTGTAAATTTTCAGAGGCTAAAGCGCGATTAACTCTGGCAATACCTACCCTTTTACCTAGAGTATTAGCTAGTTTTTCTTGTTCAGCTACAGCTAATTGATAGTCTTTTGCTAATTTTCTACTAGCTGCACCCAACCCAAATAATTCATCGCGAAAAGCAACTACACTTAATCCTGCTATCGCTAATAAAGGAGTTAAAACACCTAAGCTTTTGCTAAGAATATTAATACCTGCCCCAGCTTTATTTAGTCCACTTTGACCTAAATTTAAAACTGAAGTAGCAAAACTTTTTACATCTTTTGCTGCTAAAAGTAAATTTTCTTTTAATAATGCTATATTACGAAAGTCTAAAATCTTTTTCCCAATAGTTAAAACTTTATTTAAAGCTTTTTCTGTAGCTAGCTTAAGTTTAGTCAAACCAATATTTATTGTTAAAGCCTTATTAATTTTTCCAATAATTCCTGTTTCTGCTAACCTGACTTTATTTCCAAATATTTTTACCTCATACAAACCTTGTTCTGCTAATCGCTGCTGTTGCAACAACTTATTCATTAATTCAGTTACCACCGTATCTTTAGCTTTAGCTGCGGTTTGAGCTTCAGTCGCTCGGGCTTCTAAATCTTTAGCAACAGCAAGGGCTTGAGTCGCAGCTTTACTATTTTTTCCAGTAGTGCTGCCGAAGGCAACAGCTTCGCTGGTCGCTATCTGTTCTGCTTTGTAGTTGGCAATTGTAGCTTTTTGGGAGAGAGCAATAGCTTGGGCTTTAGCTTTTTCTGCTTCTCTTAAGGCGTGAGCCAGTGGTTTGTATTTTTGTTGGGCTGCGGTTCTGGCTGCTTCTGTTTTAGTAACAGCTTCAGTGACTCTATTTTGAGCAACCAGCGCATCAGTATTAGTCTTAATATATTCAAATTGAGTTTCATCTATTTTTTGTTTAATGCGCGCTACTCGTTCTTGTCTTTTTTGAACCTCTAACAATGCTTTTTGTCTGGCTTCTGCTGTAGCGTTAGCACTATTATTTAATTCAATAGCTTTAGTTTTGGCTTCTGTTACCTTTAATTCGGCTTTGTCTCTAGCTTCTTTTAATTTTTGAGTTTTATTAGCTAAGTTGTTGCGCTTGGATTCAACCTCAAGTAATTCTTCTTCTAACTTGACTTGTTTTGATAGTTTTTCGGCTACTTCAGTATCTTTAGAAACTAGAACATCCAAAGTTGATGCTAGTGTTACTAATCCTGGTGGGGCTTTTTGGGGTGTTGGGAGAGATGATGAGGGCGGTACAACGGGCGCGCCTGTAAACTGTGGGGCTGGTGCTGCTATGGGTGGAGCTACAGGGGTTATGGTGAGGGGCGGAGGAGTTGTAGGAGGTTTAGGAATGGGGGCTGTGATAGGTGGAGGAGTTGGGAGAGATGATGAGGGCGGTACAACGGGCGCGCCTGTAAATTGTGGGGCTGGTGCTGCTATGGGTGGAGCTATGGGAATACCTGTAAATTGTTGGGGAGTTGCAGTAACGGGGACAACGGGCGCGCCTCTAAACTGTGGGGCTGGTGCTGCTATGGGTGGAGCTACAGGGGTTATGGTGAGGGGCGGAGGAGTTGTAGAAGGTTTAGGAATGGGGGCTGTGATAGGTGGAGGAGTTGGGGGAGCTTTGACCGCTGTGGAAAGACTGTTAATTTGCTCCTTCACCTTATCTACTAAAGCTGACCCGATTTCTTTTCCTCTATCTGCTACCTCTTTCGCTACTGCTATTGCACTATCCCTAGTTTCTTTGAATCCCGCTACTACTGCCTGTCTGCTAGTCTGTGTGGTAGCTGCTGCAACTGTTGTAGCTACGCCCTTACCCGCATCTACCGCTTTACTCCTAGCGAAAGCGACCGCGTTTTGTAGTTTGCTTTGTTTAGCAAGAGCTTCAGTAGTGGCAATTTCGGCTAGTTGCCATTTCTGACTGATGCCAAATAACTGTAAGGTTACGGCTGCTAATCCTTTGCGTTGTTGAATTAGTTGTTTTATTGTGTTGATTTCCTGCCCTAGCTGACCAGTTAAAGCTAGAGAAATAGTCCGTACTAATAAATAATTCCCAGCTAATGAAACTAATGTATTAATCAAAATTTTAGCTGCGCCACCATAAGCTTTGGTTTGAATCCTTAGCTTAATAAGTTGCCCAATCCCATCTTTAACTGGTTCGGGGAGTCTTTCAAATTGATTCGCGATACTTTCTAAAGCTTTAATCCCTGGTTCTAAGACAGGGACAATTTCTAAACCAAATTTGATAATAGTTTCTTGTGCGCGATTGATTAACCTTTGAAACCTTTTAGTCCTGTTACTGGTAGCAATTTCAAATACTTCATCTAAAGAACCACCAGTGGCTTTGGTAATTTCTCCTCTAATATCAGCTAATCGTTTACCTCTTTCTGCTAACAGCGCGTTAACAGTTCTAAAGGCTACATCTTCTGGGAATATTTGAGCCAATATTTCTGGTGAACCCCCCGCAGCCTCATTTAAATCAATTAAAGCTTTGGTAAATCCTTTGGTTTGTATTTCTGCTTTGTCAAAACGTATTTTTTCTCCTCTTAACTGAAGTTTAGCTAGGGCTTTTTCCGCTTCTGGAGTTTTGTCAATGATGTTGGCTGATACTCTAGAAATACCTGTTAGTGCTTCTGGTGTGGATACCCCTTGAGAAGTTAAAACAGATACGGAAGCTCCCAAGTCAATTAAATCGATATTGGCTTGTTTGGCTTGCTTGGAAGTTGCACCAAATCCCAAAGACAATTGCTGAATTGTAGTTAACCCATTTTCAACGATTGCGTTTAAAACTCCCGACGTATTCGCTGCGTCTTCTGATGATAATTCGTAAGCATTAAGAGTTTTAGTGAGTAACTGTAGAGTTTGGGCTGTATCGGCTGCCATTCCCCCAGCTTCGGCTATACCCACTAACTTTAATCCAGAAACTAAAACCTTTTGTGATTCTGCTGTTTTAGTAAAGCCAGAAGATAAGACTTCATATTGACCGTTTAAAGCTTGAGTGGAGGTGACAGAATTTTTAAGCTCTTCATTAACTAGTCTTTGAGTTGCTAAAGCATTCTCTAACCGCTCTTGAGCATTAGCTCTTAGAACATTTCCCGATTCATCAAACCTCACCGAACTTCTTAAAATTGTCCCCGCTCTGGCTGCTGCTGCTTCAAATCTTCCTAATGACGCGATCGCGCTATTTACAAAATTATCCAAGGCTACATCATTGCCTTTAATAGCCTCATTTAAATTAGCAAAATCCTGAATAATTCTCGTACTAATCCCCGATGCTTGTACCGCTTGTATGGCTTGGGGGACTCTAATGATTTTTTGGTAAGCTTTAAACAAACCTTCTGCTGCGATCGCCGTTTGTTGGATCAAGAAAATGCTGTTACCTATAGGAGCGATCGCCTTTACAAGTTTTCCTGTCGCTCCTGCTGCTTTACCAAAACTTTCTGCAATTAGATCGGCTTTTCTTGCTCCTAATGCCAGTTGCCCTGTACCTGTTGTCGCTGCCTTGCTTAATCCTTTGAAAGCGAAATTTAACCCAGTTGTGGCGACTTGAGCGTTAGTAACATTATTTGAAATATCGTTAATTGTCGATACTAGCCCAGCATCAACAGCTTGCAATCTAATTGTAGCGGAAGTTTCAACCATAGATGATCGCTATCACGGACAATTGTTGATAAAAACAAAAAAATAGTAGATAGATTTTTTTAGAAAAAGAATTATATGCACATTTTATTTGCTGCGATCGTAGCATTTTTAACTTTCCGCCGTAAGAAGTCCCCCGATTTATCGGCGGGATGAATTACGGGCAAGATTTATTGGTCACGGGGTCTGTCTTGCTGTTCGACATATTTGCGTAACTGTT
>JAAUYH010055346.1_pt1 | contig 19407 bp, 16 predicted proteins | sample 7278061 | NCBI WGS metagenome assembly JAAUYH01 (sample SAMN14350203, study PRJNA611818) | marine sediment metagenome | isolation source: surface marine sediment (0.6m) | place: French Polynesia: Moorea | collected 2018-08 | reverse complement strand
TGCGCGGGTTTCCCGCGTTGAGTGAACTGGCGTTGGGGTTCCCCCCGTTGTAGCGACTGCGGGGCATCCTTGCCTGCCCTTTTGTACTTCAGCAGATTAGGAAGCGCTATATTACTTGTTACTTGTTACTTATTATTCAACCTATTTTTCCACTGATATAATCTTTCGTTCGCATATTTGAGGGATTAGAAAAGATAATTTCTGTTTGATTAAATTCCATGAGTTCACCCAAATACATGAATGCTGTATAATCAGAAAATCGGGCTGCTTGTTGCATACTGTGAGTCACTATTATGATTGTGACTTGTTCTTTTAAATGATTTATTAACTCTTCAATACCTGCTGTAGCGATGGGATCTAGGGCAGATGTAGGTTCATCAAATAGGACAATTTCTGGATCAGTAATCAAAGCCCTGGCAATGCATAAACGCTGCTGTTGTCCCCCTGAAAGCTCATATCCCGAATCATTCAAGCGGTCTTTTACTTCATCCCATAAAGCTGCTCCCCTTAGAGCTTGTTCGACTTTTTCATCGATGATACTGCGTCGTTTTTCTCCCCGCACTCGCAACCCATAGGCAACATTTTCATAGATTGACTTGGGAAAGGGATTTGGCTTTTGAAATACCATGCTAATGCGCATTCGTACTTCAATGGGATCGACTTTTTTACTGAGGATATTAACTGAATCTACCAATATTTCCCCACCATAACGATTACCAGGGTAAAGGTCATGCATCCGGTTGAAGCAACGCAGCAAGGTAGTTTTACCACATCCAGACGGACCAATCAATGCTGTTACCTGATTTTCCGGTATAGCAAAATTATTATTTTTTAAAGCATGAAAAGAACCATAGAAAAAATTGAGATTTTGGACAATTGCTTTTGCTGGAAAAGTATAGGAATTAGGTGAATGTTCAGAAAATTCTTTTACCATTTGATACCTTTACGGAAACGATAGCGGATATAAATAGCTAGACCATTAATGCCGAGAGTCATTAGAATTAGCACAGCACCAGCTGCTGCCGCATTTGCCTGAAATGCTTGTTCAGGACGAGATACCCAGGTAAACATCTGAATGGGTAAAACAGTAAAAGGAGCTTGTAGCCAGTCAAAGGAAATATAGGGAAAATCGCTTTTAAAGGGGGAATCGGGTAAAAAGGCAATGAAAGTCAAAGCACCAATTGTGATTACTGGAGCTGTTTCCCCAATTGCCCGTGCTAAACCAATAATAATACCCGTAAGAATACTGCTAAAAGAGTAGGGAAGAATATGATCCCAAATCATTTGCCATTTACTACTACCAACTGCATAAGCAGCTTCTCGCAAACTATTAGGAATGGCACGCAATGCTTCGCGAGTGGTAACAATTACAACTGGTAAAATCAATAAAGCCAGAGTTAATCCAGCTGTCAAGATGCTTTGACCTAATTGAAACTGATAGACAAATAAACCCAGTGCTAACAGACCATAGATAATGGAAGGAACCCCAGCCAGATTAGTGACATTAATTTCAATCAGGGCAGAAAGCCAGTTTTTGCCAGCGTATTCTTCCAAATAAATGCCGGAAGCAATGCCAAGAGGGACAGCTGATAAAGCAGTGACTAACATTAACAAAGCAGTTCCCACCCAAGCAGAAAGAATCCCTGCTGCTTCTGCCTTACGACTGGGAAAGGAAACAAAAAATTGGGGAGTCAGACGGGGGGTTCCTTCAAGGAACATTTGCAGGATCAATCCCAACAGGATAAAAATTGCCACAAGAATCACCGACAAACCAACGATTGCAAACACAGCTTCAATTTGTTTGCGGACAGAAACATTGGCTCGGATTTTCTGTAAGTTATTTGTCATTTGTCATTGGGTATTTGTCATTTGTTTAGAAACCGGGTTTCTTCCAGACTAAGTACGATAATATTTGATACTTCACCCAGAAAAACCCGGTTTCTTGGGTCTTTAACCTCTAAGGGTTTAATGATTGATAATGACTAATAAATTTCCCGGAAGCGTCGGGACAAGAAATAACCGATAATATTTAACAGTAATGTCATTAAAATTAGGGTTAGTCCAGCGGCAAAAATCGTTTGATATTCAATGGTTCCATGGGGCAAATCCCCCAAACTTACCTGAACAATGTAAGCGGTAATGGTAGCAGCTTGCTCTGTGGGATTCCACGTCAAATTTGGTTGTAAACCTGCCGCAACTGCCACAATCATGGTTTCTCCAACAGCACGAGAAGCTCCCAAAATGTAAGCAGCGCTAATGCCAGAGATTGCAGCGGGAAAAACGACTTGCAAAGCGGTTTGCAGACGGGTTGCTCCCATAGCATAGGAACCCTCTCGCAATCCCACGGGAACAGCAGCCATGGCATCTTCACTAATAGAGCTGATTAAAGGAATAATCATCAATCCCATCACCAACCCTGCACTCAGCATATTGAATGTCGGTAAATTTGGGTAGATTTTTTGCAATAGTGGTGTAATTACAGACAGGGCAAAATAGCCATAAACAACCGTGGGAATAGCTGCTAGGAGTTCCAAACAAGGCTTGATGATTTCTCGCAAGCGGTTGGGTGCAAACTCACTCAAATAGATAGCGGCAATGGTTCCTAAAGGAATAGCAACCAGCAAAGCTACCCCAGAAGTCACCAATGTACCTGAAAGCAGGGGAAGAATACCAAAATGTTTCTCTAAAAACAGGGGTGTCCACTGGGTATCAGTTAGGAATTCTACCACAGAAATTTCACTGAAGAACTTTAAGGACTCGGTGACTAAAATATAGAGAATCCCCAAGGTTGTAGCAACAGAAGAACAGGCAGCCAGAAACAGGACAAATTCAATTACTCTCTCTCGTAAATTGCGGATGAATCTGGGGGTGAATAACCCTACTCGTGAAACTTGGAATGATTTTGGCGTCATCTAAGTTACTTGTTTACTTTACTTTGGCAAAATTGGCGTTGCATAAATGGGGGATGATTTTGATAGTTTTGTGGGATGGAGAGCAGCGCGTTGCGGGGGTTCCCCCCGTTGTAGCGACTGCGGAGCATCTTGGTTTGTGGAATGGGCATCCCTGCTCGTTTTCTATATTTCAGCAGGCAGGCAAGATGCCTACCCCACTCATATTCATTCCTTAATTCAGCAATGCCGCAAAATTAATTACATATTCCTGAATCAGGATCGGATTTGAACTAAAGGAGACTTGGTGACATAGAGAAATCCTCTCTCTCGATGTCTGCCAGTCTCTGCTATGCTCTTATCCTCTATATGTATCCACAGAAAAATTAACTTCTCTGCTTGCTTACCTAATAGCATTCAACAAATTTGTCTTCGATGCTGAATAGTCAGTCCTAGGAATAGATTTGACTTCAGGTACTAGTCTAGAAGCGTTATCAAGGTAATATTCAACAAATTCCCTGACAGCAGGTTTGGTCTTCACCGCATTTAGATTGACGTATATGTATACTGGGCGTGACAATGGTTTATAAGTACCATTACGGACAGTCGTCATAGAGGGCTTGACACCATTAATGCTGAGAGCTTTGAGTTTATTTTTGTTTTCTTCGTAGTAGGTATAACCAAAGTAGGCAAGGGCGTTTGTGTTATTTGATACTCCTTTTACTAGGACGTTATCATCCTCACTGGGAGTAAAATCTGGACGGCTTGCTCCAGATGCCCCATTAATTTTTTTGGTAAAGTAATCAAAGGTTCCAGAGTCTGCCCCAGGTCCGTAAAGAGTTAAACTAGCATTGGGCCATCCTGAATTTACCTGACTCCATTTGGTTATGTTTCCTCTAGCATCAGGTTCCCACATTTTCTTCAGTTCAGCGGTTGTGATGTTGTTAACCGGATTATTTTTGTGGACAACCACAGTGATGGCATCATAGGCAACAGGTATTGCCATATATTTGACCCCAGCTGCTGCACACATCTGCTTTTCCTTATCCTTAATGGGTCGAGAAGCATCTGATATATCGGTGCGCACAGAAGGATTATTTGAGCAAAATTTCTTAAATCCACCACCTGTACCTGAAACCCCAACGGTGACTCGAACACCTCCGCGTTTTGCCTTCTGAAATTCTTCAGCTACGGCTTCTGTAATTGGGTAGACAGTACTCGAACCATCAATCTTGATAATGGGTGTTTGGGATTGAACCGCAGGTACAGCAATACCAATGGTGGTAACAACACCTGCCAACACACCAGTTAATTTCCAGAGATTTCTTTTATAGTTCATGTGCTTAAATACAGGAATTTTGAGTTACTTTTTCTACTCACTCAAAGGGTGACTTAAGCTCATTATTTAAATATCCTTGTTAAAACAAGGTTAATAAGAGGTAAAAATAAAAATTTAATTTTTAAAAAATGTTACAGATTATAGATTATCTTTCTAGACTTTTATTTCATTTAGACTTCCTTAAGGATAACCAGAAGGCAGAGCCTCCAAACCCTAGTTACCAGCGTGACGCTGGTAACTAGAAGCTGGTAACTAGAACATGGGAACCTCTGGTTCTGATTGAGAATGGTGCAAGTTGTTAGATAAATCAGACTGGGTAAAGTATGAGAGTGGGTTTTTACGTGCTTGGTCTATAGGTTTCTTGAAATTTATTTCAAGGTGGATGGTGAGGCTAAACGACATTGGTACAAGTTGTTAGTTCTATCACTAATCATCTGGATTTAATATAGCGGTTTTCACTTATAGGCGTAGCCTGACCTTAGGGTATTAAATACATCAAGAGTGGAATGGGCATCCCTGTCCGTAGGGTATTAAATACATCAAGAGTGGAATGGGCATCCCTGCCGGTCCTAATTTGATTGATTAAGTATTTTTACAGAGGACAAAAAGCATCAAATTTGTTATCTTGTTCTGGAATTCCTGGAGAAAATTTCCAAAGTCCTTGTAGAGTATTCCCAGGTGGGTATCTCCAAAATATCCTCACCAGGTGCATCTTTGAAATCTCTGTATGATAAGCATGGTGACGATTTGTCTTTCAGCAATGTTATTACTCTTAAAAGCCTCCCATGGAGAGTTAGGACTTGCAAAACCCTCTCACCAGAAACCAAAGCCTGGTGATTATAACTACGACTGCTCTAACTTTTATTACATGGAAGTGCAAAAGTGTGAATATATTTAGTTTAGTATTTATTAATCCTTACCCTATATTATCTGATATTTTTTAGTATTTTTACTTAGGCTTTTTGGCGTCAATATAAGTTAATTTATACAAAAAACTCAGGATGAGCAAAAAGAGCGGTAGGGTGGCGATCGCCTAACCTACTAGTGACGTTTATGACAGTATCTAAAAAAAATTGGTTAAAGTTAAAGGTTCAATCAGGCTCAATTATAAGGTTGTGAGGAAATTTAGGAATTATGGCTATTATTAAAGGTACTACTATCAATGACACCCTGCCATCCCTGGAAGATGTCTTAGAAGATTCAGGTAATCTAGTACTAGGTCTAGCTGGTGACGATGTAATTGATGTCATAAGTGGCACAGGAAACAATACTCTTAGTGGTGGTTTGGGTGAAGACGAGATTCTTGCATTCCGGTTCGATCACGCTTTTGGCGATCAAGGGGATGATGAACTCATTTCTGACCCCCAAGATGATGTAGAAAGTGAAAACCTGTTGTTTGGTGGTGCAGGGGACGACAACATTACTCCCTATCGCAACGATAGTGTATCTGGTGGTTCTGGTAATGACACCATTTTTGCAGGAGAAGGGGGTAACACTATTCGCGGTGGTTTTGGTAATGATGTCTTTTGGTTAGTTAATGGTGAACTTCCTCAAAGTGCCAATATCATCACCGACTTTAATCCCGAAGAGGACACCCTGAAGGTTAATGTAGCAGAAATTCCGAGTTTGGATGACCTGAGTATTCAACAGCAGGGAACAGACGTTGTTATCAGCGCTAAGAGTCAACCTGAGGAGGCTTTAGCAATCATTCAGAACACTACTGTTGAGAATCTCAATGATACGAACCTAGTGGTGGGTGATGCTGCTAATAATTCTGGTACTAGTTCCCTTAATCAAGAACCCCTAATGGTCAAGGGTATTACTTTTATCGGACAAGATACCTTAGATGAAACAGACTTTGAGGGTACTACTTTCGCAGGTATTTCCGGGATTGCCTTCGATCCGTTTCAGCAGGTTTATTATGCTGCTTCCGATGACCGTATTCAACCTCGTTTTTACACCCTGGAAATAGACCTTGAAGATGGTGGTTTAGACGATGGAGACGTTAATATTACTGACGTTACCACCCTCTTGGATGACAATGGCGATACGTTTGCAGATTTTACACTAGAACCGGAAGCTATTGCTTTTAGTGATGATGGCAGTGTTTTCATCGCTTCTGAAGAAGAGGAAGATTCCACATTTATCAAAGAATTTTCTTTGGCTGGTGGGGAGTTGATGAATTTGCCATTTCCTGACAAATTCGCTGCTGATATCACCAATAACCTAGGTTTAAAGAGTTTAACTCTAACTCCTGACGAGCGCTACCTGTTCGTGGCTACTGAAAATGATGATGACCAGGAAGCTAGTACAAGTCAGGGAAGTCCTGTTCGCATCCTCAAATATGACTTGACGGGTGATATACCTGAAATTGCTGGAGAATTTCTTTACTATACAGATCCGCTAGCAACAGGGGCTGATGGGGATGATTCTGATACCAGTGGCTTAGTGGAACTGGTTGCGGTTGACAATGCTGGAACCCTTTTAGCATTGGAGCGTTCTTTTATATATCAGGAGGGATTCAATAATAAGCTTTTTCAAATTAATGTCACAGAAAGTACGACAGACATCAGCAATATATCGGAATTAACTGATGATATCAATGCAGTTGAGAAAGAACTACTGCTTGATTTTGCCCAAGCAGGGATTCCCGTTAACACTCTGGGAGATAATTTAGGAATTTCAGCCGCAGACCTCGAAGCCACCCTGGGAGAATCCGCTGAAGAATTTTTATCCACTTTTGGAATTGCTGTTGATAATCTTGATTCTAGTTTCGGAATTTCTGCCGAAAACCTTGCATCTACACTAGGCTTTTCCCTGGATGATATTCAAACTACATCAGGAATCACTATAAAGGATCTCGAAGATTTAGCACCTACATTGTCTTTGGAGATTTCCATTGATGATAGCGGTCTCAAAGCTTTGGGTCTTCCTCTTGAACAGAGCAAATCTACAATTGGAATTTCCTTTGAGAAACTTGCATCTTTCAGTTCTAATTTTAATGCTACACAACTTGAAACATTATTATCTGAAAAAAGCCAAAACTTAATTGAACTTGATGACCTTGTATCAGAACTAGAATCAAGTTTTGGAGTTACTGGCAATGAACTTGTATCTACGCTTTTAGAAATTCCTGTTGACAACTTTGAAGCCATGACATTGGGTCCAGTATTACCCAATGGAAAACGGTCTTTAACTCTTGTTAGTGATAATAGATTTGCATCTTCAGATTTACAAAAAACCAACTTCTTAAGCTTTGAGTTGGATATTGAACCTGAAGTAGTAGAAACAGGAAATCCTGACGATGATACAGATGGAGACACAACTGGGGAAACAACAGGATTTTTTGAACTAAACGAATCTTCTGGTATATTCCAAACCCTAACTCAGACCTTTGTGCAAATTTCGATTACAGCACAAAACACTTCTTTCTCCAACGAATTGATCCTATTCGCTGTGGATAATCCAGAGGGTAATATTGGTGATATTAGCCCTGATGATAATGATGGTTATTTAAATGCCATTCTTAATGACAATAATCGTATTCTCTCTGTTTTATCGATTCTTTCCAGTAACAATCCTTCAGGATTACCAAGTGGCTTTGACTTTAGCAGTTTAACTCGCACTTTAGAACTTATCGAAGGTCAACAATTAGGCTTTATGCTAATTCAAAATGGCACCTTTGATGAAGTAAAAGCAGGAGTTGAACGTCAAGTTTTCTTTTCCAGTGTTAGTAGCTTTGAAATTGTAAACTTCACTTCTACAGGTTTCACTCTCAATATTGACGATGATGCTAATGGTGTCTTTGATGGTTTAAGCATTGAAATCAAGGGATTCGATCCTTTAAATAAACCCCCCGGTCAAGCGAAAAAACTCCTTGGTTTGCAGACAGGTCGAGAAGTTTTAGACCTGAGAAATGAAAATGTTGATACTTTAACTGGTCAAATTACCGTCAGTAGTGAAGCTGCTTTTGATAATTTTGTCGGATTATATATTACCAATGAAAGTGGTGATGTCGTCGATAATCAAGGAAATATAATCGCAACAGTTGGATCTAATAATTACGTCCAGTCTGTGATGGAACATAGACTGGATATCTCCATTACTCGAAACACCTCAGCGGAGTTTACCTTACCCGGTAGGGTGATAGTATCTCCTTTTATGATTGCTGATGGTACACCAGATGACTTTAATCCCAATGAAGTATTCTTCCCCGTCTTAGGTGCCAATGCTGATGGAGTAGATCACTTCCGCTTGTTGGATGATTATACCTTTGGCGTTGAAGATATATTTGGAGGTGGCGATTTAGACTACGATGACATGATCGTCAGCATCAACGTTTTCTAATGCTGAAACCACACTGACTGGCGATTTTTCATTCTCCCATTGGTTTGCCTTGCCAGACATAACCCTACTCATATCTTGCACCATTCTCAACAACCATTGAGAAACCGGGTTTATCAACGAAAAATTAGGGTTTTGACAGGTAAATATTGCCAATAAACCCGGTTTCTGACCCTTGCACCATTCGAGGGTAAGCATGGAGAAACCGGGTTTATGAACAAAAAATTAGAGTTTTGACAGGTCAATATTCCCAATAAACCCGGTTTCTGACCCAGGTGCAAGATGTGTGTTAGGACATTTTTCTGTTCTTTGTTCCCTATTCCCTATTCCCTCAACTGTAAAATTCAACATCTCAGAGATCGTCTAAGGATTGCCCCTTAGGCGTTTTTTGCAGATAATGGACAAAACAACTTTAGTTTCTATAAATCTGAAATTTGCAACCCGAAAATTGCTGTATCAATTACAACTTAGGAATTTCAGTTTTTTTTGCGTTCACTAATACAGGAAATTCGGGTTACAATACGTAAATTATGTAAATTATTGAAGTATAAACCATAAAGTTATGAATCCCTTAATTTTATATATATACAAATGAATTATTTAACCAGCTAAAATTTTAAACTAATTTACTAATTGATTTTAATTTTTTAGCACAAACTGAAATTTCCACAACTGAATAGCAACTAAAATTCTGGTATTAAATACATATGACAAGATTTGAATCAATAGGTGATGTCTGGCAACAAGCTGCTATACGGCTGAAAACAATTACTGATAGCAAAGTTGCTAATCAACTAAAACAGTATGGTATGATGCCGCAATTGGCACGAGAGATGATCCTTGAAGAAGCGATCGCTAGCATTACCCTTTCAAAGGAAGATATTGCTCGCGGATACCAGAAATTTTACCGAGAACAACAGTTAAATTCCGATGCAGACTTAGATAGATGGTTGGCATCCCGTGGCATGTCCCGGGAAAGACTCGATTATCTAGTGATGCGCACTCTCAAACTAGAACAATTTAAAAAGAACTTCTGGGGAGATAAGCTAGAATCCTATTTTGTGCAACGTAAGGCTAGTTTAGATCGGGTTGTCTATTCCCTGATTCGCGTCAAAGATATTGGTATTGCCCAAGAAATTTATTTCCGAATTCAGGAAGGAGAACAATCTTTTGGGGAACTTGCTAGCCTTTATTCTGAAGGAATGGAAGCACAAACAGGTGGTATACTTGGTCCGGTAGAATTAAATGTTCCCCACCCTATTTTGGCAAATATTCTCGTCAAAAGTCAGCCCGGTCAACTCTCACCACCAACTCGTTTAGAAGAGTGGTTTATAATCGTGCGTTTAGAAAAAATGCTTCCGGCTCAATTAGATGAAGCAATGCAGCAAAGACTACTAGATGAACTATTTGAAAACTGGCTTAACACTCAATTAAAAGAGTTTTTATCTGCAAAAACTGTCGATTCTCTTGTTAAGAAAAAACAATTCTTGCAAGATGATGTGGGGGCAGATGTTAGTACTTTAAATAATGACAGCACAGAATTATCTTTAGAGGCTAATCAGCCTATTGTTCAATCTTCAAAATTGAAAGAAGATAGGAATTATCTTGATAATAATCAAGATAATTATCAAGATAATAATCAGAAAATAGAACCTACTCCCGTTTCTAATCAAAATCAAGAAATTTACCAAGCACCACCAGCCGATATCGAAAATAAAGTCTACAAAATTGTCTGTATCGATGACAGTCCGACTGTATTAAAGATTATCAAAAAGTTTTTAGATGAAGAATATTTTTCTGTTACCACAATTAATAATCCATTGAAAGCCTTAATAGAAATTATCCGTAGTAAACCAGACCTAATTCTCCTTGATATTAGTATGCCAACTATAGATGGCTATGAATTATGTTCTCGGATACGGAAACATACATATTTTAAAAATACACCTGTGATTATGGTAACAGGAAGAAATGGATTGATAGATAGAGCTAGGGCAAAAATGGTAAGATCCTCAGGCTATTTAACTAAGCCGTTTACCCAAGATGAATTACTAAATATAATATCGAAACACCTCAGTTAAATTTGGTAATGGGTAATTGGTAATGGGTAATTGGTCAAGACCAAAAAAACCAGTTTGTCAACCCAAAATTTAGGTTTTCGTTATTAACCCTCTTTTATCACTTTCGCTTATATAATAATCTAGGATGCTTACAGTATAATACTTTGACGAAAAATCTTGATTTCAGCTATTCTGTTTAAAAATAAACGCTCAAATGCCCGATTTATCTACAGTTGGAAATTTGGCTTTTATTTTTATTTTCCCAGAGTGACAGAACAGGCTTAATCATTTTCAAGAAACCCCGGCAGTCGCTACAACGAGAAGAAAAGTTCGCAACGCGCTGCTTGGCTTTTTCAGGTAGGTACAATATCTGTGATCTAACACTACACCGAGATATTGTAGACGCCTTACCCATAACACATTAACTATATTTTGTCAAATGCAGGTCTTTATGAAGGGCATCGGGTCAAGAAAAATTGGTCTTTTGATAAGTTATGAAAAATTGACTTTTAGGTTAGGAGGTACGAAATAATAAGGGTTGTAGCTGTTTTGGGTAAGCAACGGTCATAATTTTCCCAAAATCACTTTTTTCTACTATAGCATCAAACAACGCAATTACGTGAATAATTTTTCGAGAAAAATTCGACAAAATAACGAATAATTATTTGAATCACAAAATCAAATTGTAAATACAATAATCTTTACTTATGTATGAGCAGATTGGGATGATGATCTAAAATTGGAAATCTAACATTTTCCATCCCCAACCAATAACAGCACCACCCATAACTAAAAAAGCGGGGTTTAATCGCCAACGAATTGTCAAAAATATTGCAACCAAAGCGATTAGTACCGCTACCCAATCTATACTGCGGGTAACAGGTATAATCACTATATTTAGGAAGAGTCTTACACTTACAACAGCCATCAGCGCCACCGCACTTACATTCACTGCATCCAAAAACGCCGATGTCCATTTAGAGGCACGCAAACGGGGAATTAGAGGGTTAAGTGTGGCAACGAATAAAAAGGAGGGTGCAAAAATTCCCAGAGTAGCAATCAATGCTCCAGGCATACCTGAAATTACATAACCAATAAACGTAGCAGTAGAAAGCACTGGACCAGGGGTAAATTGACCAATAGCGATCGCATCTAATAATTGCTGCTGAGTCAACCAACCCAAATCATCCACCAATCCCGCTTGCAGGAAGGCTACTAACACATAACCACTACCATACAAGACACTTCCTATCTTCAAAAAAAATAAACCCAACTGCCATAAAGATACATTGGTCACTAGGGGCAGGGATGAAGAATTGAGTTTTTGTATATTTGATACCAGGGGCAAAGGAAAAATCATTGACCCCACAAAAGTCCCTATTCTTAATCGCAAACAAATCATCCCCATTAATCCCCCCAACAGCAAGGCGACAATTTCATTAAGTCCCCAAAAGACTCCCATTGCCACAGCTACAGCTATCAGCAATAGTTTCCAGCTTTTGACAGCAGTTTTACCCAGTCGCCATAATGCCGCAAAGATAATAGCTAAAACAGCGGGTTTAATTCCGTAGAGAAAAGGAGTCACTTGGGGAAGAGTGCCTAATGTGACATACACCCAAGCAAATCCCGCTGTCAGGACAACCGCAGGGAAGATAAAACAAACTCCTCCAACCAGCAATCCCCACCATCCTGCATAGATATAACCAACATGAATTGCCATTTCCGTGGAGTTGGGACCGGGAATGAGATTAGTAGCACCTACCAAATCGAGAAAATGCTCCCTTGTCAACCATTTGCGGCGATTTACTACCTCATCTTCCATCATGGCAATGTGGGCAGCAGGACCACCAAAACCGATAACTCCCAGCTTGAAAAATAGCTTTGCTAGTTTACCTAAGCGATTAGTTAGTGAGTCACTCATCTTCAGGCGTGCAGGGTTAATTAAGGAATTGTAGGGGTGGGGTTTCCCCACCCTAGGCTATCCTACCAGTTTGGGGTTAAGGGGAGGTTGTCAAAGCGAAGGAAGAGGGAACAAAGAAGAAGTCATATCTTGCAACATTCAAGGGCAACCATTGAGAAACCGGGTTTATGAAGGAAAAATTAGGGTTTTGATGGGTAAACCTTTTCAATAAACCCGGTTTCTGACCCTGGTGCAAGATGTGTGAGAAGGAAGAAGGTTGTCAAAGCGAAGGAAGAGGGAACAAGGAAGAAGGTTGTCAAAGCGAAGGAAGAGGGAACAAGGAAGAAGGTTGTTATGTTTGGAAGAAGCTTGCACTCCTACCAAACTTTACCCGTCGTTTACGACGGGGAACTTGAATCCAATTGAGTTGTTAGAAGATTGGTCATTATAAAAAATATTTGACAGCTAAGTCAGTGTTTTTATGCAAACAGGAAAATTGTTGTTGAGCCAAAATAAAAATAAGTGGTGCAAGGATAAACAGGGTCAAAACACATGGAAAAAATAGCAGATGCCGATATTTTAGAACTTGCCAAGCAAGGAAATAATGACGCAATTAATACTTTGGTAAATCAGTGGTTAGGCATACCAAGTATTACGGTCAAAACGAATCTGAAACAAGATTGTTTACAGGTGATGCTGGAATCAACCGAAGTACCAGAAAAGCAGTCAGTAGTTCCTGTGATTCGTGATGGGTTAATCCAGTTAAGTCTTGAATCTGTGGCGAAAGTGGTTCTTGCGTACTTAGCGTGCTAAATTAGTCAGCAAATAAGATTAAAATCCTTGCTCGGCTTTATTTATAGCGATTATTTCTTTTGTTTTAGGCAAGATTGATGAAATTTAGACTATAAGGGTCTGTAAGACCTTGATTTTAAAGCAAAGTTATCGACTGTAATTAAACATTTACCACGCTATCTACGAAAGAACCAAAATTGCTCAGTTGGATGGAGTAATTTTGCGTTTATAGACCCCGGCAGTCGCTACCCTGCGGGAAGCCGCACTCCGTGCGTCTATAAGTCGGGAAACCCTTACTTACAGAAGCCGCACTGCCTCACCAACGCGCTGCCTCGCTTTCTCAATGCTTGTTGAAAATGGTGCAAATTGTTACTTAAAAATTACCGAATACTTATCAATTTCCCAGTCCATTTTAACTAACAACTTGCACGATTCTCAACAAGAGCCAGAGGTCTCTATGTTCTGGTTACCAGCGTGACGCTGGTAACTAGGGTAATACTTATCAATTTCCCAGTCCATTTTAATGGACTTAGTTTATCAGCCTTGGACTTAAGTCCAAGGTGATTGTTGAAATTAATTATCCAGTACTAGGTATACGTTCAATTTCCGCATATCCACTGAAAATTAACTTTTTCCCTTCCGTTTCCAAGCGATTTAATCGCATTTTTACTCCATCGAGATCGAAGCGATCTAAATCCACCATATTATCCAAAATTTCCACCAGTGCCACACTCAAGGTTTGGGATACCTCCCGTTGTGCTTCTGGTACTTTATCCAGTTGAATATCAGGATTTTTAAAGGAAACCCGTCGCCGCTTTTCTACTGCTACAGCGACACTCATATTTAACGGCACAAGTTCACCATTATTCAAATCAGCTTTTGCTGACATTTGCAGGCGATTTCCGGGCAATAACTGTACCTGAACCTCGCTAAAAGAAACGGGTTTCCCTGCAGATATTTCCATCAACGAGGGTGCACAGAGATTTTCCAAGCGCTTACGCACCAATTCTGCCCCAAAAGCCTGGTTAATGCCTGCCTCTGATAATACAACTTGGGCGATCGCTTGAGTAGGTTGTTTCAAAGATAATTTACCGCTTAAAACCGAGCCAAAATCAATGGAGACGGCATCTGTCTCAAAAGACATCTCCTCCACCGCAAAATCCCTGCGAATCACCAAGCCACTACCAGTCATCTTGAAGCTGTCAATACTGCCTTGCAAAAGCTTGCTAGAGGGATAGCAGCGGACAGACACCTCCACCGACTCGCTTTGGGTAAACAAGTGGCGAATCGTCTGGCTAGCAACGGTATTGAGCATCCGCTCTCCCCAGTCTGTGCCTTTGGATTCTGTAAAACCAGTTAGTCCGCCGAACATTTGAGTTAAGTCTCTAGAAGTTCTTTGTATTTTTGTAACAAATTGTGAAGAATACAGCAACCATCTGGAGATTGATTCTGCTAATGGTAGGGTATGGGATGCCTAATGACACTGGTATAATCGCTTGGTTCCCGCAGGTTAGCGACTGGAATAAAAAGGGTTCAAAATCGGAAAAATTTAGCTTAAATAGAGAATTTTAGGAGTTATCACAGGTATAACTCCATGATTTAGCCGTTTTTTGTCCCATTGTGTTTTAAATTCTCTACAAAAATCATAATAGATCACAGAATAAAGGGTAATAGATCACAGGATAAAGCGTATAAACTAAAACATAATGACCTTTAGCTCTAAAGGGCATTTGTTGTGTTTGTTACTCTCGGAAGTTAATGATTGCTGACACAAAGACCATAATCGTAGAAAAAATAGGAGAAATAGAGAGCATTAAGTCTCTATGGAACGAATTGAAAAACAAACACCAGCCCGAAAACATCTTCGTCGATATTGATTTTTATTGTGGGATGTTTGAGGTTACACAACAGATGGGCGATCCTGAACGTGTTTTTTCGCCATATGTTGTGATCTTTTGTCAGGGGAATGAACCAGTAGCAGGGATTATTGCTCGTTCTTATCAACGTCGTCCTAGGTTCCGATTTGGGTATGTTCCCATTACCATGCCAGCAGTTCGTTGCTTGGACTTAGAAATAGGTGGACTGATGGCAAATGACTCCAATGGAATCAATCTGGTACGGAATCATCTTGCATCCTTAGTCCATAATCGTTCAGTAGATATGCTCAGCTGCGATTATCTAGCCCACAAAAGTGACTTTTGGCAATGTTTAGTCGAAGATGCTGAATTAGGAGTAAAAGCGGTATGCAGCAGCTCTGTTGAATGGGTTACCCAGATTGCCGATCCAAATAGTGGTGAGCGCATAGTGCAGCAAAAGAGCGGCAAGAGTGAGCGACGTGCTCGCGCAGCGGAGCGAAAACTATATAAGCACTTTTGTGATCAGATCGAAATCTCCTGTTTTAAACGTCTTGAGGAAGTTAGGGATTTCTTAATCCAAGCCGAGGCGATTTGCACGAAGACCTATCATAATGGTATTAATACTGGAATCGAGAATAACCAGGCTTGGCGTGGGGAATTTGAACTGCTTGCAAAGGCAGGGAATTTTCGTGGCTATATGCTTTATGGGGACGGTGAGCCAATTAGCTACAATGTCGGTGTAGCCTATAAAGGGACCTTTATGGGTTATGCCATGGCTTTTGATCCCCGCTTTTCCAATCTTTCTCCTGGCACATTCATGATGCGAAAGATTATGGATATGCTCTTCGCTGAGGGAATTCACACTATTCACTTTGGTTATGGTGACGCTGATTACAAACGGCGTTTTGGTACAGACTGCTTTGAAGGAGCATCTCTCCATTTCTACACCAAGACCCCAAAAGCTATACTACTTCAATTGGTAGAGATGGCATCGATTAAGACCACAAATTTTGCCAAGAACACTTTAAAATCCCTGGGAATCCTAGCTCCCTTGAAGAAATTATGGCGCGATCGCCTCACTTCTAGTAAGTAGCGACAATCAACTGCATACAGCATAAAAAAATTTTAGTTCTGACCTAGATAGTATGCCAAATTATTACTTAAAACTAAAATATTGCTGTTCAATCAAAGCTTAGATAATCAGAAAATCATGCTGTAAAAGCTATTTTTTGTTCTTTATATAGCTTAATTGTTGAGCTTTTGATAGACATTTTGAGCATAATACGTACTGAACCAAAATAGTTAATTTTTGTTAGTAACCCTCATTTAAGAACTTGATAACCCTTTTATGAAGATTGAAAATTTGCCACCCGTCTTTCAAAATACAAGAAAAGCCTCTACAAAGGTATATCAAGTGTTTCTGGATGGAATTATCATGAAATTTTTCCCTAGTCCTGAGACAGCAATTTGTAGTGCCTGTAACCTGATGCCAGCTTCACCTGAGCGAGTAATTAGTAATTATTATCAGGGCATGGTTTTGATTGGGAAAAATAACACAGAACATGTTGTATGGAAAACCTTCCCTGAACGTGCTATCATTACCGCAGATACTGCCCATATTCCCAAGCGTCTCAAGAGTATCATCCGCAAGCAACCTTTTGAGATTCGTTACAATACCAATTTTGAAGAAGTCATTCGTTCTTGTCAGCGCGATAAAACTTGGATTAATGAACCCCTGATTCAGATTTATAGCAAATTATTTGAAAAAGGATGCGTAGAGACCATTGAAACCTATGAAGAGGGACGTTTAGTTGGTGGAATTTGGGGAGTTGTAATCAATCAAAATTTTGGAATTATGAGCATGTTTCATCAGGCAAATCATGCCGGTGCTATTGCTCTAGCTACATTAGTTAATCATCTTCAAGAGGGAAAATATCACCTCATAGATTGTGGTGTTATTAACAGTAATTTCGCACGCTATGGTGCAACTGTTATATCTTGTGAAGAATTCGTTAACCGACTTGCTCAAGCCCATTTTTAATGGGAGAATCCCAATTTTTATGCAATACCCAGTTAAGGGTATTGCTACACGGACAAAGACTGGGCAAGCAGTCTACCCCTACAGGAAGCTGCTTTGCCTCTACAAGTTTCATCTACAAGAATTATAGCCTGTGGGCATTTTACTCCCTTCTCGTTCTAAGATGATGTTTGTCAAGTCTAAAAGATTACTAAAAACCTCACTTCTTATCTCTCTCCTAGGAGGAAACAGACTTTGAAACCCCTCTTCCCCCTCTTCCCCCTCTTCCTCCTCTTCCCCCTCTTCCTCCTCTTCCCCCTCTTCCCCCTCTTCCCCCTCTTCCTCCTCTTCCCCCTCTTCCTCCTCTTCCCCCTCTTCCCCCTCTTCCCCCTCTTCCCTCAGCGCTAAACTTGCGCTTGTAGCGGCAAATTCTTGCTGGGGGGAATTGGACGAGGGGGTTAAAATTTTCCACAGATGGTTATTTTTGCAACAATCTCCTCCGCAACACATCCAATGCCGTACAAGCGCTAAAATGGCGAATCAATGACCGACCCCTACTAGCACCAAACCTCCCCTCAAAACTCGCCACTTCCCCATTTGCTCCCGCTAACCCAATGTAAACTAAACCCACTGGCTTACTCTGTGTTCCTCCAGTGGGTCCGGCAATGCCAGTAATACTCAATCCCCAACTAGTCCCCAAGTGCGATCGCACTCCTTGCGCCATTTGTTCAGCTACAATCCCACTCACTGCACCAAATTTTTCCAAGTCCTGGGGGTTAACTCCCAAAAGCCTTTTTTTCACCGAATTGTCGTAAGCAATTACCCCACCCCAAAAGTAATCTGAACTACCGGAAATCTCTGTTAACATTTGTGCAACAAGACCACCTGTACAAGATTCCGCAACCGCTAGGGTTTCTCCTGACTGACGTAATAATTCACCCACCACGGAAGCCAGATTGTCATTATCAGCACCGTAATAATCCAAACCAGCAATTTCTTGTAGTTGTTTTGCCACAGGTGCAATTAATTCCTCGGCTTCCTCAGGATTAGCAGCTTTTGCTGAGACTCGCAACCTGACTTCTCCCTTCCCGGCATAGGGTGCTACCGTGGGGTTAAGTAAATTGAGATAGGGTGCAACCTTTTCTGCTAAGGTAGATTCTGCAACTCCCCAAAATCTCAACATGCGACTATAAATAATTTCCTTTCCCCAACCTTGACTTTTCAGATAGGGAACCGCTGTTTCCTCCCACATCCGATGCATTTCACTAGGGACACCAGGAAAGGTTAAAATCCTTAAATTAGGACGAGGTTGCCAGATGATTCCTGGTGCTGTACCCGTAGGATTCGGGAGAACTTCTGCCCCTTTTGGTATCAAAGCTTGCTTGCGATTACTGGCAGCCATAACCCGACCCCGTGCAGCATATTTCCGGTTCATATCTTCAATGATTTCCGGACGTTCTTCTAGGGGAGAACCAAAAAAATCGGCGATCGCTTCACAAGTGAGGTCATCAGGAGTGGGACCCAAACCCCCAGTAAAAATTAAAATTTGTGAGCGGTTGGAGGCAATTTCGATAACTTGCTTTAATCTGTCTAAATTATCCCCCACTACAGCTTGATAATAGTGAGGAATGCCTAACTGTGCCAGTTGTTGAGCCAAATATTGAGAATTACTGTTGAGGATATCTCCTAGCAACAGTTCTGTACCAACACAAATAATTTCTGCACTCATTAGATTCGATAATTGCTAATTGGTAATCGGTAATTGGTGATGGGCAAGGGTTTTATCCCCAGAAAACTATAGCGCTATAGTTATAGCTTTATCCCCAGAAAACTATAGCGCTATAGTTATAGCTTTATCCCCAGAAAACTATAGCGCTATAGTTACGGCTTTATCCCCAGAAAACTATAGCGCTATAGTTATAGCTTTATCCCCAGAAAACTATAGCGCTAGGGGAAGAAAGAACCAATACTGTTTATGCTAAGGCTGGTAGAGAATTTACCAAGTGAGGATATAAGGGGAAGCGATCGCACAATGCTGCTAAAAAATATCCCAAAATTTGATGGTGGTACCAAAATTTGATGGTGGTACAGGCATCCTTGCCTGTGTGTGAGGGCAGGCAAGGATGCCTACCCCACAATATGGGATAACACATATCTTGCATCAGGGTCAGAAACCAGGTTTATTGCAAATATTGAGTTGTCAAAACCCTA
>JAAUYH010214838.1_pt1 | contig 19409 bp, 16 predicted proteins | sample 7278061 | NCBI WGS metagenome assembly JAAUYH01 (sample SAMN14350203, study PRJNA611818) | marine sediment metagenome | isolation source: surface marine sediment (0.6m) | place: French Polynesia: Moorea | collected 2018-08 | reverse complement strand
CTCCCATGGGGCGAGGGAAGAGAGGGGAAACAGGAGAGGGAAGCGGAAAAACTTTTTATATCGGACTGGGGTTTCACAGCCTCTCTCCTCGTAGTAGAGAGGTTTACCCACAGAGGTTTTAAGTAAGCTTTTAGACTTTCCAAACATCCTCTGAGGTTCACTAATTGGTAATGGGTAATTGGTAATAGGAATATTCCCTATCAAGACCAAAAAAAAGCGAGGCAGCGCGTTGGTGAGGCAGTGCGGTCTTGGGGGTTTCCCCCATGAGCAACTACCGAAAGGGTTCCCCGGCTTATAGACGCACGGAGTGCGGCTTCGGTGCAGGGTAGCGACTGCCGGGGTTTCTCAACGAAAAATCAAGGTTTTGAGACTGAGATATTGGCAAAAAACCCGGTTTTTAACCTAGGTGCAAGATGTGTGATTCCCTATTCCCTGTTTCTCAACGAAAAATCAAAGTTTTGAGACTGAGATATTGGCAAAAAAACCGGTTTTTAACCTAGGTGCAAGATGTGTAATTCCCTATTCCCTATTTATTTGACAGGGACGAAAAGATTTGCGATGTAGGGGAGAAGGTCCATGCTTTTGCAGTGCCAGTAAATGTCGCTGACTGCCATAACCTTTATTTCGTTCCAAATCATACATAGGATACTTGGAACCTAGGCGAATTATTAAGTCGTCGCGCCATACTTTAGCAACAATACTAGCAGCCGCAATATTTAGAGACAGAGAATCTCCTTTAACTATTACTTGTTGAGTCACAGACAAGTCGGGAATTAACTGATTACCATCCACCAAACAAAGTGCAGGCTGTACTTTCAACTTCAAAACTGCCCGCTTCATTGCTAAAAGTGTTGCCTGCAAAATATTCATTTGGTCAATTTCGGCAGTTGAAGCAAAACCAATTTTCCAGTCTAATGCCAGAGTGAAGATTTGTTGAGCTATTTTTCTTCTGCGACTGCTTGAGAGTTTTTTACTGTCCTTAATTTCTCCTGCGATTGGTGCGGTTAAAGCACTCTTTGGTAATATGACGACTGCTGCTACCACCGGACCAAACAAAGAACCTCTACCGACTTCATCCACCCCTGCCATTAATCCAGAAATACTTGACAAGGTAGAAGATTCTAGCCAGTTCAATTTACTTTGTGGTGCTGGTAAACTAGCAGCAGCCTTCTGTTTCTTGAGCATTAATGCCTTAAGGAAAGGGAAGTAGTAGACATTACATTTTACCCTCCTTTAGCAGAGGAACGGCGACGAACGCGACGTTTGGGAGTGCTGCTGTCAGTATCAGTTTCTTCTGAGGCAACAACAACGGAAGATTCTGGTTCGGAAAATTCTGGTTCGGAAGATTCTGGTTCTGGTTTGGTCTCAACTTCTGATTTGCTAGTTTTTCTAGGAACTGGGGTCAATTCTGGTGCATCGGATGCAGTAGATGTTTGTCCGGGTAGGGTGACGTTAATAATTACAGATTTGGGATTTCTGACCTCTGTGCCCAATTTTTCTAATGGAGAAACTCCCATTTCTGCGTAAACATCTTGTTCCTCCGGCGACATTTCTACTGTTACAATTTCTGGAGGTTCAATTACTGGTTTAACCAGGTCTGTCCTTGATGGTTTACTGCGTTCTCTATCTCCCCAACCTGTTTTATTGAGAGTGGGTGGAGGTAATTCAGAAGTGCCGCCAAATTCTTCTTCATTATCAATGTCCAAATCTGGTTCGTTTACCAGCGCTAATGGATGATTGTTCACTCGTGACTCATCTTTACCATTGCCACCATTGATACTGATGCGACGACGACGAACGCGACGGGGTTTGTTACTTTCACTCAGTTCCTGATAACTGGGGTGATGCATCAGATTCAGCGGTGCTACCCCCGTATCTGCTTCGTATCCTTCCTCTCTATCGTAGGTTTCCCGTGGTTCTGGCATCCGTGAAATTTGCGGACCTGTTTCCCGCTGCTGCATGGATACAAAGCGGTCTGGTAATTCTGCTGATGTTGGTAATCTGGTTTCAGTTTCTCCGGGCATATGTAGGATATGTCCTAAACCGCCACAGGTAGGACAAGTTCCACCAAATAATTCGTAAATATTTTGACCTTGACGCTTACGGGTCAATTCTACTAACCCCAATTCCGTTAACTGGGCAATTTGGGGACGGGCTTTGTCTGCTTTGAGTGCCTTATTAAAGTGTTCTAGGACGTGCTGTTGATCACGCCGTGATTCCATATCAATGAAATCAACCACAATTACCCCGGCAATATTGCGCAGACGTAACTGACGAGCAATTTCTGTAGCAGCTTCGCAGTTTGTCCATAACACGGTTTCTCTGGCGGTCGCTGAACGGGTAAAGGAACCAGAGTTGACATCAATGACCGTTAATGCTTCTGTTGGCTCAATGATAATATAGCCCCCAGAAGGTAAGTCTACCCTGGGTTTAAGAGCATCTCGAATTGCTGCATTTACCCGAAAATACTCTAAGACCGGAGAGCGATCGCGGTGATGGTCAATTAATACTCCCTGGGGTGTTTGCCCACCACTCCAGTTCTGCAAATACTGTTTTACCCGCTTTAAACCAGTGCTGGAATCAACTACAATCCGATTCACGTCTGCACCGTACATGTCTCGCAGTACGCGCTGGATAAAATCATCGTCCCGGTTGAGCAAAGAGGGGGCACGAGTGGATTGAGCTTCTTGCTGGATGATTTCCCATTGCCGTTGCAAGGACTCTAAATCTTCAATAATCGCCTCTTCTGGCTTACCTTCAGCTTCGGTACGCACCAGCAAACCCATACCTGCGGGTTTAATTAAAATTGCTAAGGCACGCAGGCGATTACGCTCGTTTTCATTCTTAATCCGCCGGGATAAATTAACTCCCCTGCCATAGGGCATTAAAACTACATAACGTCCCGGTAAAGTCACGTTACCCGTGAGCCTCGGTCCTTTGCTACCCGTTGGCTCCTTCATTACTTGCACCAAGACTTTTTGCTGCGGTGCTAACAGTTCCGTAATTGCCGCCGCAGTACGTCTTAATCTTAATGGTCCCAAGTCGGTGACGTGAATAAAGCCATTGCGCTCCGGATCACCGATATTTACAAAAGCCGCATCTATCCCAGGGAGGACATTTTCAACCACACCCAGATAGATGTCACCAATTTGATGATGACCCGTAGCTACAACTAGTTCCTGTATTTGATCTTCAGAAAAGACTGCAGCAATCTGATGCTGCTCCGCGATGATAATTTGTTTTGGCATTCAATTTCCTCAAAAATTGGCAGCACCAAGGTTTCTTCGGGTTTGTTTTTCTCTCGTCCCTACAAGCCCCAAAAGTACTGCTGTTAATAAAAATTGCAAATCTAAGTTCGTTCATTAACGAGGTAAGGGAGGAGAAAGCTTGTTTCCAGTTAAGAGTCGAGGGCTGCCCCACTCTACTGCCTGTGAAACTATTTACGCCCTCGATGGCGTGAATACACCCGATGCTTCCAGAACGGCTGCATATTATAAGCAATAAAATCTTCCGTCCGTGGTTTATTTTGGATGCCATGCCCTGACAGCAGAAAGTTCCGACTGGAAATTCCCCAAGATTAATTTGGCTTTGGACTCAGTCAGCGAGGTTTGACAACAGATAGCTTGAGTTGTGAAGAACCAGAAGAAACTACTTCTTTTCTTCATTCTTAGGAATAATTGTTTAAGATTCGACTCAATATACATCCAAAGTCAAGATATTAAAAGGGCACATTTGTTATGCACTGAGTATTCAGTACTACCAAATTTGGAATTGGGCATTGGGCAATGGTTATCAAAAGCATAGAGTTAGAGAAAAATGTTGAGCCACCTATTGGTAACTAATTCACAACCCTCTACGATCACGGATTTGGGAATTACATAGATTAGTGTAATCTATCCTCTACGATCACGAATTTAGCAATTACACAGATTAGTGTAATCTATCCTCTACGATCACGGATTTTGGGATTACATAGATTAGTGTAATCTATCCTCTAGAATCACCAGAACATCCGCACCGAGGAGAGCAACTGGCTTTAGACATGGGGGTAAGGCGCGGGACGTTCGGCGAAGCTCAGTCGAGCCGCGAATTTATTCGCTGTCCCCCTTGCGGGGTTAGATAAGCAGAGGAATAGTACTTATCTACTTCCCTGTATGCCGGGAATTGCCTTGCTACAAAGCGTAAAGTTAGCTAAGTGCTTCGCACACGCTGCGCGAACGACAATGTTAGAGGTCGGTGAGGGAGCGCGGTCTTGTTGGTTTCGGTCCAAAGAGCGACTCCCGTTGGCGCACCCTCTCACGAGGAGATACTCCGGAGGGGTAGTATCTTAAAAGTACTGGCTTAACCCTTTAGACCTGTTTAACTTTTAAGTTCTAGAGCAAGGAACTAGCTACGCATTCCTTGTTAGTTCTTTAACTCTTGCCTCTAACGTAGTACGCAAGGTACGTTAGTCTGGTCAGATTAGGGCTACCTCAAGCCCCCGGTTTTAGCCGTGGGGTTTCTGACTTAATGCAGCGCCAAATAATGTTTCTTCATCGAAAACTTCTTTAAATTAGGTTTAGAAACCGCGCATTTAGCCTGCACCTAAACAAGCTACAAGTCACGGAGGAAAAACCAACGGGTGTTTTAATGCCCGTGGAACACCCCAATAGAGGTTAGGCAAACAGAGCAATAGTACTTGTCTATTTTCCCATATGCCGGAAACACCTTGCTATTTCACTCAAGTTAGCCAGCCTATGGCAGGTTTCGCAAAGCGTCTATGCCAAAGTTATCGGTTGGTACCCTCCAAACCAAACTGTTTTACCCCTGGTAAAACAGTTTAATGGTTCGGTTGTGACATACTCCCACACTAGCGCAAGCGTACAGTATAGGCTTCTCACCAACTCCTGCTACTGCATAGGATACTCGATGAGCTTTATTAACGATACGGGATGCCCCTCCGCACCGGGTTTTATGAAATTTTTCTTCAATATGTAGGCTGCATTTGGAGCATTTAATTGAATTACACCTACATACCCTATTTTATCATAAACTTTGGTGCGACTTATTCCTAGGCTTAAGCAAGCTACATCTGACACTTCCCTATAGGCTAAGATGTCAGGCTTCCCGTCGAAAAAGCTAAAATGAGCCGTTGGCGGTGGATATGTAAAAGTTGAAATTCTCGTTGCGGCTCCTCTTGTTCTAGCATAAACAATATTTGTTGGGGACGCAACAAAACACCGTTGTTGCGACAACTGCCTAAATAACGCACAACCACTGTAGATTCGGGATAAGTATCTTCGTTGGTTTTTGAGTCCACTAATTCCAATTCAAACAAGCGATCGCGCAGATTTACTAATTTGGTTTTACCAGATTTAGTTGTATGCTCCCAAAAAATCTCTTTTTTGGCTTTGATGCTATCAACCCACCTTTGCCATTCGGTAGATGTAGCTTCACCAGCCACCATCATTGTTAGTAAATATTCTGCGGTTTCTAAGCTTTGGGTAGCCGCTGTTTCTTTTACATCTACTGCTTCTACTTTATATATAGGTATATCTGTAGGCAGTACTTGTGCTAGTTGTTGCTGGAAACTTGCGGTATCTACTAGCTGTGTTAATTCAAAATCTACTATTTCGCCATTACTGGTAGCTCCTAAAGGTAAAGCATTAGCCACGGAAATCCGGGGATTGGGGTGAAAGCCCCCTGTAAATGCCACTGGTAGTCTAGCACGTCTCATGGCGCGATCAAATAGACGCATTAAATCTAAGTGACTAGTTAAAGCCATGTCTCCTAGCTTGCCAAACCATACCCGCAGTCTTTGGACTTTAGTAGTATTTGGTACAAATTCACCAGCAAATTCTGGGATGGCTGGGGGAGGAATCACTATATTATGACCAAAGTCAGGACTGCAAACTCCACAGTGAGAACAACCATCAAAAGAACAATCTGGCACAGTTGCAGCTTCTGTTGCACGTTTTAAGTCCTCTTGCAGCCACTGTTTATCGATACCCGTATCTATGTGGTCCCAAGGTAGAGGTTTGTCGAGAGAGGGGGGAGTAGGTGGAGAGTGGGAAGACAAGGGAGAGAGGGGAGAGAGGGGAGAGGGGGGAGAAAGATTACTACCTTGTTCTCCTTGTTCTCCTTGTTCTTCTTGTCCTCTTGTCTGTTGAGAATGAAACAGGTTCCACTCTCCATTTTCTACGAGACGGTATTTCCAATCTAAGCCAGCTTCGGCGATGGCTTCTCCCCAAGCGCCAAAAGCTTTGTCTAAACCTTCATACCAGGAATCCATCCCCGCACCTAATTCCCAAGCGCGATGCAATACTTTACCAAGAGAGCGATCGCCTCTACCAATAAAATCTTCCATCGCTGAAATCCGGACGTCGGTAAAATTTGCCTTTACTCCCTTCATTCGGCGAAATTCTTGCCGTAATAGTTCCTGTTTGCGTTTAAATTCCGCTGTGGAAACGGAATGCCATTGAAATGGGGTATGGGGTTTGGGGGTAAAGTTAGAAATTGTTAAGTTAATGTTTAACGGTTTTCTCCCTTTTGCCCAACATTCCCGTCTTAACCAACTTACAGTTTCGGCAATTCCCAACACATCAACGTCGGTTTCACCGGGTAAGCCAATCATAAAGTAAAGTTTGATTTTATTCCAGCCTTGTTCCCAAGCGGTTTTGACTCCTCGTAATAATTCTTCATTGGTCAAACCTTTATTCACAATATCCCGCATCCGCTGGGTTCCAGCTTCGGGAGCAAAAGTGAGTCCACTTTGCCTTGTACCCCCAAGGATATTGGCGATATTCTCGTCAAATCTATCTACTCTTTGACTGGGAAGAGACAGGGAAATATTCTCGTTTTTTAAACGATTTTTAATTTCCATTCCCACCGCTGGGAGGGACAAATAATCAGAACAACTTAGGGACAATAAGGAAAACTCATTATAACCAGTTTCCCCCATTCCCTTTTCAATGGCATCTACAACTTTTTGGGGTTCCACATCCCGTGCTGGTCGGGTAAGCATTCCTGGTTGACAAAAGCGACAACCGCGAGTACAGCCGCGACGAATTTCAATGGTTAGGCGATCATGTACGGTTTCTACATAGGGAACTAGTCCAATGGAATATGCGGGGATGGGGGTTGCCACCCGTCGCAAAATCCGTTGGGGTACATCCCCACGGTTAGGATGTACAGAACCATCCTCTGCCATATCGTAAAATTGCGGCACATATACCCCTGGAACCTGTGCTAAATCTAACAACAATTCTTTCCGGGTTAATCCGGCTTGTTTGCCTTCTTCTAGAACTAAACCAATTTCTGGCAGTAGTTCTTCCCCATCCCCTAAAGCGAAAAAGTCGAAGAAGTCAGCGTATGGTTCAGGATTGGATGTCGCTGTTTGTCCTCCAGCAAAAACCAGTGGGTGATTTCCCATTAACCGTTCTCGCCACGTTAGGGGAATACCAGCTAAATCCAACATTTCCAAGATGTTGGTTGCACCTAACTCATAACTGAGACTAAAGCCCAAAATGTCAAAATCCGTGAGCGATCGCTTGGACTCCACAGCAAACAATGGTGTGCTGCTCGCCCGTAGTTTTGCTGATAAGTCTGTACCAGGTAAGTAAGCACGGTCACATAGCTGACGGGGCTGGGCATTCAAAATATTATAAAGAATGATATGCCCGAGATTCGATGCACCTACTTCATATACTTCGGGATAGGTTAGTACCCAGCGTATTGTTGCTGCATCCCAAGGTTTATGTACGGCTAATAACTCGTTACCTAAGTAACGAGCTGGCTTTAAAATATCCGATGTGATTAATTTTTCTACTGCAACAGCCACTGTGCTATTTCTTGAGCTAATTTAATTACAGCTACTCACCTCCAACATTAGCATCGATTAGGCATTTTCAGAGATATGTTTTATTTTTATAGACAACATTGGAGGTGAGAAAGCCGAAGTCCACTTGTACTCACAACGATTGCTCCCGGTAAAACAGCCTATAATTTTCAGCAGAGCAGACCTTTGCACATAGCAGTACTAGGTATTTCTGTATTCCAAGGGACCCAAGCAATTTTTAAAGTCAATTTAGTGTTCAAATATTTCAAATACTTTATCAAGTTGAGTAACTTCTAAGATAATTCTTACGGAAGGAGAAACAGCACCAAGAACTAAACGACGTCCTAAATCTTGAGCTAGCTTTAACGCAGATACCAACGCCATCAAGCCACTGCTATCTATTGATTCTATGGCTTTTAAATCAACTAGTAAAATACTTTTGGCATTTTGTGTCAATGCTTGTGTCAGATTTTGCTGAAATTCTAAAGCGTTGGCTTCATTCAAAGAACCTTGGGGAGTAACAACGGTAATTTGGGGATAGTTAAGTGTTGCTTGCATAGTTAAATCCTTTTTTGAACTCAAATGATTTGCATCTCATGTTTTTGAAGATAAGCTTTTTCCGTAACATTGACCAGATGTTTCACCCCTCTTTGCGGAATCTTTATTACTTAAGTGTTCCTATTTAAAGTTTATTCCAGTAGTCGTATAAGTGTAGTCAAATATACTTTTTACCTCAAATCCCAAAACCACTATATCCATGCATAGGCTTAGAACTGGAAAGAAGTCTTTCTGGAATACATGCCACAGAAGCAACATTCTAGTAATAGGCAAAAATCAAGTCTAATGGCTGAGGACTTTTAAGTTGACAAGCTTTATGGTTTCAATGTTCCAGGTTAAGAAAAGATTATAAAATCATAAGTCTATTTCTTAGGGAAGAAGACGCACAATACTCCAGAGTTTTACACTATGTTAGACAAAGAGTTTGGGGATATTGCTAATTCTATACCGGATTGTCTGTGATCCAAATCACATTATTATTGTTGTTTAGATCACTCTTTGTACTAACAAAGGGCTGGTATAATCGACATCAAGATATATTAAGCTAGATCGCTATGAGAACTAAGTACGTTATTCGTCAGTTAGTAGAAAAGGCTTTAGATATTAAGAAATTAACTCCTGAAATTGAAAATGGAATCAACTCGGAATTGACTGCAACGGGATATATTTCTGAAATTGATTATGAAGCCTTGGAACTATTAATGGCAGAGATGGATGCTGGTCGCATTAAGTTAGTTCCCAGTGTGTAATTGTCAATTTGACTTGTGGATATATTGGTAAAAATACTTGGGAACAAAATTTAAATACAACAAATACTTAACAATTAAATTTCATTCATTAAGTATTACTACATGTATTAGCCAAGCTTTGGTATCTTCAACTATACCAAAGCTAATATTTTTTTGGGGAAAGATTATTTATCACCGTAGCTTGGCGTAAACTAAGCTAATGTGTTTCCACCATTGCATTAGTGAATAGTCCCTTGCCATGCAGTTTGCTAAACGCTTAGACAAAATTCCTCCCTATCTGTTTGCAGAAATTAACCGCAAGCGAGATGAACTTATTGCTAAGGGAGTTGATATCATTAACATGGGAGTAGGTGACCCCGATATACCAACTCCTAATTGTATTCTCCAAGTCATGCATGGGGCAATTGATGACCCTTCCACCCACAATTATCCACCCTATCAAGGCACTCCAGAATTTAGACAAGCGACAGCAAAGTGGATGGAAAGTCGTTTTGGGGTGACAGGTTTAAATCCAGATACAGAAATTGTGGCTTCCATTGGTTCCAAGGAAGCGATTCACAACATCTTCTTGGCATTTGTAGAACCAGGAGACTATACCCTCATACCTGACCCCGGTTACCCTGTTTACCGCACTGGGACTATATTTGCAGGTGGGGAACCTTATATCATGCCTCTAAAGGCAGAAAACCATTTTTTACCGGATTTAAGTGCCATTCCTTCAGCAATAGCCCATCAGGCAAAATTATTGTGGGTTAACTATCCCAATAATCCTACTGGTGCCATCGCAAGTCTGGAATTTTTCGCCGAATTAGTAGCTTTTTGTCAAGAATACGACATTCTCCTCTGTCATGACCATGCCTACTCAGAAATAGCATACGATGGTTATAAACCGCCAAGTGTGCTACAGGTACCGGGAGCAAAGGATATTGCTATAGAGTTCCACAGTCTTTCCAAATCTTACAACATGACTGGCTGGCGAATAGGATTTGCTGTAGGTAATTCTACGGGCATTAAAGGTTTAACCCAGGTCAAAACCAATGTAGACTCAGGAGTATTTAAGGCAATTCAAAAAACGGCGATCGCAGCTTATTCCACAACTGAGGCACAACTACAAGCTGTAACTTCCGTTTATGAACATCGCCGCAATATTGTTGTTGAAGGATTACAATCTTTAGGTTGGTCTATTCAACCTCCCAAAGCCACCCTTTATATGTGGACACCTGTTCCTGGGGGTTATACGTCTCAAGAATTTACCAATTTACTACTTGACAAATGTGGTATTGTTGTCCCTCCAGGAATTGGCTATGGTGCAACGGGAGAGGGTTTTTTCCGCATAGCCCTAACCATTCCCGAAGAATCCCTACGGGAAGCCATTGGGAGGATGAAAGATGCAGGCATTCGCTACAGGGAATAGGGAATAAGTATTTTCCTGGAAGAAATTGCTATAAAATCAAACATTTGGGATGCTCCCGATTTTGCCATTCCCCGTTCCCCGTTTGCCGTTCCCTATTGTCCATTCCCTTTCTGAGATTCTTGCCAAACTTGATGGATAAACTGATTAAACTGCTGTTTGGCAGGTGAGTCTGGTTCATTTTTAGGTTCCTTAACCAAAACTTGGGTTAAGAAGGTAATTATTTCTGTATCTAAGGCTACTCGGAACAAATCTATGGGCCACAATAAGTCAGAAGCATCTCGCAAGTCAGTGACAGTTGGTGGTTCTGTGCTATTAGCGACTAGCAATAAAGGACGCACCCAGCACAACTGGCGGGAAACTACAACTTGAATGAGTTCAGCATACAGATTTGTGTCGTTATGTTCCAAACACAGAATTTGTCCCGGTTGAAATTTGAGGTTTATGTCCATAGTCACTGGGCTAGGCTACAGGAACTCTCATGTCACTGCTTTTTTTATTGTAAGACCTGTATTAGTTATCTTAACTAGTACTCAACCACATTAATTTTGACAAGTAGCGGGTGTTTAGATCCCCGACTTCTTAAAGAAGTCGGGGATCTGTGACCCCTCGTAACTAATGTGGTGGACTACTAGAATGGTTTTCCCTTGAGTATAATACAAAGGGAATTGGTGAAATTAGGACAGGCAGGGATGCCCGTCCCACAAGAATATATTTGAGCAATCACTCCCAAGAAGCAAGCATTTTGTCTGTGTCCCAATTGCATGTAAATGTTATAAAATAGGTTAATAATTAATAACTGTTAAGCAATTGCTGAACAGGGACTCGCTTTGTAGTATTAGTATTGAAGCAAAAGAGCAAACAGCCGTGTCAGTCGAAACCATAGAGAAGCGTTCCACATCTCGTAAGCTCGCCCCTCAGTATCGTGTCTTGCTCCATAACGATGACTACAACACTATGGAGTATGTAGTGCAGGTACTCATGACTACAGTGTCGAGTATTACTCAGCCCCAGGCTGTTAGTATCATGATGGAGGCACACAGTAATGGTATAGCGTTAGTTATTACTTGCGCTCAGGAACCAGCTGAATTCTATTGCGAAACTTTGAAAAATCATGGTTTGACTAGTACTATAGAGCCAGAAGAATAGAAATTAAGCAACTATTAATACCAAGTTGTCGTCAAATGAGAAGATTAACAAGGAACTCATGGCTTCTCTTTGTGTATTTTTAATCCGTATATTTTTATATAGCGGTTTTCAGTTGGATGCCATAGGAAGCGAATTACTCAAATTAGGATGGGCAGGGATGCTCATCCCACTCATACTATATTGGACAAAGCGTGAAAACCGCTATAGTTATTGACAACTTGGTATGAAACTTAACCTCACTAGTATTGCTCAACGCCCTTTTCCCTTGAGGTTGGGTTTTTTTATCATAATTTTATTGCTATCGTGGCTACCTTACGCTGCAACGGTGTACTTTTTTGTCAAAGATGCCAATACCCAGACAATTTTGGCGATGGTTCCTTTGGCGATTGAGTTTTTGTTGTTGCTACCTTGGTGGGGTAAATATATACAGCAGCAACCCCGGATATTTCGGCATTATGGTTTAGAGTTTACGCGCCAAAATGGAGTAGAACTGCTACAGGGTATTGCAATTGGTATTATTAGCGTTCAGATTTTATTTATTATTCAAGGGATGCTAGGTTGGTTAGTATGGCAACAACCTGGTGATTTATTACTAAAATTGATTCTAGAAGGTTCGCTAACGGGTTTGGGTGTGGCGTTTGCTGAGGAATTATTTTTCCGGGGCTGGATATATGATGAGTTAAAGCGGGATTATAGTTCCTCCGTAGTACTTTGGACAAATGCGATTATTTTTGCGGCGTTACATTTTATTAAGCCCTTGCCAGAAATAATTCGCACCTTGCCACAATTTCTCGGTTTATTACTGTTGGGATTAATCTGTGTTTGGGCAAAACGCAGTTGTGGGGGACGCTTGGGTTTAGCTATGGGTATTCACGGAGGTTTAGTGTGGGGTTATTACATTGTTAACGTTGGAAATCTGATCCAATATTCAGGTATGGTTCCCAGTTGGGTGACTGGTATTGATCGCAATCCCTTAGCTGGGGTGATGGGATTATTGTTTTTGGCTGGGCTGGCGTTGTGGATAAAGAAGCGAATAATACCTTTATAGTTTCCGTTTCTTGGCTATGGGTGCTTTTATAGCGGTAATGGGTCATGGGAGGTTTAATTACCTATTATCAAATTTCTTGCCCCTTGTGGGCAAGAATTTCACCAATCTCCTTTATATTGTATACCCTGCGGGTAGACAGGTCGTGGCTTGGAGTAAGTAGGCGACTCCTGCAATCAAAAACCACGATATTTGATAGCTGATATTTGATAGCTGCATAATTTTCTAATTTAGTTCGTAATAAATAATAGAGATGCAAATCAAAGGCATCTGATTTGTTATTTCATTTTGCAAAACCAGATTTTTGATTTACAGCTATTTTACAGTCAATAAAACAGATATTTATTTTATCTTGGTAATGAGACTCTTAGCATAATGTATACTATGTTTAGCAAAAAAATAAAACTGCTGTAATCTACGGAATCTTGCTTGTTGAAATTGTAGAAATATTTGTAAGCCATTGAGCTCAAATCATGAACTGGAATCTAGTTGATTTCACCAACGCTCAAGAAAATCAATTATGTAATTTAACTGTAATGTTCTGCGATTTGGTTGGCTCAACTGCTCTCTCAGAACAACTTTCTCCTTGTACATATTGGAAACTACTGCGAACATACCAAAAACTTTGTACCTATGCAATCCAAGACTACTCTGGCTATATTGCTCAATATCTGGGTGATGGACTTTTAGTCTATTTTGGTTATCCTAGTGCTTCTAAAGATGCTGCCAAAAGAGCAGTGCAAGCTGGGCTTGATATCTTAGTGGGAATGGAGCAACTAAATCTAATTCTCAAAAAGGAAATAGATATTCAAAATAACCTAGCGGTAAGGATGGGAATTGCCACTGGAGAAGTAGCCATAGGACAAGTACAAACAGGTAATAAATCTGAATGTCTTGCTATTGGAGTTATACCAAATATTGCTGCTCGTTTACAAAATTTAGCAACTTCTAACTCAATAGTTTTTTGTCCCGCTACTTATGAGATAGTTGGGGAATGTTTTGATTGTCAGTCTTTGGGTAAAAAGAATCTCAAAGGCATTTCCCAACCAGTAGATGTTTATCAGGTAGCAAACTACAACTTTTCATAAGCCACGTCATCACACGATTACGAAATCATCTTGGTTGCAACTGTTCCTACTAAACATGCCCGATCCAAATTAACGCCTTGCAAATTCGTACCTTCTAACTCTGCACATAGCAAATTCGCCCCCGTCAAATTTGCTCCAGCTAGATTTGCTCCTCGTAAGTCGGCTTCTTCCAAATTAGCCTCACTCAATAACGCCCCTTGCAAATCTGTGCTACTTAAGTCTGCACCCCTAAGATTTGCTTGAGAGAGGTTTACACCCCGCAAGTCAGCCCCCCGTAAGTCAACTCCTTGTAAATTGACGTTCATCAAATTTGCACCACTTAAGAAAGCCCCAGCAAGGGATACTTCACTAAGTCTAGCTCCCATGAGGTTAGCACCACGCAAATTACTACCCCGCAAATCAGCACCTGTTAAATCTGCTTGCATCAAATTCGCGCCCATTAAATTTGCTCGCAAGTCAGTTTCTGTTAGATTCGCCCCCATTAAGTTAGCACCTTCTAAATGAGCGCCTTCAAGTTTGGAACCCATAAAATTTGTGCCCACAAGAGTAGCACCAGCAAGGTGAACGCGGTTTAAATCAGCTTGGGATAAATCTTCATCCTCTAAATTGACTCCTGATAATTGCTTTAATTTACTTGATTTAATATCTTCAATGTTCATATTGGTAATTGGTAATTGGCAATCGGTAATTGGTAATGGGTAATGGGGATGCGCACAGGGACGGAGTTTGTAGGGGCACAAAGCTTGCGTCCAAAAGGCGCAAAGGTAGGGGCGCAAAGCTTGCGCCCAACACGCGTGGAGTTGTTATTCTTCCTACCCCTGTGGGAGGAAACCCCTTGGCGGGAAAAACCCTCTTTGGGCGGGAAAACCTACTTTGGAGAGGGAAACCTACTTTGGGCGGGAAAACCTACTTTGGGCGGGAAAACCTACTTTGGAGAGGAAAACCTACTTTGGAGAGGAAAACCTACTTTGGGCGGGGAAACCCCTTTTGGGCGGGGAAACCCCCTTTGCGTAGGGAAACCCCTTGTAGGGAAACCCCCTTTGCGTAGGGAAACCCCTTGTAGGGAAACCCCTTTTGGGCGGGGAAACCCCGCCCCTACGTGCCCATCTCCGCAATTTTTTTCACTGGCGCTGAGAAGTCAGCTCGCTCGTTTTACTTTCACTATCCCATCGGGAGTCTAGCAGCCACATACCGCTGCTAACTTTGGGTAAAGCCATAGATAATTCTAATCCTTGCTGCAAACCCATGACTAATAAAGCTAAGGTATCTAACAGTTTAGGATCGAAGCGATGCGATCGCTGTCTGCATTCTTCTAAAGCTTGAGTAAATATCTCTTCTCGACTCACCTGAGAATTTTTTATCTGATTGACTCGCCCCTGAAATTCAGCAGCTAACGCCAAAATTCTCGATTCTAAAGGAATTGCATCCCCAGCTAACCCCCCAGGTACGCCGCTACCATCCCAGCACTCGGTTTGATGAGTGATAATTTGTGCTACAGCTCTTAACCTAGGCATAGTTCGTAGAGCTTGCGCCCCCGGTACTAAGGGACAACTCGCGACATCGGTGGATAAAGTTCCACTCAGCACACTTTCTCTTTTCTGAAATGGATCTATACGGTGCAGTAAAGCCGCAAGCCGCAGGCGCTTGATTTGCCAAGCCGGAAGATCCAATAACTGCCCCATTGTCTCACACAGCGCCACCACTTCTGCTGCTGCCATGGGGTTGGTAATATCCGCTGCATCGATTATTTCTGCCATCCGTAAAAATGCCTGGACTTCATTGGAAACTAAGTTGTTATCCAAGGAAGCCTGTTGTGTATTCCCCTCGCCAGTCTGTAAGTAATTGACTACACGAGAGACGATCTCACTCAAGTCTTCCGGTGTGGCAAGGCTGGGATGGATACTGTCTTGGTAGGCACTCAGTTTTGCTGCTAGTTGGGGATTATAGTCTTGAATGTGGGCGATCGCTAATTTTGCTGTTTCTTGCACCAACTCTGGCTCAAATGTCCACAAGCCATAGAATTTCCGTTCTACGTCTGTTTCAGGTTGTCCACCAACTCCATAATCAGCTTCAGATAATTCTTGACAAATTACCATTGCTGTGTATTGAGGAGAAAGAATAATTAAATGCCACTCTTGCGCCACTGGATCTACTGGATCTAATGGAACTAAATCAACATTGGACAGTTGGCTGGTGGGATGTTCAGCCCAGCCGCTATCAGGGGCTGCCAAGATAGTGATATGGCTAACTTTTTGAGCAATGTCTGCGTATCGTTCGGCTTCTTGTAAATACCATTTACCCTGTTGGAAGGCTGTGATTACTAAGGTATTACTGTCATCCATTAATAAATGGTCTTCTAGCGCATGGCACAGAGCAACCAGGGTATTTTTGTAGTATACCCCGAATCGAATTGGGCGATCGCTATGGCGATGGTTGTTTTCTAACTGTTGTAGGATTGAGCCTTCTAACATAGGGTTTTTATTAAAGATATATCGCAAACAGGACAGGGCGCAAAAGGTTCTTAGTTTTTCTTCTTAAAGCTTTTCTGTATCAATTAGTAATTAGTGTATCAATTTTGCGGAACCCTAGGGAAGAAAGTTGTATTTTATTATAATTTAGATTAGTTGTAGTTGCGATCATCAGGATGCATAGTCTCTAAACCCTAGTGATCGGGGTGATCCTGGTAACCAGAAACCAGAAAATGTAGATATAGAAATCCTAGTTACCAGGGTGATGCTGGTAACCAGAAAATTGAGCAATGTCAATTTACACACATCTTGCACCAGGGTCAGAAACCGGGTTTATTGCAAATATTAAACGGTCAAAACCCTAATTTTTCCTTCATAAACCCGGTTTCTCTATGCTTGTTGATAATGGTGCAAGATATGACTTTAATTAAACACTCACCAGTTGTTTTTCGTTGTTTTCAATTGGCGCGGAAAGTGCTTCTTCTAATGGCGCACACCCTAGCCTTTCTTCCAGGATTTTCATTACTTCCCGTCCGAAATCGTTAGGATTTTGTCGCCAAGCTTGTAAGCAAACCTCACCAAAGAAGGAACCGAGGGGTTCGGGGTTCCATAGTAATTTTTTGGCTGTCCATGGCATTAAACTCATGGGATTATATCCTGGTTGTAGAATATTTTCCCTAAAGGCATATTCTTCTAGGTGGGTATGGGGTTGCAGCCCAATAAAGAAGATAGCAGGCTCAACTTTATCGGCACCAAAAATCCGTTCTAATTCCCGGTGATAGGCGATGGTTTGGCGGATAGTTTCTTTCCGTTCATCAATGACGTTGAAGGAGTAGTTAACAGAAACTAAATCGTTAAACCCAGCTGCTTTTAAATCCCGGCAATTTTGCAACACGGTTTTGAGGTTGTAACCCATGCGCATTTTTCGCACCAGTTCCTGAGAACCGCTAGTAATGCCAATTTCAAAGTAATTCATTCCGGTTTTCACCATCAACTCAGACAATTCGGGGGTGAGGTTGTCAGCGCGGATATAAGCAGCCCAATGAATATCTGTCATCCCGGAATCAACGATTTTTTGCAGCAGTTCCACTGCATCGTCGATAAATTTCTTTGCTGGGATAAATTGAGCATCAGTAAACCAGAAATTGCGAATGCCGCGATTGTATAATTGCCGCATTTCTGCAACCACTTCATCAGCAGGGTTAATACGTACCTGTTTGCCTTCGACGACGGTATAAACGCAATAACAGCAGTTGTGAGGACAACCGCGTTTGGTTTGCACTCCAATATAGAAGTCTCCGTCTTGCAGATAATAATTAAACTCGCCCCAAATGGCTTTTATATAGTCATAATTACAAGCGGTTTTTTCAACAGGAGTAGGTTGTTCGTGAATTAGGCGTTGACGTGGTTGAGTTTCTCCCACGACATAACAGCGTTCATCTTGAAACTCACTTCCACTTAAGAGTTTTGTCAGCAGGGTTTCTCCTTCACCCACAGAGACAATAGTTCCTTTGGGCAAACTTTTTCCTAGTTGTTCATAAAATACACTTACTGCACCGCCACCGACAATTGCACGGGCATTAGAATTATATTTCTGGGCGCGTTTTAAACCGCGTTTAATTAATCCCAGATTGCGCCACAATTCTACATAGTAAGCGATGAAAATTCGTAAGCCTCCCAATGCCCCCCGTAATTTAATCAAGGGATTTTTGGCGTAGTAAACCTCAAAGGCGTTTTGTAGGGGATTACCACCACGTCCCCCCACAGGGGCATAAATTTGGATATCCCGCCATGAGAAAACTAACAGCGTTGGTTTAAACTCATCGATACAGCGATCCAGCGCTCTGGCATAATCAAGAGGTGGCACTGTCCCCAAATCAAAAATACGCTGTTCTATGGTAGGAAACAGCTTGTGGACGTGATCGCTGAGGTAGACTACCCCGATTGGGAAAATGGGGTTACAAGGAAGGCGAACGTAAAGAATTCTGTTTTCCATCATAGGTATTTGAACTTTTATCCTGCTTTTATTCAGGGGACAGCAAGAGAAAAATTAGCTTCCCTTTGATAATCTTTTTGCTGTTTGTCCTCTATTACAATCCTACTGGACATTTCCATCGATTATGGATAGTCCGCCAATTTAATGACAACAGAGATTATTGAGAGCTTTTAGGACAGGGATCATTATAAACAAATCTCTATTGGAATCATTTAAACTGCTAGTTTTTTATATTTAACAGTAATTTTGAAATAATTTGACGAATTATAATATACAATGGTCACAAAAACAACATTAAGTTTCAGATATTTTTCCGGTTACAAACCTTTCTTTAGGTAGAAATAGCTCAAAAAACGACAGTTGGTATTAAGGGTTACAGCAACTGGGGATCAGCAAGTGTTAGCTTAGATAATGTAAGATAAAATTGTGGCGAAAAGCTCATCAGCAGTTATGGCTCAAATTTTAGACCCTATACCCGCTGAGCAATCTACAAAGATTCTCTGCTGCTACGTAAATGCCACGAGCAAAATACAGGTGGCTCGCATCTCGAATATTCCTAACTGGTACTTTGAACGGGTAGTGTTTCCCGGACAGAGGTTGGTGTTTGAATCACCTCCAGAAGGTTATTTGGAAATTCACACTGGCATGATGGCAAGTGCTATTTTATCAGATACTATACCATGCGATCGCCTTGCTATCAAAGAACAGAGCAGCGATCCCTTGGAAACTGACTCAAAGTCAGGGGAACAAGATTTTAATAATAACTCAGTAGGGCAGTCCATTAAAACAAAAACTGTAGATACAACAAAACCATTAACAACTGTTGGTTGTGGATTGGTTGATTAACAAAAAAAATACTTGATTTTAGGGTTGCTTTTCCAGGCAACCCTTTTTTATTTTTACCGAGATAGTATCAAAATGTCAGTTAATATGGTTAGGGAATAGAGAATAGGAAATAGGGAATAGGGAATAAAGAATAGGGAATAGGGAATAATAGGGAATAGGGAACTATAGGTTTCAAAATATAGCGGTTTTCACTTGGATAGAATACAGATGAACCTCACCCCCTTCCCCTCTCCTTAGTAAGGAGAGGGGTGTCCGCAGGACGGGGTGAGGTTCCCTCGTGTAT
>JAAUYH010198965.1_pt1 | contig 19436 bp, 25 predicted proteins | sample 7278061 | NCBI WGS metagenome assembly JAAUYH01 (sample SAMN14350203, study PRJNA611818) | marine sediment metagenome | isolation source: surface marine sediment (0.6m) | place: French Polynesia: Moorea | collected 2018-08 | reverse complement strand
GCTTGAACTTCATCGAGTTCTTTAACTGGGGAATGGATGAGGAAGGCTATCCGTTCCGTCCCTTCCACAAGAAGGAAGCTGAAACATGAATGACCTGATCATTACTCTCGGCTGGGCCGGTGTCTACGCGCCGGTTGCACTGGGCGCGATAGGCAGCATCATGGGCTGCGCAACTGCAGGGCAGGCGGCGATAGGGGCCATGCTGGATACCGAGAGCGGCTATGGCCGGTACGTCGGTATCTCGGCGATGCCGTCATCGCAGATCATTTACGGGATTGTCGTGATGTTCACGTTGAACAAACCGATGACCGTCACGAACGCGGCCGGCGCATTCGGCATCGGTGTGCTGTCCGGTCTTGCGCTGCTGTGGAGTGCCGCGCGCCAGGGCCAGTGCTGTGCTTCGGCCATTCATGCCGCGAAGGCGAAACCCGAGATATTCGGCCTGGCGCTGGCGCCCGCGGCTATCGTCGAGGGATTCGCGGTGTTTGCATTCATATTCGCACTCGTGCTGAGCGCAGGCGTGCAGTAGCCGGAGCAGACGACAATGAATGGCAAAACAGACGGTCGCGACAAACACCCGGTCTCTCACGGCGTCGAGGATCTGATCGAGCGACTGCGTGACGAGGGCGTCAAGGCCGGACGATCGGAAGCCGAGCGGATAGTGGCCGACGCCGAGGGCAGGGCGCGATGGCTCGTCGAGCAGGCACAGGACGAGGCCGACAACCTGATATCCAAGGCGCGCGCCGAGGCGCAGGCGCTCAAAAGTTCGGCCGATGACGCTCTGCAGGTCGCCGCGCGGGACATGCTGTTGTCGATTCGTGAACGGCTGACGCACCGGTTTGCCGGTGAGGTACGCCGGCTGGTTTCCGAGCAGATGAGCGATGCGGAATTCCTGCGTCAGCTCATCCTCGAAGTTGCCGGCAAACAGCGCGAGGTCGTGGAAGAAGGTGGAGACGTCGAGGTAATCCTGCCTCGCAAAGCACTCGAGGTTGACGAGTTGCACAAGGCCGTCGACGTGCAGGGCGGCAAACTGACAGAGCTCGTACTGGGCATTACCGACACGATGTTGCGAGACGGCGTTTCGATCCGCGTCTCGGACAAGGATATCGAAGGAATCAGCGCACGCCTCGTCGACGACGAAATCCAGGTCGATGTCACCGCAGATGCCGTCGCGTCGCTGTTGCTCGAGCACTTGCAGCCGCGCTTCCGCGCGCTGCTCGAAGGAATCGTGCGTGGCTGAACAGCGCTACGTAACGCTGATGGCAAGCCTGCCGTACCACGGCAGGCTGTTCGGCGCGCGTCAGACACCGTTGTCGCGGTTCCAGCTCGACAAACGGCTCGCATGGCTCGAGGCCGAAGACGCGCAGGCGTTACAACGCATGGAGAGCATCCTGCGCTGGAGAAAGAACCTGTTGCTCGAAAATGATCCCCAATACCTCGAAGAGGCAAAAGCAATTATCGATTCCCTCGAACATCCGTTGCTTGCAGGTATCGTTCGAAGGCGTATGGAGATGCGGACGCTTATCGCGGGGCTGCGCATGCGCGCTGCGGGTCGTTCGGCGCCGCGCGAACGCGAGGCATGGGGTTTCGGCCGCTGGGTCAATGTCATGCGACATCACTGGAGCGATCCCGATTTCGGCCTGGGGCATATCTTCCCTTGGCTGAATGACGCGCAACGAGCGATGCAAGAGGGCAACACCCTGGGCCTGGAGCGCCTGTTCATGGGGAACGCCTGGGATCACCTCGCCAGGTCCGGCGCCGGACATTACTTCGACTTCGTTGCGGTTGCGGTGTACGTACTTCGGTGGGACCTCATCGATCGCTGGACGCGATATGAAGAAGAAGCGGCAAAAAAAGAAATCATCGGGCTGGCCGACGCTGGCCTCGGCAACTATCAGCAGATCTATCAATGACTATGAACGACAAGCTAGCTAACGTTGTCTCCGTCCAGGACGATCTCGTCGTCATACAGGCGGCCGAAACGGACGGTGAGCCACGGCCATTGATGAAGAACGAGGTCGTGTACGTGCGGCCCAGCCCGCGCCACGGTGAGCGCCAGGAGCGTCTCAAGGGTGAGATCCTGCGCGTAAGCGGCAACACCGCTGTTGCCCAGGTTTTCGAGAACACGGGCGGTATCAGCATTGGCGACGAGGTCGAGCAAAGCTCGCAGATGCTATCCGTGAAACTGGGACCGGGACTGCTCGGTCAGGTTTACGATGGGCTGCAAAATCCGCTGGAACAGGTCGCGACCAACTTTGGTTTCTTTCTGCCACGCGGTGCCGACGTCGAGCCTCTCGATACGCGACAGCAGTGGCACTTCGTGCCACAGGTCGAGCATGGCGCGAAACTCGCCGCCGGAGACGTCATCGGCACGGTCAAGGAGGGGCGTTACGACCACAAGATCATGGTGCCTTTCGACGAGCGCGGAGAAGTCGTGCTCGATTGGGTGCAGGAGGGCAACGTCGGCGTAGACCGGCCGATTGCCGCGATACGCGACGCGCACGGCAATGAGCGGGAGCTGAATCTCGCGCAGCAGTGGCCGGTGCGCGTGCCGCTGCCGGCAGCGCTCCTGAAGGCACGTCGCAGCGAGCGGCTGTATCCCGAGCGCCCCCTGATGACGCACCAGCGACTGATCGATACGTTCTTTCCGATAGCGCAGGGCGGCACAGCGTGTATTCCGGGGCCGTTCGGTGCCGGCAAGACCGTGCTGCAGAACCTGATCTCGAGGTATTCGAGCGTCGACATCGTCATCATCGTCGCCTGCGGCGAACGTGCGGGCGAGGTCGTCGAGACGATTACCGAGTTTCCGCAGCTACGGGATCCGAAGACCGGCGGTTCGCTGATGGACCGCACGGTGATTATCTGCAACACCTCGTCGATGCCTGTGTCGGCTCGGGAGGCGTCGATCTACACCGGAGTCACGATCGGCGAATACTACCGGCAGATGGGGCACGACGTCCTGTTGCTGGCCGATTCGACGTCGCGCTGGGCGCAGGCAATGCGCGAAATATCCGGTCGCATGGAGGAGATTCCGGGGGAGGAGGCGTTCCCCGCCTATCTCGACTCCGCGATACGTGGCATCTACGAACGCGCCGGTGTCATTTGCACGAACGACGAGAGCACGGGCAGCCTGACGATGATCGGCACCGTATCGCCCGCGGGCGGTAATTTCGAAGAGCCCGTCACGCAGTCGACGCTGGCGACCGTCAAGACCTTCCTCGGACTGTCGGCCGATCGCGCCTATAAGCGCTTTTATCCGGCGGTCGATCCGCTGCTGTCATGGACGCGCTACTCCGAACAACTGTCCAACTGGTACGATCACGAAGTGGCGGCCGGCTGGACGCAACGCGTCGATGAGATGCGCGAACTGTTGCGCCGGGGCGACGCCGTGCAGCAGATGATGCAGGTAACCGGCGAAGAGGGCATTACGCTAGACGACTTCGTGCTGCTGCAGAAAGCCATGTTCGTCGATATGGTCTACCTCCAACAGGATGCATTCGACGACGTCGATGCCGCGACGCCGATGGACCGGCAGCGCCAGGTATTCGACAAGCTGTACGCGCTGGTACACCAGGAGAGCCAGTTCGCCGACAAGGAAGCGGCGCGCGACTATTTCACTCGCCTGACCGGCCTGTTCAAGAACCTCAACTATACGCGCCGTGATTCGCCGGGCTTTGCAGAGTTCGAAGAGCAGATCCAGACACTTGCAGAAAGTGTCAGGATCCCGGTTCCCACATAGGGCGTATTTTCAGAGGAAGTTGAGGCGCTCCTGGAAAGGTTTCGCATGACACTTGGCGAGATGTTACGGACCCAGTTCGCATTCCTGGCGTTCCGTCCGGTTCGGATCTCGCTGCAGCAGGACTTTGGACGTTGGCTCGCCTTCGTCCTCGTAGTGACATGGATCGCGGGTGTTGGCAGATACTGGGATCATCCGTCCGCAGAGTATTGGCAGCATCTGGGCCTGGGGTCGGTCGTTTACATCTTCTGCTTGTCGCTGTTGCTGTACCTGGTCGTCTGGCCACTACGGCCACCCAACTGGACGTATCGTGGTGTGTTGGTCTTCGTAGGCCTGACGTCGATGCCTGCGTTGCTCTATGCGATTCCAATCGAGCGATTCGTCGAATTGAAGGCCGCGCAATCGATAAATGCGTGGTTCCTGGGTCTGGTGGCGCTCTGGAGAGTGGCCCTCCTGATGCGCTATCTGATTGCTTCAGCCAGGTTGCACTGGTTCGTCGCGGCCACGGTCTCGGTCCTGTTGTTATCGGGAATCGTAGTCACACTCACCTTACTCAACCTGGAGCACGTAGTATTCGATCTCATGGCCGGGATCAGAGAGGAAGATGCCAGTCCTAATGATGCGGCATATCTGGTCGTTCTCGGCCTGGCATTCCTTTCACTTTATGCGTTTCCGATCGCGCTCATCCTCTATTTAGGAGCGGTGATTCGTCGCCGGCCTGTCAGAAGGACTGAGTTACAATGACGACAGCTGACCGAATCCAGATGCGCACGCTAACGTAGATTTCCTCCGTGAAAGCGATCATTTTTGACATTGACGGTACCTTGATCGAGTCGATGTCGGTCGACACCGAGTTGTATTTCTCTGCGGTCCAGGAGGTTCTCGGTCCGGTCAGAATTCGCAATCTCGGAGACTACGACCACGTGACCGATAGCGGGGTTCTCGAACAAATCCTGAACGACAATGGATACTCTATCGATCACGAAGTCACCAGTTCCGTCAAAGCTGTCTTCGTGGACGGAATCAGACGGCACATTGAGGAATCCGGGTCTTTTCCAGTCATAGAGGGTGCCGTTCAGTTCGTTGAGAGCATGCGAGCATCGAACGACAGGCGCGTAGCTATTGCAACCGGTGGTTGGCGAGAGTCTGCTCTTCTCAAATTGAAAGGCGCAGGATTCAATATCACCGGTGTTCCGCTGGTCACCGGCGACGATTCACGGTCCAGAACCGAGATCATGAAGCTAGCCCTGGAGAAAGCCGGTGACGACGTAAGTTCGGTCACCTATTTCGGTGATGCGGAGTGGGATCAGCGTGCATGTTCAGAGCTGGGTTGGGATTTCATTGCGGTTGGGCCGAGCCTCGGCGGCATCGAGTCCTACGTTAACCTGGAGTTGTAGTTCACCGATGCGATCCCCGGCTTTAGTGTGCGTTCTTACCGTGCTTCTTGCCGGTTGTGGCTGGGGCAACGCCAGGGACCTGGCCGCTTCAGATGCCTTGTACCGACAGGACTCTTCCGCAGTAAGGGTAATGTCCTGGAACGTCAAGCGGAATTCGATCTTTCCACCCGACGGAGTCCGTCACGAGAGCTTTGTTCGTATCATTCGCGCAATCGACCCGGACGTGATCGCTCTCCAGGAAGTAATGAGACCGAACCTGGCCGAGGAACTCACACTGCTTATGAACAGACACGTTCCGTTGACTGACGGCAGATCGTGGCAACTTCATGCAGTTGCAGATAACGTGCTACTGAGCCGCTACCCGATGCGACAACAAGGCGGGGAACGAGTTGCTCCATATCCGATTCCCGAACTGGGATGGCCGGACTTTCATTTCGGATACGCATCGGCTTTCGTGGACTTGCCGGGCAGGTTTGGCGGTGCAGACCTGTACGTAATTGCGATGCACAACAAAAGCGGTGCTGCAAGTGAGGACGTGCAGCTGCGCCAGATGCACTCAGACTCCATAGTCCGCTGGATTCGCAATCTGCGTGAATCGGATCAAGCGAATGCCGTCCCAGACAACACACCAATCGTCATACTGGGCGACATGAATGCCGTGCCAAACGCTTCCTCGCAACCCTTCGTCACGCTTCTGAACGGAGATATCGCTGACGAAGAGACGTTCGGCCCCGATTTCAGGATCGACTGGGATGGAACACACCTGGCCGACGCCAGGCCAAGCCACAACTCGCGGGGAAAAAGCTACTACACATGGCGCAATGACGAAATGCCATTTCCACCCAGCGCGCTCGATCGAATTGTTTTTACGGATAGCGTGCTGTTTCTTCGTCAGCGCTTCGTTCTGAATACCGTGACTATGTCAGCGGGAGAACTTGCAGAGCTGGGATTACGGAAGTCCGATGTACTGTATGGCGGAATTGCCGGTTACTATGACCATTTGCCTCTCGTTGCCGATTTCGCGCTCGGTCCAATGCCGACAAAGTAAGCATCGAGTCGAGTAATACGCCGCGAGACAGATATTTTGGTGCTTCCCGACGAGTTGAAAGAAGTCTTGCATAGCAATCCCGTCCTGTGCGAGGTGCTGGGCAAATGGGATGAGATGGCATTACCGGATTGCTGGGTTGTTGCCGGAGCAATCGTACAAAGCTACTGGAATGCGGTACATGAGTTTCCAGCCCTTCATGGGGTCAGCGATGTTGACCTGATCTACTTCGACCCGAACGATCTCGGTGAAAAGTCCGAATCACATCATGCCGCTCGAATCGCAGAGCTGTTCGACAATGAAAGTGTCAGGTTCGATGTGAAGAACGAGGCGAGAGTGCACCTGTGGTACGAGGGCAAATTCGGCTACCCCATAGAGCCTTACACGTCGTCAGAGAACGCGATTGATACGTTTCCGACAACCGCCGGATGCATTGGAGTTCGTCCCAAAGGGGGCGCACTGGAATCGTACGCATCGTTCGGGTTCGGCGACCTGTTGAATCTGGTCGTGCGTCCAAACAAACGTCAGATCACGCGCGAGATTTATGACGAGAAAACGTCCCGCTGGCGCGAGCTGTGGCCGCTGATAAAAATCATCGAATGGGACGATGAATAAGCACGTTTTGCAACTGTGACTATGTCTGTCTCTAGGGAGCCCTACTCTTATCGAGCCGACCCACGGGTTCCGGATTTCGATGACTCGGGCCCGGTGACCGTCATGGACGGCGAATGCGTTCTTTGCTCGGTCGGCGCTCGGCTGATCGCGCGCTTCGACAAGGCAGCGGAGTTTCGAATCTGCCGTGCACAATCGCCCCTTGGTCAGGCACTCCTGCAGCACTTTGACCTGTCGATCGATGATCCGGAGACCTGGGTCTACATCGTCGATGGTCGGGCCTATACCTCTTTCGACGCCATGATTCGCGCAGGTCGCCGCGTTGGCGGGGTCGGGCTTTTGCTGCAACCATTGCGCCTCTTGCCCAGAGCCATCCAGGACTGGCTCTATCGCGCGCTTGCGCGAAACCGGTATCGGCTGTTCGGTCGGACCGACATTTGCTCCATTCCGGACCCGGCGCTGAAGGCGAGGTTAATGGATTGAAGGTCGTAGTTGCCGGCGGCTATGGAGTGTTCGGGTCACGACTTGCGGATCTTCTCGTCCGCGACGGTCACGATGTGGTGATTGCCGGACGTGATCTCGTGAAGGCGCAGGACCTCGCAAGCAGGCTCGGGTGTACCGCCCAGGCTACGGATCTGCGCGCCAATCCCGCTGCCTTGTTCGATACGCAACCAGATGTCGTTGTTGATGCAGCCGGACCCTATCAGGCCTACGGAGACGATCCCTACCGCATTGCTTGCCTCTGCATCGACAATGGGGCCGAGTACATTGACCTGTCCGATGACGCCCGGTTTACAGAGGGGCTGTCGCGACTGGACGGGCCAGCATGCGCGGCGGGCCGGCGCCTTCTCTCCGGTGTTTCAAGTGTGCCTGCCATCTCCTCCTCGATTGCCGCGGAGCTTTGCGCAGGCTTTGAAGAGGTCATGCTGATCGACACCGCTATCCTGCCGGGCAATCGTGCCCCCCGCGGCGCATCCGTGATTGCCAGCATCATTGGCCAACTCGGTGGGCAATCGTGCGTATGGCGGGGCGGAGTGTGGCGTAAGCAGTTTTGCTGGAGCGATGCTCGCAGAATCAGTCTTGCTACGGGGCTCGAAAGAACGGGTCGCTTCATCGAGGTGCCTGACGTAACTCTGTTTCCGGAGCGCTTCAAGTCGAGGTCCGTTGTTTTCCGTGCGGGCATGGAGCTCGGTGTCCTGAATGCCGCCATGAGCGTTCTGGCGAGAGTGCGGCGCTATTGGCCGTTCCAGGTCACAGCACGAAAAGCCAGGCTATTCCGGTGGATCGCCAACCTGTTTCTGCCGTTCGGCACAGATCGTGGGGGAATGCGGGTTCTGGTGGTCGGGTCGAAGAAGGGCGCGCCCGTTCGCCGCGAGTGGCGGCTTGTCGCAGAAGCGGGAGACGGTCCCTACATGCCCGCCGTAGCAGCGCGTGCCGTCCTTCGAAACCTCGACCGAATCGCACCGGGTGCGCGGCCTTGCCTGGCGGAAGTGTCTCGAGCGGATATCGAGGCGGCGATGACAGATCTCGACGTTTCAACCGAAACAGAAGACGGTCCTGCCCCCACGCTATTCCAGTCAGCGCTGGCGGACCGGTGGGCCAATCTGCCGGAGGAAGTCAGAGACTTGCATGGCGTTCAGGACGTGGAAAGCTTCTCGGGAACGGCAGAGGTTTCGCGGGGTACATCTGCAGTTGCGCGACTTGCAGCCTGGTTCTTCGGGTTTCCGCCAGCTGCGCCGAGTATCCCGCTCACAGTGACGATGACCAGAACGGATGACGGCGAAATGTGGGAACGCAATTTCGACGGCCACGTTTTCCGTTCGTATTGCACCCCGTCTCCCGAGACGTACCGCTACCGGGAGCGGTTCTGGTTATTCAACTTCGAGCAGGACTTGTCAGTGGAAGACTCATCCATGCGGCTTCCTGTCCGTCGCGGCTGGTTCGCAGGGATACCTATCCCGCGGCTTCTGCTGCCTACCAGTGAAAGCCGGGAGTACGTGAAAGACGGCATATTTCACTTCGATGTCGCACTGGGGGCGCCGCTTGGCGGAGGGCTGATCGTGCATTATCGAGGTCAATTGAGACCGGACAGAATCGAGACGGGAGCGTCCAGTCCCAGCCGTCCAGGAAATTTATTGTACGATGGCGGCTACCGACCCTGAGCAGTATTTCGGGTAAACCACCAAATGGCCCGATCTGAACGGAGCAGTTCATGAGTACCCCGCGACATGCCTTATTGGCGCTGACTGCGCTTATTCTGTGCACATTGCTGGTATTGCCGGGCAGCGCGATAGCCGGCAAGAAGGATGATTTTCCCGTCCAGCTCACCGAGATTCCCGGCAAGGACAGCAAGTTGCTGTTCAAAGCGACCGGCAACTGGGGCGGCCGCCTCGGAACCTTTCACGACGTAGATGGCGACGGCAAGCGGGAGTTCGTCGCACTCGACCGCAAGAAGGGCCAGGTAACGCTGCGTTTGATACAGATCGATGACAGCGGTCCGGAATTCGACGCCCCTGCGGGCAAAGGAAGAGGCGCGGGCCTGGCCGTCGTGAACCTCGATGACGATGAGGCCGAGGAATTTGTCGTCGCTCACGGCAAAAAAATAAGCGCGTTTGAAACCGGACTTATTGCAGGATTCAATAATCTACTCGCGACTTTCGTCGGCATCCCGATTTTCTCGGTGGGCAACACGACCTACGTACTCACGCCGGTATTGCGCCCCGACCAGAACATCGATCTCTACAACATCGTCGCGTTCGACGATGACGGCAAGAAGCTGTGGCATCGTGATCTGCGCGCCGATGCGGCGGCTGGCAATACATGGGACGAGACACGATTCCAGTGGATCGTGCAGGAGCGCGACGGTAGCGGGGCATCGATCATAATTACCGATGACGATCGTCATGCAATGATCGGGCTCTCCGGCGAAGATGGTTCCGTACGCTGGACGCAACAACTCAAGGGCGACACGCGCGCATCGCGGCGCGCATTCTCAGCATTGATCGATGATGATGTCCTGTTTCCGGTTCTGTTCTCCGCTGAAAACATGCTCATCCTCGAGCCGGAGACCGGGAAACCCGTTTTCGATGGACAGGTCGATCGCGGCGCATGGGGACTCCCCAGCTGGCACGTGTTCGGTGAGGGTGAAGGCAAGGGCTATCTGGTTTTCGGCGAAAACCGCAGCGAGCTACGCATGGTGTCCCTGAAGTCGGGCACAGTGCTCTGGAGCACGGCTATGTCCGAGAAGGTGCTCGAGATTGTGCCCCTTCCTGATGGCGATCGCTTCATCATCGTGGCTCCCAACGGCATCCAGTTGATGAACACGGCCGGCGACGTGCTGGCTCGCTACAAGTCGCCCGACAAGATCAAGGCCAAGTTCCCGCCGGTGTATCGTGACCTGAATGGGGACGGTGAAATGGAGCTCGTGTTCGTGTCCGGCAAGCGATTCCTTTGCTGGCAACCGGCGACGGACACGCTGCTGTGGGAGACATCGATGTTCGGGATTGTCGGCGGCGCCAACCCGGCACGTTTGTACGACTCGCTTCACGATATTGACCACGACGGCTGGCTCGACGTGCCGGGTGCAAAGGGTGGCGGCACTGGTCGCTGGTTGTCTGGCAAGGATGGCACGATCCTGACGGAAGTCGGCAACGGCGCCGCACCGCCAATCATCGACGACTGGGACGGTGACGGGCTATCCGAGATCTTCTGGGTCAAGACCTGGTACGAGATACCCGGGCGATGAGACAAACAACAATTAGAAGAAGCTGGCGGCTAATCTGGGCGAGCGCCGCGCTGACGCTATTGCCTTTTTGCGCGTATGCAGATGATCCTGACCGAAATGTCGTCGGCGACGGTGAGCTACTGACGAGGATTCTCCCGGAACGCATTGCGCTCCCAATTGGGGACGGTACTCAACGACTGGAGGTGTCTGTCTATGCACCCCACACCTACGATCCAAAGGAGTCCTATCCACTGCTCGTCGTTCTCGACGCTGACCCATTGCTCGGGCTTCTCAAAACACTGAATTTCCTTTGGGTCGAGGAGGGGAAGTCCGTTCCCGTAATTCTTGTCGGAATTCCGTTCGGAGCCTCTGCCAATGCGATCTGGACCAATCGGTCCCATTACCTGTTGCCGCGACCCGTCGAGGCCGTGAACTACTATGGCAACGTAGTAACGTTGAATAGTGGTGGCGGCGCGTCGGAACTTGCCAGGTTCATCCACGATGAATTGCTGCCAACCGTCCTGGATAGGTATAGCGTGGATCCCAATCGTTCAGGTCTCGCCGGTTTCTCAATGGGCGGGCTTTTCGCCGCGTGGCACTTCGTCATGTACCCGGAAATATTCAGCGACTACCTCATTATTGCACCGCCACTGGCGCCACCCTTCGTCGGCTCGAATTTTGGGGATGCAACGAAGAAACTCAAGCAGCGCGGTTTGAATCGACCGACACGACTCTACGTGGCGCATGCGGAGAACGACCTGGAGTACGTTTTGACCGGTGCCAGCCGGTGGGCATCGGGGTGGCAAGAGCACGAAGATGCCAACCTGACCTTTCGCTCCGAGTTGATTGAAGATCACTATCACGATTCCGGAGCGATTCCCGCGTTGATCAACGGGTACGAATTCTTGTACGGCCGGTGAGATAAGCTAGCGCGGCTATGAGGGCTGTCTGAAGCACTGCGTTCCACTCGTGATGAACCAAAGGAAGCTCAGTCGTCGACACAAACTGCCGGCTCTTCGATTCTTTCCGAGCCGCAAATTCTCGAAGTGCGGACACGTCGGCCCGGTAGATTGCCTGCACTGATCGAAGGGGATATCGACCGTCGAAGTCGCTGTTGCCCCGGTGATCCGCTTCGATGAAGCCCAGGAGCTTTACGTTATCAAGCTCCGCGCCTGCCTCCTCAGCGGCCTCTCTTCTCAGGCAGTCAGCCGGAAGTTCATGTTCATTGGCATGACCGCCGGGAATCGTCAAACCGCGTCCCAGAATGTCGCAGACAAGGACTTTCCCCTGGTAAAAACAGAACCCATGCGCGCCCGTCAGCGGCAATTCAGGCTCTTCAGGGCCATGCCATACGATTCTGACTGCACCGGATGGCCAATGGGCAATATCCTCGATCATCTGGTCACAGTATATCGACTTGCGATGGGCCGGATCTGGCCGGGGCCCGTAGTCCGCGCGTATTGAGGTAGGATGACTGTTCTCGACCGCTTACAGTCGTTCGCCCAGAGACGAGAGTCGGAATCGTTGTTGCGCCGGAACGCCTACTTTGCCGCGATTGTTTATGCCGCACAGTTGCATGGCTGTGCGGACGCCGCACGCGAAAGTTCTTCAGCCGATTCGGCTGCCGATATCGGGACGCACTATGTTGTGACGGGAAGGGGAGAGCCCGTCGTTCTGGTGCACGGGTTCTCACAGACACATGCAGCCTGGGTGGCAACACCGGTGTATGAAGATCTTGTCAGGGATCACAAGGTGATCGCTGTAGACCTTCGCGGCCACGGAGACAGCGACAAGCCTTACGACCCAATGGCCTACGGACCGAATATGCAGTCCGATCTGGTTGAACTGCTTGACCACCTTGATATCGACAGGGCTCATTTCGTCGGGTTCTCGCTGGGCGCGAATATCGTCGGAGACCTTGTCGTTTCGAGCCCCGAGCGAGTGCAGACCGCAACCATGGGCAGCGGGTATTTCACGACATGGGACGAGGGAGAAGAGATCTTTGCTCAATTGACCGAAGACCGGGCGGCCACGGACGAGCGATACCCCTGGGAACCTGAGAATCAGGACTATCGTGCGCTCGCCGCCGTGATTCGCGGCGCCAGAAACTCAGTAGTGGGCCCCGGGCAAATCGCCTCCATCAACACGCCGACATTGATGGTCTTCGGCAGCATCGAAGTTGAAAACATGTCGGAGCGGCAAAGAGCGCGGCTGGAAAACGTGCCAGACTCAATAACCGTCCTGATCATCGAGGGCGCGGATCACGACAGCTCAAAAGCCGCAATTCTGCATCCTGAGTTCACACGGGCCGTGCGAAACCTCATTGCTTCGAATCCGATCCAGAGTGCAGACCGATAAGTGCGCATACTCTCTCCCGAAGTGAGGCAGAATTGCTGTATGGACTGGAATCCGAACAGTTATGCGGAGAATGCGCGATACGTATCCGATCTCGGCAAGTCCGTCATTGACCTGCTGTCGCCACAAGCAGGTGAACGCATTCTCGATCTCGGTTGCGGCGACGGTGTCCTGACAAGCGAAATTTCAAGATACGGCTGTAGCGTGCTCGGCATCGACTCGAGCCCCGAGATGGTCGCGGCTGCCAGACGTCGAGGTGTGGAAGCGCGAGTTGTCGATGGACGACTGCTACGATTCAGTGACGAATTTGACGCCGTATTCTCCAATGCCGCATTGCATTGGATGAGCGACCCTCAGGGTGTCATCGGCGGAGTCTGGCGTGCGCTGCGACCCGGCGGACGGTTCGTCGGTGAGCTCGGTGGCTACGGAAACGTCTCCGAGATTATCGCGGCAATCGAGTCCGCAATTTCATCGCGAGGTCTGGCGGTCGCTTGCCCCTGGTTTTTTCCGCGGACAGAGGAATATCGGCAGCTCCTCGAGACCGCGGGTTTCAAGGTGCACGATATTGACACTTTTCCCCGCCCGACAACCTTGCCGGGCGATGTGAGAGGTTGGCTCGCAACGTTTGCTCACGCGTACACGTCTGTTGTACCCGAGAACGACAGAGATGAGCTCATATCGGAGATTGTCGACAGCCTGCGCAAGACGCTCGTCGACGCAGGTGGAAACTGGATCGCGGACTACGTTCGTTTGCGTTTCGCAGCAACAAAGCCGTAGAGGAGAAGCGAGGACGTCATGTTCGATTTCAAAGTAACGATTCTTGCCTCAATTGCGCTATTTGCGTTAGATGTCATGGCACAAGAACCGCCGCACGACTTGCTGCCCAAGTTTTCTGTAAAGCCGGTCGAACAAAACGCGCCGTGGGCCATAGAGTGGTGGCGAGATCGCCATGACGAAAAGATTGAACTGGCAAAGGGCACCGAGATTGATCTCGTTTTTGTCGGAGATTCAATCACTCATGGATGGGAAGACGAAGGTGTGGATGTGTGGCAGGAGTATTATCAGGGTAGAAATGCGCTCAATCTGGGGTTTAGCGGAGACAGAACAGAGCATGTGCTCTGGCGCCTGGAAAACGGTGCGGTAGACGGAATGTCGCCAAGTCTGGTGGTGCTGATGATAGGCACAAACAACACCGGCCACCGTATGGATCCCGCCGTTTACACGGCTGAAGGCATTGAACGTGTTGTTGGAGAACTGCGTGAGAGGCTGCCGGGGACCCAGGTACTGGTCCTCGGGATTTTTCCTAGACAGTATTCGCCGTACAACGAGATGCGTAAGCGAACCGAAGAAATCAACCAACTAATCTCGCCCCTCGGCGACGGTCAAACAGTCCATTTTCTCGATATCAGTCAAGTCTTCCTGAGGGAAGACGCAACGCTTCGCGAAGACTTGATGCCCGACCTGCTTCACCTGAACCCTGCGGGTTACCGTGTATGGGCAGAGGCAATGGAGCCGACAATCAAGAAACTGCTTCAACAATAGCGGGGCCAGCCAATGGGCGAATTCGTTATCTCGTCGAAGCTTACTGTAGCGCCACAGATCTTGTGGGAACATACTGTTAGCCCCGCAGGCGTGAATCGCGAGATGCGCCCGCTTGTACGAATGACCTTCCCACCAAATGTCAGCGACGTCACCGATGGCTGGCGCCCCGAAAAACGCCTTTACCGAAGCTGGCTTATGCTCTTCGGGATCTTGCCACTCGACTACGACGACGTTTCATTCTGCGAGGTCGAACCGGGTCGCCGATTCCTTGAACGTTCGCGTACGTTCTCACAGCGTCTCTGGGAACATGAGAGAACCGTCGAGCCTTATGAACAAGGAAGTCGTTTGACAGACCGGGTATGCTACGAGCCGCGCGTGCGATCCCTCGCCCCCATTTACGGTCCCGTGTTGAAGTTGCTTTTCAGACTCCGCCACAGGAACTTGCGCAGGTTGTTCGGAGTGACAGGGCAAGCGAGCTAGCTAGAGACGTTTCTGGAGCAAGACCCAGTTTTCACCTGCGTTTTCCCAGGATTCCTTGACCATCGGGCGTCTGGCCGTTTCCGTGTATCCGCTTCTCTCATAGAGTCGGCGTGCAGCGATGTTTGCGTCCGAGACAATGATGCTCAAACCCGACCTGTCTGTGTCAGTCGCCAGTCGCTCCGCGATAGCGAGAAGGTCCGACCCGTAGCCTTTGCCGCGGTGTTCGCGATACGTCGCCAGAACATTGACATACCAGGTGCCGGGCGCGAGATCCTCCAGTTCCTGCAGCGCTACAAACATCGCAGGAATCTCGGCATAGTCGACGGATTCAGGTTGGTCGGGCAACGGATAGCCGATGAGCGCGGAGGTAATACCGTCGCTGCCTTGTCTCAGGATTGTATTTCGGTAAGAAAAGCTGCCGCTTTCACGTCTTGCCCGTTGTTGGCCGATGTCCCACGGAGATTCTCCCGACTCGGCCATTTGTGTCCACAGGTATAACGGCAGGCCTTCTCCGGCGATATTGACTAACTCGGCCATTGCCAGCGCGTCGTCCGGAGTCGCGCGACGGTAGGGGGGCGTTAGCGTGATCATCTCTCGTAAGCTCCGATTTGCCTTCGTGGATTCTGTCACGATTGCGACATTTAACATACCCAGCCGGCCAGACGATCTGAGGTAGACTGACGGCTCCTGATCTAAAGCGGAAACTGGTAACGCGGCCAAGTGAGACGTTCTGATGAACCGTCAAATTGAAGTTCCTGTCAGTCGTGACGAGGAAATCGCCACCGCCAGATGTCGACTCCGCTATCCAGACGAATCGGATATTCCGCACATATGGTCTGCGTCCCAGACGCCAAACTTCAACGACGGACTGCGGTGGTCACCTCCATCCAGCATCGCTGAGATCAACGAGCCACTGCGGCAAGCTCAAGAGTCCTGGGCTTCCGGGACTGAGTACAGCTGGACAATCGAATCGAGGGAGAATCGCGATTTTATCGGATGGATCTCGATTCGTAGAGAATCAACAGACAGGCAATGGTCTATAGGGTTCTGGGTTCACCCGGCCAAGCAGGGCCAGGGTTTCGCCACGGAGTGCGCAGCGTCTGTACTGGAGTTCGGTTTCTCTCGCCTCGGAGCAGAAATCATAACCGCCGCGCATGCGACGTGGAATATCGCGAGTGGTCGCGTGCTCCATCGGATTGGAATGAAGCACGTTCGCACAAACCCCAGAGGGTTCAGGAAGAATCATAAATGGGTCGAGGAGTTGGAGTATGAAGTTCGATCTGAGTGACTGCTGGTGTCCGAAATAAGGCATCTGCACGATTCGAGATAGAATGAGGGCTTACAGATAACCAGCACACGGGCCTGTCGATGAAACTGACGCTGTCTGTTGTCATTGCAATTAATTCTCTCTTTGTCGCAGGAGCATGTGTAAACACTGCGCAAGACGACGCGGTCGAGATTGTCGACTTCGGCATTTATAACTCTAACCGAACTGCTCCGGAGCTCATTGAGATGACCGACGAAATTCCTGCGATCGTCGGTACCGTATTCGGCATCAGGGTGGAGGCAGCTGGTGATCAAGCCGGGGATTACGAGTTCCGGTGGACCTTTCCTGAAATGCAAAATCCCGCCAATGGCCAGGTATGGACAGAAATGACGGGCACCAGAGAGCTGAAGAGCGACGAGCCACAATCGTTTCTGGTCAGGATCAACAACGACTGGGAAGCAAAAGCCGGAAACTGGACAATTCAGCTGGAAAGGGCCGGGCGCGTGGCTGCAGAGAAGTCGTTTGATGTTCGCGAGCCCGAATCAAAAACGGAGTGATCAACAGATATGGAGAGCTGACTAATCTGTTGTCATACGACTGCGATAGCAAGCCGCACCGCGAAATCGTGTTCGAAGAGGCGAGATGGCTAAGCACATACGATCTCTGAGCAAGCGCGCGAGACTGGTCTATGGCGTAGGCTGTCTGGCGCTCGGCTGTTACCCAATTGCCATGGCCCTCGGCTATGTCTCGATCGACGAGGCCGAATCGACGGCGCCCCGGTGGGTCGTCGCGGGGGCAGGCCTCACATTCGTTGTCGCCGGTTTTATGATCCTGCTGGCAAAACATTCGAGAGCCAACGACTTGCTGGCCGGTGTGCTACTTCTGCTATTCGGCATTCTGGGGACGTGGGTTGCAGTATTTAGCTCTGGTGAGGGCTTCTCCGGCGGGCTACCTTTCCTATCATCAGAGCTGAATATCAAGGTCGGACGTTGGGTGTTCGGACTTGGTGCGATGATCTGCTTTGCGTTTTGCGTGTATGCGTTTCGGCGAGCGACTACCAGATCGAATTAGAAGCACTCCTGCTTCTGACCGCACTGAGACGGTCGCCTTGTTATTCGCAACTCGAAATATAGCTTTCTGATACTGATGGTGATTCGCCACCTCGTAATTTGTTCACTCCTTCTCATCAGGCGTTCTGAGCTACAATGGCGACTCCTGACCAATAGCGGACCGTTCGCAGCCTGCGAGGCGTACAGGGACTGGAAGGAGTAGCCCCGAGGCATACGCGCATGGTCGTCCGAGACCTTGGCGGCCGCAAGAGGATTCCCAAATTGACAAACCGAAAACTCAAATTGAGACTCGTCGTATTCGTTTCCGTCATGCTTGTACTCGTCCTGCTCGCGTATTTCTATGGCGCCAGTCCCTGGACGGCAGTCTGATCGACCGCCAGGGGCCGTCTGCAGACGTCCAGCCCAAAGCGAACACAGGGGGAAAGTAATGCCCAAGCCGCGCAGGATCGATCCACTAACTCATTGTGTTGGTCTGGATCGCAATCTGGATGCCAGTCCGCAAATCAATGAGCATGATCCCGAAGTCCCTGTGAATGGACTGACTTTTGGAGTCGCGCTCATGTCTGAAAACGCACCTCACGGCGGTGAACGACACCCTGATGGAGACGAAGTCCTTTATCTGGTCGATGGGAGAGCGAGACTGGTCTTTACGGATGACCCGGAGCCCGATGTGGAACTCGAGGCCGGCGACATGGTTGTTGTTCCAAGAGGCACCTGGCATCGCGTGGAAATCATCGAGCCGTGTCACTTCGTCTATTTGACGCCAGGGCTAAAAAACGAAGTCAGACCGCCGTCTACCAAAGCTGGCAGTTAGCGCGGCAATGAACGCATGCACCACCGAACAAGCCGCATTGAGTTACCTCAGTCGCGGCTGGTCTGTAATCCCGATTTGTGAGAAGGCCAAGAGGCCCGCTATTGCCTGGAAGGCTTATCAAAGCAGGTACGTTTCTGAAAAGACACTGCACGCGTGGTTTCGCCGTTCACCCGATTACAATGTGGCAATCGTAACCGGCGCACTGTCGGGATTGGTGGTCCTGGACGTAGACCCGCGACACGGCGGGAACGCGAGTCTAAAAAAACTCGAACGCGAACACGGCCCGCTGCCAGAGACAATTGAGTCGATTACTGGCGGTGGGGGACGACATGTGTATTTCTCGCATCCAGGCGGGGTAGTGCACAACAGGGCTAACATTGAGCCCGGGATCGACATGCGCGGCGACGGTGGATGCATAGTAGCGCCTCCATCGGTACATCAGTCGGGCAAGCGCTATCGTTGGAAAAGGGGCCGCGCTCCGGGCGACGTGAAACTCGCGCGTTTGCCGGACTGGCTGCATTGACAGCCGTTAGCAGACGTTTGAACGGCGGCTATCGGCTATCGGCTAACCGGCTGTTTGAGTGCGGTTTGGTAGTATTCCGCAATCGATTTGAATCCTTCACCGTCAATACCTGCAAGCTCGTGAGATGACGAATTAACTGCGGTGACCGTCTCCCTGTGGCCGTAACCAGTCGCACGGACAATCTGATGTAAACTGACGATTCCTGACTCGAAGCGGTCGTTCGAGTTTTTGCACAAGTACCGATTACCGAGGCGAGAAATTGAGAATTACAAGAATCCTGTTGGCTGCTGCAGCCCTTCTGTCGTTCCCAGTGGCCGCGGACTCGAAGGTCGATTCCGTTGAGCCTGCGATCAGGGCGGAGTTGTCTGCGCTGGTAGAAGACTGGATAGACGCGGAAGTGCAAAGCGATGCAAAAGCACTTGAAAAGATCTTGCATGAGAGCTTCTTGTCTACCTTTGCATCGGGTAAGACACTCGATCGATCCTCCTACATTGACTTCATCATTGGTCTGGATATCCCGCCGTTCAAGGTCATAAACGAGTCGATGGTTCGTCATGGGGAAACGGTTGTCGTTATCGACATATCCGAAAGTGGCACTACGAAATTTACCTGGATTGCGATAAGACGGAATGGTAACTGGCAGGTGATCTCTCAAACGTTCTCGAAGGTCGCATCGTCAGAGCCCGAATAGTTGACCAGTTCCGACTGGCTGCTTCGGCCGGATGCCGTTGATGACTAGAAGTAAGGCGTTTTACCTCCGAGGAATTGGAGGACCACGAGACCACCCATGACCATCATCGTACCAGCGAAGATGAGTGGCATCGACTTGCGCGACTTGTCGAACCAGGCAAACAGAAACGTAATTGCTCCT
>JAAUYH010035092.1_pt1 | contig 19437 bp, 10 predicted proteins | sample 7278061 | NCBI WGS metagenome assembly JAAUYH01 (sample SAMN14350203, study PRJNA611818) | marine sediment metagenome | isolation source: surface marine sediment (0.6m) | place: French Polynesia: Moorea | collected 2018-08 | reverse complement strand
GTTCGGAAAGTAACTCGCAGCTTCTTCAAATGCAAATAATACTCCGCCCACTGGGGCATCGAAGGCAACAGAAACACCAGCTGCGGTTCCCACAGTAATAAAACCCATCATCATCCAATGATTTTCCCGAAAATCCTTAAAGAGAGATGCTGCGTTGTGTGCTATAGCAGATACCAGATGCACAAATGGGCCTTCTTTTCCAAGGTTCAACCCTGCAGCGACTGAAAATGCTAATCCAACTGACTTGATGACTACAGCCCATGGGCTGAGGTACCCTTTGATAATGACGCCACTCAAAACAGTTTTGATTTCGGGAACACCAGAACCGGCGGCGTGAGGGGAAAATCGCTTCACAAGAAACGCAGACGTAGCAGCGAAAACAACAGCGATCGTGAAGAACGAAAAAAACATTGAAGTACTAGTAGGAAGTTTTGAAGCGAACGTTCCAACAACAGGAAACGATGAGAGCGCGTCAGGCCAACTTCGAAACGCAGTACACGTACTGTCGTCAATGTCAACGTCGCAACAAACCTCGCGAGTAAGAAACCAAGAACGTCTGCAGTATCCAAGCTTGATTCCGGACAACCATTCGACAACTAAATCAAGACCAGCTGCTATCACGCCAGCACCAACACCAGTGAGACAGAGCACAAGATAAATTTTCATGAGATGTTCCCATTCGCCACGATATCCACGTTGCGCTCGCTGAAATCCAAGTTAGAATTCGAATATAAAACAGTTTACAAGGAAACGCACACGCATGCGTATGGGCATAGATAAACACAACTTACACGTCGCTCGGCATCAAGTGTGTAGGACCTGGTTTTTTCATTGAGAAGGTCGTGTATTGTGAAATCGCCAACGTAGGTGGTTGGACCAGGTGTAGCAACAGTCAGAAGTCGCTGTCGAGAGTAGGGACCAAAGGATCCCTGGCGAACATGAGCACCAGAGCTCATGCCAGCTTCCGCATCTGCAGCACGCGCAATCGCACCATAGTTGCCTCGGCGCAATGCAGCAACACGACTATCTGGATCGGCTAGCGATTGCGTTTCTGAGCTGCGTGCCATCCAGGAGCCCTCACTTTGCCCACCTCGACTCTATACGACACAGAATTTGTATGTAAGAAGCCGTTTCAGATATTGCGGGACAGGAACATAGAGTGTAAGACCCTGGACGAAGATAGCGGATTTCACAATTAAAATTTGCCACCCCAAAAAAACGTTTTGCATTGCCCTTTGTTTTGGGCCCTAATCCGCAGATAGACTGCCCACTTGCATACGCCTGCATTAAATTAACTCTGGCGCAGCCATTCATTGCGCGCACAGATCTCGACAGCAGAAATTGAAGTGACGCACAGTGCTTTTGCATACAAATGAGTAGGGCGCATGGCATATGGCGAAATTTATTCAGAATCGATATTGCCGCACCGTACAGCTGCACTTATGCTGTCGGGATATGTCTGGAAGAAGCTCACCCTCGCTGAGCACTGTTTAGGACACGGACCAGCATTTCAATGAGGATACAGTCTATAAACCGTTGAGCACTAACTCACAGGACTTCAGAATTGTGGTGTTGCAAACTCACCCTGACTTGTACTTCGTTTCTACTGTACAGTGCGTTTCAATTCACTACAGTACCTGCAGATTCTCCACCACAACATGTAACCTGAGGTCAGTATTGTATAATTATGTTCTCGTCTTTGTAGAAAGCAGCTGGTGAGATAAAGGAATCCAACGTGCCAACTGTTTAAGCCGAGGTTGGCGTATTCATACACACGAGCTCGCGTGCGCGTGTGGGCGATGAAATTCCCCTTCCCGATTTTCCAGTTCAATGCATCGCAACGCTGGGGCCCGATACGAAGAAATGCTACTGTTGGAATCGCTACAAGGAAATTCAAGCACCACTGCTGCGTAGAACACATCCAACTTTTGTTGTAGGAAGCTAGTATCAGATAATGCAGGTGGCTATCCTGTAATATCCTTTTTGTCTTCCGATATTCCGGTTTTGTGATGTGGCGTACAGCAACGGTACAGAATCGGTAGTAAACAACAGGGTTTCTTTTACCAACTTGTATCACTTAGTACCACCTCGACCTCGACCTCGACCTCGACCACGTCCTCGCCAACCACGCCCTCTCCAATGCGATGGCTTACTGGTTTGGGATTTCTCTTTGTTCTTCCCTCTATAATTGAAGGTATATTCTCCGGAAAATGCTTTTTCCACATCATAGTTCGATCGCTTCCGCTTTTTGGTGAAAGATACGACGCTTCGTAAATGCTGCACAGTCGAACTGGGTGTGGTTGGTTGTGTCCTGATGCCAAGTACTTCAGCTCCTATTACTGTCCGGCCATCATTTTGCGCTTCAACAATCTTTCCCATTACTTCATCTTCGCCCAATCGCCGCACCATGGCATCAATGCTTTCTCCGGATTCACAAAGGACTTCGAGACGAAACGGGGGTGGCTTGCTCACATCTATGTCTTGAGACTCACAACTTTTGTTCGACTCATCAAAACTTGAAACTACCAAATCAATTGGTTCATGCACTTTCGCATCATCATCTTCGTCATCAGAATCAATAGTAATGACATCCTTCCCTATGTCGGTCGGCGTCTGTCGACCTACAGGACGCTTAGATCTCAGGAATGAAAATGGCTCGGTAGCTGGTGTGCTCGGTTTTTTGGCAGTTCTTCGTGCTGTTCGAACAGGTTCTGAGAACAGCGGAGAAATAATTTTCGGTGGCACTGGTTTCTTAGGACTAGAATATTTTCTTCCGCCAGAAATAGATCGGCGAGTCGAGTCTGCGTTCACAGGGTTATCGAGGCGATTCTGATTGGGAGACCTTGTTGCGCCTTCGATTACAATGCTTTTGCGATAATTGCTGGGAGATGGAGTCAAACGTGGTCGCTTTTTTGGTGCATCACTATCCGAAAAATCATCAATTGAACGCTCTTGATACCATTCAACTTCAGTCCTGGAACTGGGCTTGTCTTTGTTCTGTTCCAACAATTTTCGAGTTCGCTCACAAGGCCCGGCCACGACTTTTTGTGGCGTTGGCTCCAGTACAATGATGTTCTTTTCGCTTCTTTTCACTGATAGTTTTACCTCACAGTCATCGATGTCGGCTTCATCTTCATCAGATTCAAGAATTTTTCGCGTGCGTCGCTTGCTGCGCGACCCACTTCCAGAAACAGAGTTCCTCGAAATTTTCACAGGACTCGGTGTGACTACTGGTAATGGATACAAAGATGACTTCACTTCCACCTCCGGTCCCTCATGAGGTCCCAATTCATCCAAGTGGATAATTTTTGAGCTGTCAGATCCCAAATTACATCCCGCTTGAAGCTCGAGGGTTGTCTTTGATTGCTTGGAATCAGGTCTAGAGGTCTTTGTGCTTTGTTTCCGCAGAGAGGATGACGGTACATGTTCTTCTGGAGTGCTCATTTCATCGTCGGTGTCTTCTTCATCGAGGATTGACTTAAACCTAAGATTTCGCTTTCTCACAGAGCTTCCTCGTTTGGTCGCCTTGAGTAATACCCCCATTGTGGCCGAATCATCACTGGCATCGTCCACATCGAAGTCGAATGTTGAACTAGATTTGCGGTATCTTTGATTTTTCGTTTGCCCGGAGATTGGCGTTACCATGCTCAGACGAGGAGCGGGAACCGATATCCTGCGAGGTAGACGGACGACTTCCTTGTTTATCTTTGATTCATCATCGTCTGTCGCAGACAATTCGCTATTATCGCTCGCGTACTTGATAGTAGGTTTCGAGACAGGAGAAAAATTGAGTCTTCGTTTCGCGGAATGTTTCGAAGGATTGGGAGCATTCGTGACAATACGTTTCGATTTCGGAGCAGAACATGTCAGCATGCTAACTCTGTCGTTTCGCAATTGCTTCTTTGCAGATGAAGATTGACGCTTAGCCGGCGTAGTGGGCGGAGTTTCGAAATCATCATCGCTGTTCGATAAATCCATGCCCTCGCGCTTCAAACTGTCGAGTTCCGCCGCTTCAAGGGCGAAGATGGCGTCGTTGGGAATAGAACTATTACCCAAAGAGGGCATACAAGAAGGCGGTTGCAGTGACAGGCTGAAGTGTGGGAAGAATGAAATATCTATCCGCTGGTTTCGATTCGCGCCAAATTACAGTAAATCTCATTCTGAATATATGGATCCACACCTGCATTTGTATAGGGTTTTTTAAGTACAGCATGTGTGCGAAGAAACGAGCGAGCGAAAGGTAGCTCGCGTCAGCACCAATGGTGAGACGCCAATTTCAGAGGTGTGGTCCAACGCTTGTTCTCGGTTACAGTGCAAAATTTAAGGACACGCAGCGCAGCTTTTCTATGCCGCTCCTCAAATCCGATATCGAATCGAAGCCGGAACTTTGAAACACGAGCAATGGCTTGTCCGTTTGCGGGGCCATCGTTTTATACTACGGTAAACAGCACAACGTCTTCCCCAGTGACTGATGTCGATTCAACCCCCGATTCGACCCTCGATTCGACGGTAGATGATCCCAACAGGGTGACCTGGAAGGAAATTGGCACATGTCCAGAAAAGCTGGGGGAAGCATTGAAAGAAGCATCGTTGTCTGACGACGGAAAACATTCGATTGCTCCACGACGGAAAAAACCGCTTTACTATCCGGATTATCTGCAGTTAGACAAGCTGCTCAGCTGTCAGAATCCGGTTTCCAACCTGCATGGAGACCCTGTCCATGATGAATTGTTGTTTATCACGGTTCATCAGACCTATGAGTTATGGTTCAAACAGCTGATAGCTGAGTTGAATTCCGTGTTGCAAATTCTCGCCAAATTGAATATAGGTGAGAAGAGTATCTCTCTCGCATTGCACCGTTTGACTCGTATACGTGAGATTCTCAAATTGTTGAACGAGCAGATTCGTGTTCTTGAGACGATGACTCCACAGGAATTTCTCGACTTTCGTGACTACCTATTTCCTGCCTCTGGATTTCAATCTTTCCAATTTCGACTCATCGAAATCAAGATAGGGGTGAAGCCAGAGCAACGCATCAACTCTCGTTGGATTCGCAATGTATCCGAGGAACATCAGAAGCTGTTATTACGAGTTCAACAAGAGCCCTCACTGTTTGATTATGTCGAAAGGTGGTTGCGGAATATTCCGTTTCGCGAATTTCGAGGGTACAAGTTCCAAGAATCATACAAGGGTGCAGTGAAAGCGATGTTCGAGGCAGAACGAAGGAGTATTGAAGAAGCACAACTTGAACCAGAAGAACATGAAGCAACCATAGGCAGACTTGAGAGTACTTTTCGAAACTTCGAGTCTGTTTATGTTCGTGAAGTGCACGATGAGATGATAAAATCTCGGCATCGACGGCTCGGATTTCGCGCCACATCGGCATGTCTCATGATTATGTTGTATCAAGATGAACCGATGTTACAGTTACCAGCGCGATTACTGCACATGTTGGTGGATGTAGATGAATGTCTGAATCAATGGCGATATAGGCATTCGCAAATGGTACATAGAATGATTGGCGTGAAAGTGGGGACTGGTGGAACTTTGGGTCATGGTTACCTGAAGCGAACTATCGATTCTCAAAAAATTTTCGCCGATATCGCCAACACATCGACGTTACTTATCCCGAGACGATTACTACCAAATCTACCCACTGAGTTACGTGATCAGATGAAGTACTTCTATAATCTCGAAAAGTACGACCGTGCACTATTCGAAATGGGAGGTGGTGGTGACGAGATTGACTGGTCGTTCTGCTGAAAATTCTCTCAAATCTTTCTTTCGTATTGCTTTTTTAACTTGCATATGTGTTTGTGATGTGTATATATGAATCCATTCATTTCATTCGCTCTTCAAAATACATTGCCGGGTTGAGCATTGCCGGTGCCAGTGCGGGTGGATCGTTCCAACCCAAAGTTTGCTGCTGTCACATAGTTCGGATCGACCCGTTCGACATCTATTGTCTTCGTGGATCGGCCCAATAAATTCTTTTCATCTACTTGTCTTTGTTCCACAGCATTCCCTGTTTCTGGTACTATCGATTGGAGCGACTCCTCACTGCTACTGCCTCTTCGCCAATCATGCACGAAACTATTCAATTCGAAAATTCCTGTGGACGTGAATCGTATTTTGAACGAATGTTCAAACGATTCACCAGTTGCCAATGCTCCGATTCGAACACATTCCACTGCACCAATCAGGGATGCGCATGACACCATTCGAACGCTTCCTCGCCCATCATGCTGAAGTACGCATAAGTCCAAAACAGTTTCTTCAGGCAATGCGCATGTTCCACGATTACTTACAGTCACCGTTCCTGTGTAATACTTGCGAATACTCAGTTTGGAGATGCTGCGATGCCCTTGTATTCCGTTCTGTGCTGTAGTATTTGGTGAGCCTTCATCTGCACGTGAGGTTCGGTTATCGTCGTTGACTACCAAAAACATATCGATTCGGGGTTGTTCACCATCCCCTACTGGGTCCAAACAGTTAGGTGAAGTGTTTTTTGAACCCTGAACTTTCTCGACATCATCACGGTAGATTTCCGCTGCACCGCTTCGGCCTACTCCAGGCATAGCCCATGATAGAGAAAGGAATTTTTGGGCCTCGTGACCTGTCGGGATCTGTACTGATTTCTTTTCGCCATCAACGTAATCATTCGGAATCGCGGTTATCAGTCGAGTAGAAGCGCCACACTCTAAAACATTGACTGGTGGACAGGGACTGTCCATACCGAAGCTACTCAGGTTATCTCCTGGAGATGGGGTAAACATGTTTGGTGATCGCCATTTAGATGGCAGCGCAATCATCAACGGTACAGGGACTAGATTTTCAACATCCAATATCAATCCATAACATGATTGAGTATTGTCGCTTGACTGGTCATAGAAATTGTTCGTATCCATCGGAAGTTGGAAAATTGTTAGTGAACTTATTCGAACAGCAGGTCTAAGAGCTAAAGAGATTGTGGCCCTAGATTGCCGCATCAAGCTCGGGTTCTTGGTTCCTGTGTATGACATGATGACACTCAGCGCTCCAACCTGAACTTTTGGTCTGCTCGTGCAATTCTCATGGTTTAACTCCCCTGGTGGTGTGATTCTACTTCCAAAAACTTCAACCTCAAAGTCGTAAGTAAGCCCAACTTTCAAGTCAGATGGTTTGATTGTCGAATAACCTCGACCAACTTCGAATACTTGCATAATATCACTGTCAGGGGTTGCAACTTGGATAGTTAAATCCCCAATATCATCGTTGCCGACATTACTAATTCTGACGGAAAATCGCCGTCGTTCACCTTCAAATACGATTACTGGCTTGTCAACCAAGTATAACGAGGAAAGTTCACCATCGTCTTGTCGAATACTGACGGAGAGCTGCGGGAGTGTCTTGATGACTTTGATCGGCGGAGCTGCTAGCTCTTCCTTATCAGTATCAGGAGTAGGCAACATAACCATAGTGCCATGAAACATTCGAATAATGAGTCCACATAATTGCATAGTCCCAGTTCTCCGAGGGACAACCGAAATGCTTTTCTCGATAAATCCCTCAGAAAGCTTTGGGGGAAGTGTAACAGTTTCAGAAACTGTTTTAACATTATTCGCAACTTCACGAAGAAGGTCCTTCATTCGATCTGAATACGCACATTGATTCTCATCCTCCATATCTCCACTAGCATTGTCGAGTGAGCGATTCCTCAAGAAAGTCTGCATTGCAGAAGCGCTATTCTCCGAGAGAAGCTCTGCGCGCTTATCAGCATCCAATATAACCACTGCCACGATTTCAATTGGCAGCGACGTGTGAGTCAGGTTCTGAATACGTACAGTAACTTGCCCAGTCTCGCCACATACCCAGGTCACAGTACGGCTCGCGACTGCTGCCGCCTTCCGCAGTGCTTCCGCCTTAAATGGATTATAAATGAAGGGTCCATTCTTATCTGATAAAGCTTTTCGGGTATGAGGTTCTGAAGTGGCTTCATCAACAGTATTACTCTTCACAACAAGTGAGGGTACCCGCAAAGCGCCTAGTGAATGCAATGTTAGGAGACGCGATGCAGCTGGAAGATATAGAGGCGTTGTGGTCTCCATTAACAGCTTTACCAGCGAGGCATCCCCATCATAGTTCTTTTTTAGGGTGAAAGCAGATAGCGAAAGAGCTTCCACATAATGATGAGTCGCAAGAAACGTATCACCAAGTTCCCATGCCGACTTCCCTGCCTCCATTAGAACGTCCCGATGCAAGTCTGGCCAAATCATTCCATTCCTACGATTAAACTGTTTTGATGAGCATGTCAAGAGCGCCTCTGATGAAGCCCAAACTGATTTTCCTGCACAAAGACTACCAACACGGTAAAGGTAGAATGCTGCTTTTCGGTGGCACTTCATACTTTCCGAAAATCGTGCGAGCGCTTCCCACAGTGTTGCACGTTTCACAGACGGCAATGATTCTCCGACCTCCGCCGCATGATCTGCTGCCTCGAGTGCTTCTTTCCGTCGGGGAGTGTAGTGGCCTAAGAATTCTGCTAGACGCAATGCAGCAGACGCTTCGAGTTCAGCAACACGTTTCTTCGAGTATAATTTGTAGATTTCGCTATAATGTTCGATGAGCTTGTTGGTAAACGCAGGGTCGGAGCAGGACCCTCCATTCTTGACATGGATAAGAACGTGAGCAGTGGACCAACCTTCCATTGCGCCCGCCAACCACAACCTATCACTATTTGCCTTAGCTTTCTCGATTGCAGACCCGTACTTGGTTAATGCATCATTCGGTGCACCCATTAGTAACTGGATGTCAGCAAGTAGTTTATCTAAACGACCAGTGCGCCTTTTCACGAGCTTCGGGTGTTTGTCTGCAGTCGATGCTTCGTCGAGTGGAGTTAGAAAGAGGTCGTTTGAAGATTTTTCTTTTCTCCAAGACTCACGGTCTAAGACGTTAAGCAATAGTCCAGAGAAATGAATGATCTGAACACGAACTTCTTGTCGCGTTTCGCTGTGACTTGAAGTTTCGGGAACATAACCAAAAACGATATCCGCACCAGGCTCGGGAAACAATGGAACAGGACGGTCTGTAATAGTCGGACTGTTCATGACTGACGCACCCTGTTCTCGAGCTGCATCAGAAGTAGTGAAAACTACCACACGCGAAACGCATGGGATGGGAAAGTGCTTTAAAGCGATTACAAATTCAGCCTGTGCCTCTTGAAGTAACGAGTTCCGCGCCGCCGAGTCAGAACATAGTTCAGGGTCAGTACAGTCTGCAATGCCGATTACGCCCCAAACACGACGAGAGTGAAATGAGTCCCAATTACTAGTGGCTCGAAACGCATACTCGCCCGATGGTGAACGCTGAATGACGTCATAACGTAGGCGCAACAAAGAGTCAATAGAAGAGCGTTCCAAGTTGAGGGATGCTTCGGGGCTGGAAAATGAGGGGACTCTCGAATGACGACGTGACCGACGAGAGCCGGTACCACGATGGCGGAGCGGCAAGTTTGGAACACGCCGTCCCGCGAAATGTTCTGCCATTTGTTGAGGAGTCGAGAAGCCTGAGGATGAGTTGATTACAGAATCATCTTGAGAGGTTCTGGATGATACAGTAGAAGTACGGGGGTCAGAACGAGACGAGAAAGTTCGACTTAAAAAGCGAGAACTGGAATCAGCAGAGTCATTAGCGTTGCGCAATTCGGAAGGTAAATGAGAGTAAGTCGCATTGCCAGACGCGGATGTGTTAAATGAGGTACGTGTTGCGACGGCACGACGAGGAAGAACATTCAGAGGAATTTCTCGCCAAGAAGTAAGGAAGCTGGCAAGTTCCTCGAATCTCTCTTCTGATATATTCGATCCCACAGGAAGTAAGGTTACACGCACACAAGCTTGATCCTATTAGTAAGACGGAATAGTTGAGAGCGAGTTAGGTACCTAAATGAAAGATCGATAAGACAAAGAATTGTAACATACCAAAAGAGAGCCACCGACATCCATTTCAACACATTTGTCGTACAATAGTGAATGCTGTTCACTTTCCCGTGCTTCACAGCTCGACTCCGTTGTGACGAGGGGTACATTAAGCGTATCTGAAATTTAAGTAAATTATACACCGTGCAGTGAAAGAAATACACGTATACAGTAAACGATTTACTGTACGGACTTTACTTTTGTACATTGAGAAGAACGAAGCGCATCAGTTTGTCATTTTGAAATGCCTATTCTCGCCATTGTCTCTCCAGATGACAGTCCGATATACCAAACAAGTTTCCCGAACATGTCCGGCAAGTTGCCGACATGTATTGAACAACTTGTTCTACACAGCAGCTTGGATATGGTTGATGAAAAGGTAATAGTGATTAAGAGCACCACTGGTATAGATGTCAAGTGAAGAATCTAACCATGGCTTTCGTTCCTGTCTACATTAGATGTGGGATACTCGAGAAATGTATTTGAAAACGGTGGATAAGTTTGGCAATGATCAGGTCGTCTCTGCATTTGTAACTCCAACAAGTATGTGCAACCTCGCCATTACCAACATTTCCCTAGTCATTGATTAGTGGGAATGAACAAACGATTGCTAACCATTTGGATTTATTTGCAGACTATCGTTTTTTGTTGTTGCACGATAGAAAGAGTGAGGACGGCGTCAAATCTTTCTTCAGCGATTTGCACGAACTCTTCATTAAGGTTACTTTAAATCCGCTGTATATTGACGGCGGTCCTATTTCTTCTCCAACCTTCAATGAACGTGTGCTCATTCTAGGACGACGTTATCTCTGATATCTCTTTCAACTAAAAGTACATTCTCGGAAGCTGCTTTTCTTGTTTCAAATCTGCTGGTGCTTTCACTGGTCTTGATTCGTACAAAGTTTCAACGGCTTCTCGTCTGTGCTTAGTGAACTCTCCCTTGAACCCAAGGTACATAATAGATGTACTTTCAGCTCCGAAATTATGCGAAACAAACAACCAAAGCTTGTTCACATTCTGCTTTCCCTGGTTAGAACAAAACAAAAATTGTCCGAAAAGGAGAAGAACGTACCTGAAACTTGGTGAAACGCGTAGGGTATTCGATTTTACCTTCATTGTTACGGCGTGTAAGTTCCCACGTTTGAATCGGTTTCGTCGTTTCAGCAGTGGAAAAGTCCATCACTTCATTGTTCACGTACACGCTCATACGAGCTGGGTTCTCTTCATCACCCCCTCCTATCACGCAAATAGCTTTGATTTTCACTGGGTTCGTGAATGGTATACACATTAGTAGTTGCTCGTCTGCATCTGAATCAAGTGTAGGGAGAGACGTATCAAGCCTTTGGTCCCACGGTCGTAACACATCTTTCAGTGAATCTTGTCGCTTCTCGTTCAGACAAATGAGTCGAAGCGTGTCGACTTTCTCGTACAATGCCCATGCTTCTCCACCCTCGTCGTGGTCGCATTTGTGTGCTTTATGCTCGTGACTACATGAACCGTGCCCATGTCCGTGTCCGTGTCCATGATCACCCATCTTGCGAAGTAGGACCTCCTTGGTTCAAGATGTACTGAGATAGCGTGGAATGGAACAGGTTTCATTTAGATACCGAAATATATTAACCCATGTCAATATTTTGTTATGGATTTACAAGTGATATTGGAGTGGAATGCAAAAATAAGTTTGACATCAATAAAATTTTAATAAAATTAAGCTCAGTATAGAAAATTGGAAATATTAAATGTGTTGCCGTTAATTCCTGAGTGATTGGCATAGATTTTTAGTTTGTTCTTTGTTTTGAAATTAGAATGTAAATTCCAAGGCTGATGTCTGAGAATTGCTGAAGACGAGAACTTGACATTCTGATCACGTGCTCATCCAGTATAGCTACTTAGTTACAAAAATCCTGTTTTAAGTCACATCCCCTCCCCGGGAATACTAAATGGATGGCTGCACTGGTTAATCGACCAAGTATAGAGGTCAATAAAGCTTGAATGCTCTCTCGCTGATTAGTCGAAGCAGATAATGTTAATGCCAAAGATATTGTAATTTCAACTTTTATCTCTTTGACTGATAGATTCACATTACTAATTATAAATAAATGGAAATCCTAAGAGTAATATACTATATTTGTCGATTCTACATCGTCAGGCACATTCGCTTTTTCTAGGAGAGGAAACATGCATTAAAATCTAACGAGAATGGCCGAGACCTATAGGAATGCATCTCGCCAACTTCATTCAACAGTAGGCGCGTAGGTTATTCGACAAGTACATGATAATAGAGATACCTGTGTTCTACGATCAATGAAGATGTAGGGATTGACCGATAAAAACCAGAAAACTGAAATTACTGAGTGAACATGAAATTGAGGACTGGTCCTCAAATCTGCCGCTAAAAATTAATTTTCATTGAAAATGAAAAAATCAGTCTTCTGTCAGTTTATCTATTTCAATACAGCCTAAACTCGAAACTTTTCTATTCAGTCCATGTTGAATTTTCAAGTTAATTTCGTTTAGTTTAACTGCTTTAAAATGTTTGGGATTGAAAACTGCACAGGACGTGCCATTAATAATAATAGAACAAGAGGAAATCTGTTGTATCTTCAGCTGGACTACTATTTCCTGAATACTCAGGATCCTATTTCATCGATTGTGTCACTAAATAGAAAAATATCTATTATCAGGATTGTTTAGGCGAAAAACTTCATCAAAGTCTGGACCAATAGAATGTTAGAGAAATGAGTAGAAGGATAAGCAATACATCTATGAGCACGACTTGAGACTCTCATTAGAAAACAAACAGTATGTGCACAGAAATTACACATCTGCTTGTTCTGCCTCGATCTTTTCGAAGGAAAACTAGTTAGTGGCTTATTTTCCTTAGAAATAATTTATGTAATGTATGGAATATTGTGCAGATTTTAGTAACGAGTGGACTCCATGAAAGTAGTGCAAGTAATCTTTTCTAGCGATTCTACTTTTGAATCGCGGGAGTAAGTCAGTTCCAGAAATATGTGGTAATAGAATCGTTTCTTTTTCAGAGTCATATTTTTGTTACTGTCTAGAAATTATCAGCTAAGTACAGTTTTTGTGGTTCTTGTGTAGCAGAACCACCCGTGTGGTCAGGAGGACTGTAAACTCCTGGCACAATACAGCGACGCTCCTTGCGAGAGTGCCGAAGATCACTAACAGCGTGATGAGACCACCGTCCGAAGACGGAATCGGGAAAACCCGGGAAGGACTTACCCTGCGAGGAGGAGAGCGGTAGATCAAACTGTCGCGGGACTGATCCCAACGCGAGAGTAAATGGAGGAGCAAAACTAACTTCTACGCAACCAACAGCATGGGTCAAGTGTGCCCAAAGCACTTCTCGTCACGCTGAAGTCTTGTAGTCTCGGCTGGGTCTGTACCAGGTTAGAGGAGAGATGTTGGACAAGGTGTCCCTTTTTGTAGTTCATCGTCGACCTATCATATTGTCTACGAAAAACTAGACAGAATTATTAAGAATCCTGGATACTAAATAGCCATTGTTGAGAATCTAGTTACACAAAAGATAATAGCTAATCAATTTTTATAGTCAGATAAACTTTAAATAAAAATAACGTAGCCTTTATTGAATAAAAAGTTCAATAGTTTAGTCCGCATCTTTGATTCATAATTATTGCATTCAGTAGTGGGTTAGCTAAACACCCACCGACTTGGTCTGTTTCAAAAAAGTTCACATTTGCAAGATGAACAGTGGTTTATGAATAAGTAAGGATGCATAGTTGAACAAGAGTGTCACAGCAATTTATCTGAATGTTGATAATTGTGGTTAAATTTTCTAGTTTTGAGTCACCTTCGATTGTTGGCAGACATCCACAAAGGCATTGGCACGTTTTTATTGTCAAGCCCTTAAAGCGAGGAAGGCGCATGGTGCTTAAAACCATGGTAATTAGGTCTATAATACGGCAGTTGCAAATATGCGATTATTAACGGAAAATTCAGTATTACAATCAAACAAGCGGAAATAAATAGTATTGCAAATTAAGCTGCCATATATCCATAGTAATCAATTCGATGATGAAACGAACCCGTATTGCAACAAACAACCTCAAAACTGTCAGGATAAATTCGGAACTTCAACAAATTATAGTACTATTTTAGGTAGACACGATTATTTCCGGCTACTCTAATTTTTTCCGGGAAGGTTTCATCCCTGAAAATTTTCTGAATTCCAAGATTCTTGACAATATCCAGAATTTCTGAAAAAAATTGATGCCTTCGATTCTTCCAATCATATTTTCAAGGCACTGGCACAGTTGGATGCTTCAAGCGAGGACAATCTGTACCGAAAATTATGGATCGCTGATTTCCTGCCATATACAAATTCTCTGCTGTACCACTACAATACATATGTGTTACTGCAGAGCTAATAAACAAATGCGTATTTTATGTAGAATCCCGATGATTTTGAACTGGTCTTATCGAAATCAGGAATTCAATTTAGATCAACTAACCGTATATCATTGCAATAATGTTCAGGATGCAATTGGTATCACACAAGCAGAAAGCTAAAGCTCGATGAGCAGATCAATACCTATTCAATTTTGTTTATTCAAGAAGCATTCATGTGACTGACCGACTTCGTCTGGTTCTAACAGTGTGAATTGAAAATATAATTGGTTGTTGTACTGAGAATCTAATTATATACATTTGAGCCCTTCGTCTCGATAAGGCGCATTAGGTTTCGGGGTACAGCAACGCAGGTTTTTTTGGATCTTTGTAATCTCAGAGTGTGAATAGGGGCTCATTTGAATCGTTCCAGCTCATGCGGTAACAACAGGGAGGAGCTGATTTTGGAAACATAGCCGTAGCTAATGATTAGAAGCGCTGTTGCGCAATAAAACACAAAATTTGACAAGAGTGGACAGATGATTTTGACATAGAAGGAATTTCGTAGTAAACATATTACATACCGTGTACTTTCATTCACTTTCGATTCCTCATCTACACAGCTAACAGTCAAAGTAAAATCGATTCTCAAGAGTTTTTTTCGAATCAACCGCCTTCTACTACCGATTTTCAACATCCATAAGCCCTAAATCTAGTATATATACTTGTGACGACTAACGAGCTGTGCCCAAGTCGCCATTACACTTCACTCTCTATCGTTTGGACTTTATTAACACTAAAAATGCAGTAACTGTTTCAGTAATTAATGCAAGTCTTAGTCCAACGCACTATTCGATCAGAAAATTAATTGTACTTGGTTATGATTCTTTGGCCGCGAAAACCGGCTCCTGACACTTACTAAAGCCGATCGGAGTTCATGTACATGAATAGTGATAAGTATGTTATGGCACTTAAAGCATTGGAGCAATCCTAATTGAAAATATTGTGTCTCTGTGGCTTTCTCGTACAAAATTGTTGGGTACACACAAGGATACTAACATATTCTCAAGTGTGACTATTTTGCAATTGATCTGTATTTCTCTTCATTTTCAATAAAAGTTGTAGTGAAAATCGAATATTAATATGAAAGTCGTTAAGAATAATTTGTAATATCGTATTAAATCTAGATCTTTTATTAGTTCGAGTTCAATTGCCTCAAACCTATTTGAACTAGATATGTATCTGAAACGAAGCCTACACAATCATCTTCTCCTTCTACATCATATGTTTCGATTTCTTCTTCACTTTCCAAATTGTTAGTTGCACAGAAATCAATTATTCCAGTTTTCCGCCAGCTAGTACTAATTATCTTTTCATCAATCTCATCACAATTCAAACATAATGCTCTCATTGGTTGTAAAACATTGAAATTGTATAAATATTTTTTGTTTCGACTTCAATCAATGACAAAGCACATTGATACTGCTTTTTCTGTATCGATTATTTAAGAAGCAATGTCGCCAGCATTTGAAGGTTGTAAAAATGCCGTAGTATTTTCGGAAGATAAAGAAATTCTACATTTAAAAGATCAGAAAAATCTTCTTCTGTTCAATGCGCCGATGTATTATCCAAAAGTAATGCTACATGTCTTGCAGAATTTTTTTGATAAATGAATATCAAATTCCCTAAGCCAGGTTGAAAAAATAGAAAAATTCATCGACGCTCTTGGACTGCTTGAAGAACATGTGTTCAATTCAGATGAATTTTTTCGCTAAGTAGAGCGGAATTTTTTATTTTCAACGAAAAATAACAGCTTTTTTCACTTCTTTCTGTATTACACCATGCTAAACAGATAATTTTTCCTTCTTATCTTTTCTACCTGGAATTCGGGCTGGTACAATGGTATCACGTAGGGAAAATTGGTAGAAAATTTCAAACTCGTGAGCATCCCAAATATTCTTTAAAGAATAATTCTTGACCTTTTCTTCCAATACAGTTAGCTCAGAATTGATTACATTTAAATCAACATTTCCACATTCTTCATGAGATCTGTAACATTTAAATGTGTTTCAAGTCTCCAGTTTTTATAGCTTGCCATTATTGAATCTTTGATTCGGGTGATTCTCTTCAGGAATGTGTTGATTCAAAAGTATTTGGATTCTGCCTGCTTTTCCTTGAATTAATTCATCAGAAATATTTTTTCGTATTTATCTCAAATCCGTGAATAAAAACAGGCCGTTTTCATTTCAATTTTTCTTCATCGACAGATTTTTTGAGAAAATTTTTTTCACGTTTTATTCTCGAAATCGTATTTTGATGAGGAATTTTTCTTAGATTAAATTTCTGTTTCGCCCATTCAACGATCGCCTCCACCGTGCAGGTCACGTTTTATTTTGGCGTTCTTCCAGTTCAACGACAATTGCGAATTTTTGATCCTACGCCAAACATTGTCGTCGTTTCTTTTCAATGTTTTTTGTTTGTTTACACTACAGCTATTCTACAAGCCCTGCTACACTTTAAGGTGCAATGCCCGGTTTCGCTTAGGGATTTGATCACAAACGGTGAGAAGTGTGGGCGGTTTATTTGCAGTCAGAGAGGTAGGGTAGGTAGTGTCCAAAACCCTTGCACCTTATCGAGAGAGAGGACTGGTACTGTTACTGTAGTAGACAGTGTGCACAGTATGGCCTACAGTACTGGACAATCGATCAGTGTAATTTGTTATCTAGGTTTAAATTTACTTAGTGGTCTACCCCCTCGCTAGCTGCAGCGTTTGAGATCCGCGATGTCAGGAATTATGAGGTAATAAAGTGTCGCCTTCTAGAATTCTAAAATCACAGTGTCCTCTAACCTCAGCACCAATCTTCTGCGCTGCTCGTTTGTTCTCAGTTCGCTTCGTGTAAAGCTCCAATGAATTAAGCACGTCGTTGGGAAATAAAGCCAATGGCTCCTCGCTCTCACCAACAACTTTCCCATTCTCGACACATCCGACAGGGACGACGTATCCAATGAAGTCCATAAATTCATTCAACTGGCAGCGATTTGCCTTCTCGTAATTTGCCACCGAAATCAAACCGTGCGCGCTCCGAACACCCACAATGCCATCCCAATCCCCGTTTGCAATGTTTCTTACTAAAGATACTTTGACTTCATCTGGCACCAATGACGCAATTATTACTGCATCAGCTTCGATACCGCTGTTGATTCTGCTGTTTCGTGTAAAATTCACATGTCTCGCGTCTGAACAAAGTGTTTGCACAAAACCATATTGTAGCGCACCACAGCCTTCCCACAGCGCTACTAAACTAGAAGCTAGTTTGGTTGCTGTTTCATCAACATCAACCAGAGTAACTCGTACACCAAGCTGAGCCGACATGAGTACACCAGTGAGAGGCATTGGGCCGGAGCCAACAACTGCGATCGATCGCAAGTTGTTTTTTAAACAAGCCGAAATAACATGACACTCGGAACGAACCAGTCTCACATAATTCTCAACGTACGGGAAGGGTTGTGCGGCCTTTGACAAGTGGAAAACTCGTCGTTCAGAAGTGACACTGAGCGGTAACACGTTGAGGTTATTAACTCGGGATGGAGGAGAATGAATGATACACGAAGCGTAATGAACTTCAAGCAAATGTTCCGCTTGATTAGCCGCGTCAGCAATAGTCTTAGCACGAGCAATCAGATGGTTTTGTCCAAGAATAATCGAAACGGCAGAATGTGGACCTCGATGTAAAAGTTGAACCAGGGAGGTAAAAATCGAATCCACAGAAGGGCTCGGTGCAAGAGACGATTGTGAAGAGTTGAGGTGAGATATTACGCGAGAGTAGATGGAATCATCATGATCACCAACGAGAAGATCAACTACTTCCTTGCGAGAATGAAAGTTGTCAGAAATGCAACTCGGTAAAACAGTCATTGCTCGTCTATTCGGGTGTGACAGTGTTGCTTTTTCCAGAACAACTCGGTGTTGTTTACGATTTCGCAGACAAATATCTTTAAAACGAAGTGATTGTCATTCCAACGAGATGAAATGACGTCAGAAGCAGATTCTCGGAGTTGGAATTCCTTCGTCAAGCGAATAGAATCTAATGGAATCACTGCGGTACATTGCTTATCTAATCCGATTCGTTTGACGGCTAATCATCAACAACGAATCGGATTATAGCTGCCTTGAATGCATTTCTCGACTGGTGGTGCTATTTCTTCCGGCTTATACCTTACTAGCCATGGATTCTCTAATCCACGCGGACTAGAAGTATTTCTTGTTACGACCTATTACTGTAGAAGTACTGTACAGTATTCTATGAAAAATCAAATTTGTCTTTCTCTCATTTTACTCGCAATTATTCTACCGGTACGGTGAAGTCCAATCTAGTGCAGTGCAATCCAGTGTGGTCCACTATAACCTCTGTGACACACAAGTGCATATCATTTGCTGTGAAACACTGGGACACTTTTCGATCACAAATTCGAGCAGCTCACTTTCTGCCTTTCATTTGTGACTGTCAGCACCTTCGCTCGTGTGGTTGTTTATGTTAAATTTACCCTACCGTTCAAAAAAAATCACAGTAATCCATCGGGAATGCGTCCTGTATTCACTTTCCCCACTGTTTGGGATTCGCTATAACGAGGAACTTGATTTGAAAACGTACGACATAAAGGCAGAACAATTAAAATCGATTAGCTGTAAATAAAGAACGTTCATTAAACTTTGCCACACCCTCACCGCACACTCCATGAATTCGTAGTTAACAGTAGGGAACAGCATAAAAGAAAATTTTCTTTTGCAGCTGACGGCGAATCAAGATTGCCCCTGTAAAAATTTCACTGGGCAAAAAAAGTTGAGAATAATTCCTACTCTGCTGCCATCTGCTTGTAAGTTCCGCGCAATTGCGAACCCCACGCAGTATATTGATAATGTACTGTGCAAGTACAGTATTTCCCTGTTATAAGCCTACCAATTTTCGTTGCCACAAAGCGGGGTAAGTCAAATGTCGTGGTGCGCACAAATATTAGGAAAATACGAAAATAAAGCACAGCACACTTGAGCAATTTGAGGAGGACAAAATTTTTATTCAAAATGTAACAGTTCTATTTGGTAGTGTTGAGG
>JAAUYH010026975.1_pt1 | contig 19437 bp, 14 predicted proteins | sample 7278061 | NCBI WGS metagenome assembly JAAUYH01 (sample SAMN14350203, study PRJNA611818) | marine sediment metagenome | isolation source: surface marine sediment (0.6m) | place: French Polynesia: Moorea | collected 2018-08 | reverse complement strand
TCAAGGCCGGCGTTGATCGAGACCCATTGCGGATCGAGTTCGTTCACGATCGAGAACGGTGCATCGGGCGCTCCGAAAAAGTTCGCCGTCACCACGTCCTGACTGTCTGCCAATTCGCGCGCGTAGGCGACAGAACCGAACGCGCTGAGAGTTCCGGTGCGACCGAGTCTCGTATCCAGCGCACCCATCATGCCAAGCTTTGTCCCGACCGAAGTGAATTCGCGGCCGTGGACCGACAAGCCGAACGCACCGGCGCCGAGCTCGTCGTAGGCTTCGATGTCGCTACGCACATAGTCCACGCTCGCTACCGGACCGATTTCCAACCCGGGCGCGACATCGATCGCGTAGCCCACTCGCATTCCGGCGAATGACTGGCGACCGTCGGTAGTGCCCTGCGCCGAGCGGTAGGCGGAGATGAAGTTACCCGAACTCGATCTCTCGACCCCGTAGTTCTGACGTGCAAAGCCGACATACATGTCTGCAAAGCCATGCCCGAACTGCGCGGCCGCGTAAGCGGCACCGGCTATGCTGGTGTCGTCGGGACGGAACGCCGCTCCGGAGTTGGCGCCGCTATTGCGGATGTTGGTCATCGCGACGCCAACCGCGATACCGTCCGACACCCTAAAATCGGCTCCCAAGGTCAGCTCGCCCGCTTGGGTGAACGCCGCCTCTTCAAACGCGTTTGCGCCAGAATTTCGCTCCGCGGCGCCCACGAGGAATGAGCCGCTTACCGTACTGAAGAAGCCCAGCTTCCCAGTGTCCTGGGGATTGGTTCCGGCAATGGCGAAGGCAGCATTGCCTGCGGACGAGAAGCCTGCGGCGCCCTTGTGTGCACCGCGAAGCGAAAGCGTGCGCTGTCCCAGTTGTCCGGTGAAACGCTGCGAGAAGCTGTTCGCCACGAACGACTGGCCGAACGCATTCGCCGGGGTCAGCGATGCCAACGTCGGAACGAGAGCATCGATGCTCGCCCCATCGATTACATCGAACAGCCCCGTGAACTGCGTGAACTTGCCGCCGAAGCGGATCGTATCGAGCGCATTTCCTAGCGAACGCAGATTGCGTGCATTGCCGAACAGGTCCCGGATCCGCCGGGCGTTGATCTCGACTATGACATCGCCGCCCTCGATCCGCGTCTCCGCGAACAACAGTGGCGAATTGGCGATCAGGAAGACGTCCTCGAAATCGCCGATCACGGAATTAGCGGTGAGTACCGTAGCTTCCTGGCCGAAACGCACGCCCCTACGTCCCGCAAAGATCAGGGTGCCGGCAAGGCTAGCATCGCCCGTGACAGCCAGCAGGTCAGAGCCGGCATTTCGCCCGTTGAATTGAGCGTTGGTCAGGAGCGTTCCTTCGCTCGTCTGGATGTAGGAGCCGTCGATCGTCAGCGTGCCGATCCGGAACAGGCCGCCGGGAGCAACACCGCCCGAGATATTGAAATAGGCTGGCGTTGTGATCGTCCCCGTCCCCTCGAGCAAGCCGCCGAATTGAGCCACCAGACCGGCATTCAGGCTGCCGTCGATCTTTGCCAGTCCGTTGAACTGTTCGAACCCGATAATGCTGGTGAAACTGTATTCTTCCGGCAGGACGAATCCGGCAAAGATGTGATCGATCGTAAGTTTGTCGATCTCGACGTCCATATCGACCGTCGTACGCCCAAAGCGATTCAGGATAACATCGAAGTATTGTGCCGGGGCCGCGAAGGAAGTGCCCGGCGTGCCATCGGTGTTGTTGGGGACAAATCCAGTCGATCCCGGACCCAGCAGGACCGAGGATTCGGGAATGGCGCTCCCGAAATTTGGAGTGCCTTCGGGTGGCAGGATTACCGAGTCGATGTCCGGATTGCCCGAAATGTCGACGCCGAGGATGTTGCCTAGTTTGGGCCCGGTTTCATAGACTCCCGGTTCCGAACCGCCTGGAATGCCGTTCACCAACGTGCCGCTACCATCGTCGATCAGGAAGCCGGGATCGAGATCCTGTGTCCAGTGATTGGGATCCGACCAGCGGCCGGAACCGGCTTTTGCAGAGACATATTTGTAGGGCGTGTTCTCGGTGATGAATTCAAAGAACGGATACAGCGGATTATAGAAGCTGATATCGCCATAGGTGTTGCCGACCCCGAAGAAGTCGAATCCGCCGCTGAGCACCCCTGTCACCACTGGCGGTCCGCCGAGTTGGTCAGCGATCAGTGGGGAGCCACTATCTCCGCCCGCAGTGGCGACTTCATTGGGCAGCGCATCTCCATCGAACCAGTCGATGTCCAGAACAGCCTGAAGATCCGGACAGCTGATGCCGAACCCGTCGAAGGTGCAGCGGTCTTCGCCCGGTCCAATGCGGTCGGGATTGTCGAAATCGGTGAAATAGACTGCTTGAGAGGTCTCACCAAAATTGATTGCGGTGGGCGCGAATGCCGGGAAAATGGTGTCGATAAGGTCGGCCGGCGATGCGACCGCTCCCAACATATTCTCGCCTACACGGCGCAAGAAGCCGATGCCGATGTCGCCCGTGGCCGCAGTGCCAAAGCCGCCATAACCGACCTGGATAACGTGCGTCAGTTCGGTGAGGGGAGAAAGCAGGATCGGCATCGCAGGGACGTCGGTGATGGGTTCATCGAGCGCAACAAGCGCTACATCTGCCCAGGGGAAGGGCAAGCCACCGTCGTCGATATTCGATGATGGGTGGATGATCACATCGGTGCTGGTGGCGACTCCGCCGTCGCTGTATCCAGCCCCGGTGCCGAGATAAGTGAATAACCGCGTGCTGCTATCGACGCCGGTCGAAACCAGCACGGCCCTGTCCGCTGTACCAGGCACCCCATAGGCTTCCGACGAGAAGCTGTTGAGACAGTGTGCAGCGGTCAGAATTGTGCGCGGATTGATGACCGTGCCCGTGCAATTGAAGAACACGCCGCCGGTCAGATTGTCTTGAACGAACAGCTGGACGACCGATGGCTGGGTATCGTTCACATCGACCGACCCTTCGAGGCCGACGTCGTCGCGTGCGATGATCTCTGGCGTGGGTGGGACCGGAACCGCTTCGAAGCCGGTGCTGCGCGGTTGGATGGTCAGCGTTTCCGGTAGCGCAATCATTGCATCGACGGGTTCGATCCTGAAGCCTTCGAACGTCCCTTGAGCTTCAAGCGAAATGACTTCGCCGTCGCCATCGGCCTCCGATGCAATAGCGGGCGAAGCCATCAGCCCGCCCGCAATTCCAACTACACCAACGCTAGAGAGAATGTGTCGCTTCATCATCTGCAGCCCCTTATTCCTGACAGGTTTTCGACGAGTCGGGAGGCTACAGTAAACCAGGCAAAAGTCGAATCGAATTGATCCGAACTCGATCAACGGAAATGAATAATCGCCTATTAGAAGGGTAATAGAACAGAATTAATAGACCTAGTGGCCGGCTTCTGTATTTGGATCGATAAGTATTATTGACCAAAGCGCAATCGTTGCGTTTCGTCATAGAGTTGCGGCTTGCCCCAATGGATCGAGGCAAATCTCCGAGTCACATTCGCCCGACGCTGGAATAGGTGAACCCAGCTGCGCGGACATCTTCCGGGTTATAGATATTACGCAGGTCTACCAAGACCGGTGCCCTGGCGAGCTGTTTGACTCGAGCTAGATCGAGGGCGCGAAATGCGTCCCACTCGGTAACAATGGCGACCACATCGGCGCGCTCGATCGCTTCGTAAGGGTCCTCGCACATAACGACTTCGGGCATGAGCGGGCGGGCCTGCTCCATGCCTTCAGGGTCGTAGGCTGCGATTGATACACCTGCATCGGCGAGCGTTTGTGCGATCGCAATCGACGGTGAATCGCGCATGTCGTCGGTGTTGGGTTTGAATGTCAGTCCCAGCAGCGCGGCTTTCTTCCCTCGCGCTTTTTCCGCACCGCCCAAAGCCTCCAGTACTTTGCGCCCCATTGCGCGCTTGCGGCTGTCGTTGGTTTTGACGACGGCCTCGACGATCCGGGTAGGACTGTCGTAGTCTTCGGCGGTCTTCAGGAGCGCCAAAGTGTCCTTCGGGAAGCACGAACCGCCGTAGCCGGGTCCGGCGTGGAGGAACTTGGAACCGATGCGATTGTCCATTCCGATGCCGCGCGCGACATCCTGGACATTCGCGCCGACCTTCTCGCACAGGTCGGCCATCTCGTTAATAAAGGTGATCTTGGTGGCAAGGAAAGCATTGGCCGCATACTTGATCAACTCGCTGGTGCGGCGCTCAGTGAACAGGATCGGCGATTCGTTGAGAAATAGCGGCCGATAGACTTCCCGCATTATCTCGCGACCGAAATCGTCTTCGGCACCGATTACGATGCGGTCGGGCCGCTTGAAGTCTCCGATTGCAGCGCCCTCGCGCAGGAATTCGGGGTTGGAAACCACAGCAAACCGATGGGAAGTGCCGGTGTCGCGGATGATCCGTTCCACTTCGTCTCCGGTTCCAACAGGGACGGTCGACTTGGTCACGATCACGGCATCGTTTGCGAGGCTTTCTCCGACCTCGCGCGCGACCTCATGAACGAAAGTCAGATCCGCGTGTCCGTCGCCCCTGCGGCTGGGTGTTCCGACCGCGATGAAGATGGCGCGTGCACCTTCGATCCCTTCGGCAAGGCTCTTCGTGAAGGATAGCCGTCCGGCTTTCACATTGCTTTCCACCAATGCATCGAGGCCGGGCTCATAGATCGGCATCACGCCTTCTTTGAGCCGTTCGATCTTGGCAGCGTCTTTGTCTATGCAAACAACATCGTGGCCGAAATCGGCGAAACATGCACCGGAAACGAGCCCGACATAGCCCGAACCGACCATCGCAATCTTCATGGCGCATTGCCCCTATTGGAACCGTTACTGAAATCGCGCGACGGCGATCTATGTCGTCCTCTCGCCGTGGAAGATCTCGATCCGGCCGTCGCTTTCGCAGGCCTGCAGGATCCGCCGTTGATCGGCTTCGAGCACCAATGCGGTAAGCACACCTGAGCGGAAAGCGCCAGTGTCTATGCCGATCCGGTTTCCACAATCCATGACCCGGTCGAAGATTGTGTGACCATGCACCACGACTTTCTCCAGCGGGCCTTCGTGGTTGAGAAAGCGATCGCGGATCCACAGCATGTCGCTGCGCTTCTGCGCATCGATGGGAGCCGAGGGATCGATCCCGGCGTGCACGAACAGATAATCGCCGGCGACGATCATTTCCTCGAAACTCGCAATGTAATCTCGCTCCGACTGCGGAACGATCTGCGGCAGCATCGCGAACAGTTCGTCGAGCGTCAAAGCGTTGAATTGCTTCCTGGAGATCCCGTAGCTCATGATCGTTTCACGGCCGCCATGCTTGAGGAAATGCCGCAGCACGTCGGGCTTCTCGAACGCCTCGAGGAACATCTCCTCGTGATTGCCGGCCAGAACCCTGACTGTTCGCTGTTGCTGCCACTCGCGAGTTCGGGCGATCACGCCCGCGCTATCGGGCCCGCGATCGACCAGGTCGCCCAGCAAGATGATTTCGGATTCGGAGTCGTGCCGTGTGTCGTCTTCCTCGATCGCGTCGACGAGGGCATCGAACAGGTCTAGCCGACCGTGAACATCGCCGATCACATAATAGCGCAAGCCGGCCGGAACGGTGGGCAGACGGCCTTTGGGTTTCGGTCTGAGGAGTTGGCGGAGCGCGTCGAGCATGTGTTGGTGTGATCAATCCTTGAGGGGAAGCGCCATAGTCATGCGTGTGCTGAACGGCAACCGAACCGCGTCGTGCCACAGCACATGATGCAAAAACTCAACACTGTTGATGGTTCGGATGGTCGTGCGCAATTTCTCTTGTGCGGTGCGGCATTTTTGGGCACGATTGTTTCGCATTCGGACGAGATTGCTCACAAAGAAGCGACCGATCGGATGTGCAGGTGGGACGAAGCAACAACACAACAAAGGAAGTTGTCATGCTAACGTCCATCCGCGGCCTTACGGCTGCAAGTCTTTCTGCTGGCCTGCTCCTCTCTGCAGCGCCCGCTTTTGCAAACGAAGCCACTTCTGAAGAGGTGGCGGACGATACACAAGTCAGCAGTGATCTGCTCGCGGCAGAGATTGCCATCTCGGATTCGACCGAGACGGACGGCGCCGTCGCTCTCTCTCCCGCGGCCGCTCGCGTAATCGAGCCGGTCAAGGAAGGGGAGGCGAATAGCGTCGGCGGTGAGAGTGGAGTCACATTCTCGGCCAATATCGCCTTCACGACCGAGTATCGGTTCCGTGGTGTCGATCTGTCGGGCGGCGATTTTGCGGTTCAGGGCGGTTTCGACCTCAGCCACTCGTCAGGCCTCTATGTCGGGACGTGGGCGTCCAATCTCGACGAAGACACGGTCGGCTTCGGTTCGACCGAGCTGGATATCTATGGCGGCTGGAGCGGCGATCTGACCGATGGCCTTTCGGGCGATGTCGGCGTGATCTACTATATCTATCCGAACGCTCCGACCGCAGCGGGTCCGACCGACTATATCGAGTTCTACGCTTCCGTAAGCGCGAGCCTCGGCCCGGTCTCGATTACGCCAGGCATTGCCTACGCGCCGGATCAGGATTCGCTCGGCAGCACCGACAACCTCTATCTCTACACGGATGTGAGCGTCGGCATTCCGGACACGCCGCTGACGATCAACGGGCACCTTGGTTACACGGACGGGTTCCTGACCTTCACGAACGACAGCAAGGCTTGGGACTGGTCGGTTAGCGCCGATGTCGCGATCGGCCCGGCGACCCTGAGCGCCGCGTATGTCGGCGTTGAAGGCGATGCGCTGATCGATCCGGGTGGGGTCTTCACGGACGACGCTTTCGTCCTAACTCTCAGTGCGAGCTTCTGAACGAGCCGCAATGCAATTCTATCGCAGGTTGAGCGAAGGCGCGGGATCGAAAGGTCCTGCGCCTTCTTTTGATGACGCTTCAGGCTTCCCTGCTTAGTCGAGCGAGAAGTTCACCGTCGTGACCACACGCACTTTCTTGTAGGGGCTATCCGACACGCCCCATCCACCGCCATCGCCATCGCGCGCTTCGATCGAGAAATATCCCTGCGTAGCGTCTTTGATCGCACCGACCTTCGCACCGGAGTCCTCGGCAAATTGTTGCGCCGAAGATCGCGCGTCGCGGGTGGCCTCGGCCACCATTTCCGGCTTGATGTCGTTCAGGCCAGTAAAGGTGTAGCTCATACCGGAACCTTCTTCGAGGAATACGCCGCGACCGACCAGGTCGAACTGCTGGGCTACGGCCCTTTGCGCGCGCTCGATTTCATTGGTGCGCAACGCAAGACGTTGGCGCACCGTGTAGGTTGTCAGTCCGCGATTGGTACGGCTTGAGACGTTCGCCCCGGTCGGCTGCAACGCATCTTCGGGAAACCCAAGGCCTTTGAAAAACGCTTCGATGGCTTCCGTGTCCCGGCGAACCTTGGCTTGCGCTTCGCCAAGATTCTGCGAGCTCGCCGAATAGCTGATCGTCCAGGTTGCAAGGTCGGCGGTGACGTTGCGTTCGGACAATCCTCGCACGGTCACAGAGCGTTCGGCTTCTTTCGCGCGCAGCAATCCGTCACCCAGCAGATAACCGCCCAGTACCAGTCCGATCGATGCGATTGCTGCCGTGCCGAACCATCGTGCGGTGGTGCTGGCAAGCAGGCTATGGCTGGTTGTTCTTTCGATTTCGGCTTGTGTCGTTTCCGCGTTCATCGCATCCTCCGCATGGTCTAAACCCTGCGATGAGTTGTGCTCCATCGTCGATGAACCGTTTTTGAATTGCTACGAGATGAATATGGTCCAATACCTCCATTCCATGATCCGCGTTTCCGATCCTCAGGCGACGGTCGATTTTTTCAAGCTGATAGGATTGGAGGAAGTCCGTCGCTTCGATGTCGAAGCGGGACGCTTCACGCTCATCTTTCTGGCGGCACCAGGGCAGGAAGGCGTCGCAGAAGTCGAACTGACCTACAATTGGCCGCCCGAAGATGGCAGTTCGTCGGAAGAATACGATGGCGGGCGCAACTTCGGCCATCTCGCCTACCGGGTCGAGAACATCTACGACACCTGCCAGCGGCTTGCCGATGCGGGACATACCATCCATCGGCCACCACGCGACGGCCACATGGCATTCGTCAAGTCTCCCGATGGGATATCGGTTGAGCTTCTCCAGGAGGGCAATCTCGAGCCGCAGGAACCCTGGGCCAGCATGGAAAACACCGGCAGCTGGTGATCAGGACTTGCTTGGCTGATTGCCCTGATCGTCGCATTCTTCGGGTGTGTGAACGGTCGTCATCCGCAAGATCACGAAGCCGAGCACGGCGGAAATGGCCGAACCTGTAAGAATGCCGATCTTGGCTTCCTCGATCAGCAGCGGTGTGTTCGGGAAGGCCAGGCCGCCGATGAACAGGCTCATCGTGAAGCCGATGCCGCACAGGATCGATACGCCCCAGATTTCCGGCCAGCTTGCCCCGGCAGGCCGGGCCGCAAAACCGATCTTGTCGACCACATAGACCGTCGAGAAAATGCCGACTTGCTTGCCGACGACAAGGCCCGCGGCAATGGCATAGGGCAGCGGATCGAGCAGCGCTTCCACTCCCATCCCAGCGAACGATACCCCGGCATTGGCAAAGCCGAACACGGGAACGACCAGATAGGCGCTCCACGGCGCCAGCCCGTGTTCGAGCCGTTCGAGCATCGAGTTGCCGTCCGGGCGCTGCAGCGGAATGGTCAGCGCCGCAACGACACCTGCTATGGTGGCGTGCACGCCGCTGTTGAGTACGCAGTACCACAGCACGAGCGCCATAAGGATGTAGGGCCAGAAAACGCCGACCTTCATGCGATTTAGACCGATCATCAGCGCGACCACCACGATCGAAGCCAGCAGCCACATCAGCTTGATCGTCGGGGTGTAGAAGACCGCAATCACCAGCACCGCGCCGATATCGTCGACGATCGCGACAGTAAGCAGGAACAGCCTCAAGGACGCCGGGACGCGATTGCCCAACAGGCCGAGAACGCCCATGGCGAAAGCGATATCGGTCGCCGCGGGTATGGCCCAGCCATTGGTGTATTCTCCGCCGCCGGATACAAGCATGAAGACCGCAGCCGGAGCGAGCATCCCGGCGACCGCCGCCACCATCGGCAGGCGCCTCGCAGCGGGATCCGAAAGCGAACCTGCGATGATCTCACGCTTCACTTCCAGTCCGACAACGAAGAAGAAGATCGCCATCAGCCCGTCATTGATCCAAAGGTGGAGATCCTTGAGCTTGGGGATCGGCGTCCACGAAAGCTCACCATAGAACAGCTCGCGATACTCACCAGCAAGCGGTGAGTTGGCAGCCAGCATCGCTGCGGCTGCAACGATAATGAGCAGGATGCCGGCAGAGGCATCGCCGACGAAAAGCGCGCGCACCGGCGCAAAGATCGAACGAATGGGCGATGAAGTGTTGGGGGTGGTCTGGGACATCTCGCGCGCTTCCATTTAGAAAAGTTTTGTCCGTTGCAAGCGCAATCCGGGCGCGATAGATTGTTTTTCGCAAGGAAAAGGGGCGACCTTGGCGTTTTGGGATCTGGACGTATGGCAATGGCTGACGCTGTTTCAGCATGAATTGCTGCTGTTTGCCGGAGTTTTCTTCCTCATCGGAGCGGTCGACGATCTTGCCGTCGACTTCGTATGGCTGTGGCTGAAGATGCGCGGCAAAGCCGCAACCCCGACGCTGGATCGTCAGCAATTGCGCAACGCGCCCTTGTCGGGGCCGGCGGCAGTGTTCATCCCGGCGTGGCAAGAGGCGGAAGTGATCGGAGACACCGTTTCCCACGCGCTGAGCGCGTGGCCGCAGGCGTCTATGCGGCTCTATGTTGGCTGTTATCGCAACGACCCCGATACTATTGCGGCAGTGATGCGGGGCGCGCACGGCGATCCGCGGCTCAGGATAGTGATCCACAATCGCGAGGGGCCCAGCACAAAGGCAGATTGTCTCAATCGACTGTATTCGGCAATGCGGGACGATGAACGCCGGATGGGCGTCCTGTTTTCGAGCGTAGTCTTTCAGGACGCCGAGGACTTCGTCGATCCTGCTGCGCTCGGATTGCTCGACAAGGCCATTGCCGATGGAGCCGACTTCGCGCAATTGCCGGTCGAACCCTTGGTCCAACCCGATCGAGGTTTGCTCGGCCGCCACTTGGGTAGCCACTACTGCGAAGAATTCGCCGAGGCGCATGGCAAGGCGATGGTGGTCCGAGATGCTTTGGGAGCGGCTCTTCCCGGCGCAGGCGTAGGGTGTGCAGTCTCGCGCGACGCGATCCAGAAGCTGTGCCGCCGCCGTTACGACTTGCGACCGTTCGCTCAAGAATCGCTCACCGAGGACTACGAACTGGGGATTGCAGTCGCCGAAAACGGCGGGAACTGTCGCTTCGTCCGGGCGCGCGGCGACGACGGACGATTGATCGCCACCCGCGCCTATTTCCCTGCCCGTCTCGATCACGTGGTTAGGCAGAAAACGCGGTGGGTGCATGGCATCGCCTTGCAAGGTTGGGACCGGATTGGCTGGGCGGACGGCCTAACTGAGACTTGGATGCGCGCGCGCGACCGGCGTGGCCCCTTAACCGCGCTGGTGCTTCTGGTCGGGTACACCCTGCTCGCCATCACGCTGATAGGATGGCTCGCCGTCGTCGCGGGTTTGGGAGAGCCCATGACGCTGTCCCCATTCCTCAAGGCCTTGTTGATCGCCAATCTGTTCGCCTTCACTTGGCGGGCAGCGTGGCGATTTGGCTGGACGATGAGCGTCTACGGCGTGGTCGAAGGGCTACGCGCCGTCTTGCGCATTCCGCTTACCAATGTCGTGTCGATCATGGCTGGGAGACGCGCGCTCACAGCCTATGTGCGATCATTAAGAGGAAAAGGGGTTGAGTGGGACAAGACCCCGCATGTCGGGCACCCGGCAAGACTAACCATCGGTGGGGCTGAAACCGCATGATCGGGGCCGAGAAGACACGTCGCCGTGGCGGTCCAATTGCGATGCTTGGAATGCTCGCGATGGTTTGGATCGGCGGTCGGGCGATGCTGTGGGAAAGCCCGTTTGCTGAGGATACCTTCGATCTTCCGCAAGCGGTTGCGCGCATCGCCGGGGACCAAGCGCGTTCCACCAAGGGTTCCGCACCTCCGGTTGCGGAACGGACAGATCTGACAAATCCGTTCGCGCCATTTTCGGGCCGGAGTCTTGCCGACGCTGCGGCGCTTCTAGGTACGAACAGCCTTTTGGCGTCTCGCAATATCGGTCTTGCACAGGCTAGCGATGACGACCCGTTTCCCGTAGCTCCGCGGGTGGCCGCTGGTCACCAACTGCTCTTGATGGCGGCGCTGGCGCATTTGCCCATGCCGCGCGCCGTGGAGGATGCTGCCCACTTGCTTGGGGAGGACAAAGCTGGCGATCGGCTGCATGGCTCCCGCTCGGGCCGTGCGCCTTTCCTCACCCCGCTTGGCGCGGACGCACAGAACCAGCGTGCCGACCGGTGGTCGCTCGATGCCTGGGCCTATTGGAGGCAGGGATCGAATGCGACCGCAGTTTCTCAAGGTCGTGTGCCTATCTACGGCGCCAGCCAGGCCGGGGCTAGCTTGCGATACCGCTTGGCCCCGCGCTCCGGTTTCGATCCCATGGTCTACGCCCGCGCCTATCGTGCTCTGGTGAATAACGGAGAAACGGAAGTTGCGCTTGGAGCGGCAGCAAGACCCATCGCTGCGCTCCCACTGCGTGCCTTTGCCGAAATTCGCTACACCGACGGTCCGTTCCGCAACGAAGCGCGCCCGGCAGTCTTTCTCGCTACCGAGTTGCCGCCTCAGGATCTGCCTGCGGGACTTACGGCCGAAGCGTATGCGCAGGCCGGTTATGTCGGAGGCGAAGATCCGACGCCGTTTGCAGATGGACAAGTGGTGGTAAGTCGCGAAGTCGCCAATTTCGATCTCGCCTCCATATCGCCCGCAAAGTTCAGCCTCGGTGCTGGCGCGTGGGGCGGAGCGCAAATGGATGCCGCCCGGCTCGACGTAGGGCCCACAGTCCGGATCGACTTGACGATCGGCCAGGTGCCGGCGCGCGTTTCGGTCGATTGGCGGGAGCAGGTTGCCGGCGATGCTGCGCCTTCATCCGGTTTGGCTGCGACCCTTTCGACACGCTTTTAGGGACCGTCCCATAATCTTCGATTGACTCCCCGGATTGGCTTTAATCGCCGCTTCCGCTGGGGTAACTGCCCTGTATGGATGTTTACCTGCCCATTGCGAATCTCTCGGTGAATGGGCTGTACATCGTATTGTTGGGCGGATTGACCGGAATTCTATCGGGCCTATTCGGCGTGGGCGGTGGTTTTCTGACCACGCCGCTGCTGATCTTTTACGGTATCCCTCCAACCGTTGCGGCTGCGTCGGCTGCGACCCAAGTCACCGGTGCGAGTGTGTCCGGCGTCCTGGCGCACGGAAAGCGCGGCGGAGTCGATTATCGCATGGGCATGGTGATGGTCGGCGGCGGCGTTGTCGGCGCACTGATAGGGGCATTGCTGTTCCGGCTCCTTCAAGCGCTCGGCCAAATCGACGTCGTGATCAACATTCTCTACGTGGTGATGCTTGGCACGATCGGGTCGTTGATGCTGCGCGAAGCCATCGAAGCGCTGCGACCGAAAGTCGACGGCGCCACCCAGGCGCGCAAGCGCCGCCACCACCCGCTGATCGCCGGTCTGCCATTCCGTTGGCGCTTCTATCGCTCGGGCCTGTATATTTCGCCGCTCGCTCCCCTCATTCTGGGGGTGATCGTCGGGATCCTGACCATGCTGATGGGCGTGGGAGGCGGTTTTATCCTGGTGCCTGCCATGCTGTATCTGCTCGGCATGAGTGGTAATGTCGTCGTTGGCACGTCGCTCTACCAGATCCTGTTCGTCACCATGGTCACCACCATGACCCACGCGCTGACCACCAAGGCAGTCGATATCGTCCTTGCAGGCCTGTTGCTCCTCGGATCGGTCATGGGCGCACAGTTCGGCACGCAGATCGCGCTCAAGGCTCGCCCGGAAATCCTGCGACTGGTGCTTGCCGCGATCGTGATCGCAGTGGCTCTGCGCATGCTCTACGGTCTCGGCGTCCAGCCCGACGAAATCTACACGGTCAGCCCGCTGTGACGTCGTGGTCCCGCCTCGCCTTCCTGCTGGTCGCGGCCGCTTGCCTCTCCGGGCAGCGTGAGCCGATCCTTGTGCCCGAAGTCAGCCAGTCCCGGATCGAGGTTCGGCAGGGGTTCACCGGTGCAAACCTGTTGCTCTACGGTGCGATCGTCGACCCGCGCGGTCCGGGCACGAATACCGAATACGATATCGTCGTGGTGCTCAAGGGCCCAACCGAGCCGATACGGTTGCGTGAAAAGGAACGTATCGCAGGAATCTGGATGAATGCGGGAGCGAGCGACTTTCGCTCCGCTCCTTCGTTTTTTGCCGTTGCGTCCTCGAGCCCGATCGAAGAGATCGTCGATCCGCGAACCGCAGCAATCTATGAGTTGGGCACCGAGTTCATCCAGCTGTCTCCGAGCGGAGTCATCGATCCTGAAGTGCAGGCTCGTTTCGCGCGTGGCCTGGTCGATATGAGACAGCGGCTGGGCCTTTACAAACAGGATTCGGAGGGTGTCCGGATAAAGGAGCAGGTCCTTTACCAGGCGCGGATCGGCTTGCCTTCGAACGTTACTACCGGCCCTTACACGGCGGAGACGTTTGCCATTGCCGATGGCAGGGTGCTTGCAAGTGCCACGGCGGAGATCGAAGTGGTCAAGGTTGGGCTGGAGGGGCAGGTGGTTGCGGCGTCCGAGCGATGGTCGTTCTTTTATGGCGCACTGGCAATCCTTCTTTCGCTTAGCATGGGCTGGCTTGCCGGACGGTTCTTTGCCCGCCTGTAGATGCGACCGCAAACCGGCGGGAATGGCGTATCGTTGACGCGATCTTAACTTCGTTATCGCTATCAGACCCTTGGAAAGGTGTGCGGAGGCGTTCGCCCTCTCGCGCAAACGGAATCTACGAGGGACTACGGACGGCAGATGACCGATATGGGCAAGCAGGATTTCGAACGGTTCACCGGACCGGACAAACCGGATCGTGCCGTCAACCTCAGCGACGGAGCGACGTCGAGTGAGGATCGCACGGCAGAGAATGCGCGCACGCCGATCGGTGTCGTTCTCGAAATCTCCGGCTCGGGTTCGCAAGTCGCGTTCGACTTGCCGCGCCTCAATGAATGCATGCAGGATGACGATCCCTCGATCCAGCTTGCCGGCCAGGTCGGTAGCCAGATCAAGATCCGCGTCGGCGATGCATGGCTGCTGGCCAACGTGCGGGACCAACGCAAGGACCGTCGCACCACCGAAGGCATCATCGCCAATATCGACTTCCTCGGCGAAGGCAGCGAAGAGAAGCTGACGGGCCGCATCCATGGTTTCAAGCGCGGTGTAACGCGGTATCCGGTTCCGGGCGCGATGGTCTATCCGGCGACCACCAAGGACCTTGAACAGATCTACGCCAGCGACGGCCGCGCCAATATCACGATCGGCAAGGTTTTCCCGACCAAGGACATCCGCGCCGGCCTCTATGTCGATGCGATGCTCGGCAAGCACTTCGCCCTGTTGGGGTCGACCGGTACCGGTAAATCGACCAGCGCCGCGCTGATCCTTCACCGCATCTGCGAAGCCGCGCCGCATGGCCACATCGTCATGATCGACCCGCACGGCGAGTATTCCGCGGCCTTCAGACAGACCGGGCAGATCCTCGACGTGTCGAACCTGATGATGCCGTATTGGCTGATGAACTTCGAGGAACACTGCGAAGTCCTGCTGACCAGCGACGGCAACGAACGCCAGGTCGATATGGACATTCTCGCCAAGTGCCTGCTGCATGCGCGCTCGAAAAACCGGTTGGCGGAAACGATGGGCAAGATCACCGTGGATTCGCCGATCCCGTATCTTCTCTCCGACCTCAGCAACGTCCTCCAGGACGAGATGGGCAAGCTCGACAAGGCGACTTCGTCGGCGCCATACATGCGAATCAAGGGCAAGCTCGAAGAGCTCAAGACCGACCCGCGCTACCAGTTCATGTTCTCCGGCATGCTGGTTGGCGATACGATGGCGGACTTCATTTCCAAGGTCTTCCGGATGCCAAGCCAGGGCAAGCCGATTTCCATCATCGACGTGTCGGGCGTGCCATCGGACATCACCTCCACCGTGGTCGCGGTGCTCAGCCGCCTCGTGTTCGACTTCGCCATTTGGGGTCGCGAAGAGAAGCCGCGCCCGGTCCTGCTGGTGTGCGAAGAGGCGCACCGTTACGTCCCGAACGAGAAGAATTCCGACGGTTCGTCGGTCGGGCGTATCCTCAGCCGGATCGCCAAGGAGGGCCGTAAGTACGGTATCTCGCTCGGCCTTATCACCCAGCGCCCGTCCGACCTGGCCGAAGGCGTGCTGTCGCAATGCGGCACGATCATTTCGATGCGTCTCAACAACGACCGCGACCAGGCATTTGTTAAGTCGGCCATGCCCGAAGGCTCGCGCGGGTTCCTCGACTCGATCCCGGCACTGCGCAACCGCGAATGCATCATCTGCGGCGAGGGTGTCGCGATCCCGATCCGCGTCAACTTCGACAACCTCGAAGAGCATAAGCGTCCGGCATCGGAAGACCCGAGCTTCGTCGATCTGTGGAACCGCAGCGGCGGCGAAGACGAGATCGTCGAGCGCGTTGTGCTCCGTTGGAGAAGCCAGGGCTAAGTGCCCCTTTCGTCGCCGTACAAGTGAATATGCAGCCGGTCGCTGAACCGGAATCCGTGGCGAAGGCACAGGTCTGACAGCCATTTCTGTCGGGTCCGCAGCGCTTCGCTGGTGATGCCTTCGGCCATCAGGAAGACCCTGTCCGGCCGGATCATGTGGCGACGTTGCAGGTCCAGCACTTCGTCGACGTCTTCCGGTTCTGCGATCACGAACTTGAAGAAGGCGCGCGGGTCGCTGGCGTAGAAGTCGAGCCGTTCGGGGATGAGCGCCAGCTCGACGTCATTGCCCGAATGCGCGAGCTTGGGGCTGACATTGTACTGATCGACGCGGATATCGACATGGGCGTTGGCCCTGGTCGTGCCGTTGGTTTCGATCTCGACTTCGATATCGGGCAGGATCGCGAGCATATCGGCCAGCGGACCGCATTGCATCAGCGGCTCACCGCCGGTGATGACGAGGCGTTTCTGCCCAAGAGCGGCGATCTTGGCGGCGGCCTTTTCCGGCGAAAGCGTGACCTGATTGGCCTTGCGCTCGAATGTCGTGCCGTTGCGGTGGGGGCGATTGTCACCCTCGAAGCGCCAGGTGTAGGCGGTATCGCACCAGGTGCAGGCGAGGTTGCAACGCGACAGCCGGATGAACGCGACCGGCGTGCCCACGCTTGGACCTTCGCCTTGCAGGCTGGCGAAGATCTCCGGTCCGCCGGCATCGTCGGTAGCGAGGACGAGATCAGCCATGGTACGCGAATCGCATACTTGTTGGTTTACAGCCATTTAGCCGAGACATGGACCGCATGTTACGCGGTCCAGAGCCCAAAAACGGGTCGATCGCAGACGCGCAAGTCAATCGACTGCAGCGATCAGGGATCGAGAAGTGGAGCATAATGACGGCCATACCGATCCTATGCCACGAAACGGGCTGGTAGGAAATTTTCGCCCTTTGCCCTGAGTCAGGGAGGGGAACACTTTCATCACGGCTTGCTGAGGTCGAATTCCAGCATCCAAGACGACTCGATCGCGTGACTATCGCATCTGTTATCCAACAAAGTGAAATACCTCTCGCATCTACCGAATTCTTGCTGCAAGGCCGGAATGCAAACAAATATGTTGCCTTCCGGGTCGCGAATACTTCTCTTATTAGATGATACGGAGGTATCCGATGAGTTCTGATTGCGGTAAAATCATATCTGTAGAAACGGAAGAAAAAGATGATGGCGAAGGAGGAACCAAGACCATCACAAAATTTACTCTCGAACGCAGGAGCGGTACGACCGAGTTCGAACATCCCGCAGAAATGTCCGATCAAATGAGAGATCTGCTGCAAAAAGGCTTCGACAATGAAAAGCTCAGCGTCACGGTCGAATACGACGAAGAAACCGTAAAGGTCGATGGCGAAGAAAAGGTCCGGTACAAAGTGAAGTCGGTGAAGCTATCGCGCAAGGATTGCGAGTGACGCCGACACGCAAGATGCGAGCAAGAACCTGAATGGTGAGGCGCAGACGGTGCGACCGACTGTGCCCCACCATTTCCCAGATAGATCGAGCGATGGAGCTTGCCCGCCTTGCGTTCGAGCTGACTCGCCGGGTCGCGGCGCGCTCAGTTCCACTGTGCCGGATCGAGCGCCAACAGCTCCGCCAGCTGTGCATAGAGCACCGGCTCTTCGCTTCGGAGCGCTCGAGGCCGTTCAAAGAAGGTGACGATCGCTTCGGCAAAGAATTCTTCGTGGTTGGTTGCGCCATAGGGGTCGATCAGGGTCTCTCCCCCGCGCTCAACCCTCTCCACATGGTAGTGATACGCGTCGAGCATGGCTTTCTCCCAACCCGCATAGGCCTGTCCCTTGCGCAAGATCGGGATGCCGTTGGCCTGACCGGTCAGGCTGTCCAGCTGATGCGCGAATTCGTGGATCACCACATTGTGCCCGTCCTCCGCGTCGAGACCGCCCTGCAGAGCATGGTCCCACGACAGGATTACCGGCCCGCGCGCCCAGCTTTCGCCCAGCGTCGCGTGATTGTTCTCGTGAACGACATAGCCGTCATGCGTGCCCCGGTGGGTCAGGAAGGCCGAAGGGTAGATCAGTATGTTCCTCAGCGTATCGTACCAGACCGGACTGTTGACGATCAGAATGCAGGCCTGCGCCGCGATCGAAAGTCTCATCTCCTCGCTGACCTCGAGCCCGTTTTGGCCCCGAAAGGTGACCTGGTCGAGGAAGAGGTTGATCTTACCTTCGAGGGCAAGCCGTAAGGGTTGGGGCAGGCGGCCCACGATCGGCACCAGGCTTTCGACAACCAAACGCTGCCGCGCGGTTAGCGGTGTCGCCAGAAGCTCCTTGCGTTTCCGCAGCCTCGATTGTCGGCGGTACAGGAAAAATCCGGCAATGAGCAGCGCAACAAGAAAGATGGGCCAAAGCGACATCTTACAGACGTAAGATCACTCTTGCGACTTTGGTAGGTGTCGCCCTCCTTCTGCTCGAAAGCGGGGCGCTTACCCCAAACGCCTCAACGCCGCTTTCAATCTTTCGACCTCCGCCGAATGGTGCGCGAAGTCGGCCTTGGCCTTTTCCACCGCCTCAGGCTTGGCGCGTTCGACGAAGTTGGCGTTTAGCAGTCTCTTTTCAAGCGAAGTCTTCTCTCCAATTGACGTGACTAGAGCCTTTTCGAGCCGCGCTTTCTCAGCCTCGATGTCGATGATGCCTTCGAGCGGGATCACAAACACATCGCCGAGTGCGGTCACCTGCATCGCCGCGCCAGCGGGCGCTTCGCCGATGGTGACAGGAGTCAGGCGGGCGAGGCGTTCGATCGCTGCGCTGCTGCGCTCGATGGTGCTAGCGGCAAGCTCGGATGCTTCCGGCAGGAACGCCGCCAGCTTGGCGCCTGGCGGTATGCCGAGCTCGTTCTTGGCGCTGCGAACATTGGTGGTGAGGTCGATCACCCAGTCGATCGCGTCGGTCGCCTCCTTCGAGACTTCGGCGCGGGGATTGGGCCACGCGGCGGTGATGAGATCGTATGTGCGCTCACCCTGCGCGTGCCATAGCTCTTCGGTGATGAAGGGCATGAACGGGTGCAGCATGACGAGAATCTGGTCGAGCGCCCATCCGGCAACCTCGCGGGTTTCGACAGCGGGCATCGCATTCGGTTCCGAGCCTTCTGCAAACACCGGTTTGATCAGTTCCAGATACCAGTCGCAGAACTTGCTCCACGTGAACTGGTAGATCGCGTTGGCGGCCGCATCGAAGCGCAGGTCCGCCATAGCTGCCTCGATTTCCTCGCAAGCCTGCTGAACCTCGCCGATGATCCACTGGTTCGCCGCAAGGCGCGCGGTCGGGGCCTTGACGCTCACGCTCTTGCCGATGCCGTTGGACTGGCAAAAGCGCGTGGCATTCCACAGCTTGGTGGCGAAGTTGCGGTATCCCTCGACCCGCTTCTCATCCATCTTGATGTCGCGGCCCTGGCTTTCCATCGCCGCCATGAAGAACCGCAGCGCATCGGCGCCATACTGGTCGATCAGGCCAAGCGGATCGACGACATTGCCCTTGGACTTGGACATTTTCGCGCCATCGGCGGCGCGGACGAGCCCGTGCAGATACAGGCGCGGCCACGGGGCCTGACCCATATTGTACTGCCCCATCATCATCATCCGCGCATCCCAGAAGAACAGGATGTCAAAGCCGGAAATGAGCAGATTGTTGGGGAAGTGCTT
>JAAUYH010182697.1_pt1 | contig 19438 bp, 17 predicted proteins | sample 7278061 | NCBI WGS metagenome assembly JAAUYH01 (sample SAMN14350203, study PRJNA611818) | marine sediment metagenome | isolation source: surface marine sediment (0.6m) | place: French Polynesia: Moorea | collected 2018-08 | reverse complement strand
CGTCAAATCTCATACATTTTGCATACTTCCCGTTCCAAGATAGACTCTCGCATAACGGAGATTCATTACTGACGGCCTCCGCCCGTTGGCCGTACACTCACCCCGCATCAAGTCATCGAGCAGTGAAAGGGCATAGGGATGTCGTCCTCTTCGAGTTCCGGCAAAGGCCCCTCATTTCGTCTGAGTTCCCAGTTGTCATTGTCAAGGAACAGCTACAATCGCTCCCAGCGCGGCAGCATCATCCTCGTAGCCATGATTGCCGTCACGGCTTTGGTGGGCTTAGGTGGGTTGACCATCCTCGCTGTGCGAGGCGGCCTCACGAGTACCAGTCACGATCGTCATAAGTCGGTCGCGCTGTACGCGGCCGAAGCCGGTGCCGCCATTGCCATGGAGTACCTGCGGGCCAGGGTGGAGGCACAACCGGTCTACTGGACCAGTGTTGTCGCCCAGCGCAATCTGCCAGCGGCCGCACTGCTTCCCGCCGACTTGCCCGGCAATCAGGTCGAACCCGATGCCGCTGGTCTGCACCCGGTTTTTAGCCCCAACACCAATGCTTGGTACGAGGTCGAGATCCTCAACAACGAAGACGATCCCGGCTTCGACGATGGACCCAGCGCTTCGAATCCCCTCGGCGGGGGCGATACTGACGGTCGGGTGTTTGTCCGCGTCACCGGCCATGGGCCCAACAACGCGACCGCGCAGATCGAATGGGAAATTCAGAGCACCGATAATCTCGGAACCCGCGCTTGTAATTCCGGCGGCGAAACCAACGACGGCGTCGCTGTCTGTGGCGTCTTTTCTCGAGGCATCAGCATAGGAGGCATTCCGTGACAGCTATCTCGCGTACTCAAACCCGTTGTGCGCCCACAGGGCCTCGACGGAGCTTATGGCAAGGCGTCAAGACGCCCCTGGCCACTCTATTAGCCGGGGTATTGCTGAGCGCATCGCCGCCAGCGTCGGCACAGGATTGTCCTCTGGGCTCGGTCACTCTCGCGGACGCGATCGGTCCCGAGCTGCAATCCATGGTGGGCCACGAACAGGGCGCGCGCTTTGATAGCAGCGTCGACAGTCTGCAGCTGTCCTATAGCGGAGGTGCCTTTGGCTCGGGCAACAACACCATCCTGGCCGAGAATCCGCATATCGCAGCGGTCGGCGATTTTGACCGCGACCGGCGACCAGACGTGGTCACCGTCGATCTCAACGGCGGCACGCACGTCTATGTCAACCGATCCACGGGCGATGTCGGCGGACTGACTCCGGATTTTGCCGCGACTACGCTGGAAACACAATTCGTCGCCAACTATCAGACCCTGCTTGCCGCAGGTGACTTTAACGGCGATGGGGCCGCCGATGTCGTGCGTGCCGATGCAACCGTCGGCAATGTTCCGCATACGATGCAAATTTGGGTCAATACCACGGTTGGCGTCGGAGGAATGCCCACGTTCGCCACGCCAGCACCGGCAATGGCATCCAGCGCTGATATGAACTTTCTCGGGCAAACCGACAGCCAACTCAGCTCTAGCCATATCGAGGTTGCCGATGTCAACGGTGACCGCAAACTCGATCTTCTCATCGGCAGTGCCGACACCGGCGGTACAATCAGAATCTTCCTCAACGCTTGCACGCTGGCGACACCGCTACCTTCGGTCCTGCCGCCACAGCCGCAGCCACTTCCATGCTCAGATACGCCGACCTTTCACTACGCTGGCGCTCTCGTCGAAAATCTCAATCTAGGCGCCAATGTCGTACCGGCATTCGCCTATGCCGACTTCGACATGGACGGCATCGGCGATCTCGTGGTCGCAATGCGCGGCAACAACGACATGCGCTATTTCAAAGGAAAATCCGGCGGTGGTGTGGGACCAGAATATCTCTTTCAACTGCCGACATCGGTAGCCTCCACAGGTGTATCGGCCATTGAATCCGCAGATTTCACCCTCGATGGTCGCCCCGATTTACTGCTCGCAGTCCGTCTCGGCAGCGAAGGCCGCATCGCCTCTTTGGCCAATAGTGGCACCAGTGAGCCCTTCGTCGGGGTGACTCCGGTGCAGCGGGCCGCCACGAGTACCGGATTTGCCGACTTCTTCGCGGTCCTCGACATCAATCGAGGTCTGGTCGAGTCGGATTCTCCGGACTTTTTCTATGCCGACCCCCAAGCGGGCCCGACGTATTTCGTCGCCACCAACAATGTCGCCGATTTGGGCGCCAGCGTGACTAGGTATGTCAACTGTGGCGAGGTGCAGTCGGACATTTTGCCCGTACCGAGCGCTCTCGTCGATAAGGAGTTCGTCATTACTGCCGCCCGCATCGCCTATACTGGTAGCGCTAATGGCGGCTCTATCGAGATCTTTATGAGCAGCGCGGAGCCCGCAGAGTGGGTTCGTGGTCACGATTGTGGCGATAGCTCCACCAATACGTCCTGCGTTCACTTCCCCGATGCCAGCGATCAGGCGCTGCGCTGGATGGTGCGCATGTGTTCCGATACCACGGCAAGCAGCACCACCACACCGGTCATCTCCGCCATGGAGGTTAGCTTTGACTATACCGAGGCCAAAGAGCACTACCTCGCCGGCAGCAACGAGCGTGACGGCGTGGTGTATATCAGCTCATTTAGCCAACCCGGAGATAGTGGTGAACTGTATGCCGTCAATGCCACCTTGGATAGGCGTTATTGGAATGCGACTGATGGTGCACGCTTTGGCGGCATGGATCCCGCCGTCCGCCGCATTTTCACCCCGGATACCGCTGGCACCACTGCGCTGGAGCTCAATACCATCAGCGCTTCAAACTCGGCGGTACAAGATGCGTTGGGCGTGGACGGCACCGGAGCGGCCAGCGAAATCATTGGATGGATGCGCAGTGACCGGTTTGGCACTGCCACTCGCGGATACACTAGCCTGGGGTCGATCTTCACCTCCGCCCCCGTGGCTTTAGGCAAGCCCGAATTTCCGGTCTGGTACAACCGCACAGGGGTCACGGAGCGGCAAGAATTCGATAACTTCAGGGTGGACAATACCGAGCGTCCCGTCATCGTCTTGGCAGGTTCGCGCGACGGCATGCTCCACGCATTCCGCGACAATCCCGTCAGTATCAACGATACTCGTAATGGCACCGAAGCCTGGGCCTTTGTGCCGGCACCAGTGGCGCAACAGCTGGCCGCGGATCATGCCGCCAACATCGACGGCAATACCAAAATCGCTTCGTATCCCGATGGGGAGGTCGTCGTCGCCGACATACGCGTCGGCACAGACCTCAAGACTGTCGCCATTGTCACCAGTGGCAAAGGCGGGCGCAGCATCTCGGCCATCGATATCACGCGCACCATCGACCCATCGACCGACGCCATCCTCGGCCCGACGCCACTTTGGCATCGCACGCCGGGCGCTGGTACAGCGGGGCTGGGACTGTCACGCCCCGCTGTCGCGCGGCTACAGGTCGGTGGTAGCGAACGCTTTTCCGTGATTGCCGCCACTAGCTTCGATTACGACGAAACCACGGCCCCGCGCAACGAGGGACGCATTGTCGCCGCCTACGACGCAGCCACCGGAGCACCGATGTGGCGATTCCGTACAGTGTGCCCGGTAACAACCGACATTACAGTCTTCGAGACCAACGACTCCGCAGAGCCCGGCGCCCCCGCCCTCGATGGCTTTATGGATCGCGCGGTTTTCGCCGATGCTTGTGGCTATGTGTATAAGGTCGATCCCGCTGTCGATCTCGCCGGCGGCTGGAACGGCAACGCCGGCCTTGGCTCTCTCTTGACCGAAACCGTGGATGGAACCGATCTATTCGCGCTATTCGCCACCAACGCGCAGTCTGAATTGACCTTCAACACGCGCCCCATTGCCGGCAATATCGCCGCCTTTGCCGATGGCAGTACCCGGACGGCACTGTTTTTTGGCACTGGTGGATTGGAACAGGACGATCCGCGTTTCCCCAACGCCTTCTACGTCCTGTATGCCGATACCGGTGAGGTCCGCGACTTCGTGATATTCGACAATTCCGACGAATGCCTTATCAACGCCAACAGTAACCGCTGCGAGAAAGTCTACGGCGGCGTCGTTGTCACTCCGCGCCAAGTTGTCTTTACCACGGTGCTCGACCCGGTCTTTGGCGCCAGTGTCTGTGACGGAGGCCCAGACTTCAACGCCGGCCGTACACGGATCCGCAGCTTTTTGCTCGACGATCTGAGCGGCGAGGGCCTGTTTCAAGAAGAGTTCGGCTCCGCCATCCGCACGCCACTATCGAGCTCCGGCAATGCGATTTACATGTTCACCAATCAAGGCCAGGCAGTGCGTCTGGGCAACCCGAAACATCGCGAGGCAGGCGATGAGAGTCGAGCCGGTGGCAGCGGGTTTGGCAAAGAAGAGGACAGCACAGTCGGTACCACAGAACCCATGCGGCTTCTCGGCTGGCGGCAGATATACTGAGGGGAGCGGCCATGCGTTCGTCTGATATACATAGAAATCGCCTCGTCTCCGCGCCCGTTGGTGACGGTCACCGGCATTCCACCCGGACGCGCAGACACCGGCTGCGGCAGCAGGGTGGATTTTCCCTCATCGAAGTTCTCATCGCCATGGTGGTGACCGTCGTCGGCCTATTGGGCCTTATGTCGATGCACACCACCTCGGTCCGCTCCAATCGCTCCAGTTCGGATTTGGTGATGGCCACCGCCATCGCTCAACAGACTATGGAGGAAGTCCGAACACTGCCGTTCGTATCGCCCACACCGACGGCCCGCAGCATCACTTCTGTCTTTGGCGCAACGCCCATCAACGTGGCTCTGACCCCGGTGTTGGGACAAGCTGACAAGCCGTTTCAACGTCAACTCACCATTGAGCCCGTGCTGGCAGTTTCGCCTGATTTACTGCGAATTCGCGTCGTTGTCTCGTGGACAGAGGACGGTGCGCCCATCGCCACCGCCGATCCCCGCCTGCGCCATCAATTCGCCCTCGAAACCATTCGCACCCGGCAGGAGATTTTATGACCGTGCCTAGCACACATGCCCAGATGCCCCAGCATCATGGCCAATCCCATCGGCGCCAGCGGGGTGTAACGCTCATCGAACTGATGATCGCACTCCTGGTCGGCTCGATACTCATCGGATTTGTGCTGTCGATCTTTACCCGGCTCTCCAACGCCTACCGCACGCAGAATGCGGTTAGCGAAGTACAGCAGGGTTTGCGCGGAGCCAAAGAGCTCCTGGTCAACGACTTTCGCGCCGCCGGCTACAAAATGCCCAACGGTTTTGCCATCAGCGATTCCCTCTTCTTCAGCGGGGCGTTTGAGCTCGCCGACCAATTTGGCACCCCGCCGCCCAATCTGGGAACCGCGCTGCGCCACCCCAATCCGGCGACACCGGCCAACTATGTCCCTCCCATCGTCGTGCACAACAACGTCAACGGTGATGGCTCAGACATTGTCCACATCTTTTATGCCAATGCCACAGCCTCCGCAACCGTCGTGGAGGACAGCCCCAGCTATTCTGAGCTATTGGCCTTTGGCGCCGATGCAGCCAAGTTCCAGGCGGTGTTTTTCGGTGATGTGACTCCTTCCTTGGTCGTGGTCGTCGACGGTCCGCGCCTAGAGGTGGTGCATCCCACTCAGCCTCCGGTGGCCAATTATGACGTGTGCCTTGTGCGCATCACGAGTCGCACAATCCAATTCGATCCGACTACCGGTGAGCCGCAAATGCGCTTTAACTTCAACGCCTTCGGCTTTCCCTTCAACACCGGGACCAACAATCACTGCGACTTCGACGGTCCTGGAGGACGCACGGGCTTTAGCAAAGGCGCCAAGATGTACAACTTCGTCGGCCGTGCGTATCGCATCGACAATTCCCTGGGACGCGAGGAAAGCGCGATTTTGCAAGTATCCCCCACAGGCCGTCTACTCAACGATTGGGACGATCTAGGAGTGGGGTTCACCGATCTCCAGTTTTCTCGCCGCGTCACGGAAACTCCCACGGGCATCAGTGATGGCGATATGGACCTCGACGGTGACATCGCCGCGGATTGGTACTCGGGGAACGTCGCGCCGCCCGTGGACGCGATTGTCACCGAGATTGGCTTTTCCCTGGCTACGCGCACCTTCCGCCAGCTCGACATGATCGGCTCGCGCACAACTCCTCGACTCACTGTGGTCGGCAATGAAAATCACAACCAATTTGGCGACTCCGCATCCATCACCCTCGAGGGGGTCCCCGATGCGTCCCGCCCGCCCCGTCACCGCGGCGACAACGTGTACCGGTGGACGGCCGTTCGCGTCGATACCCGCAACGTGGGAATTGGGCTATGATCAACGCCATGAGGTCTGTTCGCCATCATGCTCCCCGTACTTTGTCGCAGAGATTGCCGCCGACGCCACGACCAACAATAGGCCCGACGACAAAATCGACAACCGAGGAGAGACAGTCGCCGGTACATGACCATGGGCACAATCGACAATCCCGGCGACAGCGCGGCCTCACCCTCATCGAGCTGATGGTCGTAGTCTCCATCGTTGGCATCTTGGTCGGAATGGCGGTCTCGCGTCTCTCAGCCGATCCCGATGTTGAGGACATCGCGCATGCCATGGCCAATATGGCCAATGAAGCGGCTCGCCAAGCGATCTCGGGCGGATCGATCGATCCGCAAATCACCCAATCAACTGGCGAAACTGCCCGTGGACGCATGCGCATATTCGTCGACCCCGCTGGCACTCAGGTCATTGCTGTTGAGCGTCTGGACGACGACGCCGGAGTCTGGCAGGAGATCCGCAGGATGCACCTCCCGGAATCCGTCTTCGTCGTGGGTGCCCTGCCAGATTTCTCCAATTTATCTCCGGGCGCCCCAGGCTCTCCGGGAGCCCCCATCGAATCGTTTCCACCGACATCGATTCACCCACCGCAAGAGGGCTTCAAGCTCACGTGCGATCCAGACGGTACCTGCCAGGCGGCTACGATTTATCTCGAAGATCGCACCATCACTGCAGGGCCAATCGAAAACCGCAAACGCGCTCGCGTCGTGGTCATGAAGCTGAGCGGCATGATGACGCAAGTATTTAGCGGTTGGTAAGCAGACGATAAAAACATCCCCTGCCGAATTTACGAGCAGCAGGACTAGCTGATTTCGGTGCGGCACAATGGTATGTCTGTATCAGGTACACATTGCCCAAAGAGGAGCATTTGCATGTGGACTATACGCATCGTCGCTATGGTGGTCTCCGCGCTGGCATACGCCTGTGGAGGCCCAGTCGCTTCCAACTACGACTACAGTCAAGAACCCAACCCTCATCAGGGCGAGTACGTATTGGGCGTAGCTGATTCGTTGACCATCAATGTATGGGACCGCGCGAATTTATCTACCAACGCGACTGTCAGGCCAGACGGCATCATCACCATGCCCCTCATCGGTGATCTCGAAGCTGCTGGCAAAACTACCGCCCAACTCAAAGCAGAGGTCGAAAAACGGCTCGAAGCATACGTAAAGCTCGAAGCGACGCCCATCACTATCGCGGTGACGGGATTTGCCAGTTATCGCTTCACCGTGACCGGAGAGGTCAATGGCCCCGGTGTCTATGAATCCGCCTACTATGTGACGATTGCCGAAGCAGTGGCTCGCGCTGGGGGATTCAACCGCTTCGCCAGACGCGATGCAATGCGCTTGACTCGTACGGATCCGACAAGCGGAGAGAGTCGTATCATCCCCATCAACTACAAGCTCATCGAAGACGGCTCACGGCCCGATATGAATCTGGTCCTGCTCGCAGGCGATTCGCTACACATCCCTTGAATGACGAGTGCGTGACGAGTCGCTACCGTCCCGCGCCGCGAATCATGATCCACGGCGTCTTGAGTAAGATTTTCAGCTCCATCGCCAGATAGCTGCTGAATTTCTCCAGGGCAGCCGAATAGGCTAGATCGTACAGCAGCTTGACGCGCATATCGTCGGCGACAGACCCCTTGGCCTCGTCGAGGTCAAAGGGGTTTTGCAGCGTCGCGGCGAAGATCTCGATCTCGCTTCCTTCAGGAATATCGCCCTGATACCCGAGGGAAATCTGTGCCAACCCGGTAATACCCGGCTTCATGTCGCGCATGCGCTCTTCGAAAAATGGAATCGCAAAGGCCAGATTCTCCAGGAGCTCAGGGCGTTCGGGTCGTGGCCCTACCAGACTCATACGACCTCGCAGTACTTCGAAAAGCTGCGGTAATTCGTCCAGCCGAGACTTGCGCAGAAACCGACCCACACGGGTAATCCGCGGGTCGTCCTTGCTCGCGAGCACTGCGCCGGTAAACTTCTCTGCATCGGTCCGCATGGTGCGGAATTTATGCATGTAGAATTCTTGGAAATGAGGCCGCTTAACACCGTTTTCTACGGAGACCTCGCGCAGGCTCCCAGCTCGCCGCTGCCGGTAAAAGATCGGTCCGCGGTCGTCCAAGTAGATGGCGGCTGCAATCACCGGCATCACTGGCGCGGTAATGACCAGACCGACAACAGAGCCAACGATATCAACTGCCCGCTTTGTTATGCGAACACTTACGTGCATTGCTCTGCAAGCCTAACACAGAGCTCCACTCTCTGATAACATAGCCTTGTCCATGTCTGATGTTCGTGTCGTCGAATTGACCATTCCGGGAATGCTCGCATTTCGCAACCTCGCTCTGCATGTTGTTGTCGAAAGCTGTAAGCTGGTCGGAAAGGAGAGGAGTGGCAAAGTCGACACGACCAACGAGGAGATTGCCGAGGGTGATAAACTCGATCTCAGCGACGCCTTTTTGGCTGAGTTCATCTCCGCATTCTCCGAGATCTACAACAACATACCCATTCATGCATACGGACAGTCCCACCGACATGTTCCACCTCCGGGCCCCGGGGACGGTGGACACACTGCCGCAGTAGCACCCCACGCAACGCTATCGGCGACCATCGATGTAAAGATCACCATCGGTGAAGATCACCTCACCGTTGAGTTGACCGATTTTGGCAAGAGCTTCGACATACAAGACGTGCCATTGCCAGAACCTCTGCCAACCGGTGGCATGGGCATTCATATCGCGCGCTCGATGCTCGATGAGTTGAGCTACGAACCCGGTCCGCCCAACCGATGGCGCCTGACCAAGTATTTGCCGACAACGACTCCGCCGCTTGGCCCACAGCCCCCGGCCTCCGAGTGACAACACCGCGGCGTCGATGGCGGCTGTGCAACCCTCCATCGCTCCGACATCACCCTTTGCATTCTTGTCGTACTTTCTCAATGGCCCTAACCCTCTACGCCCCTACCAATCCGATGTCCTTGGCATCCTCCGGGGGGCATGGATCCGAGGCGAACTGACGTGAGCACCGCAAAACAGTTCATCCGCACCGACGAAGCAAACAAAACCACCCTGGCAATTTCGGGCAAGCTCGATGTGATTTCAGCTCCCGAGATGTCACCCATCATTGACGAGCTCATCACAGAAAAACGGCAGGAGGTCGAGGTCGACCTATCGGAGTTAGACCTCATCGATAGCTCTGGCGTGGCCGCCCTTGTGGGCCTGTACAAACGAGTCCGTGCTGCCGGGGGCAAGGTTGTCATATCGGGGGCTCGCGATCAGCCGCTCGCGATCTTCAAGCTGCTCCGTATGGACAAAGTCTTCAATCTCTGACGCCCCTCAGAGTTGCCACCGATTGAGCTCCCCATGGCCGCACCGCAGCAGACCTCAAGTGATTGGTTCGATGTCGAGCCTGCCATTCCCTCCATACTCATCAGGGAGCTGCAGCGTCTCAAGCGGCGTATGAAGGCCCACCCATTTCCCGTACTCTTGCTCGCGGCCCTGCTCGCTGGCGCTGCCGTTTTTTCCTATGCGCGCAAGCCGAGGCTGAACACCGGCCGCGTCGTGCTCCGCATCAGTGAAGGTGCATTGACCCAATACAGCGGCAATGTCTTGCCTCGTGGAGCGGTGAAGGACTACGTCTATGGCTACCTCCTCACCAAAGAGGTCATCCTGCGCGAAATCGTCGAAAAAGAGGGCCTGTTTCGCGAGGAGTTGGAGCTATTCGGCAAAGATGGCGCTGTAGAAGCCGTGAGGGAGTGGCTGAACATCAGCGTGTATCACAACTACTTCTATTTCAACCGCCGCCATGAGGCGACACCGCGCTCATTGCGGCTCATCATCGCCTATACCGATCCTGATCCCGATTTCGCCTTTAAAATGGCGCGACTTCTCGCCGATATTGTCATCGATGAGGAGCGGGCGCGGCGATTGCAAGAAATGCGTTACGCCACGCAAAACGCCAGGCAAAATCTGGCCGACGCCGAGGTTGCGCGCGCCCGACAACTGGAGACCCGAAGCCAAATCATCACCGACTTGCGCCAGGCCGAGGCCGATGAAGACCAGAGCAAGATCGCCGTACTACGCACTGAATCGCAAGCGATGACCGATAGCCTGCGCCAGGGCCGGGTGGGAATCAATGCCCTGCGCCGTGCAGTCGACAGCATCGAACAGGCCCAGCTTCTCGAAGAGAGGCATATGGGACTCATTTTCGAAACCGCCGAACAAATTCCCCCACTCGACCGCCCGCCACCGGGTCCGGTCATTTTGTCGGTTATCGGCTTGATTTGCTTCTGCATCTTCGTACCGGTGTGTGCCATCGGCATCGGGACCCTCGATTCCCGTATCCACGAAGTCGAGGATATTCGCCGCTTAGGAATGCCCATCGTCGGCCATGTTCCCAGCTTCCAAGGCGACAATGTCGGTTCTCTAGAGCAGCGGGGTGCGATTATACCATTGGGATTTTTTGGCCGCTTGCGCGCTCGATTTGGCCTCGGACCCCGACGTCGTATTCGCCGACGTGGCGTGGATCGTGTAGCATAACGTTTAGTTATGCCCATCGGTGTCGCAACTCCCAGAGACAAGTTCGATCAGCTCATCGCCTTTGTGCGTCGCATGATGCACTACTGGTGGTTGATCGGAATCATTTCCTTTGTCGGTGGTGTGCTCGCTATTGCCTTTGCACTGTCGCAAAAGCCGCGCTTCCTCTCAGAGGCTCGCATCCTGTACAACGAACGCATTCAATCGAGTATCCTACAGGGTCGCAACGTCGCCGTGAACACGCGCAATCTGGGCTTCCGCTACCAGGAAATGCTCATGTCGCGAACCGTCATTACCGAGATTATCAACGAGCTCGATCTATTCGCCAAAGAGCGGGCCAAAGAGGGCGATGATGCGGCCGTTGAAGCCTTCCTCAAGCAGGCCAAATTCCGCGTCCGCGGCGCCAGCTTATTCTATATCTCGTACTTCTCCGACGATCCTCAATTGTCGCAGAAGGTGACGGAAATCATGGTCAAACGCCTCTTTGAGGAGGACCAACGCCTGCGCGAAGAATCGGCATCATCGACCCTCCGCTTTCTCGAATCGCAAAAGGCCAAAGTCAGTGAGCAACTTGACAAGCGGCGGCAAGAGCTCACCGAATTCCTGACCAAACACCCAGTCTTTGCTCTCGACACCACCCCCGGGGCCGCCAACACCCCAGGAACGGTGATTCGCGCCCAACACGGTCAAGGAGGTGACGAGCGCCCCACCATCGCCGTAAATCAGACTCCTCAGGAAGCTGCCGACAGTGTCCTGCAGGCCCTTCTCCGGCAAGAACGGCGGATCCGAGCAACCCTGAGGAACCCCGATGAGGCTAGACCCAGCGGTCCTACCCCTGAGCAGAGGGAAGCGCAGCAATTGGTGAACGAGCTTGAGCGTGATGAACGCCGCGCTCAGACAAATTTGGACGATGCGCTCAGGGTCAATACGTCGCAACATCCCGACGTCATCAAAGCGCAACAGCGGTTGCGCGAGATTCAGCGCCGTCTGGCGCGGGCCAAAGCCGCTGTGCCCGAAGCACCGAAAGCCCCGGAGATCGATCGCCGCGCCCTCGAGCGTGAACTGCGCGATTTCAATAAACGTATCGACGCTAGAAAGCGGCAGATCAGGGAAGAGTCCGGCGGTGATGCCGAGGAAGTAGCCGAACCCGAGCCGGCAAACCGCGAAGCCAGTGAGGCCGCTCAGGTGGTGGAACTGGAGACCACCTACGCCAGCCTCAACGAGGCGGTTAGCGAAGCTCGCGAGCGTCTCGCTGGCGTCGATGCCGCTCTGAGCCGGGCCGAAATCGCTGCCAGTCAACAAGAGGAGGGGGCAGTGCTCTCCATGATTGACCAGCCCAGCCTACCGAGCCGCCCGCAGGGGAAAGGCCGCGGGATTATTGTCATTGCCATCACCATGGTCTTCATCGTACTCGGGGTTTTGTTGGTCTTTGCCTTGGCGCTGCTCGATGACCGCATTTACAATCCCAACGATTTGGAAAAATTGGCGGTTGCACCAGTGGCCGTTGTGATCCCCAAACAGCGCCGACGCTCACGCTGGCGCAGAAAGCGCACCCGCAGTGGCTGATCGCAAATCCTTCGGTCCTCCCAACGTCAAGACCATGCCCGACACCATGCAGACGACCAGGCCCGGTACCGCCAGTACGGATACCAAAGCCACAGTAACGATGAGTGCGCTTACCCAGTTGATGCCCGCAGTACAGCAGGCCGACTTCAGCGCTGCGTTCGCCCCATCGAATGCCGAGAGCACGGTCATGCTGCAGACCAAAGGATTGATGCCAGCGACGACGACCACCGCGATGACGGCGGCGCCATCGTCGGCGCCATCGCCGATGGAGAAGGTAAACCAGCCGCCGGAAATCAACCTCAGCCCACATGCGTTGCCGACGGATGCTCCTCTCGATGACCGTCTGATCCTAGTAGAAGACCCTGATTCAGAACGCGCGGCAAGCTTCCGTATCCTGCGCCACCATCTCATGGATCACGGGCGCCCCCAGGTCATCGTGATTTCGAGTGCCAATGAGGGCGAGGGCAAGACCACGTGTGCACTCAATCTAGCGCTGGCGATGGCCGAATGCGGGCGGGCTCGAGTGCTTCTACTCGAGGGCACCTTACGCCGACCGCAGCTCGCAGATATCTTCCAATTCGTGCCCCCGTGGTGTTTTGCCGAGCAAATGGCCGCCCATCGCGAGCAGCCACTCATGCCATGGAGCGCCGTGGATATACCCGACTTATGGCTTCACGTAGCGGCCATTGACCCCGATGGTCAAAGGAACCAGCTACTCGATGCACCGTCGTTTGCCATCGCCCTCGAACGCATGCGTCTCGCCGGTTATGACCACATCATCATTGACGCACCATCCGTGCTTGGAAGTGCAGAAGTAAATCTTATTCAAGATGCTGCCGATGGCGTAGTTCTCGTCGCACGTTCTAAACGCACCACCCTCCGTGTCATGCGTAAGGCCATCGAGCAACTCAGCCCTACCAAGATCATTGGTACCGTGCTCTTAAAGTAGTATATGAGATGGCATTATGTATCGCATTACCGCTACGTACACGTCGCCTTACACCGTCGGCTCTCGTGTAACCGTGCGCTCCATCACGGCCGTGGTTGTGGCATTGGCCATCGCGGCATTCATCGGCCTGCAGCCTCGTCCGGCACATAGCAACCCCTACAGCGTCCACGCAGAGGGCGCCGTCATCACCGGCTGGTCGGATAATTTGGCGAATGCCAGCTCTGAACCCGCAGTTGGCGAAAACGTGGCCGAGGAGGGTTTTTACACCGAAGTACGTCCCGCCGTTCTCTTCACTTACGAGGCGCCACGCAGCGTCCACGTCGCGCGCGCAGAGTTCAGCACTGGCTTCTATCAGAGCGAAAATATCTCGCAGACCTACAACGGACGGGTGAGCTATACGGGCGCTTTTGTCACCTCACCGAGCAGCCAACTGGGGCTGGGTACCGGCCTGAGTTTTGGCAGCACCTCCCAACGACTGACATCTAGTGGTGCTGGAGATGGCGCCCAAGAGGCCACCCTGGGTGGAGACACGACGTTCATTCAATACGACGTCAACCAGTCGAGTCAGTTTCAGCTGAACCAAGCCCTGAGTGCCAACCAAAACACCTTGCTCAGCCGCACGCATACATTCACCGGCGACGATAGCGAGAGTGTCGCCACTAGCGTCGGTCTGTCGGGGGGCATCAATCGGACGTGGGTGCGCACAGCGCTGGGATTGAGCGCGGGTGTCGGCTACCTCAACATCGTTCCGGAAGAAGACGGCGAAACCCATCAGGTACCGCTATCCCTCAACGCCAATGCGACCCGCGATCTAAGTCCGAGCTGGTCGGTCGGGGCAACACTCGGACTTTCGCTGCTCTACACGATCGAGGCCCCGATGGCGGGGGCAGATAATGAATGGACCCCATCGCCTGTGGCGAGCGTCACGGCCAACTATTTGCGCCCGGTCGGTCCTGTTATCGCCACGTTTAGCGGCATTGCCGGTTATGGCCTGCAGACCAATCTCATTTTGGGCTCTATCACCAACACCGCCAATGCGACCCTGCGCGCTGGAATCCCGCTCCCCTGGGTGAGACGCGATGGCAATCCGGTGATGCAAGTAGGTAGCTCGCTTGGCTTCGCCCACTCTATCCCCATCGATTATCGCACCGATAGCGGCGACGTGCCCACGTGGAACTCCTATACCGCCGACGCTGCGTGGAATTGGGCCTGGCGCGATGCACTCACGCTGGCTGTGCGCTATCAGTACGTACGCACCGACGTATTTGAGGGCGATTCCATGGCCGTCACCCCTCCTACCGATCTTTTCCGCCATACCATTTTGTTGGAGATGCGCGGGCGTTTCCCAGAACGTCAGGCGGCCGAGATTCGCACCGCTTCGCCGCGTGTCCTAGAGCTGGAAGAATTGGACGCGGAAAGTGGCTCCCGACAGCAAGACCAACGTCAATAACGTTGATATCCTTGCCACCAACATATGTCCATAGCTCGTAAAGCGGTTCGCGGCGCTGTATGGACGGTGGCGCTCAGTATCAGCTCTCGCGTCCTGGGCCTATTTGCCACCATCTACATTGCCCGCTACATCGCCCCAGACGTCGAGGGCGAAGTCAAAAATGCCTGGTTTTTGGCGCTGACGGCCAGTACGGCGACACGACTGGGGATCGATCAATACATCATCGTCAAGCATGACGATGGCGACGATGTGCCCTTTCACTGCACCGTGCTCAGTTTTCTAGCCGGTATTCCCATTTTGCTACTCGTGCTGATCTTGGGCGGCATCATGGCCGGTCCCCTCAAGTCACCACAAATCGCACAGTACATTCCCGGTGCGGTGGCCGGAATCGCGCTGAGGCGCATGGCGGCCATTCCCGATCGCATTCTGATTCGCGATTTGCGTTTCCGCACCTCGGCGCTCATTCAGGGCCTGAGTGAAATCATCTATGTCTCCGTCGCGCTCGCTCTAGCCGTCATCGGCTTCGGCGGTGATTCCATCATCCTCGGCAACGTGGTCCAAGCTGGATTTATGCTGGCTGCGACTTCGAGTGCAGTGGGCTGGCGAGCATGGCTTGCGCCATGTCGCCTCACCTGGCAACGCGCGCGCGATATCCTGGCCTTTGGCTTGCCCATCAACTTCGAAATCCTACTGCACATGGGCGCCGCCATGTGGGACAGCATCCTGCTCTCAAGCCGTTTTGGCGCAGGCGTTGCCGGCATTTATCTCAAAGCCCGCAGCTTGGCCGATGTTCCCGCCGAGCACATCGGCGAGCAAATTGGCGGTGTGCTTTTGCCGTCTATGGCCAAAATCGAGCCCCAGCGTCGGGTTGCGGTCATGATTCGCTCCATCGCCATCCTGGCGATTTTGATTTTCCCCATGGCCGTGGGCCTCGGTATTGTCGCGCCCACCCTCGTGCCAGTTATTCTGCCGCCCGAGTGGCACGCGGTATCATCGTTCCTCTTGGTACTATCGACTCTCGCCGTATTTCGACCGATGAGCTGGGTGATTGGCTCTTATTTCAAGATCACAAACCGCACCGGCCTCCTCTTCTGCGTCGAGGCAGTCAAAGTCGTGTTCTTGCTCAGTTCCGTCTGGTTTGCGCCCTCGCCTCTGTGGGCCTGTATCGGCATCGGTTTGGCTTTTGCCGCCCATTCCGTGGCAATGATCGCATCGTTGGCGTGGATTGATCGGGTCTCGCCACTCAGATTTGTCCCGGGATTTTTTGGCCCCGCTATCGCCTGTGTGGTCATGAGCGCGGCGGTGTTTGGGGTTCGTTACGGTTTCGTGGTCCTTGGAATCGACAATTTACTCATTCGCATCGTAGCCGAGATAAGCGCCGGCGCCATCGCCTACGTGCCGGCGGCATTCATCTTCACGCCGGCTACGACCCGCGATGTCTTGGGCCTCTTGCGCAAGGCCTTCGGCCGTTCTCGATAGCAGGACTAGTCCGCGAATGATTGCCTCTACATCGCAATCGGCCTTACAATCAGCAGATGAAACTCTCGCGCGAACGCGTTGCTCATTGGCTCGACCGATCGCGGGCTGCCGACTTCATCTTATGGGCGCGCAGTCGCACCCGCATCCCCATTCTGCCGGTGCTCTGTTACCACAGTGTCGGGGATCCAGGTCCTTCCTACCGCTTTGATCCCGAGGTCATCGACGTCACCCCAGAGCAGTTTCGCAGGCAGCTGGAAATCTTGGCCAAGGACTGCACCGTCATCGGCATGGATACCCTCTGCGCCGCCCTCCACGGCGAGAAGCTGCCGCCCAACGCGGTTCTCATTAGCTTTGACGATGGCTACCGTTCCTGCCTGGATACGGCCTTGCCGATTTTGCGAGACTTCGGCTTCTCGGCCACGTTCTTCATTGCCACCCATTACGTCGGCAAACGACGCCTATATTGGTGGGACAAGATTCACTACATCCTCAAGACCTCTGCCCTAGACCGCATCACCATCGACTATCCCAAGCCAATCGCGCTGGAGCTTGCCGACCCCAACGCCGCCGCACGCGAACTTCTCAGCCTAGTCAAGTCTGAGAAGGGCATGGATCTCGACAACTTTTTCGACGGACTAACTCGGGCGGCTCAAGTGGAGTGGAGCGACGAATTGGAAACCTCGCTGGCTGATGAGCTCATCATGCACTGGGACGACGTGCGCCAACTACATGCGGCCGGCATGGATATTGAGTCCCATACCCGTACCCATCGCGTGCTGCAAACGTTGGAGCCGAGCCAGCTTGCCGACGAACTCACTGGCTCGCGCGATGATATCCGCGACGAGATCGGTCAGTCGGCACGCACAGTGGCCTATCCCGTGGGCTATACAATCCGCTCGTTGCCCGTCATCCGCCAAGCCGTCGCCAATGCTGGATACGAAATTGGCTTCACCAACGCCAGCGGAGTCAATTACATGTGGACCCAGATCGATCGCTTCGACGTCCGACGCATCGCTATGGGGCGAGAGCTGACACCAACCCTATTTCGCGGTCAGCTCGCCGTACCGCAACTCGCTTATGCCAGTAACATTTGAAGTCATCACTTGCTGGGACCGATTGGCGCGTCATCGCGACGAGTGGAGCCAACTACTCGAGCGCAGCGAGACCAACGAACCCACCCTATCCCCGTTGTGGATTGAAACTTGGTGGCAAGTATTTGGCGATCGCAATCGCCAGGTAGCCGCCATTTTGGTCTATGACGATTCCCGTCCCGAACATCTGATCGGGTTGGCGCCACTCCTCAAACGCCGCTACGCCTATCGCGGCTTGGTGCCACTGCGCCGCCTGGAATTCCTCGCCAGCGGTGAATCCGAACAGGACGAAATCTATTCCGAATACCTCAACGTCATTGCCGAACGGCACCAAGAGCCCCAGGTGGCCAAAGCCGTTGTTCGCGCCCTCGTCAGCGGCGCCTTGGGCCAATGGGATGAGTTAGTGCTCAACCTCATGTCCGGTCGCGCGGCTATGACTTCTGCGCTTATTCATGCACTCACTCAGGCCGGTCTGCTCGATCGAGTCACGCCGCTCTCATCAAGCCCCTTTATTCCCCTACCAGAGACTTGGAAAGCCTATCTTGGCCAGCAATCGTCATCGCGGAGATACTTTCTCAAGCGCACCATGCGCGACCTGGAGAAATGGGCGCAAGCTCCCTTGAGTGTGCATACCGCCGAGTCTCCTGCTGAATTGGCCGAGGGACGGCGCATCTTGGTCGAGCTACACGGTGAGCGCTGGCGCGATGAGGGTAAACACGGCGTCTTCTCTTCGCAGAAATTCTTGCGTTTTCATCGAACAGTCATGACGGAGCTACTGAAATCGGGGAATCTGGAACTCATGTGGTTGAGAGCTGGCTCCCGGCCACTCGCAATCGTATACAACATCATTTGGAATAACAGGGTCTATTTTTATCAATCAGGACGCACGATAGATGTGCCCAAAAAAGTCCGCCCCGGCATCGCCATTCACGTCCACGCCATTCAACGCGCGCTAGATCAATCGCGCTCGGTATACGATTTTCTTTCTGGCGCAGCCCGTTACAAGCAACAATTTGCCCTAGATGAGAACCCGATGGTACGCGTCCGCGCCGTTCACCCTCGCTCTCCTGCCAATGTCGCCCGCAATGTCGTCGCTCGCCTCGAAGGTGCTGCACGCACCGCCCGCCGCCATTGGCGTGACGGCCTACATCGCCTCGAGGGGCGCCAGCGGCCCGTCGAGCAACGCGATAGCGAGGCGATACCGCCCATGTAGTGGGCACACTCCCACTACCGCCTCAAACGTCTGGAATATCTGGGCTCTGGGTTGCCGTGGCAAAGGCACGCTCTATCGCGTCTCGGAGCCACTTCATCGCCGGATCGTCGCGGTTGCGTTCATGCCAAAACAAGAATGTGGGAATCGCCGGAATGTCCAGAGGCGGTTCAAAGCGACGTAAGGTAGTCACCTTGTTGTAGATCGTCCACATCCGGTCGGGAACAGTCAAGATGAGGTCCGAGCACTTCAGGATCCATGGCGCGATCATAAAGTTCTGTACTCGAATCGAGATATGGCGCTGCAGATCGCGTGCTGCCAGCAGCTCATCGACCACGCCGGGACCAGCCCCAACAGGTGCGACGAGGAGGTGCGGATACTTTACGTAATCCTCAAGGCTCAGGGTATCGCCGATACCGCTGTGTTCGGCGCGCACAAGGCACAGCATCCGCTCCTCACACACGCGCTTGCGCACGATGCGGGGGGGCGGTTCGACGAGGGCCCCTGAGAGCACGACGTCGATTTCGCCATTGCTGAGGCGATCCATCACATCGTTGCCGATATAGTTCCGGACGAAAATGCTGACGTTTGGCGCCTCGCGCTTGACGATCTCATTGAGCTGCGGAATGAACAGAAACTGAGTATGGTCTGTGGCACAAATACAGAATTCGCGCTCCGCCGTACGCGGCTCGAAACGGGCCCCGACCTTAATCGTGTCCTGAAGTAGCAGTAGGGTCTGTCGCAATGGCAAGAGCAACGACTGCGCCTTGGGCGTGAGCACCATGCCATTGCCACCGCGGACGAGCAATTTGTCATCAAATAGCAGACGCAAGCGGCGCAGACTGTGGCTCATCGCCGACTG
>JAAUYH010126366.1_pt1 | contig 19442 bp, 17 predicted proteins | sample 7278061 | NCBI WGS metagenome assembly JAAUYH01 (sample SAMN14350203, study PRJNA611818) | marine sediment metagenome | isolation source: surface marine sediment (0.6m) | place: French Polynesia: Moorea | collected 2018-08 | reverse complement strand
TGGAAAAAAATAACGAATGGTATAAAAGAAGAGCACTTTAGCAGGGTTATACGGGAAGATCCTAAACGCGAAGGATTACTGTATGCAGGTACGGAAACGGGAATGTATGTGAGTTTCAACGATGGTGAGCTGTGGCAATCATTCCAGCAGAATCTCCCCGTCGTTCCTATTACGGACCTCGCTGTTAAAGACAACAATCTCGTTGTGGCCACCCAGGGAAGAAGTATCTGGATCCTGGATGATCTGACCGTACTACACCAATTGGATGCTAATTCAAAGAGTGCCGATGCACTGTTGTTTCAACCAAAGGATAGTTATCGTACCGAGGGAGTCACCACTGAGAAACCCTCCAAACTTGCAGGAGCAAATCATCCTAGTGGTGTGATTTCCCATTTCTATCTAAAGAACGTCAGTGAAAATGACAGTATTGCCCTCACTTATACCACTATGTCAGGTGATACACTGGCGAGTTTTAAGAACTCCTCCAAGGATAAAAAGAAGAAACTGGAAGTAAAAAAAGGAGGAAATACCCATGTCTGGAATACCAAGGGCAAAGGCGCTGAAATACTTAAGGGCATGATCCTTTGGTCTGTAAATCTCGATGGGGCAAAGTCCGTACCGGGGAATTATAAGGTTCATCTGAATGTCAATGGATCAGATCAATCTCATGAATTTACCATTTTGCCTGATCCAAGGGCTGAAGTTTCAGTGGAGGATATGCAGAAACAATACGATTTTGTAACCGACGTGAACAATACTATTGACAAAGCCCATCAGTCGATTAAAAAGATCCGCAAAGTTGTGGCACAGCTTGATGCATTTACAAAACAATATGCAGAGGATGAAGCCACAAAAGAACTGGTAGACAAAGCCAAAAAGCTGAAGGAGGATCTTGAGAGTATTGAGAAAGCCTTATATCAAACCAAGAATAGAAGCCGACAGGATCCTTTGAACTTTCCGATACGGCTCACCAATAAATTAGGCCACGTTAATAATCTGGTCGCTATTGACGACTTTCCGCCAACGGCACAGGATATTGCCGTTAAGAATGAATTGACTTCAAAAATCAACTCTCAGCTACAAACTTTTGATGAGTTGGTGAAGAATGAGATCGAATCATTCAACCAAGCCTTTAACCAACTTCAACTCAACTATCTATTTATCGAGGATAACTAAATGCACTACCGACTATGAGTAAATTCTACATCTTTTTTGCCGCACTTCTTTCTGTCCATATGATGATGGGCCAACAGGCAGAGAATTATTTTAAACCTTTGAAGTACAGGAATATAGGTCCTTTTCGAGGAGGTAGATCCGTGTGTGCGACCGGGGTTTTAGGCGATCCACTTACCTACTATATGGGTACTACCGGAGGAGGTCTATGGAAAACCACGGATGCGGGACAGCGTTGGGAAAATATCTCGGACGGATATTTTAAAACAGGTTCTGTTGGGGCTATTTCAGTGGCACCTTCCAATTCAAACATACTCTACTGCGGTATGGGAGAACATGCTCCCAGGGGTGTTATGACTTCCTATGGTGATGGGGTATATAAATCTACCGATGCCGGGGCTACCTGGACCAAAATGGGACTTGAAGCTACCCAACATATATCCAGAATCATTATTCATCCGACCAATCCTGATGTGGTTTATGTAGCAGCTCAAGGCGCCCTATACGGGCCGACCAAAGAACGCGGTATTTATAAATCTGTTGATGGAGGGAAGACCTGGAAACAGCAATTGTTCGTGAATGAGCTGACCGGTTGTTCGGAGTTGTCTATGGACCCGAATACCCCGGAAATTTTATACGCTGCCATGTGGCATCATCAGAGGAAACCTCATAAAGTGATCAGCGGAGGGGAAGGAAGCGGACTTTACAAGTCAACTAATGGTGGGGAAAGCTGGCAGAAGATACACAATGGTTTACCAGAGGAAAAAGGTAAAATGGCCATAGCGGTTAGTCCGGCAAACGCCAACAAGGTCTACGCCTTAATAGAAAGTGATTCAGACAAAGACAAAGGCGGACTCTTCGTATCCAATGATGCCGGCAAGAGTTGGAAGATGGTAAGTGGAGACAATCGCCTTGTCCAAAGAGCCTGGTATTATATCGAGGTCTTTCCCGATCCCAACGATGAAAATACAGTCTATGTGATGAGTGCCCCTGCTCTGCGATCTATTGACGGCGGTAAAAGTTGGGAGCGCCTGTCAGGAACACACGGTGATTATCACGATCTCTGGATCAATCCGGACAATTCAAAGAACATGGTCATTGCCAATGACGGTGGTGCCGCCATTAGTTTTAATTATGGCGAGACCTGGTCCACGCAATCAAATATGCCTACAGCACAGTTTTACAGGATCAATGCGGATAATGTGTTTCCATATAATATTTATGGCGGTCAGCAAGACAATACTTCCGTAAGGATACCGCATCTTTCTTTGGGGCGCGGAGGGATTAGTGAGCAGGACTGGACCTATGCTGCCGGAGGGGAAAGTGCTTTTGCCGCTTTTGATCCTGATAATCCCAGGTATGTGTTGGGGGGTAATTATCTGGGTACGATCGAAGTACTCGATATGGACTCCAAACAAGATACAAAGATCATGGCAGCGCCAATTCAATATCTCGGCCGGGCTGCCAGGGACATGAAATATCTGTTTAACTGGAATGCTCCAATCATTGCTTCATTACACGAGCCGGGTACCTTCTATCACTGTGCTCAATTGGTTTTACGCACGCGTGATATGGGATTGACCTGGGAAGAGATCTCACCGGACCTCACACGCGATAATGACGAAAAGCAGGGAAAAGGCGGAGGGCCATATACTAACGAAGCAGTTGGCGCTGAAAATTACGGCACTATCGCATATATGGTGGAGTCGCCTCATAGCAAAGGAGAGTTTTGGACAGGTAGCGATGACGGTCTGGTCCACCTCACCAGGGATGCTGGGGAAACCTGGTCCAATGTGACCCCAAAAGGATTACAAGAGTCATTGGTGAACGCTATTGACATATCACCACATGATCCGGGTACTGCATATATCGCAACAACTCGATACAAGTTCAATGATTATACACCTGCATTGTATAAGACAACGGACTATGGGAAGTCCTGGACCAATATCAGTCAGGGAATTCCATACGGAGCTTTCACCAGAGTGGTCAGGGAAGATCGGGATCGCAAGGATCTGCTATACGCCGGTACAGAGAAAGGTCTCTATATTTCCTGGAATGGGGGTACGACATGGGAAACGTTCCAACTGAATTTACCGGTTACACCCATCACCGATCTTAAAGTACACAAAGGAGATCTGGTAGTGGCTACCTCTGGGAGGGCATTCTGGGTCCTTGACGATCTGGGCCTCCTTAAGAATTATAGCCCGGCAGATAAGGGTTTGAAGATCTATCAGCCTGAGGATGCCTATCACGCTTCCTGGTACAGTGAACTCAATGAGAATTCTGAGAGTTTTAAAGGAAGCGATCCTTTTGATGGTATCAATCCTGCCAATGGTATGGTCCTGTATTATCAACTGCCAAAACTGGCCGATACTACGGAGATAAGTATAGAGATCAGAAATCAAAATGGCAAGCTGGTACGGCAGTACAGTTCGGTAAAGGATACAACGTTAAGAAAATGGGACGGGGGCCCTCCTTTACCAACAACACTTTCAAAAAAAGAAGGTCTGAACAGATTAGTATGGAACCTGAGTCATCCTACCAAGCCAGGTGTACCGGATGTCTATTTCGAAACTAATTTTTCAGGGCACAGGGCATCTCCGGGAAGTTATAATATCAAACTGATCGCTGGAGCGGAAAGTACAGAGACTACCGGAAGGATCATCAACACGCCCGGTGTGGAGATCTCGGGGGCACAGCATACGGACTACGATAATTTTATGACCGAGCTTGAAGAAGAACTGACCGTGATGCATCAGATGGTCAATTCACTCTACAGCGTTCAGGGACAGCTAAAAGATGTACTGAAAAACCTGGAGAATGAGGAGCTTGTAGAAGAGGGAAAGCAGTTGATGGAACGATTAAGATCCTGGGATGAAGACATGGTACAGCGAAAATCCAAGGCCTATGATGATGTGGAGAATTTCCCCAATAAATTTACGGCTGAATACATGTTCCTGATCGACCAGACCAATAGCACGAATCCGAGAGTAAATAAGAGTTCCAGGGACAGAAAAGCCGAACTGGACATCCAGTGGAGAGCATTGAAACAAACAGGGCAACAATTGATAAAAGAGGACATACCCAATTATAACAAAAGTCTTTGGGGAGCAGGCATAGGGGCATTGAGAATTGATTGAGCATGGGGGAGTATTACAATTATATCAAAGCTTTTCATCTTATTTTCGTCATTACCTGGTTTGCCGGCTTGTTCTATATTCCTCGTTTATTTATCTATCATATTGAGGCCCAAAGCAAAGAATCCCCGGAAAGGGAAATTCTTTCTGAACAGTTTAAAATTATGAGCAGACGGCTGTGGTTTATTATCACCTGGCCTTCCGCCATTCTTTCCACAATTTTTGCATTGTGGCTCCTGCTACTCATGCCGGCTTGGCTTCAACAACCGTGGATGCTCGTAAAACTGGGATTTGTAGCATTGCTTTTCGCCTATCATATCAAAACACATCTGATATATAAGCAAATGCAGAGAGATGAGTTCAGGTACAGTTCAGGATTTATGCGAATTTGGAATGAAGGTGCTACACTGGTCCTTTTTGCAGTCACTTTCCTGGTAATACTAAAAAGTGCACTAAACTGGATTTACGGAATTGTAGGGATGTTAGTCCTGGTCATTCTTCTTATGCTGGGCATAAGACTTTACAAGAGAATCCGCGAAAAGAATCCCAGGGCATAAGCCATATATTTTATTGCTAAGCGGGGCTTTTCATCCGTTATTTTTTGGACTGATTATTGCTATCTTTAGAGCAAAATCTAAGCCTTGTTTAGGAAATTTTCACTTAGGTCGCGCATATTTATAGGCATGATCCTGCTCGTACTCATTGCCTCCGTTCTAATCGCAGGAGTGACGGTCTACCAGTACCGGGAACAGTCTAAGGACTATCACAGGAACAGGTTAGAGCGTAAAGAAGGTCAGATTGTACAGAGTATTGAGTATACGCTGAAGGCCACTACCTACCCGGTCAATACGGAAAACCTCATACTTATTTTCAAAGATGAGATTTACAGAATTGCGGATGTTCAGAACGTAAACTTTAATATCTACGATCTCCAGGGAAACCTGATTAAAAGTTCCAGACCAAAATTCAATTATGACTCTATTTCCCAGCATTTAGACGGCCATATCATCGAAAAACTTTCGGCGAGCGTAGATAAGCGATATGTGGAGCAAAACGCCGCTGTGGGGGACAAATACCAGGATGCTTATCGGTATATTACGGATAATAAATTTAAACCGATCGGTATATTAAATATTCCATACTACGAAGACAACACATTTAATGAAATGGAACTCAGGGAGTTCCTGATGAGACTCGGTGCCGTATACCTGGTCATGTTAGGCATTGCCATTGCCTTGGCCTACGTTATTTCAAAGTATATAACCAGGTCACTGCAGACTATATCGGATAAGATATATCAGACACGTTTTACCAAGAGGAATGAAAAGATTTTTTTGGAGAAACCGAGTACAGAGATCCGCAATCTTATTGAAGCTTATAACAGTATGATCGATCAGTTGGAGGCTAGTGCCGCAAAACTGGCGAGAAGTGAACGGGAACAGGCCTGGCGTGAGATGGCAAAACAGGTGGCACATGAGATCAAGAATCCTCTAACTCCCATGCGACTGAGTGTCCAGAGTTTTGAACGCAAATTTGATCCCAAGGACCCCGAAGTGAATACGAAGGTAGCCGAATTCTCCAAGACCATTATTCAACAGATCGATACCTTGAGCAGCATTGCCTCGGCCTTTTCCAGTTTTGCCGAGATGCCCGCCCAGCAAAATGAAACTTTGAATGTGGTCAAAACTGTTAAACTCGCCCTTGACATTTTTAATGAGAATTATATTCATTTCATTGCCGATGAGGAAAGGATCATAGCGAAACTGGATCGTACCCAGTTAGTCCGGGTGGTGACTAACCTGGTAAAGAATGCCATTCAGGCTGTGCCTGATGTGAAATCTCCACGTATTTTAGTCACGGTGGCTTCCGAAGGAGACGAGGTAAAAATATCCGTGGCAGATAATGGCATTGGTATTTCCGATGATTTTAAGGATAAGGTCTTTGAACCAAAGTTCACTACGAAGTCCAGCGGAATGGGTCTTGGTCTGGGCATGGTTCGAAATATTGTGGAAACCTACCAGGGGACTATTGATTTTACCTCTCAGAAAGGAAAAGGCACCGTGTTTACAATAAAATTTCCAAAAGCAGCATAAAAATCAAACCATGGAATTTGAAAACTTACTTATTGAAAAAGAGGCTCCTTTAGCCACAGTTATTATCAATCGGCCAAACAAACTCAACGCCTTAAACCGGAAAACCATCGCAGAACTTCACCGTGCTTTTGCTCAATTGGATGAAGACAAAGAGACCAGAGCTATCATAGTCACCGGTGCCGGAGAAAAAGCCTTTGTTGCAGGAGCAGACATATCAGAATTTGCTTCTTTTTCCGTGGCACAAGGTGAACAATTGGCCTCTGAGGGTCAGGAATTACTGTTCAATTTTGTGGAACAACTTTCAACGCCGGTAATAGCTGCGGTTAATGGTTTTGCGCTCGGTGGCGGATTAGAACTGGCTATGTCCTGTCATTTCCGAATTGCCTCTGAAAATGCCAGAATGGGGCTTCCCGAGGTTTCCCTGGGGGTCATACCAGGTTATGGAGGCACACAGCGCTTACCCCAATTGGTCGGTAAAGGCAAGGCCATGGAAATGATCATGACGGGCGGAATGATCAATGCGGAAGATGCTTTAAACAACAGGCTTGTAAACCAGGTGGTAAGCCAGGAGGAACTGCTGGCAGTGTGTGAAAAGATCGCTATGAAAATTGCAAATAATTCACCGGTTGCCATCAGCTATGCAATAAAAGCGGTAAATGCGGGTTTTAAGAGTAATGTATTAGGCTTTGCCACGGAAATTGAATCCTTTGGAGCCTGTTTTGGTACTGAGGATTTTAAAGAAGGTACTACGGCTTTCCTGGAGAAACGCAAAGCTACATTCACGGGGACACGATGAGCAAATAAATCGTATATGATAAGACGGCTTAGTACGCTAATAGTCCTGATCCTCAGTGCGATGATCGGCTGGTCACAGGACATGCCCATCGACTACAACTTCGGAGAAAAATACAATGACAGGTATCGCTATTCTAATCTCATGGCCATTGATGAGGATGGTGAGGGCGGTTATTTAATGGTCCGTTCCTATTTTACAGGTTTGATCCTCAAGCCCAAGGGATACTATATTGAACGTTACAATAAGAACCTGGAGCTCGCAGAAGAGTACAACTATAAATTCCGGGGCGCCGACTTCGTAGAAGGCTATGTAGCTAACGGGCAAATATATATGCTGTTTCTCGATTACAATATAGAAAGGGAAACATATGACTATGTGGTACACAGAAGCCCGATTTCCAATTTCAGTTTTACCAGGGAAACCCTCTTGTCCATTCCCTCCCAACCGGTTAATAAACCATTGGAACGGAATTATTACAACCGAAACTTTTCATCCGGATTTACCACCACAGCACTTTTCAATGAAGATAAATCCGCCTTTATTATAAGTGTTCACTATAAGAGGAAGAAGCTAAATCAGCACCGGATCTATCTGTACAATACCTCTTTAAAAAAATTATTTGATCAGGACTTTTCGGCAGAAATAGAAGAAAAGAACTACGCTTTCGAAAATATAGCGATCTCCAAAGACAAGAAACGCGCATATATTATCGCGAAGGCCTACTTTAAAAAGAAGAGGTTCAAAGCCTTGGAGAGAAAGTTTCAGTACGAAATGATCATGATTTCCAAGGATGGAAGCAAGACACAAACATTTGACAGTACGGATAAATATTCAGAAGCACTTAAGCCCATACTTCACAATGGAGATCTGATCTGTGTAGGGTTCTATGCAGACAGGAAAGACAATCGCTACAATGGTCTTGGCTATTTTAAGCTAGATCCTTTCTCCTTGGATATTAAGATCAAAAAGTACAATCCGTTTACAGCCCAATTTATGAATGATAAATTTGGCCGAGATGATACGGATCCTATCAAGAACCTGGTGTTTAAGAATGTGAGTTTTACCGATGACAATGCCGTACTTTTTAATGCGGAAGAGTATTTTATGACTTCCAGTATTCAGGCCAATTCAAGTGGAACCCGTTTACGCGTTGAGCGATTTCATCACAACGACATTGTCAGTGCCAAAATAGATGCTGAGGGGAACATGGAATGGGCCAGGAATATCAATAAGTCAGAGGTCACTCAGGGCGATGGTGCCTACGCTTCATACAGTTCTTGTACCAAGAATGGAAACACCTATTTCTTTATCTGTACCGCGGCAGATAACCCGCAAATTCTCAATGACGAACGCTTGATCTTTAAGCAGGGTTTAAGCCGGAATAGAAATGTATTTGTCATTCAGCTCAATACGGAAGGTAAAATGAGCTTCGAAAAAGTGATCGATGCCTCAGAGGCCAGGTTACCGTTTATGGTCTCCAAACCCTTGATGAACAGCGATAATGACTATATGCTATTTTACGCCAAACGGGGAACGAAGAAGCAGTTGGTCAATGTGGCTATCAATTAAAGGAGCAGTACTTTCCCAGATTTATATCAATTAAAAGTCAACCATAATATCTTGGAAATAATCCATATATTTGGAATAAATCCAAGAATTGAAAGAATCTGCGTATATTAAAGGAAGGGGAGCCCAGCACAATCCTGCCAATCGTTTCCTGAATCATCATCACGAGCTCCTGGATGAATTTCTGGAGTACTGCAGCAATGTAAAGGAGCAGCCTGTACATCGCCAAACCAGATATCTTCCGGTATTTCCCAAGGAAGTGGTCAATAAAGTGACCAGTCCGGATGTGCCGATGAATTACTCGATGAACCCTTACCAGGGCTGTGAACACGGATGTATTTATTGCTATGCGAGAAACACCCATGAATTTTGGGGGTACAGTGCTGGTTTGGATTTTGAAAAAAACATCCTGGTTAAAGAAAACGCAGCCCGATTGTTAGAGAAAAAGATCAGAAATAAAAACTGGAAGGCAGAGACTATTGTATTATCCGGGAATACAGATTGCTATCAGCCGGCAGAACAACAGTATAAATTGACCAGGGCCTGCCTGGAGGTGTTTCTTAAGTACAAGCATCCTGTAGGGATCATCACTAAAAATGCTCTGGTACTCAGAGACCTGGACATTATTTCGGAACTGAATAAGGATGGCCTGGTAGGGATCCATATTTCAGTAACCTCATTGAAAGAGTCGGTCAGACGTGTTTTAGAACCCAGAACGACAAGCATCAAAAAAAGACTGAAAACCATAAAAACGCTTTCAGAGAATGGTATACCAGTAAATGCCATGCTCGCACCTATCATCCCTGGTATCAATAGCCACGAGATCCTGGATCTGGCAAAAGTGGTAGCGGAACACGGGGCCGTTTCATTCGCGCAAACCATTGTTCGACTTAACGGCTCTATTGGCCAGATTTTTACCGAATGGATCAAAAAAGCCATGCCGCAAAAAGCTGAGAAAGTGCTTAACCTGATTGCCTCCTGTCATGGTGGCAAACTAAACGACAGCAGATTCGGGACCCGTGTCCGTGGAGAGGGTCAGGTGGCACAACATATCCGAGACATGGGGAAACTAGCCAGGCAAAAGTATTTTAAGGATAAGTCCTTCCCGAAACTCAATAAAGACTTGCACCAAAATTACAAACAGGGTCAATGGCGTCTTTTTGATTAGGCATCAGGCCAGTTCCCATCCTTTCCTGTAGCTTCCTTTAACCCATTCGTTAGCGAGGTCGAAGTTTTTGACCAGCATGTTTTCACCATCCCATTGGATCTTGCGCCGACCCGGATAGGTAAATCCGCGGCCATTATTATTTCTGACCTTGTACTGGAAGGCTTTTATCGCCAGGTTACCCATTAAAACCGATTCGGTAAGTGGTCCGGATCTGTCGAAAGAGGATGAAGTAGGTGAGCCGGTCAGGCATCCCTCCACCCAGTTGCTGATATGTCCGTCAATGCTTCCTTCAATCCTATCTAAACGAGGTTCTGGACTTTTAAAGATATCCATCATTTCTGATGGTAGCAGCCTGGCATTCCTCGAGTAGACATCGCATACCAGGATCCCTTTAGTACCATAGAAAACAGTTCCTCCTCCCAGGTCACCAATAGTTTCTTCGTCTTTTAGTTCGTCGGGCAGATCCGGCATGATGCCTCCGTCGTACCAGTTAAGCGAAATCTCCCCATGAGACTCGGTATTGAACTTCAGGCGAACAATAGACGATGCTGGAAAAGAAGCACTATAATTGGCCTCTCTAAAATCTCCAACCCAATTGGCAGTACAGCTCGCTTCCGCTTCGGTTGGATACCCCAAATCCAAAACACTGAAAGGTGTTTCAATGATATGACAACCCATATCGCCCAATGCTCCAGTGCCAAAATCCCACCATCCTCGCCATCGGAAGGGTAAATAAGCCTCGTTATAGTCTCTCATGGTGGCAGGACCCAGCCAAAGGTCCCAATCCAATTCTTTTGGCACCGGTTGGGCCTCAGAAGGGGCAGGAATTCCCTGGGGCCAAACCGGACGATTGGTCCAGCAATCCACGCGTTCTATCTCTCCAATAACTCCTGCCTGGATCCATTCCTTTGCCTCCCTGCTCCCGTCGCTCGAGGCTCCCTGGTTACCCATTTGGGTGACCAGTTGATTTTCTTTGGCCACCTGTGTCATCAATCTCGCCTCACGTATATTATGTGTCATCGGCTTTTCAACATAGATATGCTTGCCGGCTCTCATGAATGGCAATGAAATAGTGGCATGGGTATGATCGGTTGTGGCCACCATGACCGCGTCAATCTCGTTGAGATGGTTTTCATAGAGCTTTCTAAAATCTTTGAATCTAGGTGTCTTATCCAGAATTTCTTTATAAGGAGCTGGAATATCGTAGCCTTTATACGTGCTTTCCACTCTTCGTTCATCTACATCGCAAAAGGCAACAAACTTTACTTTTGAGGTATTGTAAAGGCCCCATAAAACACTGGCCCCTCTGCCGCCAATTCCAATACCGGCAACATAGAGCGTATCACTTGGCGGGGTATGCTCTTTCCCTAGTACAAAGCTGGGGACAATGGAGAAAGTAGCCGAAGCGGCGGCTACATTCTTAACAAATTTTCTTCTTTGCATAGCTGATTGAATGATCAGAATAAGTCCTGAAGATACAAAAACTACTACCTAATTAAGTGAAGGTAAAGGGAGAATTATGTTAGAATTCAGTATTGAACTCGCTAAAAAATTGATCCAGGAAATCCAACATATACTGATGTCTCTGATTCGCCATAGCTTTACCCGTTTCCGTGTTCATCCGATCTTTAAGCAGTAAGAGTTTTTCATAGAAGTGATTGATCGTAGGACTGTGTGAGCGTTTGTACTCTTCTTTGCTCATTTTCAGATTCGGAGACAAATCCGGATCGTAGAATGGTCTGTTCTTATAACCTCCATAATTGAACGCCCTTGCAATACCAATAGCACCAATCGCATCAAGTCTGTCAGCATCCTGTACAATCATTAGTTCAGGAGTCTTGCCAACAAGCCGTTTTGTATCCAGCGAGTTCTTAAATGATATGTTCTCTACTATATCCACGACACGTTCGATGACCAGAGGTTGTAACTGCATGGATTTGAGAAAATCCCGGGCTATTTGAGGCCCTATTTTTTCATTACCATCGTGAAATTTTGAATCGGCAATGTCGTGAAGAAGTGCTCCCAGACTTACTACAAATTCATCTGCTTTCTCTGTTTTTGCAATTCTTAAAGCATTTCGATAGACACGATCAATATGGTACCAATCATGCCCGGCTTCGGCTCCATCCAGGCGCCTCTTTACAAATTCAATGGTACGGGAAATATATTCCTTTTCGTTCATGGGCTAACAATGATGGCTTTGGTAATGCGATCCTCTACCTGTTGGGCCAGTTCATCAAGGTCTCCTACTATTTCCATAGGCTCATGCACCTGGAATTTCAGATGGTTGCCAATACCGTATGGAAACTTGCCATAGCGCAACATCTTCCAGCTGTTATTAATACTTACAGGAAGAATTAGAGCCTCTGGTGCCTGCTTCATAAGCACTTTTAGACCTGTTGACTGAAACTTCTTCGGACGTCCTGTCCTACTTCTTGTTCCTTCCGGAAAAATTACGGCACTTCGTTTGTGTTTGGCTATATACTTCCCAAGTTTGGAGATCTCCTGAAGCGCCTGTTTGCTGTCTTTCCTGTCAATCAGTACAGAACCCCCATGCCTGAGATTGAAGGATACGCTGGGGATACCTTTCCCCAATTCGATCTTACTTACAAACTTAGGATGATGCCTGCGTAAATACCATATAAGCGGTGGTATGTCATTCATACTTTGATGATTGGCAACAATGATCAGGGCCTTATTTTCGGGTAGTTTGAACGGGTTGGAAAAACTATATCTAGTTCCGAGAACATAGGTGCACCCTATCAGACAGCGGTTGAGTACATAGACACTCCAATGATGGGCCTGGTACCCAAAGAATCGTAAACAGATCCATTGGATGGGGTGAAATACTACCAGGGTAATTCCGAATATCAAAAAATAAACTACCGTCAGGGGGTAGGCCAGTATTTTTCGCATGTCACAAAAATAAAAAACCGCTCATTACAAGCGGCTTTCTTATCTTATTTATAGGAGTAATATCTCCGGGTACTGTACTAACAAAATTCGTTATAGGCTTCGGTAAGATTCTCTGCTATGATCTCGGCCGGCCTGCCCTCAATATGATGCCTTTCGATCATATGCACCAGTTCACCATTTTTAAACAGTGCCATGCTCGGGGAAGATGGAGGGAAAGGTATCATAAGATCCCTGGCCGCGTTCACGGCCTCTGTATCTACACCTGCAAATACTGTTACCAGGCGATCCGGTTTTTTACTGTTCTGTAAACTTAATTTTGCGGCTGGCCTTGCATTTGCAGCGGCACATCCACATACGGAGTTGACTACTACCAGCGTGGTACCTTCAGTTTTTATTGCTTCTTCAACGGTATCAGCTGTATATAATTCTTCGAAACCGGCAGACGCCAGGTCTTCTCTCATGGGTTTTACTAATTCTGCGGGATACATAGATTCAATTTTTTTCTTAAATAAGCTACAAAGATAAGTATTTTGTACGATTAAAATCTGAATACTTACACCGGCGGGAGACCTTATCTGAAGCCTAAAGGCTATATTTGCCAATATTTTGCAGGGACTATGATCAAATGGTTAGCGGCCATCATCGGATTTATTTTTTTCCGGCTTCCCGGAGCACTATTGGGATTTGTGATCGGTAGCCTGCTGGAAAGCATTGGAAGACCCGGAGGAGCAGGCACATTATACGAGGATCTTACCAGGCAAAGAGTGTCTCCTGCGGACTTCGAATTGAATCTCCTTACACTTTGTTCCATAGTGATTAAGGCAGACGGACATGTGAGTCAGCGGGAGTTAGACTATGTTCGGCAATACTTTCTAAGCACCTATGGCAAGGAACGGGCCAATGCTATTTTCAGGACTTTTAATGAGGTAATCAAAAAACGGGAAATCTCTGCCTATCGCATCTGTACCTATTTAAATCACAGAACCCGATATGAGGTTCGCCTTCAGCTGCTTCACTTCCTGTTTGGAATAGCCCAGGCCGATGGTGCAGTGAGCCAGGCAGAATTAAATAAACTCCATGAAATTGCGGGTTACTTTCGAATAGGCTCCTATGATTTTAGGAGTATCAAGGCCATGTTCATAAAGTCAACGGACAATGCTTATAAAATACTTGAAATAGAGAAAACCGCTTCAGATGAGGAGGTCAAGAAAGCCTATAGGAAGATGGCAAAGAAGTACCATCCGGACAAAGTGATCACCGAAAACGAGGCGATCAAAAAAGGAGCGGAGGAGAAATTCAAACAGGTACAAAAAGCCTACGAGCGGATACAAAAAGAAAGAGGGCTTTGAATCCTTTTAGTTGGGCTTTCCCTATATTCTTTTCACACCACTTATTCACCCCAAATCAATTGGCCGGCCAGCTGTAACAATAGCAGATGGATGGCGTCTAATCCTATGTCGGCTTCTGCAAAAGAACTGCTTTTCAGCCTATCGATTTTAATTAAAAATTAACCGATTAAGGTTGTAATGCTATATCAAAGCAGGTATCTTAGCAGCGTACAGCAGCCCTTGGGGAGACTATAATCAATGCAACATATGGCTCAAAGCAAGCAGGAAAAATACGATAGAGCATATTTGAGAATGGCCTATGAATGGGGTAAACTATCTTATTGTAAGCGCAGACAAGTGGGTGCCATAGTGGTTAAGGATCGCATGATCATTTCAGATGGTTATAACGGAACACCAACAGGGTTTGAAAATATTTGTGAAGACGATGAGGGCTATACGAAATGGTATGTTCTGCATGCAGAGGCCAATGCACTTTCTAAACTAGCATCTTCTACTCAGTCGAGCATCGGCGCCACACTTTATATCACACTTTCACCTTGCAGGGAATGCAGCAAATTAATTCACCAGTCAGGGATAAGGAGAGTTGTTTACCAGACAGCCTATAAGGATGATTCAGGATTGCGCTTCCTCAAAAGGGCAGGGGTGGAGTTAGAACATCTGCCTGTCACAGAAAACGTTATGTAATTGAAAAGCCGGATGAAGAAACATTTTTACATATGGCCTACCGTCATTGCCCTGGCATTGGCATTGGGGATCTTCGTAGGAGGCAAACTTCATTTTAATGACACGCCGGAAAAACTGTTTTCAACCAATTCAAAAAAAGACAAATTAAACCGGCTGATAGATTATATCGACTACGAGTACGTAGACGACATCAACACGGACAGTATTGTAGATATCACTGTCAATAATATACTTGACAAGTTGGATCCCCACTCCGTCTATATACCTAAAAACGAAATGGATCGGGTGACCGAAAATATGAAGGGAGATTTTGTGGGGATTGGCGTTACTTTCTATATGATCAGGGATACTATTGCAGTGATCCGGGCCGTAGAAGGCGGACCTAGCTTCGCGAAGGGGATCAAGCCAGGAGATCGCATTCTGAAAGCAGATAATGATACGCTCTATGGCAGAAATATTCCCAGTGATGAAATTGTGAGTAAATTAAAAGGACTTAGTGGCACATCGGTGGTCCTGAGAGTATACCGTAAAACGGAAGACAGGTTTTTTGATGTTACTATCGTCAGAGATCGCATCCCTCTAAGAAGTGTGGAAGCCTATTACATGCTTACACCTGATATGGGTTTTATCAAAATAAACCGCTTTGCGGAAACCACCTATCAGGAGTTTAAAGAGGCACTGGCGTATTTGCGCAGCAGAGGGGCCAAAAAACTCACTCTTGACCTAAGAGATAATCCCGGCGGTTATTTGAATATTGCAGAACAACTGGCGGATGAGTTCCTGACAGATGGTAAGCTCATACTCTTTACCAGGAATAAGAAGGGTAGTGTGGAAAAGACTTTTGCTACCAAAAAAGGGGATTTTGAAAACAAACCGATCTATGTTCTGATCAATGAACGTTCCGCTTCTGCCAGTGAGATTATTGCAGGGGCCTTGCAGGACAATGATATAGGTACCATCGTGGGAAGGAGATCTTTTGGTAAAGGTTTGGTGCAGAGAGAGATGGCTTTAGGTGATGGATCCGCTGTCAGACTTACGGTATCCCGGTACTACACGCCTACAGGTCGCTCTATCCAGCGCGATTATCAGAATGGGAGCAGAGACTATTACCAGGAATTCACAGACCGATACCAGAGCGGTGAATTGATATCTGTAGATAGTATTAAGGTCACGGACTCCCTGAAATTTACAACACCAAAAGGAAAAATTGTCTACGGTGGAGGAGGGATCGTTCCGGATGTTTTCGTACCTATAGGTACGAATGAAGAAGAAGCTATTGAGAGTATGGATAGTCTTGGCTTTATTTCCAGGTTTATATTTCAGCATTTGGAAGAAGATAGAACTCGTTACCAGGACATCAGCAGGGAAGAATTCCTGTTGAATTTCAGGGTGGATGATATTCTATTTGAGAAATTTGTCGACTATTGTTTAGCCAACAGTATTAAGCTGAGCTTTTACGATTACGAGGACATGATAAAGCTTTATTTAAAAGCTTCTTTGGCACAGCAACTTTTTTCTCCCAATCTTCACGCTAAGATCAAATCCGAATCAGATCACATGCTTCAAAAAGTCCTGGAACTGGATATGCCGACCATTGTTCAGGATGAGGCGGAATAACGGATGAAACCACCTGAAAGTCTGGTTGTCTGATCGCTGATTTATTGTATTTGCTCAAGTAAGCTTTGAAATTCTTTATTTCCCTGTAACCTCCTAAACGCTTGGGTATTCAGGATCCAATCCTTATTCTTCCAGCCGTGATCAATGGCTTGCGATAAGTAATCAAGTGCTTTTACGTCATGTCCTAAGGTGGCATGGCTGCTAGCGATTCTAAAGCATACGAAAGCATTTTCCGGCCAGTTAGCCATCATAAGCCTGGTGTAATAAGCAACTTCTTTTTCATTGCGGTTCGCGACTGCGGCATCCAAATTTTCAATAGAAACGGCAAAGATCATGTTTTGGAGTCGTTTCCCCATATATTGATATGCCTTAAGATCGTTTTGTGCCACGTCCTCATTCAATACTCCCAATTCCTTACGCCACCAACTAAAATCCTGAGGTATCTGCTCCGTCTCCAGCTCTTTTCTGATGCGGCCGATCAGTTTATCCGTCCAGATTTGTTCCTCCTTCTCAATCTTTTCGAGCTCTCTCAAAGATCTTTTGAATTCCTTGGACCTTTTGATCCCTTTCGTTTTCTGAGCAAGGCTATCCAGAGTAAAATAAGGACCCAAATTCTGGCTAATCCTATCATATGTTCTCACCGCATCAGATAATTGCTTTTCTTTTAAAAGCAATTGAGCCTTGCTTAGTTGTGAAGATAAATATTCATTGAGAAATACTTCGTCCCTGGGTCTGTTTCCATTTTTGATGTCTTGAAGATAAAACCAATCGAAGGCCAATAATATATCTTCAGGATCAGGCCATCGGTGGTCTCCCTCAAAAGTAATGATCTCATGGGGCAGGCCAATTCTGCTAAGCCAATCCGATGCCTGAAACATTTCCTGGTAATTCATATCAAGGTGGCCCACCAAACCGACGTAGTAAAAATGGTCTGAGTTATAGGGCATTTGTCCTGCGTTCACTGAAAACGCTGCTCCGCATCCCACAACGCCTTTGAAGGAACCAGACAGAACACCTATGGTAGATGCCAGACGCGAACCCCCTGAAAAGCCGGCCGCATAGATGTTTTTCTCATCAATGGTAAACCTGCCAAAGATATCTCTGAACCATCTTTCGGCTATGGCAAAATTCTCTTCATAGGCCGTGTTTCTGCTATTGTTGGAGCATACAAGGATGAGGTTGAACTTTTCAGCCGCCGCTATAAATGGCCGGATGCCTACCTTCCCCCGGCCACCAGGGTCGAAGATAAATACAATAGAAGATCCTGTATCAACTGTATAGCCGGTGGGGAGATAGAGTGTATAGTGCTCATTTTCAGAATTCATCACGGGTATAGAATCCAGAATACTTCCTTTCGGGAAGGGATCGGCCTGTGATAAGGCGGAAATGGCAACGAGGTTGATAAGGATGAATAAGTGGCACTTCACCTGGTGAAATTACTTAAAATGCGGTATCACAAGGGAATCAGAATGCTAAAGTTCAGTTATTTTTTACCCACTTTTTTTTCAATTTTTTTGGAGGTGATAAAAATCAGCAATAGTACAATGGCACAAAGTGCAGCCATAATACCGATCAGGGCTATCAGACTATCTCCAAGGAGGGGATTATCAAAATCCAGGAGGGTCACGTTATAGGCAATCAATACTATAGCGAGTACGATTAAGATAATGCTGACAGATTTATTCATCGCGAATTACTTATATGATACGATTTATAGAAACAGCTGATTGATGTTGGAGGCGAATAACTTCACCGAGATAGCAAGCAGGATGACGCCGAATACTTTCCGGATGACACTCAGCCCGCTTCTTCCCAGGAATCGCTCAATTTTTGCTGATGATTTCAACACAAGATAAACAAAAATCACATTGATGATGATGGCTGTAATGATGTTTTCAACATGATATTCTGCTCTTAGGGCCAATATGGAAGTCATGGTTCCGGCTCCGGCTATGAGGGGAAACGCAATGGGAACGATAGAAGCTGTTTCAGGTTCATCATCCCTGTATAGCGACACACCGAGGATCATCTCTATCGCCAGGAAAAAAAGTACAAATGCACCAGCCACGGCAAATGAATTTACATCAATGCCGATAAGACGAAGTATTTCATCACCTACAAAAAGGAAGGTGATCATGATAATAGCGGCCACAATCGTGGCTTTCCCGGATTGAATATGCCCTACTTTCTTCCTCAGGCTTATGATAACCGGGACATTACCAACAATATCTATCACTGCGAATAGGATCATGGTAGCAGAAGCTATCTCCTTAAAACTAAAGTTCATAGCACCTCCGTTTAAATTTGGCGGCAAAAGTACATTTTATAGAAATTATAACCTCAGATTTGATCAAAATAAAGAGGTCTGATACATTCGGGCTATATTTACAGACAAATATCAGGACCATGTTCGAGCTCGGAAAGACGGTGGTGTCAGAGGAGATTCTGGAAAATCATTTTGTTTGCGATCTGAACGCCTGTAAAGGCGCGTGTTGTGTTGACGGGAGTGCCGGGGCTCCCCTGGAGGACGGGGAAACACAAATATTGGTTGAGATATTTGAGGAACTCAAACCCTTCCTGAGGAATGAAGGCATCGCTGCAATTGAAGCGCAGGGAACTTATGTTAAAGGAGAGGATGGTGACTGGGAAACGCCCTTGATCGATGGGAATGAATGTGCCTATGTGGTCTTTTCAGAGCATGGTGTGGCCCAGTGCGGAATTGAAAAAGCCTATAATTCAGGAGTTGTGTCCTGGAAGAAACCCATTTCATGTCACCTGTATCCCGTAAGAATACGGGAGTATAACAGGTTAACAGCTGTTAATTACCATCAATAGCATATTTGTGACCCGGCCTGTTCATTGGGGGAAATGTTACAGGTTCCTATTTATAAATTCGTGAAAGAGGCACTGGTGAGAAAATTTGGTCAGACTTGGTATGAT
>JAAUYH010111884.1_pt1 | contig 19446 bp, 21 predicted proteins | sample 7278061 | NCBI WGS metagenome assembly JAAUYH01 (sample SAMN14350203, study PRJNA611818) | marine sediment metagenome | isolation source: surface marine sediment (0.6m) | place: French Polynesia: Moorea | collected 2018-08 | reverse complement strand
TTTAGCTGCTGGAAGGAAAATATTTCAAAATAATTTTCCCGAACAGGTCGCGGTTTACTTAATTGAAGCAGTAAATCTTAGTTTTGGTTGGGAATTAAGTTCTGCTGTACAAAATTCAGCGGACTTAGTATTTGAGGAGCTAACCGCAACCATTGAAAAAAGGTGTGAAAGCTATGAGTTACAGTTTTAAAGCCTCTGCATTACCAGTAACGATATACCGAAACCTCATCAACTCTGATCTCATGAGGGGTAGTTTTACTATCTGGAGGACAGATACGGATTTTAGCACTGCTTGCCATATTTTTTAGTAAAGATGCCATTGGTGCTACTTTTTCTAAGATCAACCAGTTTGTATTGTGGTTGGGACATTCAATAACTAAAGTCATCGCATTAGCATTATTTTTCATGTACCAACGACAGCTAGATAGTAAGTCTTTGATGGTATCGTCACATTTCTCAAAAAAGAATTTGCCTAGGGAAGACTCTAACTGTTGGCGCAAAACTATATCTGCTGAAGAAAGCTGTGAAGGACACTCATCTTCGTTTTGCCAAAAGTAATTTTGCCAAGTCATTGTCGCTAATATCTCCTTACTAGTGGTTAATTACAATGGTATAAAGGACATGTTTACAGGCCCTAAAAATTTTTAACTTCGTAATCCTAGCATGCACTAGGCTATAGCTGAATCCAAAAAAGACCTGCCAAGAAAAATTTTTCCCTATACGGCGAACTAATTATTCATTTAGCAGTTGGAAACTTTTTCTAGACCGGTGCAGAAAATTCTAGTTTGGTGCAGAAAATAAAGTTATAGCACTATTTTTAGCCTCTGGAATCATTCTAAACACGAAAATTTGTTAGTTAATAAAAATTAACTTTCCGAACCAAGATTTGCACCTACTTGGACTTCACCAATTTTTCAATTTTTGGCAAAGTTTTAGATAAAACACACTTCAGCTTATTAATCGAACAAATACCTAGCTGCTAGTGGCTGCTTTAGCACAGTCATACAATAGCAGCAAAGCCTTCTCCAGTTTAAGAAGCTGGTGAAATCTTTAAACCAAGCATGAATGAAACTTGCGTGGTCAAATATTTTATTACTAAGCTCTGAGCTACTAAACTCTAAATTTCCTAGAAAGCTTGGTAATACAACTTTCTTATTATAATCACCTATAATACATTCATTTTGTTCGATACGATCGATCCCATATCTTAAATCTAAGTCTTTGTTTAAATTCTTATTGTATTTAATGCTAATTTTTATAAACTTTTGATGAATTACTCGGCGAATATGTTGATTTTTATTAATGGATTGTAAATTTGTACCTGGGGAATCACATATAAACCATAAGTACAGCTGATTGTTGATTTTATTTGTAAGCATTTATATCACTAAATTTTCAAATTTATTGGTCGATATCAATTTACAGAAAATCACTCAATTTTGTAGTTTGTCTTGAAGGATCGGTTCGCTTGGAGTTCTGTACGGGCTCTGTTATAAGTTTATGTAATGTGTGATTTGTCAGTTATTGTAATTTGCTTAACAATATTAGAATCATGATTTTCAACTAACCTATCTTCAAATAGTTGTACTAGATTAATTTCTTGTGATTCATGTCAAGCATAATTAATGTGATTCATAGTCATTACTTATTTACTTTGCACAAAGTTATAACTCTATATCAGACGTATGTAACTGATTTTTCAATTCGGAAGTTCATGATTTTTATCCTCTATTCTATTTCCACAAGTTTGGGATTTTCTGGTTCAGAAACTTGACTCTATACTGACCCAAAATTTGACAATCTTGATTTTTTAATTCCCCTATCTAAATCTAAGTCTAGAAAATTTACTTCATATAAACTGTGGAGGTGAAATTAGTGACATAAAAACAAGTGACAATGCCAGTTTTTTTCCTTAAAAGCTATTTGATTCAAAAAATATTTGATAATTATTGGTGATGAAGAATTTTGTGTTTCCTTTCTGAGGAAATTTTGAAAATACACCCAATCTTTAGTATTAGTAAATCTAAAATCCTTACAGATTCATGTAAGAACCTGATTTTGATTCAATATCTACCCTTAAAATTTTCAAGCGAAAATAAACTGAAGTAACTAGAGATAAAACTCGGTAAATTTATATGTATATCCCCTATGAGGAGAGCCAAGGATAATTACTCATTTCTTGCGAAATGACAATATTCACCTTTGAACTTCTCATTTAGTTGAAATATTGAGAACGGCAATTAGGATACTAGGATACTTTTTGTTATTTTATTACTACAAAATTGAGTAGTCTAGAGCAACAGATTACATTATTCTATGAATAATGCTTCTTAGTATAAATAAATTTTTATTATGCCAGTCTTGTAAGTTTTTTCTTTATCACGTATTACTGATATCTGGGAAATAACCTAACTGTATTTTATTTAACTTTTTATCTTACTAATTGAATATAAGTCCTTTGGATAGTAGATAATATATTCATTAAATTGATGATTAAGCAGCTTTTAGAATAAAACAGCAGTACAAAAATGTTGCTTAAACTAAAGTAAAATCTCCTTTTGATTTAAGCAACATTTATAAAAATTATTTTTGGGACAATAAGGAATTTAAACCTCTCTCCAATCAACTCAATTTATTTTGAGGAGGAGAAAATCTAATTTGTTTTTACTAGTTCTCGTTCCTTTTCTTGCTGGAATTTATTTCTAGCTGATATTTCAGGTTTTGGTGCTCCATGGAAACATGCTTCAGCTTGGATCTCATCTACTAAATCCCAAGCTTCGATAGCTTCTTTTGACTCTATTCCTTTGCTGGTAGCAGTTGAACGAGCTTTCAAGATAGCTTTTTCTAGTTCTGCTAATAAGTGAGTTAATTTTGGTTTTTCAAAAATATTGCTCTTGGTAATGATATCGGTAATAGAGACAACTCCTTGTATCTCACCTTGAATCACTGGTGCGCGCCAAATTCCAGTAGTTGCGAAAAGACGTGCTATGTATTCCACCTCTAAATCTGGGTTAACAACAATGCAAGGTTTAGACATTATTTCATAAATGTGTACTTCCTTGGGGTCTTTCCCAAGAGCAATCACTTTAGAACCAATATCAGTTTCGGTAACTATACCGTAAGCATCATCAGAAGTTCTAGGTTCAACAATTAAGGATCTTAATTGTTTGAGTCTCATTAATTTAACTGCTTCTGCTACAGTCGCAGAAGAACGAACTGTAGCAACATTTAAAGTCATAATATCTTTAGCTTTCATAGTCTGAACCCTCTCATTATTGGACAGCAAGTAAGGAAATTAATTAAAGCTAAAAAGTTATGATTGCTCTAAATTTACTCATGAGATATATACATTATTTTGAGTATTTTGCCGAACTGATTAATCTAAAAATAATCCGAATATTACCAATAGATTAGCCATGTGTATTTACAAATATTTTATTTTTATCAATTTAATGAATAAGCAAATACACTAATTCGTAAATCAAATCAAAACTCATCCATAATGTATATATTTAATACCCCTGTGAACTACGTATTCTTCAATTACAAATCACAACATTTAAGCGCAAATACATATTAGCATTGATGAAATGTCCAACACGTCAAACGTTTATGTTTTCTTCCAAAGCTCTACAATATATGACAAAAACATTAAATAAATTACTATTTAAAGATTAATAAGGTATTAGATATAAAAAAAGATTTTTTTGAAAGTAAATCATAAATAATAGATTTTTTTCATGATAAAAATGCTCATAAATACATAATTTTTTTATTGACAAGTGAGTAATTAATAGCAAAAAAAGTCATAGCCTATTACACAAGCCATGACTGAGAAATATTTTTAGGAAAATTTCAGAAATACTCTAGAAAGATTCCAGAAAAAATACATTTAAGCTTTTATAGCCTCAGAGCACAAACTCACTTAGATGAGATAAGGCTCTTGATGAGTCTTAACTGTACAGTTAGAACGAGGATATGTAACGCATAGAAGAGCAAATCCTTTTTCTACCTGTTCGTCATCGAGAAAAATTTGATCGGACTGATCGATTTCACCTTCGACTACTTTACCTACACAACTAGAGCAAGAGCCAGAATGACAAGAGAAGGGTAATTCAATACCACTTTCTTCGGCTGCATCTAGAATGGTAGTTTCTTCATCAACTTCAATGGTGGTGTCAAGGTCTTCTTTTTTGTTGATTAATCTAACTTGGTAAGTAGCCATTAATGAGTTCTCCTCGAATTAGATAGTGTTTGCTTGAATAGATTTAGGAAATTAAGCTCACTATTTCCAATAGTGTTAATTAATCTTGTTTTCCTTCTTCGCTTTGATTGCAGTGAGCGCACATATAGCTGTGATGTACTATCAAAAAGAATTGTGAGGAATAATTATGCTCACTTTTTCTAGTACAGTAAAGCTAATTATTGAATAGTCTAAATAGACAATCAATCTTGGTATTTTGGGAGTACTACTTGAATTGTAGAGAAATAGCTTTAGCTACAAGGTACTCCGTTAGAAGAACAATCTCCTGTTTTAAATGATTTTCCACAGCCACAGGTATCGCTTGCATTTGGGTTGGTAAATTTAAAACCACCTTCCATCACCCCATCTACAAAATCGATGATTACCCCTTCTAATAACGGTGCGCTGTTTGCATCAACATAAACTACTACCTGTCCTTGCTGGATAACCAAATCTTCTGGTTGAGGAGAGCTAGTAACTTCCATTTGATATTCATAGCCACTACAACCACCATTATTCACCCAAACACGGATACCCTTTGATGTTTGGGCATTGGTGTTAGAAGTTTGCAGAAATGACTGCAAACGCGATTGTGCTTTTTCAGTCAGAGTAACAGTCATTGGATATTTACCACTTCAAGGATAAGGATTATGAATTACAATCGCAGGTACAAATTTTAATTTCGTATTTGGGGAGATGTTAGCAATTGTTTGCAAGCAAACTTAAAAGTAAACCTTATTTCAACTAATTCACTCCAACTATTTCCACTTAATTGCTTCAACTTAGTGACTTTATGTAACTCGGTTAATTCAGTCCAATAACTTCAAACCGATGGAGGCTCTTTGTAAGTTGAGTTTGAACAAGTAGTTACTCCCACAACAAATATATTTATTTAAGTACACTTGCTGGTGGTTTCTTCCTCGGAATGTAAATATCTCCAAGGTGCATTATTACCGCATACCTGACAGGAGCGATCACGATAAGAACGACGCTTAGCAAATTCCATCCGAGATAAATCAATGGTGAGTAATTGTGATAATAAAGGTTGGGAAAAACCAGTTATAAGTTTGATTGCTTCCAAAGCTGTAAGACAGGCTAAAGTTCCAGATACTGCGCCAATCACTGAAAAAGCGCGTCTATCCCAATCAGGTTTTTCTGGAAACAGACAAGACAAACAAGGAGTTACACCAGGAATAATTGTGGTTAAGTAAGCTTCCATACTGTCCATTGCTGCTTCTACCATCGGTTTTCGCCAACGCACACAAGCTTCATTTAATAGATTCCGTTCGGTAAAGTTGTGAGCGCAGTCGAGAGCCATATCAGCAGATTGCACCAAAGAATCTACATTTTCTGGGGTGATATAGTCAGAAACTGCTTCTATTTGGACGTCGGGATTAATGGCTTGTAAAGTTTCTTTTGCTTTGGTAACTCTTGGTTTACCAACCCAATCGTGACTCATCAAAATTTGACGATTCATGTCATCCAAGCGTAAGTCGCCACCCCGAACCAGAATCAGCTTTCCAACACCTGCTACCGCGAGATAAAGTGCTGCGGTTCCACCCAATCCTCCCACACCTGTTACCAGAACCGTTGCTGATTTCAGGCGCTTTTGTGCTAGTTCGCCAAAGTTAGGGAGTGTCATTTGGCGACGATAACGTTCTAACTCGGTAGGCGTTAAGTCTACCACTTTGTACCTCCTAATCAGAAGACAGTTCTGTCAGCGTGATTACATTTTTTGGCTTTTGTTTAAACACTTTGAACAGCTTTTGTTCAAGAGGTGTTGAATCTAGAAATATTTGATATGCCTGTTCTAGGGCATCACGATATATACTTAGTTTGTCCGAATTACTAAGTTCGGGATTATTCTCATCAATTTGTTGAATAAATTCTGAGAATTTTTTCAAAATATGTAAACGATTTACATTAATTACTTTTTGATCGTAAGGGAGTTGAAAAAATTCAAAATACTCCTCTGCATCAGAAAGCTGAACGAACTTTTCATAATCCCAACTCATTTGCTTTTCTCCAATTGTTTGAGTTGTTGCTTGAGTTCGGCTAACTGACAATATATTTTATGAGTAGCTTCGGCAACACCCATTAATTTATCGTTATCTGTTGGTAATCCTTCTGCTATATCGTGCAAGTCCATTTTCATTTGACCTGCTTTACTATTGAGGCGTTTTATTTTTGTTTTTAACTCCTCAATATTTATTGGTTCTCCAGCTTTAGTCATAGGCGTCCTAGTTAACACATTTTAGACTCAAATATTTGGGATTTAAATATTTGGATTTCAAATGTTTTCACTTCTATTTAAGTGTTTTGATATCAAACAATTTAAATCAAAAATTTTGAGTTAAAGTAAGTTGCAATATTTAAGTTGCAATATTGAGTTATAAGTTTTGAATTATGAGCTTTGAATTGTTAACTAATTATTTTTATTACACAATTATGATTAATTAATAGTTCAAAACTCATAATCAATAACTCATAACTTGTAAATTACAATATGTAACTTAAGATTTCTCACTCATTCTTTGTAATCGATCAAATTGAGTGTAAAATCTACTAATCATGAGATATAAATACTTATGATTTTCCAACTTCTGGAAATTTTTGTGCTAATTCAACACCTTTTGTGACTAGTTTTTCTCCTTCTTCAGATAATTTTTCCAAAGATTCAAATCCAAATCTATGGGCATCACGTAAAGTTTTTACAACTAATAAAAGACGACCAGCAAATACTAGTGCCCAGCCGAATCCTTCATGACTTAAGTCAACTACAACTTGAGATAATAAACCTGTTTCTTGTTCGATTCTAGCCGCAATAGCTCGGTAAAAAGCGATAATTCTCCCCTGAGTTATTGGGTCAACCTGATCTTGAACAGAAATTTCTCGTTTTTTCTGCTTGCTAACAATAAAAGGTTTAAGCACTAATTCATCTGACCAATTTCGGTAAACTCCATAGGCATCTTGACCGCGAATTTGTTGCACTATTGCCTTAAGAAAAGGACTATTAATAACTTGGTTTTGAGCAGTTCCATTAGTACTATTCACTGAACTCATAAAGTTGCTTCCTCTTCTAATTCTTCTTCAATATTGCGTTTTGTCTTTTTAAGTGCTTTACGCAACCAAGGTGGAGGATTACCTTTTAAGGTTTCAACTAACCTATTAAGTATTTCTTTAATTTCTTCGTCATCTGAGCGTGCTTTGACAGGAGTTACACCTTTTTTAATTAAACGAGCAGCAGCACTCCCACCGATGGCGGAAACATAGAGGATAGTACAATCAACAAGTGCATCTAACTTGGGTACTAATTTATCTTCATTTCCATCTTGTTTGAGATTTCCCTCAAACTTTAATGTTTCCAGAAATGAATATCCCTCATCAGATATTTCGTAAACATCAATCATTTTTGCCCAACCAAAGTGAGCATTAACATGCACCCGATCGCTCGTAGTAAAAGCTATTTTCACTTTCTTCCTCCATCCTGTTTGGGAGTTCTTAACAGTTACCATTGACGATTTACCATTTAGTAGCTAACTGTTTTTTTACCCATTTAAATAATTGCTTTTGGCTTCCTCTTCTTTTAAAAAGAGATTACCAATTTCAAATAAAATTTGCATTGTTCCGAAATAACCAACTTTGGTATATTGACCAACACCTAAGCGGTCATAAATTGGTAGACCTTGACGATATAAAGGGATTCTTAAATTTTTTGCAATGTTAGCTGCATGGGAATTAGAAACTAATAAATCCGAACCAACAGCTGATTTTTCAAAGTCTTCAAAGTCACCTATAACTACTTGTTCTGTAGATATTTTTTCTAATAAGGGGGAGCGTGTTGTTGTTACTGCTGAATGAATTTCAGTTCCCATAGACTGGAAAAAACAGGCTGTTGACCACAATAAATCTGGTTCTAAAGCTAGAGCAACTCGCTTACGACCAAAGAAAAAGTGAGTATCTAGCATCGCATCTTGGAGCTGACGACGTTGACGCCGATATTTTTCGGGAACGGGATTACCGCTAATATCAACTAATGCTTGGAGAAAATGATCTACTGCTTCAAGTCCTGTTAACTCTGTAAATACCTCATAAGGTATTGCAAAAGCTTCTTCTAAAATCTCTGCTCCACCCCTCATGCTTTCACCCAAAGCTAAAGTAAAAGCAGAACTCCCGATTTTTCGCAGTTGTGTTAATGTGGTTCCACCACCTGTGATTGGACTGTAGGATTCATCGAGATGACCGTCAAGTGAAGCGGAAAGGTCAGGTACGACAACTGGTATCAGTCCAAAAGCAGAGACGATTTCTTTGATTTGCTGTATATCTCCTGGAGTAAATGCCGAACTCACTAATATTGTAATTTGAGACGGGCGAGTTTCTCCAGCAACTGGAAGTTCTTTCAAGGTACTTTCAACAGCTGCAGCATAACCATCCTGTAATGCACCTTTAAAATCCGGTGAAGAAACTAGGATGATTGGTAATTCTTTTAGTTCGGGATGGGACTTACGAAAATCTTTGAGGATACCATCCATGTCGTCTCCTCTAGTTTCTGTCAGTCCTGTGGTACACAAACCAATAATTTCTGGTTCTACTTTTTCCACTAAAGTCAAAATGGCTTGCTCGACATTATCTTCCCCACCCAAAATTGTGGTGACTTCTGTCATCGCTGTGGTGGAAAGAGGAATTGCTTCGCGAAAATGTCGTACGAGTATAACTTTTGCAAAAGCTGTACAGCCTTGGGAACCATGTAATAACGGTATCATGCCTTTTAAACCCAAGAAGGCTAAAACTGCACCCAAAGTTTGACTTTGTTTGAGGGGATTGACAATAACTGGTTTATTAGGAGTAATGACGGTAGCCATTTTTATTTCTTGAAATGAGTGAGTGAGGGGAGATGGTGAGATAAGGGAAAGGTGGGAGATAGGGAAGATAGGGAGGTAAATTAATTACTGAACTGAAATTCTAGTTTCTAACTCCAGAATTTTTACTTCTGACTTCTGCTTGTCTGTCAAGACGTTGTCTGTTCTGAATTCTGACTCCTGACTTCTTCTTCCTTAAACTATTTCTACATCCCAAGGCGCAGGTTTACGTACTTGTTCCCATATGGGACTATAGAGAGCCTCGTCTATTTCCTGTGCCATTTCGATCATACCTTGATACCCTGCATAAGCATGATGTCGTTCTTGGTTGATATCTAAAAATGGGATTCTGGCTTTAAGAGCTGTGTATTGATTTCGACCACCAGCGATTAGCATATCAGCTTGAGTTTCGCGAATGATGCGGAGAATTTCTTGAGGATTACCTTTTTCTAGGGTAATACCATCTTTGCCTAGTAATTCTTTAATTCTTGCTTTGTCTTCTTCCGTACTTTTCTTCGTACTGGTAGCAACTACCTCCATTCCCAAGTCTTTTGCAGCAGAAACAATTGACCAACTCTTAACACCACCAGTGTAAAGAACAACTCGCTTACCCTTGAGGCGATCACGAAAAGGAGCTAATTCAATATCTAATTTAGCGGTTTCTTCGGCAATTAGTTGTTCGGTACGCTCTTTTAATAGAGAATCTCCCAACTTCGCCGCAATATTACGCAAGCATCTATTTATATCTTCAATACCATAAAAAGATTCTTCAATATAAGGGATACCGTAGCGCTCCTCCATTTTTCTCGCTACATTTACCAAGGCTTTAGAGCAAATCATCACATTCAATTTTGCTCGGTGAGCTTGACAAATTTCTTTATAGCGAGCATCACCTGTCATTTTTGCTAAAACTCGAATGCCAAGTTTTTCAAATAAGGGTAAAACGTTCCACATCTCACCAGCGATATTGTATTCACCAATGAGATTAATATCATAGGGTGTGGTAAATTCCGGTTCTGCAGTACCGATTACATGCTGCAATAAAGCTTCACCACCCAAACGGTTTCCTAAGTTTTTGCTACCAACAAAACCAGGGGAATTTACTGGAATGATTGGGATACCAATCTTTTTTGTCGCGACCTTACAAACAGCATCTAAATCCTCACCAATTAATGCTGTGACACAGGTAGAGTAAACGAAAATAGCAGCTGGATTATAGTTTTTATGAATTTCGTGAATTGCTTTATAAAGCTTTTTTTCTCCCCCAAAGATTACATCATTTTCACTTAAATCTGTGGTAAAGCCTTTTTTATAAAGCATGGGACCAGAAGAAAGACTACCGCGACTTCCCCAGGAATTCCCAGCACAGGCGATAGGTCCGTGAACCAGATGAGCCACATCGGTAATTGGTACCAGGGTAATCATGGAACCATCAAAGGAACAACCTCCTTGAGCAGCACCTGGTTGGGCTTGTTGCTTACAAGCTTTATTTTTTTGTTGTTCGTTTTTATGATGATTATGTTCGCATCCTGGCTCATTGAGCAGCTCGTTGATTTTAATTTGGGTAGTATTCATTTCTTTATAAAAGTGCTCGATGGAAGTTGTTCGCCGTTAAATAATATAGTCACAATTTAATCGTTTTTTTACTGTTAGCAGTTAACTAAAATAAGGCAGTTGTCTACTCTGCCTTAAGATTAGAAAAAAGGAGAAAGGAAAAAGGATTTTGCAAATAAATTTTTAATTTTTATTAGTCTTAATTTTTATTTGCGACCTTTTCCTTTTCCTCAAACGACACGCCGCGAGTAGGATTTAACTTAATTCCTAACGAATCAAGTCGAAAGAAATATCGGTCTTAGAAGGAATGTTGGTGTTGCGGTCAATTTCTTCGAAGATCGCGTTAACAACCCAGGTCAAGAGGTTAATTGTACCTTGGTAACCGATAGTTGAATAACGATGTAAGTTGTGACGATCCATGATTGGATAACCAATTCTGATTAGAGGAGTCTTGGTATCACGCTCTAGATACTTACCGTAGGAGTTACCAATCATAAAGTCTACAGGTTCGGTGAACAACAAGGAGCGCATGTGCCACAAGTCTTTTCCGCCCCAGATGGTTGCACCTTTACCGTATTCGCAAGAATCGAGTAACTCTTGCATATCTTTTTCAAATTCTTTATTGGTGTTATGAACCAATACGTGTACAGGTTCAGCACCCAACTCCATTAAGAAGCTGGTTACACCGTATACTAAATCGGGGTCACCGTAGATAGCGAAGCGCTTACCATGGAGCCATGCATGGGAGTCAGTCATGGCGTCAACAGCACGACCACGTTCTTCTTCTAATTCTGCAGGGATGGGTTTACCTGTTAATTCGCTGAGTTGCATTAAGAACTCATCGGTACCGCGAATACCCCAAGGACTAGCAATTTTAACTTCTTGTTTCCATGTCTTGCTAATGAAGTCGCAAGTTTTAGTGGTAGAGTGTTTTTGTAAGGAAACGGTAGCCTTAGCATTACAAGCATCAGCAGCATCTTCTAACTTTGTACCCTTTTGGTACATGTTGAAGTGACCGTCGTTGGGTGAATCAACATAGTCAGAGTTATCTGCTAATAAGGTATAGTCAATACCCATTAATTCAGCAATACGTTTGATTTCCCGGAGGTTACCAACATAGGTATCAAAACCAGGAATCAAGTTAATCTTACCGTTGCTCTTACCTTTTTTACCTTCACTTAAGTTAGCAAGAATGCTCTTGAGCATGTTGTCATATCCAGTGATATGGGAACCAACAAAGCTAGGAGTATGAGCAAAAGGTACGGGATAATCTTCAGGAATTGCACCAGCATTCTTGGCGTTACCGATGAATGCACCTAAGTCATCACCAATAACCTCAGCCATACAGGTGGTGGAAACAGCAATCATTTTGGGCTTGTACAAGGTATAAGCGTTGGTCAAGCCATCAATCATATTGTTAAGACCACCGAAAACCGCTGCGTCTTCAGTCATGGAAGAAGATACTGCGGAGAATGGTTCTTTAAAGTGACGGGTAAGGTGGGTACGGAAGTAAGCCACACAACCTTGAGAACCTTGAACAAAAGGTAAAGTACCTTCAAATCCAGCAGCAGCATAGATTGCACCTAAAGGCTGACAACCTTTAGCGGGGTTAACTGTTAAAGTTTCGCGAGCAAAGTTCTTTTCACGATATTCCCAAGACTTTGTCCATTCAGCAACCCGATCAATTTCTTCTTGACTGTGTCCTTTTTCAAATTCTCTCTTTCTTTCGAATAGCTCTTTATACTCAGGTTGGTGAAATAGTTCTACGTGGTCTTGAATCTTTTCTGGATTCTGAGGCATTTTGTGTCTCCCGTGGCTTAATGAGTAATGGGTAAGTAATCTGTAAGGCGAGGTAAAGAGAGAAGAAAGACAAGGAAATTCAAAACCCAAAATTTAAAATTCAAAACTTTGCACTCCTGAATTATGAATTTTGAATTCCATTATTCCTTGTCCTCCCTCTCTGATTTAACTAATCAAACTAATTTGTTGGTCGAGTTTGTACTCTATTTACTAAGCAGCTTTAGCAGCAACTTTTTCTTTCTTCCAAGGAGCACCAATCAATTTCCAAGATGGGTTGTTGATTGCTAGATCCATGTCACGAGCAAAGATAGCGAAACCATCATAACCGTGGTAAGGACCGGAGTAATCCTTATGATGCTTTAATAATTTTTTGTCATTAAGTGTTCTGGATTGACAAAATCAGTGATCGCTATTGTTTACTGATAACACATTGATTTTTAGACTAAATCTAGGCTAGAGAAACAGCGATGCATGGATGTATCTAGGGACTTACATAATCCTTGTAGAGACGTTACATGTCACGTCTTTAGCTGCGATTCATAAGAAAAATAAATGTAAAACCTATTTTATATAATAGCCACGGATTTTTGATTCATTTTAAGTTTACACAATTAGCCCTTCAACGCAACTACGTTATCGCCACAGTAAAGAAAGAACATGAACACTAAACTGCAACTAGAATTAGAGCTAGTAAATCAACGTTTGAAGTCTGCAAAAACAAAAGTCACCATTAGAGAGTCTAATGGAAGTCTGCAATTACGAGCGACTTTACCTCTTAAACCAGGAGATAAAAACACAAAGGGTACGGGAAACAAGCAATATAACATCAGTTTGAATATTCCCAGCAATTTTGATGGACTCAAAACAGCGGAGGAAGAAGCATATGAGTTGGGAAGGTTAATTGCTCGCCGAACTTTTACGTGGAATGATAAATATCTAGGTAAAAAAGCCAGCAAAAAAGATTTAGATTTTAAAACAATTGGAGAATTACTTAAAAGATTTGAAGAAGAGTATTTTAAAACTCACAAACGTACAATTAAAAGCGAACATACTTTTTTCTATTATCTTTTCCGAACCAAGCGTTTTACTAACCCTAATGATTTAGCAACTCCAGAAAACTTGATTAACTCAGTTGCAAGAGTAGATAAAGAATGGGCTAGGTATAATGCAGTAAGAGCGATATCTGCATTTTGCACGACATTCAAAATTGAAATAGATTTATCTAACTATTCTAAAAAGCCCGAGAGTAATTCCCGGAATATACCCTCTGATGCAGAGATATCAGCAGGATTTATCAAATTTACTGATTATCTCGAAAGCAGGGGAAAACAAGTTAATCAAAATGTTCAGGATAGTTGGAAATTATGGCGATGGAGCTATGGAATGTTAGCAGTTTTCGGCTTGCGTCCCCGAGAATTATTTATTAATCCCAATATTGACTGGTGGCTAAGTAAAGAGAATGCAGACTTGACATGGAAAGTAGATAAAAACTGTAAAACAGGAGGAAGACAAGTATTACCCTTACATCGAAAATGGATTATAGATTTTGACTTAAGAAATCCTCAATATTTAGAGATGCTAGCGATCGCCAGTAAAGATAAAAAGAACCATGCAGAGATAACCGGTTTAACTCAAAGAGTTAGTTGGTGGTTCCGAAAAATTGGACTAGATTTTAAACCCTACGATCTGCGTCATGCTTGGGCGATTCGAGCCCATATTTTGGGAGTTCCAATTAAAGCTGCAGCGGATAATTTAGGACATAGCGTGCAAGTTCATACTCAAACTTATCAGCGTTGGTTTTCCTTAGATATGCGGAAATTGGCGATTAATCAGGCTTTGAGTAAGAAAAGTGAGATTGAAGAGATTAGAGAGGAGAATACAAAATTAAAGATGGAAAATGAAAACTTAAGGCTTGAAGTTGAAAGCTTAAAAATTGAGAGATTAAAAATTGAGAATCAGAGAAACTTTAAATTAGAAGAGATTAAATTACATAAGTGCATAAGTTAATATTGCTCACCACTATGAAAAACCACAATCATACGAAAAAATAATCAATATTTAAGGAGCCTACAAATGCACGGTTCTAAAGAAAACGTCCACCAAGATGTCATTCGGATTATTGCTTCTTCAGATAACAGTTTTGATGATGCAGTCAAACAAGGTATTAAAGAGTTAAAGAAAGGAAAGTTTCATCAAGACTTAAAATTTGTCAGTTACGAAGTGGTTCAGTTACAGGGGACTATCAAGGATACTGAAAAATCATGTGAAGCTGAATTTTATCAAGTTGTTTTGGATGTGGCTGGTGTTCACAAACACTAACACAAAAAAGAAATTACTTTAGACATCTCCGAAAAAGAATATAAAAGCCTTATGTAGTCAGGGGTGATATCTCATTTCTGGAGATGTCTTTTAAATGACATAAGCGTGATATCTTTCTATTCTAGTCTCTAGGGTGCATGATCGCGATCGCGGGAATGCACCTTAATATATATCAAATATCTGACAAAACCTTATCTTCACCATCAATCCAGAACCACTGATTCTGAAGGATGTAAAGTTACTGCAAGTGTAAGCAGAAATATAATTTTCATGTAACTCGCGGAGTGCAAGTAAGATTTATAAAAGCGGTGTTGTGTTATTTCGTTATCGGGTAAAGATCAGAGATAGCCTTCACGATGTCATAATCTTAAAATATTCTTCAATAAGAGCAAATACTTAAGTAATAATGATAATCATTATTTTAGGCAGTTAATTCATGCCTGAATATTTCACTCAAAAAGGAGATAAAATGTCGCTAAATTTTAGTGAAAATCTCGTTGAGAAAGCTGTTGCGAAGGAAGACATATCCAATTATTCCCCAAGTATAGGAGAAACTTTAGCTTCATCAAATAGTATATCCGCGATCGCAGGGGAACAAGCAATACCAGTGAATCAGCTTCCTCAGTCTTGGCAAGATATTTACTTAGGGAAGTCTAACACAAAACTTTCTGACCCGGAATCATACGTGAAGATGGCGCAACTATTTCTTCACAAAATGTCTCGTGGGGATGTAGATCTATTCAATGACTCAGAAAGTTTAGAACACTTAAAGCCTGCTTTTTGTGAAATATTTGGCAAACTTGCTTGGGAAGCTCTCGATTTTTATGGTGAAGACTTTAAAGTCGACCAGTATCCTAACTTTGATTCGATAGAAAAAGAGCTTCCTCCCGGTGAAGATTACGCCGAACGTCAGAAAATTGTAGAAATTGGTAAAGCTCTTTTTGCAGAGTTTGGATACGATCTCCCAGCTTCTTTTTATCGAGTACACCTCGCTCCCATCTACAGAGAAGATGTTTCAGAAGTGCGTCCATTGAGGTTTTCTGAAGAAGACAGAAAGAATGCTCGTGCTTGGGATGCTTCTTTGCACGGACAAAAGGTATTCCCTATTCAGTTAATGGTGCAAAGTATTTCTTCCAAACATGGATTTTTCCAGGAACATGGTTGTGGATGCAACCATGCAATGGCTAGGGTTGGAGCTACGGATACCTCTTTTGAATATCAAATTCGCCCCGAAATGCGGACTACCTGGATTAGAGATTTTATTTGGACGATATGGTATGAGTATGCGTTCTTTAAATTTACACCTGTAACCAAATTCTTGGTTGGTTAAGTACTTATTGAACACTAGTCATCAAACAAAATAATTTGAGTTTCCTGAAGAGCATATATTTATTCTTCAGGTTTTCTTACTTTTCCATTACATTTTTATAATTGATTTTTTATATGATAAAACTTTAATAATCAATTATATTTTTCTCTGAGCACCATGATAAATTTAAATTAGTTTAAATAGTTGGATTTTCATAATGTTTAAATCATCACAATCTAGTTATCCCAGTCAATCTAAAATGCTCAAAAATTTGTTGTCTGAGGCATACAAAACTGCAAAGCAAGGATTATGTGGCGATCGAGTTCTTGCTCAAAAAGAGACTGTAGATTACAGATTAGGAATATGTGCAACTTGCGATAAGTTTAATGCAGAAGAAAAGCGTTGTACTCTCTGTGGTTGCTTTATGATGGTCAAAGCTAATCTTGAAGCTTCTAATTGTCCGGATAATAAATGGTAAGAAAAAATATTTTTTCATTTGCTAATAAAATTAATTAAAAAAATAAATTGCTTCTGGTTATATATATAAATTTTGCTGTTTTATCAAGAGTAAATTTGTTATGGCGATTCAAAATATCATAGAGTATCCCAATTCATTGCTTAGAAAAAATTCAACAAGGGTGACAAAATTTGATTCAGAATTTCAAACTTTGGTAAATGACTTAATTGAAACAATGCTTCAACAAGATTCGATGGGTTTGGCTGCGCCTCAAATTGGAGTTTTACAAAGAGTTTTTGTTCTTAATCGTCAACGTATATTAGGTAGAAAAAATCAGGAATATCAGCCTAATAATATTTTGTGTGTTGCGAATCCAGAAATAAAGTGCAAGGAGTGTTTAATTGATTCACCTGAGGGATGTTTAAGCATTCCTCAACAACGGGGAATAGCAAAGAGATTCGAGCGAATACAGCTAAAGGGTGTAGATAGAAACGGTTATCCTCTTTCTATTCGCGCTGATGGTATGTTGTCTATTCTGATTCAACATGAGATCGATCATCTTGATGGAATTTTGTTTATTGACAGAGTTATTGAAGAGGTTGAAGCTCTCTTTTAAAACATCACCCCAACCTTAAAAAATCTAAGAAACCGAACTTAATGGTTTAACTTGCTTAAGTTGTTGTTGTTTCTGCAAATTTTCTTTCCATCTGAGCACTCGTTCCCATCTTTGCGTAGGCGAACTCAATTCCCTTACGAGAATTTTATCAATAATTCCGCTGAAAATGTCTTTTCCAATTTCATCTTTGAGCTCGAGAGGATTTTTCCCGTAAACAGAAGGTATAAAGGGTATTGTACCAATAATTTTGTCACTGTTTTGGGACTCAAAAGCCTCAACTTCTGGGAACTGATTTAGACATTTGTTCAACACATAAACTACGGGAATCTGCAATTCTTCGTCAATCGCCCGGATATCCTCAGAAATTGCTACAGAATCAGGAGTCGCCTCTACTACTACTACTACCACATGGGCACCTATAGGTAAACCAAATCTACCAGCGTCTTCTCCTCCTCCACAGTCAACAACCACAACCCCATTTGTACATAACGCTAACCAAGATTTTAGTGGATTGAGCGTCGCATGAGAACAACGAGTCGAGTAAAGTTCTTCCTTGTGCAATGCACTAGTCCCAACTGACATTAAACCTAGTCCATCAGTCACATATCTTACATACTTTTGAGTGAACCAGTCAGCAGGATTAATAGAAAATTTTTGAACTCGATCTAGGGGATAACTGTAAAAATCGCGGTAAATTATCTCTGGACTGAGTCCCTGAAACTCATAGAAATCCTTCTCTGCTTGAGTCATCAAGGGTAAATTTTTGAGTTCTTCTTCCGCATTTTCTAGATAATGAGAAGCAAGATAGCGCGAGAGAGATCGATTTGGATCTGCATCTGCAACTATCAAGGATTTTCCTAAACTTCTCAAAGCTTGAATCATACCCAGAGAGGTAAAAGTTTTACCTGTACCACCTTTACCCATTAAAGCAATTACAAGTTCGTCACCATAGGAACTATTAGAATCGGTGAGTTGCATAAAACTTCCTAGACAAAAAATTATTCTTTGAACAAAGATATTATGATAATCATTATCTTTAAAAACAACAAGTCCATTTTGAGGTACACAGAATGAGGTGGTATCTAAATTATCTGAGCATGTTTGGTTTATTTGTAGGCTTGACCCTATACTATATGTATAAGACTCCTTTCACAGAACCCCCTACAGGCGTTATCGAGAGGTTAAAAGTACCTAGAAAATGAACTTTGCTACTATTGGTACCATACTACCGAACACTATTACTGAATTAAGAAAAGGTTAATTTAGAACGAGACGTAAGTGCTATAGATGTTGGGGATATTTATTTTTTTCCCTCTCCTGGGAACACAGAGGACACAAACCGTAAAATTCCAAGGTATGATAAAAAACTTTGAATGGTAAGGATTGATATATTCGACCTTCTAGTTCCTTAATCGGACAAAAATCTAAAGGAATTGAGTCACCACAATCTACGCAGGTGACATAATGTAGATCCCGATCTACCAAACTGTAAAGGGATTCACCATTCAATTTTGTACGGCTTTGTACTAAGCCACATTTTTTTAATGCTTCTAGGGAACGATACACCGTAGCTAAACCCACGTGTGGATTAGAAGAACGCAATTTAATATACAAATTTTGAGCAGAAATCTGAGTATCAAGCTTTTCTAGCAATTTGATAATCTTCTTTTGATATTTAGTTAGTCCAGTTTTCATTATGAAGATTTATTGAAATGTGATGTAATTTTGTACAAAATACTCATTGCGGTTTTTCTTCATACTTTAGCTTGCTAAAAATAACTTTTGCGCTAATATGATAACGATTCTCATTATATTTTAGTGCGAGCAACTCATTAAATCAATCTCAAAATAATTGGAGCAAAGGAGGTGGTGCAAGGATCGAGTTTTTTCTAAAAAGATATCCAAACTATAAATTCCACCTCCATCCTCAAGGGTTAATCGCACAGAATTAATTAGTGCGTAGTGCGCCTTTATAAACAGGCTTTCTCCTACGCCGTAATATATTGCTAAATATTTTCTGAAAGGAGAAAATATGACTCAAATCACCGTACCCAAATCTGAAGTAATTCCCGATATCCCTAAACGGGGAATGCCTATTACGATTATTACAGGATTTTTAGGTAGTGGTAAAACCACATTATTGAATCAGATTCTTAATAATAAACAAGATTTGAAAGTCGCCGTACTTGTGAATGAATTTGGCGATATTAATATTGATAGTCAACTGCTCGTCTCTACAGATGACGACATGATGGAATTGAGCAACGGTTGTATTTGTTGTACTATCAA
>JAAUYH010238829.1_pt1 | contig 19451 bp, 9 predicted proteins | sample 7278061 | NCBI WGS metagenome assembly JAAUYH01 (sample SAMN14350203, study PRJNA611818) | marine sediment metagenome | isolation source: surface marine sediment (0.6m) | place: French Polynesia: Moorea | collected 2018-08 | reverse complement strand
CTCAGAATGGAAGAGATCGTTATAATAAGATCGATGCATCCAACCTATTCGCTGCGGTAATCGTATACATGGAGTGTCGTTTTTTTACTAGTGTTTACTAGTTTGAGTTTCTCTGTGAGTTGCTTGTGAAGGGTTTGGTGCCAAAATTGATCGAAAAGTTCAAAAAACGCATCAAATTCGAACCCTATTTCCTATAACTGGCTAGTGACGACCATGTGAACGACAATATCCTAGTAACATCAAAATTAGGAGAGTTTCTCTCCACAATCCATACTTCAAAGTAATGAGTTGCTTCCATTTCAAAAACAAGTAGTGCTGATGATGCATACAACTAACTCGATTCTAGTCCAAAGTGGTCTTCTAGCTTATCGCGGTGACCTCCGATTACATATTTAGCTTTGCATTAAATTCTTCCATCGAAATTAAGCTTTATGGCGAGTACAAACCTCGAGATCATAGCTTTTGCACCGAGAGTGGTTCATAACTTCAGGAGAGGTTTGAATGATCTCCGCAGGAACAAATGTTCCGCAACGCTTATGATAGCTGTTCTCATTCCATGCAACGAAAACGTGAATTCATTCAGGTCAAGTGAAACCGTAAGTGCTTCAGAGCTAGATCGAAGATGCGTTGAATGAATCTTGGTTGTAAATAAATTCACTGTGGCGACGGTTTCAATAAACAGCCTTAACTGTGCTAGATTGCATCTTTTATAGACCGGATCACATATTTGATACCAAAACTATTTCTCCCGGCGAAAAAACTGATGAAGATTTATGGCCTCTCTATTTCCCGTCGCAATTTCGAATCAATCTTTCTATCCATTGAAGAAATTTGGTGCTGTATTGGGAGTTGCTTTCTGCCGCGTAAGAACTCTTTAGTTGAATCATTTTTATGCTTGCTCGATCGTGGTGCTACTCCATATGGCATCGTGATTTTTGCGTGATTATTGCACGTTCCGCAAGAAATTACGGAGATACGACCGTGCCTTCAAGCAACCGCAGATGGAAATTCTCCAAAGGTAGAGCAAAAATTTCAGTCATATGGACCTTGCGTGTCGTTCATGTCGTTTGCGTCTACGGCGAGTTGCACCTGTCGCTTCATGAATGGATGATATAAATTGAGTTTCCCATATGTATCAACAAGGGTTCAGGCGCTAGCAATCCCCATCCACGATGATGTGTTTAGCTTGTATTCCACCAAACTTTAAATTAGTTTCTTGTAAAATACTCAAAAGAGCCACAGTGTTGCGGAACAAAGCACCCAGTCGACTCTGAAGCCGTTCAAGAAGCGGCTTTCTGTACTAAATGAGGATGTTGTTATTGTTTTTAGAATGGAGTCGGTTGAAAATTTTAGTAATATCCAAAGAGGTGGTGCATCACTTAGGTGTATCGCTAGAAGAACACCTAGGATCACGATATCCATAGACTTCAGCCTTGAAACCCAAATTTTTTATCTCGTGTTACCCAGAAGTGTTTGGGGACATTTCCGATCTTCCATAACAGCTCGCAGAGGTAATTCATGCCTTCGAATATCTCTATTGTTCTTGCTTCTAAAGTCCGCAATTTTCAATGAATATCAAAATTTTCCGGAAAGTGGAAGAGCAATCTGTCGGTGCATCTTCTGGAACTAAAGGAAGGTGTGGAAAATACGTTTAGGGAAAATCAAAATCCTTCCTGGAGTGCCAGAATTGCCTGCAATCTGCCAGTATATCGCAGTTATTCACCAAGATCTGGCAAGGCTTCTCGGTGTATAAGGCTGTTATAAACTTTGTCAGCGTACAAATATTCGCTATGCACTCAAAAAAGTCCCAGTATCCCCAGAAAATCGACTGATACCACATTCATCATCGCTCGTGCACATTCCTGCTGCGTGGGAACATGAAAACTTGTGTATACTATGCCAATTGATTGGTCTCTTGTATGAGTTAAGCAAAACTCCTTGCTTCAAGCGACATGCGGAATGATCTGCTTACCCATATGATTGAGTACCAATTCGTTTTTTTGCCTTCCGATGACTGAATTTAGCTCTTATATATCCTCAGTAAACCCAAAAAATCAGTAAAAGTTTCGTTCATGTGGTAATTGATGTCGAAGCGGTGGATTACGAGGTTCACAGATGAACCTGAGCTGATGCGAAAAGATTCAAATTCATCATCGACGAAGCTTGCTCTGATGAATTGCTCCAACTTTCTCTCTCTCTTTCTCTCTCTAACTGTGGAAATATATCGACTACCCGATAATCAATGTGTTCTTCCCTGCAATAGCACGCCAGTTCTCTTCCTAACTACCGAACGTGACGTGCTGTTCTAGGAGCTGCCTTGCGAACATATAGGCTGATTGGTGCCGCACTCGATGATCTTCATCCCACTTCATTCCAATTTAAGTGTCAACTTCTTGTCACTTATTCTTAGACTGTAGGGTTGCGGCAGCCCGAAAACAAATCAGTGATGACACACAAGTTCCCAAGTCCTTGTTTTACTGCAATAAAACATTTCAAAAAACTGACGGTCACCAAATATATGTAGATAAGGACACTTTTTGTAGATGAAATTAATATCTGCGAAAATATTACTCGCTCAAGCTACTGCCTCCGTGTCTTTGCATCCGGTTATTTTAGCTAATCGAGCATTCGTAGTATTCTGCTCATTTTTTGTTTCGAAAGACGACGGATAAGTATTCAACTAATATAGGTTGTCGCGATCAATTCGTAACAGCTATACTACAAATTAATTAAAACTTATTCCATGTTAATTATTCCAATATAATTTCGCGATTCATAATAAGCAAGGTGAATTATACTGCTTCTAAAATTAACTTCACACTATCCTATTCAATAGAATGTTTAATAAGATGAGAAACCAAGCACATGGAAATAATGCCGTATCAGATCCAGAATTGAAGCCTTTTAAAGTTCTCAAACGGAAACGAGCAGTACTTTTAAACTAAAGAATCATCACGGAAGCCGATTCGATTTGATTTACCACAAAATTTCAACTTATTCCTCAAAAAGTTATTTCCCAATACGGTTCTACAATGTATTAACCCAGGCATTACTAAATCTGCCTCTCTATTTTCTTTGAAACATCACGTCGACTTAATCAATCAAAGATGCTTCATTCTTCATCATGTCATTGGGGCTGCTAAATGAGCACACTAAATTGAATTCGATACTTCATGCACTTCAAATGCTCTCTGTTTTCATACAATTAGCCTCATGCAAACTTCGAAAAATACAATTTGGTGCTTAAATGAGACGATACTTATACTCATTAGACTGGTGTTGATTTTTTCTTAAAATTATTGAGCACTACTTCCCTTGCTTGTGATATCAGCTCAGAATTATTTATCTGGACAAAGTAGGAATTTGTAAGCAAAAATTTGTTCTTTCTCACGAATCTGCTGAACTTAGAATGCGCTCAGTTTGTCTTATGAATTGTATAATCAGTAGGCTGTCGTAAATATTTATATCTCGATCTACAAAGCAATTGGCAAAAAACCTAAGTGCACATTACCTCTTTGATTCACTTTTCTTTCAAATGAATATACATTTTCCGCTAGTTCTGCGAGTACAGTGCGTTTGGAAGCGATTTCCAGTGATTTCAACACAATCTCTTTCGCAAACCCTCATATATTCCGAAAAATCGAAGAAATCAATGCCCCGAAGTGACGCTCTGGCGGAAGACTTCCGCCAAAATGATGCGAATTATTTGATGGTTTGTCACTAAAAGTCAAATTTCAAAAATTCCTTGAGAGATTGACACCTCGACATTCAGTAAATGATGTTCAATTAATTTATTGTATGTAACTATCTCATAAATTTGTCTGTTTTGTCAGCCTTTTTACACTGGGTGCCCACAAAGTTGAGCGGTTGTTTCGAATCATACAAAATAATCGTAGACAATAATTTTCTAGCAGTCGCCCGCATATTGCAATTAATGTTGGCCCAGTCTATGTGTTTTCAGTTCAGGACACTATTTAGCTGGAAGATCACGCTTTTTTTCTGATCATTTTGAATGCTCTATGGCGCCAAACATATATGACGCTCGGTTTTATGCCTTCTACTACCTTCATAGTTACATTTGGTCGCTAATTGTAAATCTTAGAAACGAATTCGAAAAGCATGCTTTCTGGAGACACTTTTGTTAAAATCTGCTTTTCTTCGCTTTTAGCTTCAATTTTTTGCTATTCAAAACTTCTGTAACGAATTTCGCATAGCGCGTTCAGATAGTTTCGACTTGTCCGAGTAGGCATGTTTGCGAAGCGAAATCTTGAAAATAGAGCGAAGAAAGTAGTTTATAATATAGTGACCAGTCACTCTAATTTGCTTGGGTGTTCGAAATACGACGACCGAGTCAATAAAAGGAAACAGTACAGTAGCGGCGCCAACCCCAAAGTAGAGGAATGATCTCGAGTAGCATTCTCGTATCAGCATCTAAAGAACAGTTAATTTAGAATATCGTTATGGGATAACCAGGATTTCGCCTGTTTTGTTATAAATATAAACAGGGTATTTCTGTTTGATATTAATTTTTATCATTAAATCCGCGACGAAAAGAATAAATGGCAATAAAAAGGAATTATTGGGTATCAGTTTTCAATGCCGAAGAGGCTTGTGACAGCCAAACTCAAATGCTGTAGTAGACTAAATATGAAAAGACAACACGCTATCGTGGTCGAAATTGTCAACACAGTTCCACGATTTTCTGGTGCATATAGCGATGATAATCCTTTTATGAATCTTGTAAAGGTGACCGTTAACCGAAAAGTGCTCGAGATTTGTTTGCAGAGTTAGTAGGTTGCGGAGTGTACTCTAAATTGAGACTGCAAGAACTCAAAAACTGAGAATCAATTCGCATTCTTCGGTTTCTTCTCAGTGGAACCTGTGAATATTGCTGTGGCGAACGGGTCAAATTTGAGAAGCTGTAGCCGAGCAGTTTTCGCTTAGGAGTATGTTCAGTAGGCTTATCATCTTCATGAATTCAGGCTTCAAGTAAATTGAATTGGGATTGGATTGTGCATTCGATTCGGTGACGCATAGCAAGTTTCAATTTTTGATAGGATTTTGTCTCGAATTGTAGTCAAATTATTTATTTTTTGGTCTGATAACAATGCTTGATTCGAGACGCCGGACGATTCGAAAAATTTTTCTTGAGATATTCTCTGATTTATTGCATAGTTGATTCAAAAATTGAACTCTGCACTCGACAAGTACAAGGCCATTTCTAACATTTCAAATTAGATTTTATAAAATTTACAAAGTTTTTAAAAAGACCTGATTTTCAATGGGTCTTGAATTTCGTCTGACTGATCGATGTCGCGCTATTCTCTTTTCGGAATAAAACAATAAAACTATAATGAATCTAATGAGCTACGTTACGTTGATCTCTCTCATTTTAGTTTATTTAGCAAGACAGTTAGGAAAATAAGTTTTTTAGAAATTTTGTCATAGTATTATTTACTTAGAAATCCAGGGATAACTATTGAATCTATAGCTTTTAAAAATTAAAGAATACTCGAATATTTTAGAGAAGGATATATCAAAGTTGTCGAGTAATGAGTTGACACTACGGTATCGTTCTTAAAAACAGCAATTTCCGCAAATTCGCTTTAATGAAGCAGGGAAAGCATTGATTATTGCTTGGATATACAAAGGACATGGAGCAACATACGTTCAGTATTTGTTCCAATATTCAAATAAAAAGGAACATTAGGCTCACTCAACGATACGTCAACGGCGCTAGACTACAAAGATGGGAATTTCAAATTCAAAAGGATACAAGTGGAGGTCCATGAATCAGTAACACTGTACGAAATAAAATACGAGATCAATTTATCAACAATAATAATAGAAGTCCTCTACGTACAGGAGCAGCTCTGTCCACTCAACTGGAGGTTGATACAAGTAGAAATCAAATTTGTTTCAAAAAATTCTACAGAAAATTCTTGTAGATTTGGGTTCATCAGAACGAGAAGTACACACTGGACATCTAATTCGCTGAATAGAAAGTTCTTTAAGAACTCTACCTTTCATCACTTCAATTGTTCAGAAGTTCAGTGGAGAAGCCGAATAAATTAGTATTTTAAACCCGATGGCTTTTATTTGAACTCTCTGTATAGTATAATATTAACAGAGTTATTTTGCGTAATCAGATGGAACATAGTCCTCTTATCGTCAATAATACAGGGTGATCTGGGAAGGGCTTTGTTGCAAGAATATTTAAAGCTTCTGGAAAAATTGACTGAAGCTGCTGATAATGGGAACTCAAATAAGAGAGTAAATTAGGCTTGTTCTATTCATCAAAAATTGCCAAAAAAGTATCGACCTATTCGAATACTTCGATTTCTGACAGTTGGATTACAAAAAAGGAATGTACTGCTTGCTGAGATCAGTTTACTTTTAGATGAATTAATTGATTTCAATGATATATTTAAGTTCGATGAAAATTCTCCGTTATGAGGATGTGAGCGTAGGATATTGTTTCGGATCGGGAATTTGAGTCGGCTGTTCTGAAAATTAAAAGAAGTTTAATATCAGGGCTAACCGAAAAAGCCCGCAATATGCTGAGAAATCGCGAATTTAATTTACCAAATAATAATCTATTAGCTGCAGCTGCAATAGACGAAAGAATGACCTCTCGAAAAGGACAAAAGTTCTGTTTCAAAATGAATACCCTAGCACTAATTCAATCACAGAAGTCGAGGAGCCTACGCCTTGCGCTGAAAACATTGATTCGGACGATCATATGTCTACGAGCTCTATTCTATTAGAAGCAATTCTGTTTCTCAAGCTATCTTTTAGAAATTTTAAGGATCGCTGTTAACTAGAAATCGTTTAGGATGTCTGTTTTGCTGCTCAGAAAGTTCCTGTATCACTGATCTGTCACTTAGAAAAACATCAAGATTCCTTAAGTTCATCATCAGCCTCACTCATTTCCAAGTATTCCACAACTACGAGCTACTATTCGGAAAGCTCAGTGGATTTCTTGAGGCATTCAGACAGGTTTAAATTTTTGAATTTTGAAAAATGTGAAGAAAGATCAACTTAAACGGAGTTTTCCTGATCGAAATAATGATAATGTTTGATTAACAAGAGATTGTCAAGCAGAAATGCCCCGAATTTATTTCATGACCCTCTATATCGCGTAAAACCGAAACTAGTTCAGTACTTGAACATGTAGCGTGCGAGACGCAGACTGGCGAATGCAGGCAGTCGAGATTTTTCTTCCAGCCACACTGCCAGTCTGTCGGGAGATCTGAATAGCGAAGCGAGTAATTTCAGATCGTCGCGGTGTTCAATATCGAGACGTGCAAGTTTAGCGGCGAAAATGTCGACGACCGCATCCGAACGGCCAGGCAGCGCGTCGTTAATGAGCTCCTTGAAGTCCACGCGCGAACTTGTGGTTTTGCGCTCGCTCTCATTTTCCGACAACCATCTATGCTGCAATGCTTCACTAAGAGTCAATCTCTTTGAAGGGTCAACAGCGAGAAGTTGAGGTATTAATCCCCGTGCCACTTCAGAACAGTCGTATTCTCCGCGATGAAGGAGAACTGGATCCGGCATTGAGCCAGTTACCAACAGATGCAGAATCACGCCGCATGCCCAAGCGTCGATTTTCTCACCGTCATAATCTTTCCCTGTGATCACTTCCGGTGCGCTGTACACAGAACGAGTTATACCAGTGGCACCGAATCCGGTTACCTTTAGAAATCCTTCATTGTCGACAAATAGAAGGTCCGCGTGAAGATTTCGATGATGTAATCCTTGACGATGACAAAAATTCAGCACATCCAGCAATTGTCGAAAGTAGGAGCGCTGAACTGCCGGTTCGACTTCTCGTTTGCGAAGACTTTCAGTGAGCGGCACTATGCGGTTGTTCGACGTGATGACATCTTGGAAGGTGGCGATGTTCGGATGCGCGAGTGTTCGCGTCACAGCTATGTCGTGTCGAAAGCTAGGCGTGGTTAAATCTGATTTTTCTATCGGTGCATCGGCAATCGTTTTGTCCAAAACACTTTGCCCTCGGACGGTAGCAAGATACTAAGTGGCAGAAATCGGTCAGTTTGCATGTCGAACAACAAGTGAGAAGGCGAACGTACCGGACCGACGGAAAGGGGCGCTCGATTTAGGTAGGGTGGTCTCATCGCAATTGGGGAGCAGAACATAGCGTCGACAACGCGATAGACAGACAATACCTGCTTTCAATCCAAAGTGGAGAAGGTCCATGACGATATTGATTCTGTGGCCTACGTCGCTCAAAGTGAGGTAATTGGAGTGCCCTCATTGCACCTCCTCTCTATGGAATGGCTACATCGAAGAAACTATCGCGGTCGTCAAAGGTTTCATTCTATCGAATACAAAATAGCTGCATGGTACTGCTAGTACACTTGGTCCAACGATGAGAAGAGAATGAGCTCAAGCGTCAATGATAGGTGTTCCTGAAAATCGCGGTGATTTCATGTAGCTGTGAGACAGCTGCGGTTGCATTTTCGTTTCATACTGTGCCATGATTTGAGATTGCAGAATCCTCATCCTTTTCGTAAGATTTTTCGAAGTCAATTGGTTTAGTCGATTTTCTTCTCAAATCCTCTTGGCAAATATTCTGCTAGATTGGAAAATTAACTGTAAATCATCGTTCAATCAGAAAGGATACGGTACAGTGCACCCCACTTAGAAACGACGGAGTCACCACGGAGTGATACTAGGAAGCGAAATGAAGCGAGTGAAAGTACAGTATTGGAGCAGCGTGCCAAACGTTCTGCTGCATGGAATAAGAAAGAAAGGAACAAAACATGGGGGAAACAATGTTTGACGTTCCAGGAGATTCAATCTGTGCAGATGTAGCGCACGATGTCACTACACTTTGTCCGGAACAGAAAATCCTATGAGTGCGAGTAAGTGTCGTAATTTGTAACATGCACAGTCGTTGGGAACGAAAAACTGCAATACTGTATTGCGTTCAGCGAGAAGTGGGTCCGAACGAGATAGGTTCCTCAGGAAGGTTCGTCAGCAACTGTTCACAACGTTCGACCTAAAAGCAAAGTTTTACAAGTCCGTGAATGACTGGGACATATCCATCAATATGCACAACTCGCGTTGTCTACTTCTCACCGTTCGCCTCCTTGTCCTTGGGCACTTCGACTTCCATTTTCACGTCTGCCTGTACGGTCTCAGTTTTCGGGTCAACGGGTTCATGGACAATTTCATTTTTCGGTAATAGGCCGCGAATGGACAAATCGTACATGATCTCCTCCATGCGTTTGACGTCGTACTTGATGCCATCGAATCTCTTTCTGAGCGCGTCATTACGAAAGTTGAGCAACTTGAACGCCTCGAACAGTGCCGCGCCAAACGCGGCGCATCTCGCGGGTGTCTCGAAGTCGCCTGCAGTGACGCGGTTCATGCAGAGCCTGCTCAGCTCGGCGAGAGCTCCGCAGCAGCCGTGCAAGTAATCGTCCAAGGGCATGGTGATAGCGTCGCCCAACAATTCACGGCCTGCCAATCTGTCGGTGGTGAGGAAGTTGGCCACCACCGCCACGCAAACCGCGTCCTGCAGCAAGCGCTTGAAGATGTCGTGATACCGATAATACGCACCCACCGGCACCGCGGCCTCCACATTGGCCAGCGCGGCCACCACGCCCTTCATCGCCGCCGTCGCCTCCAAAGCTGTGGCGCGCACATCCTCGCTCACGTGCGCCGTGGCCAGCACGCGCTGCGCCGCGCGCACGGCAAGCTCCGCCTCCTCGCGGCACTCCAACACCTTGGTGCGTATCGCCTCGGTCGCGTTGTAATCCGTGCGCAGCGCCGTCACCACCGCGTCCACCGACGCCTGCTGCGTCGAACTCATCGCCTCCGTTTTGTTCTCCTCCATGTGTCTCCTAGCAGCTGTGCCCAGATTGTTGATCGGGGGATTTGGAACACAACATGTGCCTCGCGAATTTCCAATCCCCTGCACGACCCATCATACCTTTGGGTTCGACCAATTCATTTCATCGAGTTGTGCACGTTGTGCATGCATGCACCATTTTATTCTAAACTTATAGCCTCCTCAACCTCGCTCCTATTCCTCACAATCACCTAACGCAACTATCCAACTTGTCGCAACGTTCCGATGAATACTACCGAGCCCTTCATTCGCCGTATCGACGATGACGCACACAATGGACGCCAAAGACCAACACACGCACCAACAACGATGAACAAGTGTATAGTTTACAATATCCTCCATTCATCAACGAAGTGTTCACTAACTCACTGACTCGACCACACGCATCAGGGGGGCAGGTCGAATAGGACAGCTATTCCCTAATCACCACACCAAACGCGCTAACGTCGATCGCTGTTGTACTGTAACACCCGCGAGTTTGCGCTCTGTTCGACAGTTCGAAATGCACATGTCGGCCAAACACGCACGAATAATAGTTATACTCGCTCCCAAAGTTCAAAATCGTACGCTTAGTCACAATGCGCCCAACGCCGCTTAATCATGTGCTTCAAGGTTTTCAGCAACCTGCTTAGCGTCATCGACGTATGCACCTTGCCCTTCATCTTTCCAAAATGCACGCCACTTAGCCACGGCTTTCTGTTCGCCAAGCGACCCGCCGCCTCCGTGAACGAGCTCCAATTACTTCCATATATACGGCTACACCTCGCCAACGCCAACAAGTCCGCCAACGCGTACTGCACACACTCGGGCGCACGGTCGTCGCAAGTACGAGGAATGTAATGCACGCGACCCGGATACATCTTGCCCGCTTTCTTCAACGCCTCGGCATCATCCGCGGCGAGGAAGAAATGCAACGTTTTGTATCGGTTCAGCAAATAATGCAAGAGATTGAGGAATTCCTGTAACGAACTTTGGGCTCGCCAATAATCTGTCATCTCCTCCGCCGATGCCGAATACTCACAACGGTCATCGACATTCACGCCATCGCGTTTCACCAGTCTACTTCTCACATGCGCACCAAACATGTATTTGATACCCACAGGCCAATGCTCGTTGACGATATCGACGACCTTCTGCACAGGTCTCAACGCGCGCATCTCCGCGTTAACACGGCTACTGTACGACAAATGTCTGGGATACACATTCGCGACGTACGCGCTCTTGAAGTAGACATGCGCTCGTGTCGCGATAGTATCGGCAGGCCGTCTACAGCGGGCCCTTCGAGAGAACCAAGGCTTCGGACACGCCACGCTGGATGTCAACCAATACAGGGTCTCGCCCTGATGTGCATCGGGCCCATCCTTGACCATGTAATTGAATGGCCTCCAATCCTTGGTTCTCTTCGACAACTCCGCCCATAGTGGGAATTTGTCCACCACCACAAGGTCCGAATACAGTAGGGTGGCAGCTGACAAAGTCGAGTCGGAATGCTTGAGTACACGTTCCTGCAACACATCGGCGAAACGTGCACCCAAATGAGCGTCGACCTCCCATACAACGAGTGGTACCCGACGCGTCGCTCGCGCCATGGCCAAGCCGGAGCTCAGCGCACGCAAGCGATTGCCCAGCCCATTCTGCACGTGGATAACGAGTAGGCGCGAGGGTTGGCGATGCAATTGCGTGGCGTAATCTAGCTTGCTCATAAGACGTGCCGCCTGTATTTCTGGCACGGAGGCAGCGACGGCGGGGGGAACGAGATACTTTTCGACCAGTTGACGTTGCGTTCGAGTGTGGTTGTAGATGAGGGGATCCGTGGGATGGGCGGTGTGATGAATGTTCACAGCAGCGTAGTGTTCAGGAATTTCGGGTGGTGGACGTTGTAGCGAAAATGCAATTAGGACAAGTACCACCAGTGCGACCAAAGTAGCGGCCCACGCACTGGGGGTGTTAGTTTTGCCAGTTTTTTGACGTCGCCGTTCTAGCCAGTGGCGAAGCACTCGAAATGCTCGTGTCAGTCGCCATCGGCCCACATCACCCGCGTTGGCCAGGGTGGCTAGAGAAGGGACCTTGGGCGGGGGCGTGACGGCGCGCTTTCGCGCCGCGAACAGGGCGAACGCTATGGTGACGACGGTGGTTGGCACACGGCCTCGCGTCGTTTACGCCGGGGCTGGCGAGTGGGCGGGCGGGCGGACGGTGTGTCGGTGGTTGGGCGTGGCAATGGTGGCGCGCAGCAGGTTGGGAATGCACAGTGTAGAATGGGTAGATAGTGTGGAGGGGCGCGCGGTTCACACGAATTTGGTGTAGTTGGTGTCGGGCGTAGGCAAAGTGATGGCTGCTGCACTCGATACACGGCTTCGCTGCACACGGGCACACAAACACGAATAATGAATGTGAACGTCGATTACAAAGCACTGAAAATGATAGATGTTTGCGGGACAGGTTAAGTTCGGGAATCGGCCAATCAAAACCCGACAAACTGAATGTATGAAACGGTAACACGCTTTTCTACCACTGTAAGTTCTCCTCTTTGGGCATCACCTTGCTGGACGAGTCCTCGTCCCTGTGTTTTGCAGTGCTGTGTTGTGCACTGCCACTGTTGTGTTGCTAGTCCCAACGCAGGTACACCAAACTAGTCCCTGTTTATGAGCTGTTCAGCGTGGCATCATCTTCGCCTTTGCGCCATACCTTTACACCAACTAGTAAGGCCCCATTGTTTTGCTGTTGCTACACACTCCATTATTCGTAGCTTGCTTCTTTGCTGCATTCCATCACTGTATTTAGAACGCTGCGCACCACAATTCAACGTGGCATTTTGTTCAGGACTTTTGCTCGTGCTCGAGCGTTGCGTATAGCGCCCACCTCCCACATTCTCTTTGCATAGTAACACTGCCCCTCCAGTTACAGTCATATTGCTGCGCTCACTGCCCGCCTTCACTCGTTATTTTTGTATTCCTTCCCTTCCCTCTTCCTTACCCTACCTTCCGTTTTTCAACCGGCACCCACTACGATTCACGGCGTGCAATATTAGGTTCCGAGTGTTCTTTTCTTGCCCGTTTATCCGATTGTCTTGAAGCAGTGCTCAACCGAACTTACTTTTTGCAGTAAACGCTAACGACGTTCAACACGACCCCGTCGCAAACAGTAGGGCTTAGTCCACTCTCTTCGAGTTGCCGTTGATTCCCCGGGTCGTACAGTACACAGCGTCTATTCTACAAATACTGTATAGCTTGTGGTTATTCCGACAGCCATGGACCGTTACAATTTCCGATAAGCCGAATTTGATTCATTTTCCTATTTGCTTAATGTGCAAGTAGACGACTACGACACCTGAAATCCGAATAACCTCGTTTACACTGCTGGCTTGCAAAATCCAATTGTGCAGCTACAGGTGTTGAGCAAAAGATTGTTATCGTTTAAATATTCCGAAAAAGGGATCGTTTTGAACTTTTGCCAGAGAGGTAAATTTATAATCTACTTAGAATGCCACGATCTGAAGATTTCTCGTAAACTGCACAACCTCTCAGTACTTGATACGAAATTGATGATAGGTCAAATCCGTTGAGTGTACAGTACACTAAAACTAATTTCAGCAATCTCGTTGTGTTTTGGTTACGCCCTCATAATCAAGTGAATCACACTATTCCAGTTTTCGTTATTCACAGCAAGGTCCCCTACAAGTGTTCATTTCCAATCTACATATCTGCAGTGATCGAGGTATGCCTTTCAGTAAAACTTATTTGATAGTCTCGTTTTAAAGGGAGCACTTGGTATTTAACGATATTTACAATGTATCTTGCAATCACTTTGATCAACGTTTCATGGCAATTAACACTGCTTCAACTGTTATTGGCGATACGACTTCGATCGAAGAGCTTCTACGTTTCTCCCTACAGGCGCATCAATCTACACTTCGGTTGTTTCACTACTCAACAACATCATTTAACTAGATAATTATGGTGGACTTACTATTTTGACTATGCAAACAGATTTTTAATGTAGTAAAAGAAATGCTCTGGTGCAGAGAGGTGTGAAAAACTCACCATAACTAGCTTACTCATTTCTTGGTCCAGAATAAGCGAAGTGTCCTTACGCTATTAATTGTATAAATTTTTCTGACTATTCATTCAATCAACTCCAATTAATAAATCGCCCTGCCTGCCTCAGTCAAATTCGAGGACTTCGTTTGAGTATTAAACTGCTGAATGTTTGGGCATTTTTTGAGCGCATTTATGCAGAATTTCTCTTTTAATCACTTTGAATTCTTAGCTTTGATCTTCTCAGACGTACCTGGGACGGAATAATCTTCTGTCATCTGACAAACAGTGAATTGATAATAGGCATCGAACAAAAAAGCTATATTTTTCAGTTCCTATAATAGGCCTGCTTAAGTGTTACCAGAATAATCAAACCCTAGACATGCAACCAGATAGAAATGGTTCATCGGAGCTTGGATAAGTTTAGCAGAAAGTGATCTATAAAGAACAAAATATCTTCTGCATAACCCAAATTTTCATCTTGATGGCATAGCTACTTTTTCGTCTCTACCGTAAAATATTCAAGCACTAGCATGTCAATGTAAGTCTCTATTTTTAACTTAACCTATCTTTTCTGATAGTTTATGCAATAGATTCTTCCAATGCCGATCTGCTAATTGGTCATATGTTGGCTTTTAATTTATTATCTTCACCAACCAGAATTAGATTTTCAAGTACTAGGCCAGAATAAAATATGCAAGTTAGATTCCAAAAGTATTTTGGGAAAAGAAGTACGACAGTGTACAGAAATCTCTAAAAATGCGACAGTCGGTTTGAATCATTGTAAGGGTGAATCCTGAACAAGTTGATTGCTTTAAAAAATTCATTACTTAATTATTTCAGGACCATGTTATAATTAAATCGAAGGTTTAGCTCGGAACTTAAATCATTTTCTGTATTTCAACAGAGCTGTAGTATGGTCCTAGTGCAAGATATTATGTAACGTTCAATGATCTGCAAACGAATAGAAATTTCATTTCGAAAAACCTATGCATGAACCCAATTATCCCCAAGAAGTAAAAATTTACTGAATTTGCAATTATAACCAGAAATTTCTGTATACCCTAATTACTATACAGAGCAGGTTCGCACACTAAAAATAATGATTTGTAATTCATGGCTCTATGTTCCTCACATAATTTTCTTGAAATCTGAGGAAACTTAATTGATATTTGCTATGAATTCACTTATGTATTTTAAAATTATAACTGTAAAACTATAGCTTTCCAGTAAGAAATGAATTCCTTTAATCCAATTTCATATTCTTTCGAAAGCTTTGCATTATATTACAAAGTTGATACATAGGCATTACAGAACATAATTGTAGCAGGATCTTAGTTTGTGTAAAAAAAGTATTCAGGAAATGAAGTTAGTGCCACTTTACTAGCAATCTCTTACTCAACTACTTTGATGTGTGCTTTAAAATAGCAAACCCCTAAGATATATTGAAATTTAATAGAATTTTGTCACAATTAATGTACATACGTAAATATTGGACCGATACTATAGGGTAAAAATATAGAGATATAGGGATCTTTTGCACTTTATGTTTAAAGAGAGTATAGATTGGGAGCGGTCAAGTGCTTCGATCAATATCTTTGGTCGATGAAAAAGGGACAACAAGAAGTAAAGCTATTAGAAAATGAAAAAAAATGTGATTGTGATATATTAACTGTTGCGCATCTAGGATTGCAACTAAGACAAACCAAGTATGGTACCATCTGATTTTCAAAACATCATTACGAAATCGAGCGATTTTGTCTAGTTATGTCTCTGAAGAATCACGTGAAACTGCCTAATAGGATATAAAGAGGGATTACATTTAATGATCCTATCAGTATGACCTTTTTCTGCAAGTTCAGAAGCATCAGGTCGAATTTGAGCCCCAACTCATTAAACTAATGTGAGTCACATTCATTCCATTTTCCAGCAGATTCGATTATTATTTTTGATGTTTACAAGGCCTATCAAGAAAAAATGTCTTTGTTTTATTTAGCCATATTTTTGGATTCATACTCGAAAAATGAACGAAAGTATGATTAACTCGGATTGAATTATTTGCTGAAGTCTGAACTTTATTTTCTAGTATATTGCGAGATTTGTTCCAATTGAATAAAATCATGTTATCGGCGAGTAGAATTTTGGTGCTATCAAAAAATTTTTGATATGACTAAATCGATATTGTCCGCAAATAGTAAATGATGCAGCCAATCTTCGTGCCGATCATCGTTAGTGCAGCATCTTCACGTGAATCTTTCTGTAGTACGACTGAAACAAATGTTTCATATTTGAAGCATCTAAAATTTTAGAAGCCATTTTCAAATTTGTCATTCTGAACTTTCTCTGTTAAGTGGAACTATGCACATGCTAACTATCGCTAGACCATACAGAAACTGATAGGAGGACCGATTGCGGGAGCTCGTATATTCGCAGTAGCTATCTACATTATCGATTCTTCGGTCAACGGATGCTTGTTAAAAAACTCAGAAGCGTGTAACATTAATTGATTTTCAGCAGTTGAGCGACTGGAACGTGTGTAGTGTAGTGAAAAAATACCGTGCCAAGGACATGTAATGATTAAAATTTCACTTTACTGTAATATGTATCCATCTACATACATTTATGGATTGTCTTTCAGAAAGTGACGAGTGTAATTCAAAAAGCATATATTGCGGTTAGATCGCTCGTTTGATCTTACCAAGTTTTCCTGCACTATTCTCTACTTTACTTCCATTGAATAGAATATTGACGTATCCTGATATCGTCGCTATCGATTTTTTCTGCTTCTGAACTTCATAATGGAAAAAGGGGGATTTATATTTCTCTTTCATATTTTTCGAGTACATACGCTGAACTAATCGTCCTTCGCAATTACCTCACTGCAAGATATAAAACACGGTATGAACGAATATTACTTCTTCTAGAAGATAATGCTCGATTTTATGCGCTGCCTCTATCTAAAATAGTTCAATTCTACAATAAATAAAATCTGATGTAGTACGCGAAGAATTTCACCGCAACTCCTGAGATATTTTCGAAAAGGAGCGAACAGGCGGGCAACAGAGTCATGAAACATGCGATGCAGTACACAAACTGGGAATGTCATTAAAAGATGAAAATTATTCGTTACCATAGTGAATGGGTAACCAAGTCAACCACCTATTCAAGAATAGTACGCACACTTCGTCTTTGTTTTTGATCACTACACCTTAAAAGAATTTCTGAACGTTCCGTCATTACCGCGTACTTCACGCAACAAAGTGTACGGAAAATTCTCGAGAAGATGAGCCCATTTTGTATTTAGATTTGATGGTCATCAATATTATCGTTTGTTATCAAAAAATCTTGTTCTTGTCCAGGATATTTTAGGTCAAATACTTTGATAATCAGTGAGTCATCATGCAATACATGTAAATTTATAGCTCTTTTGTATCGTCCAAATTCGTTGGTGTCAATCAAACCGTATCAAACGCTTGACCCGAAAGGTTGCTGGCCATATCTTTTGAAATTCGAAACAAAATTTCTGTTTGCAAGAGAAAACAACACAATACCTCTGTAATTCTTCTACTAACGTTCAGGAAAAACACGGATGGCGTGTTAACTTGTAGGAAAAATGTTTCTGATTTAGCTTGCATTGCGGTATACAATGATTCGTTCTGTATTCACGAGGACAAGTGATTGTTCAAAATTATTGTTCCAGAATATCATATTTGTGTAACATCCATCATTGAATTATACTCATGGATTCAAAGATGGTGGTTAGTTTCGCTGTACTCTGTAAGAAGCATTCATAAGTAGTATGTTTTCGTGAATATAGATAGCAACACTTTCAGCTCGAAATCAGGGGAATATACGACGTTGAAACATGCCCCAAACACCTGCATCGTCATGCTCAGTTACTCACAGCTCATTCCATTTTTGATTGGTACAAATACCATTACACAAATGAATGAAATGATGATCAAAACTATGAACTTTTATACTATTCGGAGTATTACTGAAACACTATTTTCTACCTTTTATCTAATTTCTCTAAATTATCTTCTTTTCCTTTTTTCTTTTTATTTAGCGTCTCTTTATGTTTTCCTATTAATTTCCTTTTTCTTTTATTTCTACCGTTAATGAAAGAAATGAACTGTTTCTTACAGATATACATAAACCTGAACTTTCCATGATTTACCCTCAATCTGGGACATTTTACGGTTTTCCCGTAGGTACGATTTTCACGTGTACCATCTGTACTTTTACAGTTGTTTCAGCTCAGCTTGCATTGTAAGCACCCCAGAAGCGGCTCCTAGCGGAGGACCGGGCTCTCCGAAGGGGTAACCATAAGCGTTCAGCCCGCAAGGCTGACATTGTCGACTATCAGATACTAGTCTAATGTTTCTATCATACCTTCCCAGCAATATATGAACTACCTCGGACTACGATTTCTCGGTGACCGATACATCATTCAGAGCCGCCTTTTCTTGGTTCCCCTCAATAACGTATTGCAGGACATTTATGAAAGAAGCGCGTACGAGCTATGTTATACCACAGCGAAAATATTTCCTTGATGGATGCGCTCATACGTTTTGCGCGAATTTTCGACAACGATGCGAACGCTCAATATGCAAGACGAGCGATTTCATACTGCATCGTGACTGTACACTTTATATGAATCGCTTGATCGAGTTGTTTCCGCTGTTAAAGGAATTTTTTAGTTTTTAATATGATTCGCACTCGCCAATGAATCTTGTAGTGCAAGCTCCAAAACTTCGCTCTAATCTATTCATCGTCAGCTCGGTAAATGATGCATTAAATACAGGTAAGGTAAAGTAAGGTAAAGCAAGGCATTCCAATTTTGGAGAAGCCCATTCATTTCGTCTAATTTTCGTCATGTATGATTTCTGTCTACATTCTGTAGGTTTCCGTACCCTTACTTCCCCCAAGTCTGAGTGATATGTGCGTATCAAGGCCTCTAATTTTCCTGTTTGAGGGTCCGCAATCAAACATCGATACGACTACATTGACGTGAAAAACAAGACTCGATATACTCTGCAGCATTAAAAGTCATACAAGCTCGCTAGAAGGAGGACTGATTTTGGATTCTGTTCGGTTCGGCACGACTGAATCAAACTTTAAGATTTCGAACGCATGGAAAGATGGGTGGAGTGTGTCGTTTCTAGAATTATTGAAAAACAATACTACAGCACCATTCCCGAGCAGCTCGAGCCCTACAGCTTATATCAATTTTTCAACAAACTTGGGTATGGATTGCAGGGTTAGAATGCTTATGAATTTGCTCTTTTCTGCTTGTTCGGGATAATTTCTCTGAGATTTTACAATTGGTTTACTTGAATGCCGTGTAATCGATGATAATTTAAGATTCTGAACTGCGAGATCGCTGTCTTTCGAAAAAATAACGCGCGACACACCCAGAGTGGTATTAGAGAGCTATATCATTACGAATTATGGATAGGCTACCTTGTGGCTGCTGTAAAGTTGTACGCATCTAGTTACGGACAGTGCAGGATGGTAGGCATGAAAACTGT
>JAAUYH010021522.1_pt1 | contig 19452 bp, 10 predicted proteins | sample 7278061 | NCBI WGS metagenome assembly JAAUYH01 (sample SAMN14350203, study PRJNA611818) | marine sediment metagenome | isolation source: surface marine sediment (0.6m) | place: French Polynesia: Moorea | collected 2018-08 | reverse complement strand
TGGCGGAAGAGTGGAGAAATCATTGCAAGAGATTGTACCTGATGGCATCGTTGGATGTGTTCAACGAAAAGGATGGATGGATGACACAACAATGAATATTTGGTACAATAAGGTTCATCGTCTTTACATTTTTTATTGTACTGGTGAATCTGGATTATTATTGGACGATTTTAAAGTACAGAAAAGTCCTGATATCTCGAAATTAATGAGTCAGAATAATGCAAATCAGTATATGATTCCACACCACTACACTGGTTTATTGCAACCATGTGATGTTGGAATTAATAAATCTCTTAAAGAGAGATTAAAGAAAAAGGCAGCCAATTGGAGAAGAGAAAAACATAATTTATTGTTACCTGGGGAAAAACTGCCGTGCCCGAAAAGAAAAGATGTGCTAATTTGGCTAAAGGAAATTTGGGATGAATTTCCGGTGGAAATTGTGAAAAATTCATTTACTGGAAGTGGATATTATTTTGAAGACGGAATCGACTACAGTGGTGAAACGGAATCTGAATCTGATAGCGACGATTAATTTAATTCTACCTTGCATTTTTTATTTGAACTATGATAGCTATACATTTTATTTGATCAGTAAATTGACGTTCATCAAAGGAGGCCACGACCGGTCAAACTACGGTAATAAACAACAGTACCTACAATATTCAATTTGTTCCAAGTGTTACAACAGACCGTAAGTTTTAGCAATGCCAGCCTCCGTTCCAAATTAGATGTCCTACTCCCGTACATAGTATTCGGCGAAATAGTACATTTAGTCAGGAACTGAGGAAGCAATATGGTCCACCTCCTTTTCCTCAGGTGAACGGGAGCATTTAGATTTCTCCCTAATTCCTTTCAACAAAGTGCTTGGAAACGACACGCCGCTGAATTTTTCCTGTAGCAGTTCTGGGCAAATGCTCACAAATGAACAGCTTCTTGGGCAATTTGAAGGAGGCCAACTTTTCCTTCATAAACGCCAACAACTCCTCCTCTGTTGCACTCGTTTCCTTCTTAAAAATCACTGCCGCGTTCACTTCCTCACCATATTTTTCATCAGGAACCGCAAAACTGACAGCTTCCGTAACTGCCGGATGAGATAGCAATACCGCATCAATCTCGAGCGGTGAAATTTTTTCACCACCTCTATTAATCAATTCCTTGATTCGACCTGCGAGGGTGAGATAGCCCTCCTTATCTAACATTCCCTGATCTCCTGTATGAAACCAACCCCCAGAGAAAGCCGTTTCATTCGCCTTTGGATTGTTCTGATATCCTTTCGTAACATTCGGACCGCGAATGCACACTTCCCCAACAGCCCCAGTCTCCACGGGTTGATCCTTTTCATCCAAGATCGCAACTTCCACTCGTTGCGGTAATCCAACGGATCCTGGTTTGCGAACTCCGAACTTAGGTAAGGGATTAGAAGTCATTTGATGCGAGGCCTCAGTCATCGCGTACGCCTCCAGTACTGTAGTATTAAAAGTTGATTCCAATCGATGCAAGACAGAAGGTGCTAAAGATGCACTGCCAGAACGAATAAAGCGTAGCGGCGGCGGAGAATCAGCTGGATATTCGTCAGCAGCACGAGAGAGTAAAATTTGATGTATCGTAGGTACGGCAGAGAACCAAGTAGTGTTTGAGCGAACTACAGAAGGCCAAAAGACGCTCGCCGAAAATCGACCACCAGGCGGGAAAGCAACAGTGCCACCAGTGGCTAAAGTAGACAATGTTGGCGCCAGCAAAGCATGGACGTGAAAAAGAGGCATTACCAGTAATGTAGTATCAGATGGCTGGAGTTCGTAAGTGCGAGAGATATTGGAGATAGAGGCAGATAAATTTGCATGAGAGAGAGGAACACCTTTAGGTCGTGATGTGGTTCCAGATGTATGCAGAAACAATGCAACATCGTCAGCAGTGGGAACAGAATCTTGAGGGTAATAGGCATTGTCATCAACATCGGTCAACAAATCTTCGGGTAAATGAAACACGTCGATAGACAAAGCTTTGGCAGCATTGATAATAGGAGAATCAGAATCTAGATCGGATGGAACAAGTACAAGAGCGCTACTGGCATCCGAGAGATAGAATTGAAATTCATCAGTGGTGTACTTGGGATTAAGCGGAGCTGCAATGAAAGCTGCACCAGTGGTAGCGAGAAATGCAGCAACGAAATGCGGCGAATTAGGTAATACAATAGAGATAATCGATTGTCGCGCAAGTCCGCGTGACAATAATGTGTTCGAGAATCGTGCGCAGCACCGTCGAAACGCGGCATGTGATAGTTTCAGATCGGAATCTGGTGTGGTGGCCAAAGCGTTTATGGCCAGATGATCGGAATCAGGGAGTGGCAAAGCACTCAAAGTGCTGAATGTGGGACCAGTGTAGCTTTTGTCAGCGGTTTCCATAGTACGTTTCGTCTAGAGCAATGCGAGCTCAAACAATGGACCTGTTTACTTGGAATTGTGACTGAATCTGATTTGAAGCTCAGTAAAGCACAGGTAGAAATTCGAATAAATTTCACCGCACTTCGAAATACTTTATCCTGACCAATTGCCAATAAGCACTTGGTTGATTTTCCACCGAAACGCTGAATTTTTGTGTTACAGTGAGAAGTTGCCAACCTGAGAGTCAAGACAATGATGAATAAGCAGCCTACGTCATGTACCATGCAGAACATCTCGGATAATGATTCAATTTAGAAAATGTTAGCCTCCCCTTGCCCTACGGTACACATTATCGTCACTGTTGCACGCATACTGCACGATCAGGAGGCAAACAGCATAAATAGTGACAATAGGTTTCGTAATAATGTATCACCATATACACCATGTGGTTGGGCAACATGTTTCATATTGCATAGTACTCGAGTACATTAGGGAAAGGGGGAGCTATAAATTTACTGCAGAAAGTAATGCCGCGTTTAACCCGAATCCCGTGCGAGCAGAACCAAGTAATAACCAGTGATAATGAAGAAGTGTGAGTGAGGTACTGTACCATACGACCCACGACTTCTCGCTCGACATGAATGCGTGTTCCAGTTGTACGACGTGTCAAGGAGGAAAGCTCAAAATATCCCCAACTACGTATAACGTACAGTCACACTTCCACGATTTCGCCTCATTGGCGGCTTCCGTGTCTGTTCCCACCACAAACGCCAACTAAACTTCACTTCCATGATAAAAACAATTTATTCACTGTGAAACTTCTTCCTCATCCAAGTCCCCACCAACTTATTCGCCTCCTTTCGAAATGTGCCATGTACCTCTTTTCGCTCTCAACTCACTACCCTTTCATTTCAGCCGTCATTTCACTTCTACATCCTCTGCTACACCTCTGCGTCGCTTCCGAATCCAGTGCGCTCGTCCACCTGCACATCGTCGTGAACGATGGGAACCTCCACCACCTGAACAGGGCGCACTCACTCCCAAAGACATTGTTGCTGTCTACGCCCAATTAAGTGCCGAATCCATGTTAACTGCTATGTTTGATGTCTTGGTTGCTGATACTCGCGACGACGGCATCGATGCTTTGTATCAATTTTCCTCGCTCGATGTATGGGCTGTAAGACATTCTTTCTTTGGATATCAAACTTCTAACTCTGTCAAGTTTCGGGTACAGGATCTCGGTCGATTCGAGGAGTTTAAGAAAACGGTCTCATCTCAACCGTACGATGTTTTGTTGCGTCACACCCGACGTACTATTCTCGCTGCCTTGAGTATCGGACCCGACGCTTACGTTGCACGTGTTCGATTTGATGCGCCTCGCCGTGAACCTGTCACACTTGTGTTCAATTTATCTCGCAGTTCTCTTGCTTCCGAACTAGACGAAGTCGTACGAAAGAAGACCACTAGTTCTTGGATGGTCGATTCAATTCTTGTTGAAGTCGAACCTTCTGACCCTTCCTTGCCTTCTAACCAAAATTGACTTGACGCTTAGTCGTGTTATTTGAGTTATGATTCTATCACCTTTTTCTCTGTTAGCCGAGCTCGCACCATGACAACGCGTGTTGCAGTTTTTCGTCGTGGTGACGGCGCAGTGTTATGTGACTCAACTTTTGGGACTGCGGAAGCTACACAAGCGGCACCGTCTGCGAAGTCTGTTTGGGCATTAGTTCAAGTGCTGTTGCCGTTTGCTCGCGAATTAGGGGGCGGTGGCGTTCGGTCAGTTGTACTACGCGATGCCGATATTCCTGCTGATGCCCGAGCGTTCGGCGCGCCACGACCGAGGCCCCCAATAGAGATTACGGTAGCGCATGGCACTTATGTGGCAGTTACGGTAACGGGACCAGCCAGGAAAATGCAGTCGGCGAAAGGATTTTGTGACCACTTGCATAAGTTCATTTTGACTACGCTTCTACATCGACCGAACAACGAAAGCGAAGCTACAACTGATGTTCTTAATGCTTCCGATGCCAATCTAGAACGAAACGATTCGTTTGATATTCGAGCCTACATGGAATCATTCGTTTCATCTGGCTCGAATTCGTCGTTGTTCTTTTCTAGCGACGCTTCTTCAGGAAGCTCGAATTCGCACGCAGACTTTGCTGGAAACATGTCTCAAGCGCCGCTACCCGAAATCGACACAACTGCGCTTGACAAGGAAATCGTACGTGCTATGAAATCATTTACTTGACACGACCGGCGCTGTACTATACACCACTCTACTTAGAACAATTTTAAACTTTTGTCAAACAACCAAATCTGTTGAGTCGATTGCAGCTCGGTTGCCATTCGCAGCGCTAGTCACAACCACAATTTATTCTGAGTACGTGATAGGTAGAATACGAGCGCAGAGTAGCACGATAGTCTAACGACGCTGAGCGACAGGCATCTTCCGACTGCCCTTCGCGAACGTCTGACGCATTTTCGGTTTCGCAGCCTTCTTGCGGTCCTTGATGTCTTTAAGGGCGGCCTCGCGAGCGGCCTTGCGCACTTCCGGACGTTGGTTACGCTTCGCTTTGATAACTTCAAGTGATGCACCCTCGACTGCCTTGGGAACAGTTGCTGCACGACGGCGGGTGCGACGACGCTGGGCCTCCTCCTGAACACCCTTCTTGTTCAAGCGACGGTACACCTGGGTCCAGCTGTGCTTCGCCTGCTTGCGCTTCATATGGAAGGATGCCTCAGACTTGGCGGTCGAAAAGATGAAGGTCTTACCATCAGTACGAATGTACCGACGGCCGTGACCGGGGTAGATTCGGAAACCCGAGAAAAAGCACAATTCAGTCCTGCAAGAATCAACATGTTAGCGTGCATACTTCGTACAAGCGAACGCGCTTGTGTTCAATGGCGCGATAAACTCACTTCACCACCATCGCGTAGGAGTGATAGACTCTGGATAGGGAATCAGATGGTTGCGGCCAACAAAAATTGTAGACTACTCCGACAGACGACGGCGGAAGAAAGGAGACACGTGTAATAATAAGTCGTCAAAAAATTAACCAATAGGAGTGCAGATATTTTACACTTTAGGAGAACTTAAATTACGAGTGGAGATTGTCATAGTTGCGAGATCACGACACCAGCACGAGCTGCAACTCGCTCCTAGACGACGTCGATCCACAATCTCCTGGTCAATCTGCCCGATCTTCGCTGGAAAATAAACAAGATGAACACTACTGCATTTGTTGGAACAGGAATTGGTGCTCGTGCTCAGGTCTTACCGAAACGTAGCAGCCATGTTTCAGCACGTCGAGTACCGATGAATATGGCGGCCAAACAAATCGCCTTCGGTGAAGAATCTCGTAAGGCTTTGGTGGCTGGTGTAGATGCCGTTGCCAATGCTGTGAAGATCACACTAGGACCCAAGGGTCGCAATGTTGTTTTGGGACGCGGAAGTTATTCCGCACCGATGAGTGTGAATGACGGTGTTACTGTTGCCAAAGAGGTTGCTCTCGATAATCCGATGGCAAACACTGGTGCTCGTCTACTCCAGGAGGTCGCCAGCAAGACTGATTCGAAGGCCGGTGATGGCACTACCACATCTACTGTTCTGTGCCAAGAGATTGTTCATCAGGGAATGAAGGCAGTGGGTAGTGGCCGCAACCCAATTGCCCTCAAGCGTGGTATTGACAAGACCGCCAAGTTCCTCGTTCAGGCCTTGAAGGACCGTGCCACTCCCACCAAGGGTATGGAAGACATTCGTGCCGTTGCCACGATCTCCGCTGGTAACGATATTGAAATCGGAGAGATCATCGCCAACGCATATGAGACCATTGGTGAAACCGGATCTACCTCAGTCGAGGAATCGCAAAGCCTTGGTAACTCTGTAGAATTCACTGAGGGTATGGAACTCGACCGTGGTTACGTGTCACCTTATTTCGTGAAGGATCAGGAACGACAAGTTGCCGACCTGAAGAAGGCACGTGTTCTCATCACCGACCACAAAATTGCTGCCGTGAAGGACCTTGTCAACTTGTTGGAGAGCATTGTGAAGGCGAAGGTACCAGTCCTTATTATTTGTGATGATCTCACCGGTGAGGCATTGTCAACCATGGTTGTGAACAAGATGCGAGGTGTTTTGGATGTTTGTGCAATCAAGTCTCCTGGTTTCGGTGAACGTCGCAAGCAATACTTGGAAGATGTTGCGGTTGTGACCGGAGGAACTTTCATTTCTAGCGATTTGGGCATGACCTTGGAAGACGTGAAACTTGAGGACCTCGGCCATGCCGAACGTATTATCTGCAGCAAGGAAACAACTAAGATTATTTCGACTGGTGCCTACGAAGATGCTGTCAAGGCTCGCATTGAACACATTTCTCGTGAGCTGGAGGCATCAGACTCTCAATTCGATCGTGAGAAGCTTGAAGAACGTCGTGCTCGCCTCGGTGGTGGCGTCGCTCGTATTCTTATTGGTGCCGCCACAGAAACTGAGTTGAAGGACAAGAAGCTTCGCTGTGAAGATGCGTTGAACGCTACTAGAGCTGCTATGGAAGCCGGTATTCTACCTGGCGGAGGCGCTGCACTTGCTCATTTATGCAAAGAGATTCCAGCATTCGCTGAGACTTTGACGGATGAGGATGAGAAGGTTGGTGCTGCGATTGTGCAGGCCGCAATTCCCGCACCACTGAAGCAGATTTGCCTGAATGCTGGTGTGGAGGGGGCTATTGTTCTCGAGAAGGTACAAGAGAAGGAGTTCAACTGGGGATACAACGCGCAGACCGAAGAGTATGTGGATTTAGTGCAAGCTGGTGTTTTGGACCCCGCTAAGGTTACTTGCTGGGCACTCGAGAACGCGTGCAGTATTGCTGGATTGATTCTTACTACCGAGGCCGTCATCTGTGAGGTTGAAAAGCCAGCCAAGGGCGACGGCATGGGTGACCTTCCCGGTGAGTCGTACTACTAGTCTGAATGTTGGAGAGTACTGGTAGTTGACTTTTAGTTTGAGCGATTAACAACAGCCAACTTTGGGGTGGTGTATCTGTACGTAAACGAATGATGACGTAGTGACATTGTGATTTACTGTATTCATGTAAGCATTGTGCTGCACCTTGAGTGTATTACTCCTGAAATCGGTGTATGATACTGTATAAGTATCGTACATTAACTCGAAAGTCACTGGTTTAGATTATGTGGAAATCTGGAAACGAAACCTGAGTACGGCGTTGGTTACATAAATAACTTAAAGCATTCCTGAACCAGGAGACTTTCTGTTCAACATGGAGGTGCTCTCTAGCTCTACGTTAGAATCATTGCTAACTGCAGTGGACGGTGCGAAACCTGGAACTAAGTTTCAGGTGAAGTGCGGTCACAATGCTACGGAAACGAAGGAGAACATGACGCTTGCTGGTCTAGTACAATTGCGGGAAGAAGGCGATACAATTGTCGGTGAGCTTCCGTCTTTTACAGAAGGACATTCTGTGACTGTGATTGATGACGATGCGTTGGTGGATGAAGATGAATTGCTGGCACGAGACGGACTAGGCACGAAAAAGTGTCCGCCAAAGAGCGCAGATGAAATCGCTGCAGCTGCAAGTGCGGGTCGTAAACCGTGCAAAGATTGCTCATGTGGACTGGCGGACGTATACGGAAACGATGGCGAGGTGAAAACAAAACCAGCTGCTAAAAGTTCATGTGGTAATTGCTCTCTAGGCGACGCGTTTCGCTGTGCTGGATGCCCTTATTTAGGGCTTCCTCCTTTTAAACCCGGGGAAAAGATAAGCATTAGCAATTCGCTGATGACATCTGACATCTAACTTCGAATAAACACTATTGAGAGCTCACATCTATTCCAACTTGAGAGCCAAGGTTAACGAGTTGGATTAATCTGAGGATTGGTGTATAAGTCGGTATCAATGTTCAGGTGAGGTCTCGAATAAGTTGATGCGGAATGTTACCTAAATTCTTGAGTTGCGTCTCGAAGCCCATATCTTAGAACGATGAAAAACGAAAATGGAACACAAGAAACGAGGTATCTAAAACAGAGAGTTGGGTAGTTGTAGTAATAAAGAGGGAATGAAAGTTTTACGCTGAAGAATGAGTGACAAAGCATTCAATTACAAGTCCGATTAGAATGGCTGCGGAGTTTGGATACCGAGCCGCTTCTCCATGACATCGTGAGTAGTCAAGTCGGGCATGAAAGGCGAGTCTTCAGGTCTACCCATGTAGTCTTCCACATCAATGGTTTCATCACGGAACGATAAAGAGTTGAGACCCAATTGCGAACTCGGCAACCCAGGAAGGCGATGAAATTGGGAGAGAATTTCTTCTTGCATCTGCAAGCGCATAGGCATCGCAGAACCGTAGGTAAGGGCAAGCATCTGGAATTTGGTGTTACGCTCATTGAGTTTGGCGGTACGCTGAATTTCTTCGACCGGATGAATCACGGACGATTCATACTGCAGTGTGGCGTGCGTAGAGGCAGAAGTATCACGGGTTACCGGGACCGATTTCGGACGATCCATCTTGTTCGTTGAGGAAATAGTAGAGCGCTTGATGAATCACAAACAAACAATAGGCAACTACCAGTGTATCGGCCTGCCCTCCAGCACGAGCACTCCCGTCTTGTATAAGTAGAAATAAATGTATTGTAAGTGTGTAATTTATGTATAATTGTATACGTCTATTTGAAACATGCTGGCTTGTAAAATCATACCACACGTCAATGCTGAGAAATAGCGCTCCCGAAAGCCAAGCGACACTTTAACTAGGCGTTGCGAAGCCAACGCACGCATTGTACACTTCACGCGTCGTAGAGGTGCAACCTCTACGACGCGCAATTGCAACAGCACCGTTCTCAAATCTTGTGTCAAGAGAAACAAGAATTGTTCGCACTACTGGACTGTTTTCAGCGAATAACTCTCGCGCGCGAATTTGGGTTTTTTTCGAGCGCCAGTATGTGGGGAGAAAATACTCGACCTTCATCACGTCGCGACGGTGCGAGCGCTGTGGCGAGCGTGGACGGGGAGTCGGACATTACCGTGACGGATACCGGTCAATTACCGTTGCATAATCCAAGCGATGACGAGGAGCAAAATGCGTTTCGCCGACGAAGCGCGCGTTTTGACGAAGCGGAGCGTTCGTTCAACTCACTCATGCGTTCTCTAGATGAGCATAAAGCCGCGCTCTCTCGTGTCGCTGAGTCTGGTGTTGCGGTAGCGGAGAAATTGAACAACTTTTTTTCTGCGAAAGATGCGCATCGTGAATTGGCGTCTTCATTTCTAATGGCGCAGCGGAACGCGCGTGAGAAATGGACTGGATTCGAGCGACGCTACGAGCGTGATGTGGTGAGTCACATCAAGAATCGAGTGGACGAAATTCCTGTAGTTCGTGACCTTATCAAACAACGGGCCACCGCACTCACAGAGATGCGGAAACTTCAGCGCAAGACTGCTTCAGAGCGCAAAACCGACGGTCCATTTGCCAAAGTCAAAAAGCGACGGCTGAAGGAACTGAAAGACGTGTCGGCTGTATACGCTATGCATCACTCTGACGTCATGCGAAGGTTCAGTCAAATTGAGCGCAACTTTGGCAATTTTGTTTCTCCTGCGCTCGTTTCGCTCATATCACTACTTGATGAAACTAATCAAGCATCTGTCAAGTCTTTGGAAAATGTGAAAAGAATGGTTACTGTCGTACCACCGATGACACGTGAACTTTCTCCAGCTCCAATGCTTGACAGTCAAGGCAATCCTGGTGTGACTACATCTGATACGGTGGGTGAAACATGGGATGAGGATTTTGACGACCCAATGCTATCTCCTGCTTCTTCCCCTCCCATGCAAGCAGGTACCGCAAGCCTTACATTGCCTCCTGCCGAGGCATCCAGTTCAGTTGCCCACACACGTTCTAGGAGTGAACCTGCAACTGGCGTCCCAGGCACTGTCAGTACACCTGCTCGGCGTCGTGGTATACACAGTACCGACACATCTTCTTTACCTGAAGTACTGCACGAAAATAGTTACGTTCCTGCAGATGACTCCTCTACAACAATACCCAATCCTACCCGTGTGGGTGCTTCTGGTAGTAGTTCGTCTGGAGAACGTGTAGGAGACGCAGATGGAGGCAGTGTTACGGGTAATGGAGGCGGATCCGAGATGAGTGGACGAGGACGTGAACGGTTGAAACATGAAAACCGAGATAGGCGGCGAGGACGTGAAGGAATGGGATCTAGTGATACAGTTCCATCGGAGAGTGGAGGAATAGGGCGTTCAGAAGTTCTAATGAGATTACTTGTTTTATATGATTTTTCGCCACGAGAAGTGAACGAAATAGAACTGCGCAAGGGAGATGTTGTTGAAGTGAGCGGGAAGACTGACTCGGGCTGGTGGTACGGTCGATGTCGAAAAAATGCGGGATTCTTTCCGAAGAACTACACACGGGAATTAACTGATCAAGAGGAAGCAGATTTTGTATCAAATCGACATCGGCGGCCACGAAGGCATGGACATCGAAGAAGAGATTCGAGAGAGTCACGAAGATCTGGCAAATCAACATCAGTTGCGGGAGCTTCTGCCTCAGCGACAGCGACAACAACAGCACGAGCCCTTGTACAACCTTAAACAATCATGATGCACGCGCACACACATCGTTCATTCATTCGTTCGTTCAATGAAAGGAATTTGTCGGTCGGTCAGTGGACGTCAGTCTCAAATGGAAAACAAGTTACTGCGAGCGTGTGTAACTGCCGTTTTCGAGTGCAGTCAATAAACGCATACTACTGCTACTACAGTACTAAATCATTTCTGTACTCTCGTGAATCTAAGCAAAATAATTTACAAAAGGAACTAATGTTCCTCAGACGAAGAAGTCAAAGTAAGGCGCCAGTAGTAGTAGTGCGTCGCTCCTACTCAACTAATCTGGTCATGTGTGGTTCGGTCTCAGTGTTTGCGAAAGAAGGATAACAATAGTATGCCTCACGATATTCGCTATTCTCCCACCATGCTAATGGAAGCTTCAATGCACGTTCCCCAGACCATTTAGCCAGTACATGTTGATCACGATAAATGTCAGTGAGGCCATTGTACAAGATTTCTTCCATTATCAAATCGTTATCTTGTCGCGCGTACATGATATCTAGCACCAATTGATACAAATGCAATGTGTATGGCATGTCAATGTATGGAATAATCAGGCGTTTGTCTGAAAAGAATCCTCGCATAAAGTTGGCCAGTGTGAACAATATCGCCGCATATAGCGTGAGAATCGTGGTACCGCCAACTTGCAGATGCGACACTACCGCAACCTTCATGAGGAATCGATTGCGAGCACCGCTAATCCCACGCATTCCCGCTACACATGTGCAATTCCCATTGTTGCACGGTTGAACTGTCCAAACCGAGTCCGCATTCGTTCCATTGGGTTCGGAGAATAAGTGCCGTAAACAAATTTCTTGTCGCTTGCTCTTTCCTCCGGATGGTTCCCGGAACTTTGTTGATCCTGAGTCCAAAACTGCATAGACTGGCAGCTCAATGCTTACCTTAATTGCTGTACTGCTTTGGGATTCAATCGACTCCCGTATCTTAGAAACCTCATCTAGTGACAACGGAGTACCCTTTTGTAGCTTGAATTCTTCTGTACTAGTCTTGGATGTCAACTGGTACATCAATTGTGCGGGATACTCTTTTGAAACGTTTTGCAGCGCCAACACAAGCTTATCCTTCGATGTTTCTGGTAATTCCCATTCTTCATCTGAGATAGGCCCAAAATCAATTAGATATGTTTCGCTTCTTGACTGTCTTTGCTTTGCTTGACTTGGGGCGTGGAGTTCGTCAGCTAAAGTCTCTATTTCTGACTCATTCAACTGTTTAGGAATAAAGGTCGTCCGAGTGAATAAATTGTACAACGTCGTCGCATTGTTGGTTGGTGGCTTAGAACTGTCTAGCCTGGATGAAACCAACAGATCGATTGTCGAAGTCGCTCGAGTTGGTGTTCGGTCCGAGTTAAATGGATTCAGCACACTGAAAAACAAAAACGGAAGAAACAGAGCTAATGCGCACAACAAGAAAATACCGAATCCTTGATAAACTCGCGGAAGCCATCTTCTCTGCTGCCCTAGCTTTCGTTGAAAACATCCGCGCGCTGTGTTCACAGCACGATTCCGATACAACCAAATGTAGATATCGACAAATCGAAAATATTGAAAGATTTCAAGCGAGGTTGGAACCACGGCCCAGTCTAGCAACGTTCGCATAAGCCATAGGAATGGAATGAAGTTGTAGATTTCAAACATGATAATTCCCGGCGTATTATAGTTTCGAAGCAGGAATTGTGCAGTAGTATATTTCGGAAATCCATTCCGTATTTGAAGCCCACTAAGAAGAAAGTAAACGCAGCGCAGCATGTAAAAGATTTTTGCGAGTGGACTAAAACGAATGTTGTCCTTTCTCCGTGGCAGAAAGAAAATCACAACATGATATGCGACAACTGAAGCGTACTGCAGTGCAAGCTTGCCTTTCATGCTTCTTGTCAGATAGACGACCCGATCCAGCACAAGTCCCAAAAACATTGCCATTAGAGTCAAGAGATGGACAATTTCAATGAAATTGGCGCGCCACCAAGGAAGTTGAAAGCTATCTTCTCCGAAAATAGAAGAAAACCCAAATGTCACTACCACAAATGACAAGAAGTCGACAAGGAAAATGAGAATATAGTAGTCTCCAACTGCCTTGTGTTCTTGTTCCTTCGTCAGCTTGCGGAAATGATCCATGACACCAGCAAGCAGGCCGGATTTGTTATTTGCCCGGAACAATGACAGACTTTTGGGAGGTCCACCACTCTCTGGAGTTGATGGAATAACGTTAGACTGAACCAATGACTTTTGAACAGCGTGTTGCGCTGGTGCTATTGGCTTTGGTGCCGTAACGAATGTTTCTGTGCTACCTGTCTCTGTCCTTGTTCGAGAGACTCGGACCGACAAAAATCTATTCAAGTCGCCAAGAGGAGCATAACTCGGTGTGCGAGGTGGTACCGACGGAGGTACATCGGAGTCGCTTCGTGGAAGGATTGATTGAAAAGTTACCATGCGTTCTCTTGGGTTTTTGTCATCTGGAACAGCTTGCCAATACTTTTCAGAAGCTTCAGGAATACCTACCATTGTACTGAGTTTGTTCCTCGACCGTTTCAATACTTCGAACACGTCGTTGCATTGTTGGAGTCGATTATACGATGCCGATCGCAAGCGTTGGCTTTCAGACGACCAGAACGCCACAAAAGGTGGAGACATAGGAGGCAAAGACGGGGCGGTCACATCTGGATCCTCAGGTAATTCTTTCAATTCCATACTCGGATCGGTTTCAATTTTTTCACCTTGAATCTCGTTGGTTAGCAACATGTCTTCCTCGCTACTTTGTAAATCCCACAATCCTCGATTGTAAAGAATAGTTCGATGCCAGAGCAAGGACAGAAAGATGAGAATATCGAAGAAAATACCCGAAGCAATTCGGCAAACTTGGGATTTGTTCCCTTCTCCGATATTGGCGGTAAAAAATTGCTCATCACAGCTATCCCATCCGCGTGCGACGTACTTGCCCGAAATGACAAGACAGACGTACAACATTAAAAACTGCCATACCTTTTTTGGAGGACGCGGCTGCTCTAATATGAGGTACAGAAACAAACATAGCGGATATACAGAGGTAAGTTCCGTTGGGTTCACAATGGTTGCTAGCAACATTGTTGCGTACACTGCCCAAGCCGAATATCTCGACATAAACAATCGGAATTCTGAAACGAGCGGATGACGCTGGTATTTTTTCCATGATGGACCTCTGAACAAAAATCGTAAGATCACTCGCAGTTTTCTTTCCTTCGGAGACTTCTCTTCTTCTTTCTTGGCGACATGAGAGGAAAATATGTGACCTTTCTCTTTTCGACTTTCTACATTGGCACGCAGTACTTTCATTTCATCAACAACACACACTTGATAAAACCGATCGACAGATCTGTTTTCCGCAGTTTTCAGCTTCCTCAATCGATCGAGACGCTTTTCACGCGCCATTTTCGCTCGTCGATTTTTGTTCCGACCAAGCATTCGCTCGTACTTTCGAGTGTTGTGGTCGTGGACAGCTCGCTTGAATCGCACTTCCCCATCTTCCTCACCATACTTTACCACATACTTGAAGCTCTTGCTTTCGTAGATTCTGCCTTGCATCTGACAGATGAGCCACAATGAAACCAATAGTGAAAGTAAAAGCTCGCCACTTCCTTTTTCGGCATCCGTTTTGCGTAATCCAAGTACTTCCGCCCAACGACTAAGCGCTGGGAAAGGAGCCTGGTAAACTACCAAAATAAATACCACGGAGAGTACATAGAAACGAACAATGAAAAAGTAGGAGCGTTTCGCATTCACGTTCTGAAAGTTGAATAAGAAGTAGAACGAGAGCAAGAGAAGCACACCATTGAACACGGTGGTTCTAGAAACAGCGACAGAAAACATATATAACTGTACCAATGAGCCAGAGAATCGCATCCAATACAGCTTGATTAAGTTCTTCGCATTCATCGGGCGTGTTGTGAAATCTTCATCACGTGAATGGAGTTCCCAGAAATCATGTGAGATAGCGGGGGGGTTCTGGTTCAATTCAGTAGATGAATTTGATGTTCCAGGCTGATCCACCGAATTTCCCGTTCCTAATGGTTCGAATGAAGAATTCCTTGGTTTTGCAGACCTCTTCCTGAGTTCACCATTTGTAGATTCACGAGGTCTTTCGTTTTCTTTCATTTCACTGGCTTGAGAATTACTTTCACGAGCTGAATGTTTCGATATATCCTCATCCGGAAACGTCAAGTATCTTTTGAACCAAAAGCCGAAGCCTCGACAACCAGGTGAAACAGCATTGAGCGTCATGGAAGCGCAGATGACCGCCAGGAATGCGAAGGTAACATCATATTTGCGCTCAATAGTATTATTTCTCTTGTCTACGTAAAGCCACTCCGACCAGTCACCGGACGGCCTTGACTTAGGCGGCACAAGCTGATCTGGACCCCTCAACGTCATGAAGTATTGCAAAAGAACAAGACAAGCGAGCAGTAGAGTGATGTGATGCCAATGTCGGGCGATTCGTGCGCGTCGACATCCGCTCACAGCCATAACAAGTGCAACGTAAATAACAGCAAATGAGGTTCTCGTCACGGCACCTCCGACAACAAGATACATAAAGGTGAGATCGAAGCCCCACATCAACCAAAACGGATTCAGTAGCGAGTAGAAGTCCCAAAAGACATATTTCATTTTTGAGATGATTTTTTGAAGACGGATAGTTGCTTTGGTTGCGAGCTCGGGATCTGTTCCATTAGTCTCCGAGTTAGAGAAACCATCTGACGACTCATCTGACACTCTCTGATTTTCACCAAGGGCGGGATCGAATCTAGCTGAATTGCCAATGTCCAAGGGAGGGACATAATCTCGAGCAGGCACCATTTCGTCACTTTCTGGAAACGCCGCTTCATTGATTCTGTTTGATGGATTAGTGGAACTTTGTGCAGTATTTGAGGATTGTTCTTGTGTCCAACCCAGCACTTCATTGATGTTTAACGCACTTTCCAATGCTTGATGGCTTTGAAGTGAACTAAGTAAATGATGATTGAATCCTTGGTGTTGCTGTTCTTCTTGTAGCTTCTTTTTCGCATCTCTTGCTGCCCATTTAACAGCCACCCTTTGGAGAAATGCGGTCACAAACACGAGTACATGTGCAATCATCGCAGGCTCGTCTATTGGCAGTCGTTCCTTACCTGCTTGTGGCGTCTGAAGTCCGAAGTACTCAAAAAGATGAGTGAATTCTCTGAGCTCGTCTACTTGGATTTTCGAAGCAACCAAATACACGTACTGTAGCGACATTAGAGCAAAAGAAAGAATTGCAAGCACTATAGGTAATATGCGCATTATAAATCCTTGTGACTGAACTGAGTTCGATTCGCTAGATAGCCTCTGACTCGATGTCCAAAGCCCTTTCGAATCGTAAACCGCTTGTTCAGATAATAACAGAACACAACCAAGAATAGTGTAAACTGCTCCGAACACAGAGAATCCTGGTAACCAAACAGCCGCAGCCAAAATCGCACAGGCCTCCAAGACGAAGCTGTAGTGCAGCAATGAATTTCTAACAAGAATCAGACTGTGGCTGTAGACGCTTTCCAAGAACTTCTCCGTCTGCATAACAGGAAGACTCTGTCTCCAGATTCGAAACTTTTCAGTCAGTGCATGTAAACGTTCACGCTCTGCCATTACATTCCCGCGCACGACGCTTTCATCGTAGGCGATAGAACCTCGATTGCTACGATTCGGAATCCATGGTAGGGAAACGGATCTTGCTCCAAACTCTGGAGTAGCCTCAATCCCAGCTGGGACATGCCTAAAAGTCACACTGCCACTAATTGACGGGTTCGCACCAGAGGGCCGAACACGTCCCTGTTGTGCGATATCATGGTCGACTGTACTCTCGGGGACGATGGGGCTGGGTCGTGTAGCAGAAAAGTGAATTCCTCTTGCTCTGTCCACAACAGATACCCCATGAGGAAGTTCATCATCTTGGTCTTCGTCTTGGTCTTCGTCTTGGTCTTCATCGACAAGAGATTCAATGCCGAAGAATCGACCTTGCAGTGATACAATGATTAGTATCGACGCATCTCCCACAGTAAAATGAAACTCTTGGATTGAATCAATTTTGCGATAGCCGAAAATCCACTGGCGAGCAAATTCCAGTCTCTCAAATCCTTCGAAGCGAACTATATAACGAGATATGAGTGCGCAAACTGAGAAAATAACCACTGTTGGCCAATACGCCTTAATGAGTGGCCGAATATTGCGGTTGTCTCGGCGAAGATACGGTCCAAGTAGTTCAACCACGATACTGATCGCCAGAAACAAAACGTAACCGTAAGATAGAAAGTTGGCTGGATGAACGAGTGGATACAGTAAAAGAGCAACGTAATTCAGAAACAAGTAGTACTTCCGAATGAGTTTCCAAAACTTCGATTTGTACTCGTCACGGATAGAATCGGGACTTGTCCCCGACTCAGCCCAAGTGAAATGGACTTGAACTGCAGAAAGCACGATAGTAGCTGTATACGCTACAACTTCAACATTCCTCGCAGGGATTAACCCATAGAATGATTCGTTACATTTTATACTGCTGCTTTCGATTTGAATTGCGCGACATGCCGTGCAAGTTATTAGCAGGAATACAGTCGAGTACGCCAATATCATAGTCCACAAGAATAGCATCACTTTCGGAGCACGAGCACCACCAAAAGCTTGGAAGACACACAGAACACACAAACTGATCAAGAATACTGAGTTCAGGATAGTCGCATATGTTCCAGCAGCAATGAACAGTGAGACAAGTGCAAGACTGTCCAGAATTAGTTTGAGAACGGAATAGAAGGGCTGTTGCTTCAACGCAGTCGCGGAATAGTTCGCGCTTAATACGAAGTCCTTGACATTCAGTTCCGATTCTTGGCTATTTCTTTCCAATGACTCATTAATATACCGCTTACAAAAGATATTGGTACAAAACAATCCAAGAGCCAGCGCCTGTACCAAGTTCATCGTGAATTGTGGCTGAAATTTCCGCAACCCAAGCAGACGAATTATTTGCTTTTCCGAACTTTCAGCGATTGAGGGGAAGGACGTAAGAACTGCGACGAAAAGGAAATGAGCAATTTGTAGACATATGGCGTAAACGATGATTCGGTCGAAGACTTTTGAAGCCCGCACACGCTTGCTCGCAAAATAAGCGAGAGCAGCAAATAACATTGGCGACGTGAGGATGCCCGGAAAAACCAATGACCAAGTCAACAGTCCTATGGAAGATAAATGAAGAACAGTCTGTAAGAATTGGGTATCGTAATAAGTGAGTGTTGAACCTATCCGGTCTTCAGTCTCTTGCTCCTCTTCTACAGTGGCTTCCATAGCATTCGAAAAAGTGCTTCGGTTGCGAGCGAGAAGAACTTTGTTCAGCGAATAGACAAATATGCCGCTGAAGACATAAGTGGCAATTGCAAAGCAGAATCCAGTGATATGCGCCCACCCCCCACGTTCCCGAGTATCCAATATAACAAATCCGACTAAGCCCAGAACATCTCGTAGGCCGCCATACTTTCCATCCTCCCTTTTCATGAATTCAACAAATAGTGGATTTTGTAATGCGCTGATAAACACCAAGTAAAGGATCATGTAGACACGAAACCAACGCACAACAACAAGGCAAGAGTACATATGGCTTTTCGGACGTATCCGGTTCGAAAGAAATGCCCAAAGAACAACTACGAGCGAAAAGGCAGCTAGATAAATAAGAGTAAGAATACTTGAGTACGATAAGCCGGTAAAACCGCAAGCAATTGTGGTCCAAAAGATACCACCTCGCCCTGCCATATGTCGAGCAAATTTGTCCACAGTCTCTTCACGGAGAGCAGCTGGGGTCATTTCCAGTTCGAAAGTACTGGCAGAACCTACTTGGACAGGTCTAGTAGATAATGAACTGTCCGATGTTTCAGAACTTGTATCACCCATCGATCGCTTTCCCTTTTTTCTCAGCACAAGATAGCGTCCTTCACCGTTAGGTTTGGAAGAATTTAGAACAGCTAAGGTGACCACAAGCACGGAGAGTGGCGCAAGCAGTAACTTGACTGCTTGCCATGGTTCACTTTGATAGTTGGGTATCGCAAGCGTTCTCGACAAAGAAGCGAGAGTCGATGGTAAGACGGGCCGACTTGTGTTGAGGGCACCAAGAACAATGTGTGCGATAATCAAGATAGTAGAATAAACAGTGAGAACAAGAAGGTATACTGTCGGAAAGTTATCAGACGTAACTTCATAACGAGGATGGTAATGCTGTACCAAGAAGGCAACGAAAAAACCAAAACTTGGTAACGTAAAAGTGAAACACGACGCAAATAAAAGCGCAATAGGGAGGAAAAACCGCAAGAGTAAAAGCGCAGGAGAGCCGTGAGCTACCATGGTTCTCGATAGAGAAGAGTCGAATTATCCGTCGAACCTTACTGTCGACTTTCGTCGAAG
>JAAUYH010020866.1_pt1 | contig 19455 bp, 15 predicted proteins | sample 7278061 | NCBI WGS metagenome assembly JAAUYH01 (sample SAMN14350203, study PRJNA611818) | marine sediment metagenome | isolation source: surface marine sediment (0.6m) | place: French Polynesia: Moorea | collected 2018-08 | reverse complement strand
GCAGCAAAGCACACCAAGTGGGAAAAATCTTATGTGTGCTCCCCGTGTAATGTAGGTAGTAGACACCCCGTCCTCCCGTTCAATACTGTCGCCCACCAGTGGGATGTGACCTGTCGTGGCACTACACTAAGTATTTCTAGACTCGCTACATACAATAGGAGTCTCCAATAGGTTTGCATTGAGTGAAAGATCTGCTTGAATAAAATGATCTAGATCTAAAGGTCCCAGAGTGTTGTTGTAAAAATACAGTAGTAATGGGAACCAATATGGCGAAAAGACCAACAGATGGTGTTACGCGCGAAATTTCACAGGTGACAGCTATCAATATTCCAATCGCAATTTCACCGTCGGCCCTGTGGTTCTTCCTTACAGATTTTTTTCATGTTGGAACTATTCTAAAAGATACGTGACGCGAAATTTACAAGTTTCTCTTCGTATTAATGATAGCGATTAAAATTTTCGACTAGTATAACGCAGAATATGATTATCATACTGCAGAAAGCATGTAGAAAGAAGCCGTAGCAGCAGGTTTTGATTTATAGAAACGGAATCTAAGAAAGGAATCATAGCACATGTTTGGAACCAAAATAGTAAAGATTACTAGTGAAATGCCAAATTTGAAACTAATTGCGGGCTGATTGCCTTAGTAGTATTGAATTGCTGGTGTATTTTGTTTGCCAGACGTTAATAATAGACGTAAAATGTTTTGAATGTACCTCACGCCTGCCTTCGGGAAATTGAAATACTAATGGGGTCTATTTTAAACCTTTGCTCGTCTTTGAAAATTTATTTATTATGTCAGAGTACTCAAGGGTGCTGCCTTCGGGCACTTCTATTCACAAGCTACAATCTGCGGTGCTACACACAGTTCTAGCTATGGAGGTTACAACATGTGTGCACAACTGAAAACAGAAAGACTTAGGTTTACTAGCGGCAATATCTAGATCGCCATACACTGTAGCACGACTTCATATTCCTTGAAGTAATAACACGCTGTGGTAAAATCATTTGCTTAATAGTGTTTAAAAGCTCTCCCCGTTAAACTAAGAAAAAATTGAGGAAAATCGATTTAGGCGTTGGTACGAAGTATGAATGGGAATATGCGAGTCGTATTTAGCAAACGTGTCCGACACTCAGTGTCTGATCTACACGTTAAGGAACAAATTCTACGTAATAAACGTTGAACTCATGATTGAAAGCTCGCTCTTTGGATCAGCATTGACATCAACGGAGTAGAGAACGCATTTAGGTTTCATGATAGAAATAGGAGCAGTTTACTGAAGCTATGTTTCGATAGGAAAAATTATTCTCGAAATAAAATGTAGTTAAATACCCAAACCACGGCAAAGACTCTTCCTGGCAGGAAATTTTTACTAGTTTATTACACCATATTTTCAAAATATGTAGTGGGTTCGGATGTATATTCTCACATTCCTATTATATTAAGCAGGCGTGGAATATATTGTGCCTGATAAATTCGATTCTACTTTATTGCAAAAAACTTGCTTTAAGTAGAACCGGCTTCGAAGATTCTCTGAAAGCTAGCTAGTTACGCTTCAAAAATTTAAGTACCTAAACGTCAACCGAACATTTATGAACCAGAAAACTCTAAGCCAGTTTCGAGAATGTCTACATGTAAATTCTGATTATGGTATCTATAGATTGCTTTCAGAAGTTACTGAGCTCCTTCATTTGCATCTAAAGATTCAGATTAATAGTCCGCTGTTGCTTTAGGAATTCATTGTGCACAGAATCACAGTTCTAAATCAATAGATCGGTCTGGGGAGGCAAAACTGGATTTCAGTTTTGTCTCGCTGATAGAGTGGATTTCTAAAAATTTTCGCTGGAATAATCTTTTGATGAGCTGCAACACCGTTGCTCATCACGCGTAGCAAAGAAAAATCTAGAAATAGCTGTTCTCTGGGCTATCGTATTTTGGATAAAAGATTAGGCTGGCGGTAATGAATTCGTAATTCAGATAAACGTAACAGGATATTTAGTACTCTATGAAACACAGTTAGACGAAGAGGATTTTACCTGTATGGAAGACAAGAAATGCATAGAAAGATAGAGTTGTTATTGTATGGATGCGGAGAGATTAAAAATCAGGAGAGATTTTGATGAAAAATCCGAGGTACAAAGCAGAATAGATAAAACACACCGAAGAATTTCGAAAGACAATGTGTTCAAACGAATAAAGTTGAAATATTTCTCCAAGCACATATCACATGCAGCAAAATGCTAATTCACAAGGTGAGTTAAATGAACACTTGGATGTGTTAAGCACTGCCATCCTACGGCATATTCGTACCACGCATAGATCCTGCCAGAAAGTAATGAATATTCAGACGGAAGCAACCACGGATTCGGTAGTAAATGAGGAAGCAGGTCGAAAAAGCCAAAAAGGAGGCACTTCTTCCGAGAAAACCTCAAAATTTCAACTCAAAGTAGCAAAAATACATTAGACATATAGTGTGACTACATCTCACGAAATCTGACAAACCACATGCACACTGCACGACAATAGGATAAAGGAATCTATCATAGAGAAGTAAATTGTGTGACATAGAAACTTAGATAATTAAAACCTACGACACAGTACACAAGAACGGAGTGTTGGAGCCACTGAAAAACAATTGAATTTTTGGATAATAGCAGCGATTGTTGGCTGTATATTCAGAGTTCTAAATTTTGTAGATGAGAATTGCAGGTCAACTTGGGCAAATATTCCTAAGGGATAGAATTTTAACCCTCGTCTTCTATTTTACTGCCAGAAAACAATTCGAATTGAGAAAAGTGCTCTTTCAAATTCTGTTTGATATGGTTTGGATCAAGAGTCATGAAAGCCGTATCTCTTCCGTAGAAAATCAAGACCAATATCAATACTGTCTTGTTCACCGCATGCAAATGAGCTATTGATAAGGTTCCCGAGTGAGAATAACCGCTTCCTTTGCTAATGTGGAAATACTCACATTTAATCTGATTCAAGCAATAAACCTTCGTGCTGCAGACATCAATTAAAGAAGCATCATTGGCTTCAACTAACTAAACGATTCACCTGAAAGTAGAGTGAAGTGAAAGTTGAATTGAGAAACTGAAGGATGAGAGTCGAGAAGATTTCCTTTTTGTGCGATATTACAATACCTAACTAGTTTAAATTTTACAGTTTTGTGGGAAAGCACCGAAAAAGTACACAGTTTCATTCTGAAGCATTTTTCAACTAATTTTAATGGGTTTTGAGAACATCGCGTGGATTCGGTATCCTCTTCAAATAAAATAATCTCAAATGAAGACAGCCCTATCTCTTATTCTAGCAGAATCGAACGAATTGCTCACTTAATTCAATCAATGCAAGAATACTTGTTAGGGAAATCAAGAAGAGACAGCTCAGGATGATAAATCGGTAACCGAGATAGTTTATGTATTTCTAGAAGAAATGATAGAACCGTAACAAAGGTAACCGATAGTCGACAGTGTCAGCCTTGCCGACAGAACGACCTCGTTAGCGGAACGCCTATGACACCCCTCTAAGGGGGAGGGGAGGGTCGTCTGCCAAGAGTCGCTTCTGGGTTCTTTCAGAGAAAGTAGAGCTAACACAACTTTACAAGTACAGATGATACACATGGAAATCATGGTTATGGGGAAATCATAAAATATCCCAGATTTAGGGTAAATCATGGCAAGTTTTAGTTCAAGTACATCTGTAGGAAAAGGTTCGTTTCCTTCATTAATTGTAGAAATAAAAGGAAAAGGAAATCGATAGAATAAAATCAAACAATATCAAATAAATTAATTAAAAGGAAACAGACAGCAAATATGAATAACTGGAAAAAGGGGAAATACTTTTTCAAATTTCACATTATCTGATGATTAGAAATCACGTAAAAGAATTAGGGTTCAATTTTGACTGGAAAAGCGAAAATGTGAATCCTTTAAATACAACACTGAAGAATGCTCTAACCTTTGTTTATGCTGCAGATACGGCGACCTCATGAATCTGTTCATAATAAAGATTCCGATGATGCATTCCGAACACCCTTATGTCTGCTATTCAGAAAGACGTGAATAGTTTTTTGAACGTATTCCTGCAGTGAAGAGTTATAGATACTATTACGTGTCTTCTTCATATTTTTATATTACGTTATACACAAATATTGGCTTTCTGTATTTTTCTTGTCATCAAAGAAATGACGATACACGTGATTCCATGCCAATTTGACTTTCGGATTATACCATCGTGTTAGTAATCATAATTATATCAAAATTTCATTTTGCTCCAGTGCCTAGAATTTTGTTCTTTAGAGCATATCTGATGCTGATTACGAAGCAGTTTAATTCCAGAGCAAGCTATATTTTGCATATCCCGAAGCGAATTCTAATTTCAATCTGCAACTCGCCAACTACCGCTGCCAGCATAAGAGACTAACTCTTCTAGGACCATTTGCACCTCTCGTAATTATTTGAGTGGAGTACATCAGCTCGTTCTTCTTTCTGTATTTCCAATTTATTATTCTATTCTCAAGATAAAGAAAAGAGCTAATCTTCTCTGGCTGAATTACAGTATTCTGAGGGAATGAGGCGTTCAGATGAGAAGGAAGAAAAGCTGAAGCTCGTTTTGTGATCTGCTTACACTCTGCAATATCCACCATGCGTTAAGCGAACTGAACTTTACTGACCGCAAACCACGACAAAGGCTAATCAATCATCGAATTGTGAATCAATTCGCAACACTCACACATCTTGCTTTACCGAATAAAATCATTGCATTATGATGGATGGCTTTTTACGAATTTGAAGAACTATATGCTTTCAAAGTCGTCATTTTCTGTCTCTTTCAGGATGGAAAACGGCTTTCTTCTCCCAACTCTTGTACTCTACATGTTATAGAGGATAAATGATTACATTAACACTCATCAAGTCGAACAAAGGCCAAAATAAAAAACTGAAAGCGAAGACTCTCTGTTGGTTTCTAAAAGCTGCTCGATGGTAGATATAAACGGCTGGATTACAATTTACAGGTTTGTGCTGCATTTCTATTCTAGAGTACTGAAGAAGCGGGATGATAAACCAAAAATACAAACGCTACCACTTGGCACACTCAATATTTGTGAAATCCTGGGAAAAGTCCGCCAAATACAAATTGGATGCACCTATGAATTCTCTTATGAGATAGAAAAGATATTGAAAGTCCGCGGCATCAAACTACTCGAGATCCGATTGTTAGCAAGGATATTACCTAGTTTAAAGAATATATTTGCTGAAGCATCATTTCGATTGAATTCGACTCAATTCAGATATTTCCGACCAAGGTGTACTTAGGATTTCAAGCATACAATAGAATAAATATGAGCTATTTTAAATGCAAGCCAGAATGTAATTTATCGGGAATCAGACGACCTTTCCGTTATTGAATTTTGTCAGGTGATATGTTATTACGGATTTATTCAATTTTTGGTCGAATCTTCTATTCTGGAATGTAGTGACTTTGTACAAACTGTGTATCATTGTATTTGTACGGGCACAGACCTATCGTTACTCTCTAACAAATTGCGTGCTTTGGCTATTGAAGTCAGCCTTCTCACATCCTATCTATAGCTTGCGACGCATGGTAGAATAGTTTAACTACGAGTCCGAATTGAAGTAAACGCACAAAACAACGGAAAAGAAGCATATACGACCGCCCAAATCAACTCTCCAGCTTGTTGAACAACATTCGCGAATAAGGGTTAACTGTTGGCGTACCTATTCGTGTTAACCGAATCTACCAGAAATGATTTCATTGACGCTTGTGTACTTAGCAACAGTGTCTCAAATTTCATTATCATGTCTGAATCTATCGATTTTGAAACTCCTGACCTACTCCACAAGAGGTTTGGATTCTAGCCAGTCCACATTTATGATCCGTTTCACTAGCATATTCGAAGAATTTGTAACAGATACCAATGAAACTATTAATTAAGCCGAAAGAAATTCTCAAATTTGATTTTCTGAAGGCTGCAAAGCCTTGTTCAACAAGGACACTCCATGCAACCTAGATACACTATTGGCCACAGAATCAAGGCTACAAGCAAAACTCGGAGACTAAGAGCAACACTCACATGCCAATCAAAGTGGCTCACAAAGTTTACTGTGGCGCTACTCGAATGGCGGAACGGTCAGCTGCCATCGACATTATCGAGCGTGTTTTGAAGGAATCACGACGAAGCAATCAGGCCCAGCAGTCTGCGAACAATAGTGCTACTGCAGCTCAGGTACCTTTCGATAACCATCAACTGGTGTCAAGACGAGATGGAAAATCATTTTTCACGTAAATACGGCGGAAAAATCAGAGGAAAGAGTCAACGCTGTCTCAAAAGGAACGGAAGAAGTCGAAAGATAGCTCCAAGCAATTTCGAATACGCTCGCCAGCCTATCAACTTCGAAACAACTTTCGTAGAGCCAACCGCCATCAGTTCATAATCCGATGTATCCCGCACCACCGCCGTACTGCTCAACTTATGGTTATCGCTATGGACCTCGTCACACGTACCATGGATGCTTTCCTCAAGGGCTACAGCCTAAAAAAATTCAGTTTACGAGAACTTGACTTCTAAGCCTCAGCCGGGAATGATGAACGGCAAACCGCAGGACAATGAATCATACCTCTTGGAAGTACCAGAGGATACGAAGCCTAATCCAAATATTCAAGGATAGCCCGTCAAAACTGCCGTTGAACGCATGCACAGCAATGATCATGGTCCGAGACGCTGTCAATATTTCGAAAACGTTTCCCGACTAAAGATACGAAGTTCAGTGGAGCAGATGAATAAAGATAGGAGGAATTTGTAGACCAGTACATTGCTGAGTCACGAGAATCATGTATGCAAGACAAAATTAGGCATCAACCGCTCCGCAATTTTTTCGTAGTGAAGCATCGCGCTCCTATAACGCTAATTTCTCAGGAAGAGCTGCAGAATTTCCTGAAGCACTGTGAGTATCGAAAAAACAGAGTATCGAATCAAGCAAGCGGCGGCAAGTCAAAGCTGAATTGTCAAAACTATCCTACGCTCCGTTTGTCATAAATGCTGACGAAAACAAAACAAAGGCCTTACGCAACTTATAAAGCCAAATTGAAAAAGTATTTTCTTTTATTAGAGAACTTGCAACAAGAACTGCTCAAAATCAGTTTTTGTACAATGCACTCATAACAGGGGCATGGGCAGAACATATCTTGTTGTATATTGACGGTTCAACTACGTGGCAATGATTATGAACAGAGTTAAAAACTACCGCGAACTGCACGCAGTACAAGATAGAGAAGCTGTGTAAATGCCTAGTAGAATGACTATTAAGAGTTCGAATCGCTTAATTTACTTCCCGTAACCATAAAATACAAGAAAAATAACGGAAACGCTGTTCCCTATCTCAGAAGCAGATAATTCGAATTGAGAATGAGGAAATCCAGGCCATCGTCATGCGAAATGCAGGATTTTTGTTTCATCAATAGTAATCGCTGCTTAACAAGCGAAATTTCTCGAAGAATTATCTACGCAGCGAGCGCTTTTACGTAGACTGGTTCAAGGATAAGAAACATTAATGAATATTGATCAATTTGATGGCGAAATACTAGTGGCCAGCACCTATTTTTGGAGACGCAACTGACACCAAGGATAGCACATCAAGTAGCAAAACGGGAATATGACAACAACATGCCAAAAGTAGATTTCTCAACAGCCGAAAACACCTTGGACTCGGATATTGGTATTTAAATCGAAACGTGTCAGGCCAAAACGTTCTGACTACAAGGGCATTCAGACCGTTAATTATTTATTCAAGGCAGAAATCTGACATCATCGGCCTCAACCTGTCTTCTCGTGAGATATGCAACTCAAATCAACTCAGCGAGTCCGCAAGAATATCGACGAAACTATTTTAGGGCACCAGTCTGGACACTGGAATTCAAAAAAGTGTTCTAGGAAGACGACAGGCTCACGCTTACTGCAAGCAACAAAAATTTAAATTCTAGTCGAAACCGTCAGCTAACAGATTTCGGTTTGGTGATGGAAGGCTCTCATCCCTTGGAATGATGGAAGTACGAATACAGACGCTTGTTGGCTTATCCCTTCAATTTACCGTGGATGTCGTGACGACAGACATAACAATGCTCCTCGGCCTGGATATTCTCGACCGTGAAGGAGTAATTTTTGAGAATGCTCGCAATGAACTTCAATTTATCTATCATAGCTGATAAATCCCTATCGAGCAAAAATTCGGTCACCTCTCGGTTACTTGGAATTCCAAGCAGATACCATTTACCCAGATTGGAGCTCGTAAAGCTAGATGAACATTTCAGCCATCCGTCACCAGAAAATTCAAGCCGTCATAAAACGGACTAAACCAGACCAAGTCTAATGAAGCGACTCGATTTTTGCTTCCCGACATTTTTCCCACCTGCGGAGCATCTGGAACCAACATTGCGCCTACCCAAAGATTCCGAGTCTCACCTCTACCTTCTGACATTGTTTTCAATCAAGAACTTGCGTGGGAGCTCATGTGGGTTGAAAATAAGGCTACACGGCACGTTGTCGACCTAAAGACTAACTTCAGTGCTACAAATTTCATTGAACAACAGACCATAGAAGGCGTTTGGGATGTTTTTGTGACATTTTCGGCTCCAATTTATGTCGGATTCGATATGGAAATGAGCGAGGACCAAGGTAGTGCATTTACCTCGGTTAAATTGACACATCGCGCTGATATTGTTGGGACAGTTGTACAGACTTCTGTTGTGGAATCCCACAATTCTCTAGGCTCAGGTGAACGCCATCATGCATCATTACAGCGTGCTCTACAAAATAATCTTGAAAGATCCAAAAATAGATCGAAGAATGGCACTAAAACTGGGAATTAAAGCTATGAATGATACCATGAGACCTTAAGGGCTTGTGTCTTTCTTCCTAGTCATTGGCTGCACACCACGCTTTCCTGCGGTCAACTAGACAGTAACTAATCAGAAATGCTGCATAAACGTAGTAGAAAAAGCACGCAATGAAATGTCATTAATAGCAGCAGAATTCCGGCTCAAGTTAACATTAGCCTCTTGAACTCTTCGCAACGCCGACTTGTCAGTAGCTGCAGCAGATTTCGTGCATGTTCTTCGAGAAACATATGAGCGTTACTTTGGACATTTCCCGGTAATACGGGTAGACATGTGGCATACGGCAAGAAAGACTACGAGAATAACCAGCTGATATATAACTCTACTACGGTTATTCAGAGTTCAGCGATACGGCTTGTAGTAATCGCTGCAATAATGGGATTTGATGTTTGAGCAGAAGACATATTACGAGCCTTTTTACAGTCCGCACGCGAACTACTGCGAGAAGTGTACCTTCGGCCAAATAGTCGGTTAAATGTTCCAACTGGACGGGCATTGAAACTTCTACAGACACTTTCCGGTCTCGATGGTAGTGGTGACTACTCGCATGTGACGTTTTTAAAACATTCTCCTCACGATTAAGGAATGAATGCTATGGCTAGTGACATGTCACTCTTTTTTAGGCGCGCGAGAGGGCAAATGTCTGGTCTACAAGCATCCTACGTGAATAGTACGCTCGCATCTGGTGATAATACCTTTGCTGAACTCACTAAGAAAACTCGACAGAAATTTGAAATGAAGGCAAGGAAAAACAAGGACATAAGATTTTCTGGAGTCTACGTAGAAAAATGCGATAATTGATTTGAGATTCACCATTCCGAATGTGTCCAAAGCTGTTAACCAGTACCTGTGATGCCGACTACGCATAACTACAACGAGCACGAGCAAAACTTTCATGGATTGCACATTCGAGACCCGATATCTGTGCTGTAGTAAGAAAGCTTGCTAAAGTAACTGAAGAATCTTCCAACAGGTCTCACGTTAAAACGTACTATTCGACAGTCAAGTACTTAGATTTGTCAAAGAATAAGAATGTACGCGTTCGAAACTCGACTTGGATACATTTCATACCAGAGCTTACTCGGAGGCATCATTTGCATCAAATTGTGGCCATACTTCGCAAATATATACATTGTAATGCTCAGTGGTAAAGGTGAGAATGCCTGCATACGTCAGAACGCAAGCTACAAGAGCCAAAGAGTAGCCAGATCGGTTTTAGGGGTTTAATCTTACGCCTTCGCATAAGCCGTCGATCTCGATTATTGTACCAAGAAAGATCTCTAGGCCATACTGGATCGTAACGCTCATTTGACGATCTTTACAGACTCTAAAAGTCTATTCGACGTGATAACCAAGTGTTCCCAAACTCATGAGAAGAGCTTAATGATTGATATACAAGCCGCGAGGGATGCTTATCAATGCCACGCGATATGCATCATTAGTTTCGTACGAAGACCAAACAATCCTACTGATGGATTGAACTACGTTGGTAACCGTAAACCGTTTGTTTGTTCATTTAGAACTGGAAGGAGAATTTTGAAATGGAACAATGAGTTCTGATGTTTAAAAAAGAAACTCTATAATCCCTCAATTATTATTAAATTGTTTTCTCAACAACTCGGCAATTCTGTAGATAAAACAACTGCAAAAATAAGTGACAGAAAATTATTTCAAGGAAAAACTATCGCAGAACACATAGACAATTGGCAAAAATGAGTTATAATAAAGCATTTACTCATCATAATGCTGAAATTAATTCTGTCTCGAAAAAGAAAAGGCGAAAAATATGAAATTGAAGCTCGGTAATTCAAACGTGCAGGTCTAAAATTAAGTCTGTAAAGCTATGCGCATCACATGATTTGCCGTCAACTCGCCAGGAAAACACACGAGATTATCTCAATATTATCCTGCCATTCAATTTCGTCCATATTTTCATACCGATCTTTTTTGATCTCACCATGACGCGCGATCAAGTTACATCGGGTTGTAATCAGACTTTCGAAGCTATGTTCGCTAGAATTATTAAGCTAGCTCACCAGGAATTTTCCTTTTCACGTCATGTACCTGTATATATTTGTTCGAACATGTGTTAGTTATCAACAAACCAGGCAGACAAGATGGGAACTTACTCTTGTATGATCCCGCGCAACCATCTGCTTGTTCGTCCGACCCCGAGTAACTACTAGGAGACGGGTGATGTGCCGCATGATACGCTAACAGTTGGAACTGAACAGCACACATTTCCATTCTAACGTGAAATCATCGTATTCAGGACTTCGTCTTCTCCGAAGATTACACGCACTAAGCGCCAAGATGCACTAAACCGTGTAGGTATACCACCTCCTGTTTATCCTACCATCGGTTCATTTGTTTAATTAAGACTTCCTGGAAATCGGTCTGTCTACTTCAAAGAAGGCATTGTATTGTACAATGCGCAAAATAAGCTGTAGTTAATTAATAATCCTTTCTCCTACGGTAGTTGCATCGAAACTTTCGACTTAATCGATCGCTACTTTCACTATGCATACCACCCGCGCATTTATCCGATCAAGTAGGGCTCACACTCCTTCTGGTACAAGAATGAAATAGGAGTTATTGTGTTGCACATGGAACTACAAGGATCAGTTTGCATCGATCGTTTCACGCTATCCAAATTATCTTGCCACAATTGGCGTTTCAAAGTATTGATGGTGAATCCTCTAGAATTCGAAACAGCCGATCTGGATAGCAATCATATTGTTGCCTCACACTGAGTGATTAACAGAAGAAGAAGAGCGAGAGTCGACCGGTCAGACCTATCATTACTCTCTACCAAATCGCTAGCCCTGTCTGCAGAATTCAGCCTTTCTACATCCTTTCTATCGCCCGCTGCGCATGCTAGAATAGTTTAAATATGAGTCCGCATTAAGGTAAACGCACTAAACAACGAACAACCCCCCAATCCAACTCACCAACTTGTTGAACCACACTGTGCCAACTCCAAAAATTCTACGAAAACTTTCGAAATTCACTATTAAAGCACCGGGGACCGGCTAAAACTGGTAAAATTACTCAGTGAATGCAAAAAAATAATCGGGCACTGGTGTTGGTGCAGAATAAAATATTCCTGTTCGGGTCCTATAACTAAATATCCGGTTTGAACTATTCTAATATATTTGACTACAATGCATTTTTTCTCTAGCTCTGATTGACTGTGCTCATGGGCCATAGTATAGTCATGGTTGCCAGCAAACCCAATCGAAAGATGTTGAAAGGCGATGATAATGATCTCTAACTCATCAAAAGTTTAGAACAACTTGGCGCTGTAACGTGGGTGAGCCTCATATATTTAGGCTAGCATCGCAAAGTTGATACAAATCAATCTAATTATTCTATGTGACCAAATCAAAACTTGGTCCCTTCGTTTCGCAGCAAAAAAACACTAAATATGACTTCATGTCGAACTAAGATAATAATGACAAAGTCCAAAACGAATCCTCTCGAGTCTCAGTTCTTGATGGTAATCGCAAGTGCACCAAGGCAATTTTTGTTATCAGCTCAATCATTTCTACCAGCAAGGATGAGGTATAAGCCCAACCTATGCAAGTTCAGCTCATCTTCTGGCTTCATAGGTGCAACAGAAATATGAGATCGCGACTAGTCGCGGTAAGTTTGATTTCGAAAAGTGAAGAAACCATGTAAAAGTTTGAGACTTTCAAGAACAGCCAGCCTCGATTTCGCGATACTACAAGTTAGAAGATGGATATGCTCCAGCGAGCGAGAAGTTCTTCGGTTCACTCCTGGTTAAATTCTGACAAAATAATCTCTTCCTAGCTATGAGACTACTTCGTAGAACAATTTCAACCAAACTGGTTTGATTCTTTTTCAACGAAGATGACTTCAAAAATTGACCTGACTTTGAAGAAAATTCTATTCCTACATCTCAACTTCCGAACCTTATTGAATTCATAGCTCCTTGAACATTCACTGAACTATCGTACGGGCAGAAAAAACGCATACACTCAAATCTCAAATACTGAACCTTGCCCGGCCACAGAAATTGTTCCGGAACCGATATCAGAAGTAGTGGATTAATAGTACAACAATTCGTTCAAAATTGCACCACAGATAGTTTTCTATTCGAAAACCAAATCCGAAAAACGTAATGACTTTCGTAACTCCTTCGTCGCCCATAAACATACTGCTCTGTATCGAAAAAACGACCAGTCGGCTCAACTGTCATCAGCAGATCCGAATAGGTAGCGGACTTTGCGAATAGAATGTGGAACACGAGCAATTGCGTTACAGACGTGTCCATAGCCATTCCGGTTCAGAAGATCCGCCGTAATACGGGCGACAACATTTGACGGTGAGAATTCGTTTGCACCGTGATTTTGGCTCAGGCTTGTAAGCTCAATACTGCTATCTGAGGATGGCGATGAAATTCGAAATACAGACCAATCGTAAGAGTGGCTCAGCTGTGACACAGACATCTCGGAATTCGAACAGTCGTCGCGTTCTTTGCATAGGCTCGCATAAGAAACTAGCGTACAGGAGGCCCTTCCAGCTCTACACACACGCAATAGGTGACCTGAGGTACCGCACGGAAGGCCGGGAATACAAATAACATGGGCTTGACCTCCGTTATAAATTACATGTTGAGAAAGACCTTGCCGAGCGAGCCACGAAGTTGAGACGCATGGCAGAGGAGGAGGGGGCCTTGTCGATTGTGATTGTGCTGGCACAGTGGTTGGATTAGGTGCTTTTCCCGTCTCTTTCACACACTTGCCTTCCATCGTATTTAAGGCGCTCCTTAAACATTTCTGGCAGGAATTTGTACAATTTGTTACATCTTGAGTGGGTTGAAGTCTACACCTAGGGGTTCCTAATCCACCGCACTTATTCACGCAATCGAGCCGAGTCATTTCTCGCCGAAACATATCCCCGCTCAGACAAAGTCTGAAACCTGAAGTTCCTTGGTGACAAGCACAACCAATTGCACCTATTCGAATGCTTAGTTCGCATGTTCGTGGAGAATGAGACAAAATGAAAACTTACAGTCAAAGTCCCCTAGGCATGTGGAAAGCGCCTGTTTCAGCATGACCGCAATCAATCCGAAACATATCACAGGACATAGAATTTTCATTAGCAGAGCAAGCACCCAAAATTCAAAAACTTTGAAAAGTAGATGGGAGTGTGATGGATCATTCTTTTAGTACATAACATTGCAGAAGAGCAGACGAATTCGCTTGATAACCAATCCACATAGAGTTTAGGTAGGTATTTCAAGTCATATTATAGCCAGTCACAACAATCATTTCTTCAATGAGAAGGCAAGATCAAACACGGCTTAGATGACAGAACGAAAATACTTGGGCGAAAATGTTGAAAACCTCACATGCAGCAGAGATCTGTCTCATCATTTGGCTTTTTTCTGCCATAAATCAGCTGGAATTCAGAACAAGTGTCTTTGCATTGCTGCTTCACATGATACTGAAACATACACGTGAAGAAGTTTATAGAATATGAGTGACATTCGCAATCTAGATTCACACTATAGAGTTCAGCTTTTTTCTGGTGAGATAAATTTTGCAGACTAAAAACGACAAAGCAGCTCTGTCGGAAGTTCGAGGTGTCTAGAGTAGTATCAGTTAGATGCTACAGGAGATATCTCGCGATGAGACGAACCATCAGTGTTAAATAGATGTCAGGAGACGAATTGATTTGGTCATTGACAATTTTGGCTGATGCATTTACTTCGATGAATCTCCATCCAGTTTTTCGTCTCTTTTACACAAAACTCCACATCCTACTTCACTCCATATTACCCTGTTGTATTTGACTTCATATCCCTACGCATTATATGCGCATCATCCTCGTTCATACGAGCAACAAAAATATGAATCGCGAGTGAGCGTATCCAGTTTTGTTCGAGAAAAGATTACTCAGAAACTGTCAGCCATAGTATGAGATACACATGCTTCAGTTAACGAGAAAAACTTTTATTCTCTGACAATTCAATTTCGAGAAATGATCAATAGTATCCCCTAAACCTTCAGAATCAACGCCGCTTGGCTTCAATTTCGTTTTGATGATCGAAGACTTCAAACATTCAGCAGGGGTTGAAGATAATCAGACCACCAAATGTCCACAATCTAAGTTCAAGCGCATTCATAGCCTGTAGGACATTTGCTTAATTATTGCGACAGCAGTAAACAATACCGTTGTATTGAGAACGCCTCTGCTCAAACTCATAATCTAATCCATGTCAGGCTACAGAATATTGTTCGGGTTACACACGCACTTTGGAAACTCAATCACATGCTGTGGGTTAGTAATCTGCCCAAAGCCTAACAGTTCGTTCCAGACTACAACATAACTTGCCGCCAACTCTCAAATCGAATCCGAAAAACGTAGAGATATTACGGACTGATTCGTCACCCACGATTATGCTACACAATTTCGAAAAAAGAGCAGCCATATCATCTCGTTTCGCTTGCTTGGAATCGGTAGTGCAATTTGCGAATAGAATGTGGAATACGAGCAATCGCGTTACAGACGTGTCCATAGCCGTTCCGGTTCAGAAGATCCGTAATACGGGCGACAACATTTGACAGCGAGAATTCTCTTGCACCGCGATTTTGGCTCAGGCTTGTAAGTTCAATGGTGTCATCTGAGGATGGCCATGTTGTTCGAAAGAGAGACCAATCGTAGGAGTGGCTCAGCTGCGACACAGGCATCACGGAAATTGAGCAATCGTCGCGTTGTTTGCGTACATCAGCATAAGATACTAGTTTGCACGAGGTTCTTTCTGCGTTGCATACACGCAACAAGTGACCATGAGTGCCGCATGGAAGTCCAGGAATACAAATAACAGGGGCATGACCTCCGTTATGAATTACCTGTTGAGAAAGACCTTGACGAGCGAGCCACGAAGTCGAGACACACGGGCCAACTAGAGATGTCACACACCTTGTTTTCATTTCAGTGAAAGATTGACCAAGACATGTTCTGCAAGAACTTGTGCAATTGGAGAAATCGGCGTTCGGTAGATATCTACATCCTGGTCTATCTAATCCGCTACACTTATTCACACAATCCAGCCTTGTAATTTCTTCTCGAAATATACCATCATTCCCACAGTACTTGTCACCCGTGTTTGGTGTGGAACATGAACATTCCTTTGCACCTTTTCGAACACTTAGTCAGCATATTCGTCGAGTATAACACAAATGGATACGTACAATTACTGTTTTCAACGCATTTAGCTGGGGACGGAGTTGGAGAAGGGGTTCGGGGTGGCGCACACTTGGCTTGCGTCTCAGCTGAAGCTTCGCCCAGACATTCTCGACAGGAAACCGCGCAGTTCGAGATATTTATTGTAGGTTCAAGAGTACAGCCCAGGCTTTCGAACCCGTCACATTTACTACCACAATTGAATATTTTGACTTCCTCTTTGAATATATTGTTATTAAAACATACTTTGCCACCGAAATCTGTTCTGCTACAATCACATCTACTTGCACCTTTCGAATGTTTAGTAAGCGTATGCGTGCAGCAACGGACAAAATTAATACTCACAATCGGTAGCGTCAAGGCACGTCGAAAGGGCCTGATCGAGCATGACTGCAATCAACCCGCACCATATCGCTGAATTGAGCATCTTCAGAAGAAGAACAGTGAATCAAACTTTAGAAACTTAGGAAGAACATATCAGTGTGATTGATTATCCTTTAAATGGAAAATTTGTAGAAAGGAGATCTATTCGCTTCATAATAATCCTCATGGAATGTTGGTATCCATCTTTAGTCATATTGTAAACAGTTTGAGTCTTCATTGGTAGATAAGTTGGGGATCTATAGTACGGCGGACAGAACCTCACGAAAATACTAGGGCGGAATGCAGGAGCATAGATTTGTCAAATTTTTTGGATTATTTTTTCTCTCGTAGAATGACTAGAATTTAGAAAAATGCTCTACGAATGGCCGCTCGATATGATACGGAACATACATGGAATGAGTTTAAAGAGTTTTTATGACATTCTCATTCATGATGCGCAAGCAAGATAATTATTGGAGACTGATGACAAAAAGATCACTATCCTCGGAGTCGTAGATATCTAGCACAGAAATGTATGAATTGATTTCTATTTATTTATTTCGTGGGAAAAAGATATTGAAAATAACTCAAGTAATGTTAGTGATCAAGAAAATAAATTATTTCGAGTTCAAGTATCCGAAAATAAATCATTCGCTTTGCAAAAAGTAGTAGAATAAATGAATACAGGAAGTTATCCAAGTATTTCCTAATATTAGAATTCGCAAGGATATGTTTCTACATTAAACAGTTTTGGTGGAGTAGATTTAAATTGATTCCGGGCGTATTGCAAGAGCTTCATTAAATTTAGACCTAAAAAATAGGGATCAATGCAATTAAAAACGGTTCTGCTCCTAAAAAGGCATAATCCTGCGCAAATCTATCTAGTTCGAAAAAATAATTCAATAGCAAAAAGGTTCATCAAGTAGAAATGAGTGACGAACCAAGCCATTGTGTATGCCACTCGAGCTCAGCGATGAACACCATATGCTACTCATTGACGCAATGATATTTACTATTATAATTTGAAATTTTAAGTTATGAGGACGCATTTAGTGTACTCTGGAAATTTTCAGTTATCAACATTTATTATTTGAATCGAAAAGTGGTACAAAGAAGTATGCTATACTTCAATTGCTTGTGAATCTTGTACAATAGCGTAGAATACGCCTGATTAAATTGCTGCGCTTCCATGAAAAATGCTCTTGAATTCACTAAGTCGATTAGAAGTGTCGCTAAAGGAGTTCAAGCAGGCGTATTCGTGAAATCGAAGTACTTGATTCTAATCTTCGAAATGAATTTCGATAGTTAGGAGCAAGGTTGTTTTTTTATTGAATCGTTTGTTTTCCTTTCACTTTGAATTCTGCTTAGCTAAATCAGAATAATAATAGTCTACTTTAATCATTATCATTCTAATAAAATATGGATCGAAATCTCACTACGTAAGCAAAGTTTTATTCTTGAACAGAAAGTGAATTTCAAAACGTGATTTTTGATTTTATATACTATCCCACAAGTCTGTGACACTTGCGAGAAGCTATTTTCAGTATATTGATTTTTTTCTTTTCGTCGAAGCCATAATATGGCCGATATTCTCTAGATACCGTGGGATTTGCTATCACACAACTAACAATTGTTTTCTTTGAAATCTACTTGAAACATGATCTTCCATAGAGATGGAATGGGCTTAAGATTCAAAAAACTTCAGAAAAAGCGGGACAAGATATATTGTTGGTTGTCATCAACTCCATAATCTTTGATCAATAGCTTCAGGAAGGTGAAGTAAGAGAACATTGACTTCACAAAAAGCTGAAAAGATTCCATCACTTTTGCGTAAACTGCCCGTAATTGACGCAATGAGTAAAATAGTGTCTGCTAGAATTAACATCAGATTGACAAGAGATATAGAAAAGGAGAATTGTAGTGGTGCAAATTCTATCGATCTATGTCACACTGTAATCCAGATGAAATTTCAAAATTGTGAAAACCCAACGCTGATTTCGAATTTCAGTTGAAACACATAAATAGCTATCGAAAGTTACAGTACAATTACTTCTCGTACTGTTCATGCACTTACCATTACTTTAAAAATCTGCAAGGCGGAATATGCCTTTTGGTGTATTTCAGGGAACGCTAGATGGATTCATCATTCTAAAATAAGCAAATAAGACTTTTCTTTGTTCTCAACCATTTCGAACGGAGCTTACTCAATTTTTTTGAAGCATTATATGATACGATAATGCACAAAGCATGTGCAGTGTTCCCTCCCGACAATGTGCATGAAGCATCTCGAATAGCTTACGTTCATTCCAGCCTGCTTCTTCTAATTTTTAATTTGAATCTGTTGTGAAGCAATCGTCTTCAACTGCTAAATTTGATACAAATTCTGTCGTCTCCTTTTTCAGTGTCGTGTGAATTACTCAAGGTTGACTTAGACACGTTTTTACCAGAAATTGTGAACGATTCTGCTTTCAGTTTCATTCTAAATATGAATCATCGTTTAACTGTTTGAAAAAGATCAACCTCATATAAATTTAGGAGTTGCATTATCAAATACAAATAGAGCACGTTTATACTCATTTTCATTGATATTTCTATTCAGAGAATCGATAAAACTTCCATCGAATAGCTCCACAAAAATGTAATATTTTTTGGTAGAAAAGTACGTTGTACATTTAAAAGACTTATATTATATTCTATGAGACCATGTGGATGTGCATTATTAATGAATAACGCAACTTCTCTCCGATTGGTCTCTGAAATATACTCATTTAATTCTTTCTACCATAAAGAAAATATCGAAAATTTGATCTATTCTTTTTAGCCACTTGAATGCCGGAATTTCAGATCCAACACTCTACTATCGTTCAAACGAATTATGTAAGCATATTCTCTGATGCTCAACACAGGCATTTTCGCTTCTATCTCCGTTACGACAAGGCAAACAAGGTATTCTATCTTTT
>JAAUYH010157197.1_pt1 | contig 19456 bp, 19 predicted proteins | sample 7278061 | NCBI WGS metagenome assembly JAAUYH01 (sample SAMN14350203, study PRJNA611818) | marine sediment metagenome | isolation source: surface marine sediment (0.6m) | place: French Polynesia: Moorea | collected 2018-08 | reverse complement strand
GCGCCGTTGCACGGCGTTTATCCAGAGCACCGATCTGTTTACCCAGCTCCGTGTTCTGGGGACAAGCCCAGCTCCGTGTTCTGGGCTAAGGAAGCGGTGGAAGCCCGCGTCGGCGTAAGACGCAAGGGAATGTCCACCAAGATACGCGCGAGTTTAAGCATTGAGCACCACATCATTAGTAATTGACAAAATTAATGAGGATACAAGCCATAGATAAAATAGCGATCGCATTAATTATGACCTTAAGTTGTCTGATTGGTTTTGTGGTTTGGGGAACCAATGCTTGTGGGAGCAACTGCCCTTTCCAAGTTAAACCCCAAGTCACTCAATTTAGTTGGCAAGACAAAAAAATTGGCAGCGAAGATCGGGCATTTTTATTAACTTTTAATCGTCCGATGGATCGCGATAGCATTGAAGCTAACTTAGTCATCGAACCGCCCTTACCAGGAAAAATCAGTTGGTCAGGGAATAAACTAGCCTATACTTTAAATGCTCCTGCACCCTATGGCGAAAACTATCGGCTCTTTATCGAAGATGGTCAACAACAATTTACTGGTGGTAAACAATCAGGAGAGAAAATACAACCCTTTTTTGGTAAATTTCATAGTCGCGATCGCGCTTTTGCCTATATTGGGAATCAAGGAAAAGAGCAAGGGAGATTAATTCTCTATAACTGGACGCAACAAGAAAAAACTATTCTCACTCCTCCCGATCTCATCGTATTTGACTTTGAACCCTATCACCAAAGCGATCGCATTCTCTTCTCCGCTGCGAACAAGCAAGATGGCATAGATGGCATTAGGAAATTGCAACTGTATACTGTTACCACCCAACTCAATCAAGAATCCCCCACCGAATCCAGCGCCGCGATCGAGTTAGTCTTAGACAATCAAAAATATCAAAATAATAAATTCGATCTTTCTCAAGACGGTCAGACCATTATTGTGCAGCGGATCAACCGCCAAAAACCCGCCGATTTTGGACTTTGGAAAATTACAGCCAATAATCCTCCCCAACGCCTACCCAAATCCCAAGGAGGAGATTTTTTATTAACTCCAGACAGTCAAACCCTTGCTGTTGCTCAGGGCGAAGGCATAGCTTTATTGCCATTGACCCCTAATGACCAACCCTTAGACTTTTTACCGAAATTTGGGAAAGTTGTTAGCTTCTCTCCCGATGGTACAGCAGCAGCTATGATTAACTACAATACTGACAATGCCGAATTGCGATATACCAGTTCTCTGTTTTATGTCAACAATCAAGGAATCGAAAAAGAATTAATCAATCTAGAAGGCTCGATTATCGATTGTCAGTTTAATCCTAACGCAACTCATCTTTACTGCTTACTGACAGAGTTACGTTCTGAGCCAGAATTTTACGAACAACCCTATCTCGCAGAAATTAACCTCAAGACTACCGAAATTATCCCTTTACTAGCTTTACCCCAATACCAAGATAGTAAAATAAGCGTTGCTCCTGATGGTTTGGGAGTTTTATTCGATCAAGTTTTAACCACCAATGAAGAATTAACAGAAAAGCCATCTGGTAATGGCTCATCAGATGTAATTAATAGTCGGATGTGGCTCCTCATCCCACCTACTGATCAAACTTCTATCCACCAAGTAGAGCAATTACCTCTAGTTGGTTTTCACCCTCAATGGTTACCTTGAAAAGCGTAACCTCATAATCATCATAATATTATTTTACATCTCAGCTTGTGGTAGTGCGTTTATAATATCTAAATTACTTGATTAAGTTGACAATTAACCAATCAAAAATGTTTTTTTAATTGGATTATAATCTTTTAATTATCAACTTTCAATTTAATCTAAAACTTTTTTGTAATGTCAACAATAATTAATCCTACTATTCCTTTTAGTTCATCACCTCTTCCTGGCGGAGGCTTAGAGATTGTAGGCTTTGAAGATCAAGTTAATAGACTAAATGGTTCAGAACAGGCAGACTCCATTACTGGTGGTAATCTAGGAGATCTTTTAAGCGGGTTATCTGGAGACGATACTATCGTAGGTGGACAAGGAAATGACATCTTGCGAGGTGGAGAAGGAAATGACAATCTTGAAGGGAATGAAGGTAGTGATCTTCTAGTCGGAGATGCAGGTGCAGATACTCTCAGTGGGGGAGAAGGAGATGATACTTTAATTTCAGGTAATACTCTCGTTCTTCTTGATGGTGGTACAGGTCAAGATATGCTAGTTGCTGCGGGGGGAGGTAACACTCTCACTGGAGGTTCGGAAATAGATCAGTTTGAATTAGATCTGACCCAAAGATTAGTAGATCCCCTGGATCAAATTACCGACTATCAAACGGGAGAAAAAATTCTTGTTAAAGGGAATGTTCCGTCAGGTACAATTAGCTATGATCCAGACACAGGGATACTTTCTCTCAACGGACAAGCGATCGCCCAGCTAGCAACTGGTCTTAACATCAACCCTAATGATGTTGAATATTTAGCAATTAATAAATTAGATGGTACAGAACAGAATGATGCGATCGCTGGTGGTGATTTAGCTGATATTATAAACGGTTTGGCTGGCAATGATACCCTTGCTGGGAGAGCGAATAATGATACTATTCAAGGCGGATCTGGCAACGATCTGCTTCGAGGCAATACAGGAAATGATTTGCTAGTAGACGCACCTGGTAATAATACTTTAGAAGGGGGGCAAGGGAATGATACTCTCCAAGCTGGGTACCAAGATAGCCTTGGTGGGGGGAATGGAAATGATGTTTTAATCGTTGCTGATGGAAATAGTACTCTCAGTGGGGGTACGGGTGCAGACAGTTTTCAATTTGATTTTTCCCGAAGGATACCTAATGTTGTGAATCAAATATCTGATTTCGACCCAGGAGCAGATTCTATTGTTATTCGGGGAATTGGGGAAACCAGAGATCTTAATTACGATCCCACCACTGGAATCCTTTCTCTCAACGGTCAAGCCATAATTCAACTAGGTACAGACCTTGAGATTAATGAAGATGATATCGAGTTTATCTAAAGAAAAAAGAAAATTTTAATTGAGATTTCTTTCCTTGATAATTGCTCAAATAAGCGAATAGTAATAGTAATTGATGTGATGCCAAATTAATTAGGGTTTACAACACATACAATTTAGGTAGGGGTTAGGCACTGCCCAATCCCTATATTATAAGCACTACGTAATTTGGTTAGGACATTGGTAAATGCCCAGCCTATGATTAGTAAACTTTTGACTTCCCCTCCTCGGAGGGGTTAGGGGTGGGTGACTTGCGCGTAGCGCTATATCTGTCGCATTCTTTATTCAAATTGGTATGACGAGGAATTACAATTAGCAGAAGTCTTGGGAACGCGATTATGTTTATTATTAGTAGGGTAAGTTGTTAAAGTAACAGTGCCATCTTCACGAATAATTACTCCTCTTGCTGGATAAATATATCCATTATCTGTTTTAAATGGTTTAATATCATCAGGAATGTAATTATAATTAAGCTCTTCTTGACTTGTCTGGTTCTCCTCTATAGTAAGAGCAGTAAGTTCTTTCTCCTTGTCTACTGTAATAGGTTTACCGTCAGGGATTAAAGCATCAGCAGTAAAAGGTGCAGTGGGTTCAGGTGGTGCGCCTCCTTTTCCCTTATAGGTTAAGCTAGTTCCTCCTCCTCTAGGAGAACAAGATTCAGTCGCAATAGTTTCTGCGGAGACGGGGTTAGTCGGTAATCTATCTGTGCGTTGAAGAGGATTGGTGTCAGGTGAATTAATAATAACAATACCATCTAAACCAAATTCAGAACTGGCATCAATATCATTAGTATCATTTAACTTACCTGCTGTACCTTTGCTTTCTACGAAGCCCAAGAGTCCCTGAGTGATAATCTTTATATTACCTCCTGTTCCTGCCACAGCATTAGCACGAATATCACTACCCAATCCTCTAGAGGGAAAACCAATTACAAACCCAGAATCAATATTTATGTTTCCACCGTCAGCATTGTTAGTTGCTTCGGCAGAAATTGTACTGTTGTTACTGAGTATCAAATTATCTTTGACGAATAAATTAATTGTACTCAAGGAAGGAATTGCTACTTTTTGTAAACTAGTAGTAGTTGCTGAGATTGTTCCTAAATCTAAGTTGATATTTTTAGCACGAATAGTTATTGTGCCACCACTTCCAGATCCGGCGCTATCTGCGGCAATCGTACCTTGGTTAGATAGGTTGACTTCATCGGTAAATTGAGTGGTATCCAAGTTTCCTTCTGCATCAAAAATTCCGATAGTTATGTTTCCCCCATCCCCTTGAGAGCCAGATATGGTATTGGCAAAAACCCCACTTTCAGCACTAACTGGATCAATTGCACTAGTAGCTATAGTATTGGCTGTTTCTTCATCGATGCCCCTGTCTACTATTGCGTCCACTACTGAATTAAATCTGTCCTGAAAAGTGGGATCACTACCATCAATAGTAATCTGATTTTTGATATTAAGATTGATATTCCCAGCACTTTCATTACTAAAAGCAGCAGCCTGAATTTGCCCCCCTCCTAATATTTCTAGGATATCTGCGTTAACTGTAATATTTCCTCCAGCAAAATCGCTGCGACTTCTAGCAGAGATAACTCCTCCATCGGACAAACTAAGTTTAGGAGTATTAACGATAATCTCTCCACCTTGACCTCCTGCTCCAGCTTCTGTACTAGCAAGTAAGCCACTAGAAAAACCCCCTACAGTATTTTCTTCTAGTATGAGAAAAGGGGCAACTCCCGAAATATTAACAGAATCATCTGCATTGACAATAATATTGCCTGCATTACCTTGTCCAAAAGTTGAGGTACGTATTGCTCCTCCTTCTGTAAGAAATAGAGTGTTCGCGGTAATCATTACTTGACCTCCGTCCCCCTGTCCAAAAGTATTACTACGGAGAAAAGCTCCATCTTCTATGGATAAGGAACCTGCTGTAATTGTGATATCGCCGGTATTACCGATAGTTTCTGATTCTGTAAGGCTAAAAATAGCGCTGATAGACTCTTCTTTAATTCCAGATATTAGTATTTCTCCATCTACATCAATTACAACGTTACCAGCATTACCTTGACCACCTTGATTAATTGATGTCTGTATTTGTGATCCTTGTAAAAGAGATAAGGAGTTAGCTTGAATGCTAATAGTTCCCCCGTCTCCTACTGCACTACTTGCTACATTACTAAAAAGATTTCCATCTATAATCTCTGCTTGACCTTGAATATTGAGGTTAATATTACCTGCATTACCCTGACTAAAAGTTGCTGTACTAATTCTTGCGCCATCAACGATGGAAAAAGAACTAGCTGTGATGTTAATATCACCACTGTTGCCTGTTGCCCCTCCAATAACCTGATTTAGAATAGTGCTTGCTCCACTGAGATTAACTGCCCCCGTCGCATTAATATTAATATCCCCCGCTTGTGCACCGTCAAAACCAAAATTGTCTATCTCGCTTTGTAAATTACTGGCACTCAACAACTCAAAATTATTGGCATTAATGTTAATTGAGCCACCTTCTCCATCACTAGTGAAGTCAACCCTAACTTGAGAATTATTTAAAGATACGTTTCCTCTAGGAAGATTATCAGGAAAATTTAAGCTGCCATCTTCATTTATACCGACAGTTTCTGAGGTAGATAAACCACCCAATTCAACTCTTCCACCTGGTGCAACTAATAGCGCATCGTTAAGATCGAGATTGCCCCCAATCAAGTTAATACTTTGATCTTCAGCAACTGATAACAGTGCAAAGTCAGCAACTGCAGTAGCATTTTCATTCCCATTTATTGTGATATCTCCTGGATTATCCCGAATACCCAAACCAAGAGGCGCATTTACCGTTAACAGAGGAGGATTATCCGCATCTAAGGCACTAAACTCGCCATCAGAAAAGATAATACTATCGGCAGTACTACCAAAAAACGAACCCCCAATACTTAATCGGGCACTTTCCCCAAAGATAATTCCCGCCGGATTAATTAGAAACAAATTTGCTGTACCATTAGCTCCCAAGAACCCATTGATATTGGAAATATTGCCCCCTGTAACCCGCGAAAAAATATTGACAATATCTAAAGCATTATTAAAAAAGGCTCTCCCACCATCGGGAACAGAAAATTCCTGAAAACTATGAAATAAATTACCCCCCGCGCGATTCCCATCGTTAATTGTGCCATCAGCATCTACTGTAGTGGAGGTAGTGCCATCGGGTATAACCTGAGCAGCAACAGGCATTAAAACACCAAAAGCCAAAATACTTGAAGTAGTGAGGACAGACAATAATTTACTTGCAATCATAATCCTAACGAGGAAACTTTATTAATAGATATTAATCTATTAATTAATACTACATTTTATTTACTTCAATAATTGTTATTTATTCATCACTATTTTGGAGTTGAAGCGGGTCCGTGAAGTGAAAACTGGAGTTCTGAGAGAAAGGAGTCGGGAGCCAAGAGTTAGGCGTTTCAGGTTCAAAATATTGACATTTTTGAAAACTAGCGGTCGGACCCCGCGGAGGTTTCCTCCGTTTATCCAGAGCACCGATCTGTTTACCCAGCTCCGTGTTCTGGGGACAAGCCCAGCTCCGTGTTCTGGGCTTTGTAAGCAGCTAAGGAACGCGCACCAAGAGAGGGGTTTCAAAAAAGTAGATGCGGTTTGACTACAATATTGTTTGGGATGCAGTAGTCAAGAAAGTTTCTGCTCTTAATATTAAAATCAAAGGTATTTCAAAAAGGCTTAAAAAGAAGGACTAAATAGTTTAAAATTTCTGCTATATTTTCTCCTGTAGCTAGCAAATCTAATGTTTCTTCAAAGCAACTAGTAATTACTATCTACATCAACAGGAAAAGTGGAAATAGCTGCTTTGGGAATTGTCACAGTAGGTTGATTGAGAGTGACTGCTACCATAACTGGTTCGGACATAGTTTCTTTAATCTGAGATGCTGGGGATTTAACTGCTAACTTTAAACTATGATAATTGAAACCAGGAATTACACCAGATATAGCCGCTATGATGGTAGCAGCAATCACGCCACCTCCCCATAAACATAATTTCCGCTGATTACGAGAGCGCTTTACTTCAGCAAATACTTGTTGCGAGATGACCTCAGGAGAGATGTCCTGGGAAATAGGGACATCTAAACTTTGCATCTCGCTTTGTAATTTAATTAGTTGAATATAGATTTTTTTTATTTCCGGATCGTTATCGAGTAATTGTTGTACTTGTTGACGCTCTGCTGAGGTAGCTTCGCCATCAATATAAGCACTGAGTAACTCAAAACAATCATCCTCAGTATCTTGTTGCTCAAGATTAGGTTGCCGATATTTTGCAAAATCATCAGATCTAGATGTCATTTTGGCGTCACCACTGAGTTATAGAAAAAAACTAAGAAAATTAATACAACATAATAAAAATCAGAGATAATAATCTCCTCTCCTATTACTAAATTACTATTCATTGAGATAGTTTCGCAAGATAGATTGTAACTTCAATCTTGCTCTGGCAATTCGAGATTTTACCGTACCTAAAGATACTCCCGTCATTGCCGCTATTTCATCATAGGGCAAACCTTCAATTTCTCGCAACACGATAGTAGTACGAAAAGATTCTGGTAATTCTGCGATCGCTTGCTGTAATTTATCGTAAAATTCACTGGTTGCTAGATTATCGCTAGGACTGGGAAGATCTGATGATAATTCCCATTTCACTTCTCCATCTTTGACAGCGTGGGGAGCATCCAAAGATAAGGGTTTAGCGATCCGTTTACGTTTACGTAATTCATCATAAAATAAGTTGGTAGCAATACGACTGAGCCAGCCTCGGAACTTGGCTGGTTCTTGCAATCGCTTAATATTGCGATAAACGCGAATCCAAACTTCTTGGGCAAGATCTGCCCTCTCCTCCCAATCTGGTGCAAGATGATAGAAAAGTCTATTTACATGAGACTGATAGCGGCGCAACAGTTCAGCAAAAGCAATGGGATCTGGTTGAGCCCCTTCTTGACAGCGTAGGATCAAATCGTAATTAGAGAGTTTTTCGGTAGACTCCAATTTTTTAGTAGCGGTCACCTTAACTCCTGACCATGATACAGGAAGAGATTGATTCATGAACTTCTCCAATACAGGATTGAATATTTCCATGATCCATAGACTAAGGAAATTTGCAAAAGTTCCTCAAATTATTGATCAGTTATCAGCTGAAACAACTTGTATTAAAACTTTATATTTCTTTGCGAAGGAAATTTTAGTTATCCATCACCGGGAAAAGGGATTAGGGATTAGGTGAAATAGTTTCTTGATCGAATGATCTAGGCGCTAGCCTAAAAGCAACCTAAACCCTAAAACCTTGTATCTTGAGGAAAGCTCAGATCATAACGATTATGTATTAGCTGGTTCATAATCAGGGGCATAATCTTGTAAAAGACTACTAAGTTGACTAGCTACACCAGAGTCATCTTTTTTCTTGATCGCTTGTCTTTCTGGATAAAATTCGGGTCGATCTAAATAACGGGCGATCGCGTCTTCTACTTGATTTTTGATTAATTCCTCTAATTCTTCTCTAGCTCTTTGACGTTGATAACTAGCACCTTCTTCTGTCGTCGCATATAAAGGCGGTAGACGATTGAGTGCATAAGCTGCAATATCACCGACATCAAGGGAGATTTCACTAGTTTGTTGAATCTCGGCAACTCTGGTAATCGCATCACTAAGAACTAATTCTTCCATGACATTGATAAATTGCTTCCTAGGAACCGCAACTACTTCTCCTGTTAGCAAAGCCCCCATTAACTTGTCCAATGCCATATATTCTTCTACAGACAATTCTGCTGCAGCATCACAGATTCGTCCTACTTCTGCTTCCATACTAGGAGTCAAATAGCCGTCTTGTAATGCCTGTTCTACAATTTCTGTAATTCCCATAGTGATTTATCTGTTATAAAATTTCCATTCAACAAACACTTTCCGCCCTATCTTAATCTCTACCTAGATAGATCGAAAAGGACTCGAGAAATATTTAATTTTTATTAAAGTGAATTTTTTTAACAAGCTATAAACCCTAAGCTTTCAGGTTAAAGCAGCAGAGCTTATAGCTAGCAGCTAATCGTGAAGTAATTTTAAGGAATTTCACCAAATCGCCAAGGAGCAGGATCTACAGCAACTCCATTAACATACAGTCCCCAATGCAAATGAGGTCCAGTGGAAGCCCCTGTAGAACCAACTGTCCCAATTTTCTGACCTGGTTTTACTAGATCTCCTTCTTGAACATTAATATCGCGCAGATGCATAAAAACACTCACCACACCTTGACCATGATCAATACCAATTATGTTCCCATGGACCCGAAATCCTTCAGCTTCTCGACCAATTAATCGCACTTTTCCTGCTGCGGGGGCTACTACTGGTGAACCAGAACTTCCTGCATAGTCAACTCCTTTGTGATAGTAATCATCAGCAAAAACGCCATTGTAATAACGGCGCACCCCAAAAATAGTAGAAACCCTTGCCGCATTGGGGCGAACAAAGGAACCATTCCAATATCTTTCGGGAGTTACTAGTTTTTTGAATTCAGCAACTTTATCTAATTCTAGTTGGGTAGCGCTACTAGCGGCTTTTCCCGATAACCAAATTCTTTGAGTAGGAAAGTTGCGATTTTTGACCCAAACTCCAATATTGCTGGTTCTGTTATCACCTTGGACACGAACTGTCACTTTTCCTGGTTTATCAAGAGGAGAAGTCGGTAATAGGGCGCGATATTTATCTCCTTCACGAAATACAGGATAGGTGCTCTGTCCTACAGTAACTGTTGGCTCCGAGTTAGGATCATCTGTCTTTACGATGACAGATATGGTATCTCCCAATTCTGGAGTTGGGGGAGAAATTTCTACTTCTAAGGCTGTTACCGCAGTAGCGACTGAAAGCAAAAAGGTGGTAATAACTCCTGTTCCTGCTAACTGACGTAAACTTACTCGATCTTGATTGGCTATCAATGGAAATTTATTGAACATAGTTAGTGTATACAATTATTGTGACCAAATATATTTGACAGTGTAATCATGGAAAAAGTTTGACGTTGATCATCTAAAGTTTGCCCTCAGATGATGAAAAAGCTCACCCTTGCTGGTTGGAGCGGTAAATTGAACCCAGACCTAACATCTAAAAATTCAATAATTGTTAAATTTGTCTAAACTGTAAACAGATCTCAACATTATGTTGTCTGATCTTTCCAGAAAGCGGTACGATCTACAGAATAGTAAAGATATTAGATAGTCAAAATTTAGTAAGAAAAGTCTCATGGGCGAAGCAAAACGTCGCAAAGCAGCATTAGGAGAAAACTATGGTAGGGAAGAAACCATCTTACCCTGGTTACCAATTACTAAAACTCAAGCACAACAGTTTGTCACTTGGACTACCAGAGGCGCTTGGGTTGGTATTGGTCTAATGATTGCTCTGTGGTTTACAGTAAGATTTATTGGTCCTGCTTTTGGTTGGTGGGAAGTTTATTAAAAACAGATAATTATAATTAATAATTAACAAAGTTAAGGTGGCTTAAAGATTGATAGAGGTAACTAATGAGTCAAAATAATCCCTACGAATTACTTGGAGTAAGTGATAATGCTTCCTTTGATGAGATCCAGTCGGCGAAGCAGAGAATTTGTGAGGAAAATAAAAATGACGCTCAAATTTTAGAAAAGATTGAGGCTGCCTATGACGCTGTGATTATGGAGCGTCTAAAATTACGCCAAGATGGAAAAATTAAAGTTCCTGAAAGAATCCGCTTTCCAGAACGGAATAAGGTTGAGTCGGTGCCTACTCCTAATCAAGCTCCCATGATTAGTTCTCCGAATTGGCTACAGAATTTTGTAGATAATCCTTCTCAGGGAGATATTTTAGCGCCTACAGGAATCTTTCTTGGTTTAGTCATCTTATGTTTTTTTGCTAATAATCTTCCATTATTCATGGGGTTAGGTTTTATAGCTAATCTTTATTTTTTGACTCGCAAAGAAAATCGTTTTGGTCGTTCTCTCTTGATGACGATCATTGCTTTGGTGGTCGGTATTGGATTAGGGGCAGCGCTCACCGCTTCTTTGGCAAATAGTGGTGTTAATCTCAATTCAGATCAAATAAATGAAACGAATGCGTCTTTTACTTTCCTGTTTTTTTGGATAACTAGTTGCTTCTTTCGATAGTCAATTAGGCAATAGAGAACCGGGAATAGTCAAGGATTAGTTATATTTTTCGTAAGCTGCCACAATTTGTTGGACTAAGGGATGACGGATAACATCAGCTTGGCTGAGATAACAAAAAGCAATATCATCTACTGATTTGAGGATTTTACTGGCAACTATTAATCCCGAATCTTGATGGGTTGGTAAATCGGTTTGAGTGATATCTCCTGTGACTACCATTTTTGAGCCGAAGCCTAAACGGGTTAGCACCATTTTCAGTTGAGCGGGAGTGGTATTTTGGGCTTCATCTACGATCACAAAGGAGTTAGATAAAGTACGTCCGCGCATATAGGCTAGTGGGGCAACTTCAATTTTACCTCGCTCCATGAGATCGGGTATTTTCTCCGCAGCGATAAATTCATATAAGGCATCATAAAGGGGACGCAAAAACGGATTTACTTTCTGTTGCAAATCTCCTGGTAAAAAACCTAATTTTTCTCCTGCCTCTACTGCGGGACGGGTTAATATAATGCGATCACATTCGTCTTTAAGTAATGCTTGAACGGCTAAGACTGCCGCTAAAAAGGTTTTCCCCGTTCCAGCAGGGCCAATGCCAAAGGTGATATCGTGGGTTTGAATGGCTTTGACATATTGCTTCTGTTTAAAGGTTTTCGCTCGGACTATTTCTCCTTTTCTCGTGCGAGCAAGCACATTAGTTTTTAGTTCGTCATATTCATCTGTCCGCCCAGTATCTAATGCCTGAACAGCTGTCATAATATCTGGCTCGGTGACCTGTTTTCCTGCCTCCCAAAGATATTTCAGCGATCGCACTATTTTCGCTGCTCTATCTACAGCCTTTTCTCGACCGAAAATTAACAAGTCTTGTCCCCTCAAGATGGTTTTCACCCCAGTTTGACGGGATATTAATTGCAAATTAATTTCTTTGTTGCCTGATAGAGCGATCGCACTTTCATTGCTGGGGAAAGGAATTGTTTGAGAAAAATCGGTCATATAGCAGTTTTAGGAGCAGTTTTTTAAAATTGAGTATTAGGATTATTGTTTACCACAGAATTAATGTATCTCAATTATGGGAATAGTCCTATAACACTGATTCAGTATTCGAAAACTAGACAAGACTTGCTTTTGAAGTAAGTTGCTCGGATTCGTCTTGAAACAAGCGTAGCAAAACATGAAGATTATAAACAACCGCCGTGCGACACCGGTCATGACTCGCGCGTTCCCTTACTCCTTGTAATCGAGCTACGATCTTTTTCAGAGTCTCATTCCCCACCACTAGCAGCCTACGGTATATACACAAGTCACTCTTAAGACCCCCGACCCCTTTCCTCGCGCGTTCCCGAGCCAGTCCGTTGGGCGGATTGCCCGACTTGAAGGAACTGGCGTTTGCGTCTTTCGCCGCCCTAACCCTAAAGGGTACCCCTTCGGATAAGGATACCGCTCCGCATAACGCGGGGTCTCGACGCTTCTGGCAATTATCAAAAAAGCGACTGATACTCGACAACGTTCTTTCAACAGCGCATTGTGTCGCATGAGAGTTTAAGTCTCTTACAAACTGATACTCTTTTCTGAGTTGAGTATTGTATTTGTAGATGTCGTATTTTCCTACACCACGATTATCCATCCAATAACGAAGACATTTGTTTCGGACGAATTGTGCCGTTTTGATTGCCTCGTCTATAGCTAGACATTGATGGGGTTTTGGGTTACGAACTTTAAACTCTAAAACAAACATTGTGACGTTGGTATGTATAGCGTCATTGTAGCCTAAAAATCAAGACAGGTCGGGAATAGAATTCCCTTCGTTTACCCAGCTTCGTGTTCTGGGCTTACCCCATGCCTGAAGTCAGGGGCTTGCGCTCTGAGGTCTTTCGGTCAAAATAAGAAATAACGCTGTGCCATGGGTAAAACCTTGGCAGGTTCGCAGGTTAGTAGTTCCCCATCTGCTCTTACCTCATAGGTTTCGGGATTGACTTCTATATTGAATAAAGCATCATTTAATTTCATATCTGTTTTACTGATATTGCGAGTCTTACTAACAGCAACTGCAGGGGTTTTGAGCCCAATTTGTTCGGGGATTCCTGCCTCTAGTGACGCTTGGGAGACAAATGTTAAAGAGGTCGTGGAAGTTGCGCCACCAAAGCTACCAAACATGGGACGCATATACACTGGTTGGGGAGTTGGAATACTCGCATTGGGATCGCCCATTTGCGACCAGGCGATCGCGCCCCCTTTAATGACAATTTCTGGTTTGACCCCAAACATAGCTGGTTTCCAGAGGCAGATATCGGCTAGTTTGCCTGATTCAATGGAACCAACATAATCGGCAATACCATGCATAATAGCGGGATTAATGGTGTATTTGGCGATGTAGCGTTTAGCGCGGAAATTATCGGCTACTTCCTCTGTAGGAGCAGATAAAACGTCTCTTTGTACTTTCATTTTGTGAGCGGTTTGCCAAGTACGAATAATTACTTCTCCCACTCTACCCATGGCTTGAGAATCAGAGGCGATCGCGCTAAAGGCGCCCAAATCGTGTAAAATATCTTCGGCGGCAATTGTTTCTTTGCGGATTCTAGACTCGGCAAAGGCTACGTCTTCGGGAATGCTTTTATCGAGATGGTGACACACCATTAACATATCGAGATGTTCTTCTAAGGTGTTAACGGTAAAGGGACGAGTCGGGTTAGTCGAAGAAGGTAAAACGTTACTCAAGGCGCAGACCTTAATAATATCTGGTGCATGTCCCCCTCCTGCACCTTCGGTATGATAGGTATGAATTACTCGGTCTTTAAAAGCAGCGATCGTATTTTCCACAAAACCAGCTTCATTGAGGGTGTCGGTATGGATCGCTACCTGCACGTCATATTGATCGGCAACAGTCAGACAAGTATCGATCGCGGCGGGAGTTGTTCCCCAATCTTCGTGCAGTTTTAAACCCATTGCCCCAGCTCGAACTTGTTCTGCTAACCCTTCTGGTTTGGCACTATTACCCTTGCCCAAAAAGCCTAAATTCATCGGAAAAGCCTCGGCAGCTTGTAGCATCATCCAGATATTCCACGCTCCAGGAGTACAGGTAGTAGCATTCGTACCCGTTGCTGGCCCGGTACCTCCGCCGAGCATGGTGGTAATCCCAGAAGCGATCGCCGTTTCGATTTGTTGGGGGCAAATAAAGTGAATATGGCTATCGATGCCTCCTGCCGTAACAATATGTCCTTCCCCGGCAACCGCTTCGGTAGCGGGACCAATAATAATATCGACGTTATCTTGAATATAGGGATTACCCGCTTTGCCAATTTTATAGATCTTGCCGTCTTTAATCCCAATATCGGCTTTAACTATTCCCCACCAGTCGAGAATTAATGCGTTGGTAATCACCATATCTACCGCACCGTCTTCCCGGGATATGGGAGATTGTCCCATGCCATCGCGGATTACTTTGCCCCCACCAAACTTAACCTCGTCACCGTAGCTAGTACAATCCCGTTCTACCTCGATAAATAATTCCGTATCTGCCAAACGAACGCGATCGCCTACTGTGGGTCCAAAGGTATCGGCATAGGCCCGTCGATCCATACGATAACTCATAATTTTAATTCCTCTTGATCTTGTGATGTACTTTTGATGAAGGCTCAGAAGTAAGGCTGATTAATTAGCAAACAACCTCTGAGGCAATTTTGGATGTTGCATTTGAGCGATATCGATCGAAGGAGTACCAGACCACATCTGCTCTAGCTTCATCGATGCCGCAGTTGACCAGACTGCCTCAATATCTGGTGCTAGCTGGTGTAAAACTTGCTGTGCTTGTATATGTCCCAAAACACTCAAACGAATAGCTGCGCCCAATATACTAGTAACCAAACCGTGTAAAAAAGCCAATACAGCATCTCGTTCGCTCAAACTGGCGATCGCAGCAACTACACCAAAAATAACTGGATGCAAACAGTGTATCTTTCCTTGAGCCGCCTCTCGATTGAGGATTTCTAATCGTTCATCTTGCCAAGTGGCACTAGCCACCATGAGCAAAGCCCGTCCACTTTGACGCTGGGTTGCTCGATTTTTCGCGATCGCAGTTTGGACAAATAGTTGTCTATCGGCTTGTCTTACTGCCTCTAGATTGGCTTTTTTACTACCTCGATGACCGTGAATTAATGCTACTACATCAGTCACTCCTACCTTGTTACGTAACAAGAGCTGCAAAAAAATTTGCAATTCTGGCACTGACTGAATTTTTCCTGTTTGAACTAAGGTTTCTAGCCCATGGGAGAGGGTAAAAGAACCAGTTGGAAAAAACGAATCAGATAACTGCATTAAGGCCAGTTGCTGGGGTATTGGAGACTGAATCATGGGCTATGGTGGCGATGGGGGGAAAAATGGAGCTGTTGTTGGGGCGATCGCGATTCATAATCGATTCTCAAACCAGGAATGTGAAAATCGCCAATAGTCTTTTCAACTATGGCGGCATCTACTATTAGCTGAAGATAAATTTTATTATTGCGGATAATTATGGGCCAGTGATGATTGCCCAAAACGTGACCTAGATGCACCAATTCGATAGCGCGACCTGCTACAGGTTCGGTAAAACTCAAGACCATCAATCTTTGCTCTTGCAGATGAATCAGGAGTAGATTACCAGATTCAGTGACCAAGACATCTTCTGGACGCAGCGACCAATCTCGACTTTTAATAATACCTATAGTGATACCAGAGGTAGATCGAGCCTGAATTCTTCCTTTGCCGCTATCGGTTGGACTCAAATATACTTCTAAACAATGGTTTTGAGCCCTGGCTGATTTTACCCTTTGGGCTAGGCTAGTATCCTCTGTGAGATTGCCTAGATAATTTTGTGCTATTTCGATCTTCTCATTTATCATCGTTCAATAAAAGGTCAAATTCCTTTGTTCAAATTCACAATTTAAGTTACTACTTCACGAAGTCAGAGGAAGCCCTGTCGTTTGACGGGGGGGTCTCTCTGACAATAAATTTAGGGCTATTGAAAGCTTTGCCCTTTAGGGCCTACCCTACCGTGTACACATAAGTCTCTTGTGTTTCATCTCTAAGATTTTTGCCCCCTTGTATCTTGAATTTAGTATCTAGAATCCTGATACTTTAAAAGAAGTAGTAGACCGTCGGCGACGCGGGGTCGAGACCCTTCGGGTAGAACTGCCCCTTCGGGTAGAGCTTCGCAAGCGTCAATTCTGGGGGACTTTGAAATTCTTGTTCCCCCAAGGGTGGTGCGTTCCAAAACATAGATCCGTGTTGCCAGCAAAGTTGTCTTAAGGAACGCACCCTACAAGATCGCGATCGCGCTATCTAGAGCCTGCCATTCATCCCTACTCACGCTATTGGGATCTTGTTGCGCTCTTTGCACCACATTCGATAAGGGTGCAAAACTTGAAGTTGGTGCCTGCTTCCCACTTACGCTTGTCCGATGGTTTAAGGGGGAAGTTTTGCGAGATATTCGCTGACGGTACATAGGTCATCTCCTGCCAAGAGCTAATTATTGTTTTTCCCAGGCATATTAAACTGTAATTCTGTTGTACTCAATTCTTTGTTGCTTTTCTTATTTTAGAATGATTGCCGTCCTTCGAGCGTACTTTTTTTTGTAGATTCTGTGCTTCTTGATACAGCTTGTTCAATTCAAAATTCAAAATTCAAAATTCAAAATTAATCAATTGATTCATGCGGCGATCGCATTTTTTGAGGCAATCGAACTAATTGGCGATCGCAATAAAGATGTTTCAGAAAGACAATCGCTAAATCCCAGCTCGCGCGTTCCCTTGCACTTTTCGTCGCCCAAACTTGGGGGGCTAGATTCAGTATTTTGGAGTCGATCTGAAGATGTGTGTACACCTAGCCTTTAGGGCGGGGTAGTTTACTTGGGAATATAGGGTAAACTAGGGCGATCGCCAAAATAACGGACGCAGTTTAAGGCATATTTGAGGTACTTTTTGATTCCTAGAGTTTTACTAGCCAAAGCGCGAACCAGTAAACCTTTACTCTCCGGTAAGACGGAACTAGCTACGATCAGATCGGGACAATTAGCTGCTTCGAGATTTTCGAGGTTTTTACCCAGTACCTCAAGATCTGTCTGTGGTTGAACTACAATTAAATTAGCCAGTACGGGCTTGGAGGCAAATAGCTCGCTATGTTTAAAAAGATTGTGCTTTCCTTCTAAATGGATAGCATCTCTAAACCATAGTTCTCCTGAGATCGAGGTAATTTCTAAGCGGTTGAAATAATGGTCGAATTCGTAGCACTCTCCCCTAGCCAATCTGCCTGGAAGAATAATCTCGCTCCAGAAAAGTTCTGCGTCAGAGTGAAGTTGAATCCGAGTAGTTTGCTCCAATGCCGCATCGGCAAACAAAATTAGTGGCTCTGGTACAAACTCTAAACTCGCCCCCGCTCCCACCTCAATTTTTAAGTCAGTTATCGCTTTCGTACCCATTATGGGCATAGCGTGAACCTTAGTAGCAGCCTGGTCGGTAAGATAGAGACTAGCCCCCGCTTCTAGTTTTAAAGATAAACCCAAGTTATCCCCAGCCAGTAACCCCGGCGATGTGTTTGTAATATAGAGATAAGCGCGGTGTGAGTCAGCAGCATCCAGACGAAATACCCCAGACAAACGCAAAGGATGAGCCGTATACTGATGGGTAACTACAGTTTGGCCGGCGTGATCGCATTTTAGGGTCATCTCCAAATTATCTCTTCCCATCTTGCTATCAGTTGGTAACAGTCATGACAGACGCTGGGCTGCGAAATAGAACCGTCTGTAGGATAAAAATAACTACCTCATCCAATCCCTCACCGGTTTTACAATTGGTATAAATAATTGGTTTGCCTCGGCGATGTACGGGGGCTTGCTGGCGAATTAAATTCAAGTCGGCACCTACATAAGGGGCAATATCGATTTTATTAATTACCACTAAGTCAGCTTGAACGAAACCCGGTCCATTTTTACGGGGAATATCATCTCCAGCCCCCACATCAATTACAAAAATGTAGGAATCGACCAAATCGTAGCTAAAGGTGGAGGCCAGATTATCGCCCCCACTCTCGATAAGGATTAAATCTAGGTCAGGATAGAGTATTTCTAAATCTTGCACTGCAAGAATATTCATGGTGGGGTCTTCTCTGATGGCTGTGTGAGGACAGCTACCTGTTTCTACGCCGATAATGCGATCGCTTGGTAAAATTCCTCCGCTTTTGAGACGGTCTGCATCTTCTGTCGTGAGCAGGTCGTTGGTCACGACCGCCACTTCGATGCCTTGCTGCGTCAAGAGGGGAACAATACCCTCTAGTAAGGCAGTTTTGCCACTACCTACAGGCCCACCAATTCCCAGTCTGGCTGCTGTTGGCATAATTTAATCTCCCGATCTTAGTTTTCTTTGACTTTGACTGAAATTTTTTTAATCTAATTTTCCCTCGATTAAGGCGTTAAAACCGTAGATTTCCCGCCTACCTGCGATCGTCACCAACTCGACTTCTTTTTCATCCCCTGGTTCAAATCTCACCGCCGTCCCTGCCGGAATATTTAAACGCATCCCTTTAGTTGGTTCGCGCTCAAATTGCAAAGCTTGATTGACTTCATAAAAATGAAAATGAGAACCTACTTGAATCGGGCGATCGCCTGTATTGGCTACCTGGATCTGAATTGTTTCTCGTCCGGCATTTAATTCGATTTCGCCTGCTTGAGTAATTATTTCCCCTGGAATCATAATTTCGTTCTGAATTTAATATTTGAAGTTATGAATGTTACTGTTTGTAGCTGCTAGTGCAGGTAGGCGTAAATACAACACCTATTCAAAAAGCTTGAAATCTTTGCGGTAAAAGACTTTTGACTTCCCCTCCTGGTTCGGTTCCCCTCCTCGGAGGGGCTGGGGGTGGGTTGGGTTGGGTTGGGGGTGAGTGACTTCCGCGCAACGGCATTAGCTATCAGCTATTAGCTCTTTATCGATAATTGTTCGCTTTTCCTAGTTCACTGGATTGGATTATGAACCGTCACTAACTTGGTACCATCAGGAAAGGTTGCTTCTACTTGCACTTCCTCAATCATTTCTGGTATTCCTTCCATAACCTCGTCCTGTTTTAAGAGAGTTTTGCCGTAACTCATCAATTCAGCTACCGCTTTTCCTTCTCTCGCACCTTCTAAAATATTCGCAGAAATATACGCCACTGCTTCAGGATAGTTTAGTTTAATCCCTTTTGCCTTTCGCCTTTCTGCGACTAGAGCCGCAGTGAAAATCATTAGTTTATC
>JAAUYH010115349.1_pt1 | contig 19459 bp, 31 predicted proteins | sample 7278061 | NCBI WGS metagenome assembly JAAUYH01 (sample SAMN14350203, study PRJNA611818) | marine sediment metagenome | isolation source: surface marine sediment (0.6m) | place: French Polynesia: Moorea | collected 2018-08 | reverse complement strand
GGATGGCTCGTTGCGGCCATGCCCTGTGTCGCGATCACTTCGGATCGGGAAGCGAAGGGCTTCCCCGTTATTCGGTCGTAACCGGCTTCCTGCTGGGCCATCGTCTCGCTCCCTGTCGCCAATATGAAGCTCAGTAGTAATAGTCTTCTCATGCGTCACCTGCATTCGGCTAGCCCGCAATGATGCCCACAATGCCGTTGGAATGAAACAGCAGCGCGGGCTGGTATTATCGTGAGATGGACATTGCGTACTCCGACAAGAATCCGGACCTCGGACGCCTGTATGGCGCGCATCTGGCTACCGTGTGCGAACGTTACGATCACGCGCTGCAGGCTTCGGGAGCATCGCATGCAGTGGTGTTTTCGGGCGCGGCGCACCCGGTATTCCTGGACGACATGGTTTACCCGTTCCGCGCCGCCGCCAATTTCCTCTGCTGGGCGCCGCTTTCGGACCTGCCGCTGTCCTATGTTGTCTACACACCCGGCGAACGTCCCGTACTGATCTACAACCAGCCGCGTGGCTACTGGCACGTCGTTCCCGGTGCGCCGGACGGATACTGGACTCGATACTTCGACATACGGATCGTGCACGAGCTGGCCGACGCATCCGATCATCTGCCGGAGAATCGCGACAACTGCGTGTTCATCGGTGAGGTATTGGAGCCGACCCAGGCGCTCGGTGTGGAGAGAGTTAACCCATCGACGACTTTGAACCTGCTGCACTACCCGCGCGGCCGGAAGACCGAATACGAAATCGAGTGCATGCGCCTGGCGAGTCGTCGCGGCGTCGCCGGTCACAATGCGGCCAAGCGGGCCTTCATGGACGGAGCCTCGGAGTTCTCCATACACAAGGCCTATTGTGACGCCGTCAGCCTGACAGACAACGAGCTACCTTACGGCAATATCATTGCCTTGAACGAGCACGCGGCGGTGTTGCACTACACGGCACTGGACAGGCAGGCACCCGACCCCTATCGCTCTTTCCTGATTGACGCGGGAGCCCAGGTGCACGGCTATGCCAGCGACATTACCAGGACCTACAGTTTTGACGATTCGGATTTCTCGGACCTGATAGACAGGATGGAGACCCTGCAGCTGGACGTCGTCGCGGACGTCAGGGCGGGTGTCGATTACAAGGAGTTGCATGTTCAGACCCACCACCGGATTGCCGACGTCCTGGTCGAAGCGGACCTTGCCTCGGGGTCGTCCGAGTCCTTGCTGATCAACGGTGTGACCTCCACTTTCTTCCCGCACGGGCTCGGCCACCTGCTCGGCACGCAGGTACACGACGTCGGCGGCCATATGGAAAACGAGAGCGGCAACACGATCGACCCGCCCAGCGGGCATCCGTTTCTCAGGCTGACGCGGACGCTTGAAGAGAATATGGTCGTCACGATCGAGCCGGGCATCTACTTCATCGACATGCTGCTCGACAAGCTGAAAGGAACGCCCGCGGAAAAACAAGTAAACTGGCAACGCGTGGCCGACCTCAAGCCCTTCGGCGGCATACGCATCGAGGACGATGTACGCGTTAAGCAGGACGGCTGCGAGAACCTGACGCGGGACGCATTCAGCACGGCCTGAACGAGCTTTGCACCATGCCGATGCGGCGACGTTACGGGCATAGCCCGACATGGTGCACGCAGGCCTGGCCGCGATCCGTCTTGGCCAAAAATAGCCATATAATTCAATAAGCTGTAATTTCTTCAATCGGGTGACACATGGTACGAAACCTGCAGGGCCCTATGTCATCAAACTGCCTTAATTGTAGATTATGCTCGCCGGCCGCCAGCATCGGCCCAGGCCCGAACCCATGAGTAAGAACACAATATCCCTGCGTGGCATCCGAACGTTCTGCATTGCCGCCCGATACGAGAGTTTCAGGGACGCAGCGGAACGTATGTTCGTCACCGCATCCGCAGTTAGTCACCAGATAAAAAACCTCGAGGACGAGCTCGGGCTCCGCCTGTTCGAGCGGAATGCGCGCAACCTGAAACTGACCGATACCGGCAAGGCGTTGTTCGACGAAGTCAGCCCGCTGATCGACGAACTTGACGAGACTGTAGCGCGCTATCAGAAGAGCCGGCCGAGAAGTCGCCTGAATATCTCGGTACAGCCGTTCTTCGCCAGCGAGCGATTCGTGCCGAAGCTTCCGGAGTTCACCAAGGCGAATCCGGACATCGATATCAAGATCGATACGAGCGACGAGGCGTCCGAGAAGCACGCCGGGAGTTGGGATGCATCGATCAGGGTCTTCAAGTCGCCTCCGGCGGGGCTGATTTCGCATCGGCTGTTTCCGCTGCGATTGCTTCCGGCAGGTTCGCCGGAGTTCCGGAAGAAGCTCAAGGTAAAGAAGAACAGGATCGAAAGTGAGTTTCCGTTGATCGTCCACGAAGGGCGCGGCAATGCATGGAAAAAGTGGCAACGCGTCTCAGGCATTACGCTGCCTGAGAATTCTTCGTCGGTGCGCCTTGCATCGATGATCGCGGTCGTACGTGCTGCCGAGAAGGGGCTCGGAGCGGCACTGGTGCCGATGGAGCTCGCCCAGGGCTGGTTCGACAGCGGAAGCCTCGTTCCGCTTTTCGACACTCCGCTGGTGACCAACGAGACCTACTACTTCATCAGCGACGAGAAGAGCGCTGAGATGGACAACGTCCGCCTGCTCAGGGAGTGGGTACTCAAGACCTTTGCGATCGACGACTGACGTCGTCGAGTCTGACCGGAGTTCCGCCCGGACAGTTGAATTTATCTCATCTGTAATGCGATTTTTATTCGTTTGATCGACGACGGACGCGCGTCTATCGTGTTCGACAAGTCCTGAGCACGGTCTCTTGGAGTTTCCGGGAACGCTCAGGATCGCGCTCGAAACGCAAGACGTTTCAAGCGAGGCGTAATCCTCCGGGCAAGTCTGCACCCCCCGGCAAATAGCCCGGGCGATGACGCCGAAACCAGCAAGAACGTCGGTTCCAGCAACCCCCCGCCGCGTTAGCAAGTCGCTTCGCAGGCTACTTGCGGAACATGACACCCGGACGGCTCGCACCCCCCCTGCGAGCCGTCCTTTTTTAGTTTGAGTTCTTCGAACTATCCTTCGGCTGCTTTCTCTCGCGCCGCTTTTAACTCGCGTTTGACCCGCTGGCCTTTCTTCTCGAGCATCGGCCTTATTGCACGGCTCAACCAGGGCGCCAGGTACGCGATCGTTGTCAGCACACCGCTCGAGTAGGGCATGCTCTGTTCCCGGATCGAGTTACCGCACAGATCGAGTACCGTTTGAGCAACCTGTTCCGCCGTGGACATCGGCTGCGAGAACGTCAGGTCGGAAACACCGTCGATGTCGGACATGATGAAGCCCGTATCGATCGGGCCCGGTGAAACGAGTGCCACTTTTATCGTCGAATCACGCAGCTCCTCTGCTAATGCGTAGCTGAACGAACGGAGTCCGGCTTTCGTCGCCCCGTAAACCGCACTGCCGGGAATAGGGGCCCGTCCGGCAAGCGATCCGACATTGACAATGGCCGCGCCTTCCGACTTCCGCAGGTAGGGTAATGCCAGTCGCGACAGGACGATCGGTGCGCGAAGATTGACGTCGACCATCGTGGCGAGATCGTCTTCACCAGTCTTCTCGACGAGACCGCGTGTGTGAGAGCCGGCGTTGTTGATCAGGATATCGACGCCGCCGAATTCGAACTCAGCCTTCTTCAAAAGGCTGACGCAGGCCTCGGCATCAGCAACATCCATGGGGCAGATCTTCACGCGGGTCTTGTCGCGCAGCTCTTCGGCAACGGCCTCGAGTTTCTTTCGTCCGCGGGCGGCGAGGGTCAGGTTGGCGCCGGCGTCGGCGAATTGGCGAGCGACTGCTGCACCCACCCCATCAGAGCCGCCAGTGATGACGACCGACTTGTCTTTGAAGATCATCGCGGAATGTTAAAGCAAAGCGTGCCCGATCGAAACGGTCAATCGTGAGCAGGCTGGTGGTTGGCGAAGATTCGGCGTTGGTCGATGTCGCGCCTTAAAAGCCCACGTAGCCGAGGATCTTCTTCCAGATGGAAGACTCCCAGCCATAGACTTCGAGTTGCTCCGGATCAAGCCTGGTGGTCGGCAGATGCGTGTCAGGCGTGGGCTCGTCATTGGCCGCCTGGTCTTCAGGGCGAATTTCCAGGGAGCCGGTCACGTTGAGGTTGTCGGTGAGGCCATCGACGGCAAGACTCAGGTACGGCAGGACCTCGTCATCGACGATGTCGTCCAGAAATACCGCGTCCGGGTCAAATGCGTCCTGCGAAAGAATGACGCACTCGTCAAATACCGTGTCCTTGCTGATGACGATCTCCCTGTCGTGCTTGTGACAATAACCATAGTGCGATCCGCAAAATATTGCTGTGACGGCTCTCACAGCCATGAGTGTCGGATTATTGTTAAAAGAAACATTGCCTTATGTACTGATCGCGCACGTGTCCGCTGAAACGACGTGGGCCGGCGATGACTGGCTGTCTACGTCGCCGTGCCGCATCCGGCCTTGCTGCGGACACAAAAAAGCCGGGCAGAGCCCGGCCTTTTCGATGATTGCGCGTGCGATTCGTCAGTCTTCGACGATTGCTTCAGCGGGTGCCTGGTCCGTGAGCATGACGATTGCCATAGGCGCCGCGTCTCCGGGGCGCGGGCCGGTCTTCAGGATGCGCAGGTAGCCACCCGGGCGCTCCTTGAACCGGGGACCCAGCTCCGAGAACAGCTTGCCGACGACAGCCTTGTCACGCAGACGGTCGAAAGCCAGGCGACGGTTCGCGACGCTGTCCTCTTTAGCGAGGGTGATCAGCGGCTCGACGACACGACGCAGCTCTTTCGCCTTCGGCAGCGTTGTCTTGATCGTTTCGTGCATCAGAATGGATGCCGCCATGTTGCGGAACATCGCTTTCCGGTGCGAGCTGTTGCGGCCCAGCTTTCGGCCTGATTTTCTATGACGCATTGGTCTTTCCTAATGTTAGATAGCGAGCTCGTGCTCTGGGCGCAGGCTTGCCGGCGGCCAGTTGTCGAGACGCATGCCCAGTCCGAGACCGTGCCCTTCCAGCACTTCCTTGATCTCGGTGAGTGACTTCTTGCCCAGGTTCGGCGTCCTCAGCAGCTCAACTTCCGTGCGCTGTACGAGGTCACCGATGTACATGATGTTCTCCGCTTTCAGGCAGTTCGCTGAACGAACCGTCAATTCGAGCTCATCAACCGGACGCAGCAGAATCGGGTCAACCTGGTTCTCAGCCTGCTGAGCAGCGCCGTCTTCCTGACCCTGCAGGTCGACGAAGACCGACAACTGGTCCTTCAGGATGCTACCGGCGCGGCGAATCGCCTCTTCCGGATCGATCGTGCCGTTGGTCTCGATCTCAATGATGAGTTTGTCGAGGTCGGTACGCTGCTCTACGCGAGCGGCTTCGACGTCATAGGTGACACGCTGAACCGGGCTGAATGACGCATCGAGCTGGAGGCGGCCGATCGGGCCCGCCTGCTCTTCGAACGCAGGACGCTGAGTCGCCGGGCGATAGCCGCGGCCGCGCTCTACCTTGAGGATCATGTTCAGCTCACCAGCACTGGTCAGGTTGGCAATCACCAGCTCGGGGTTCTTGATCTCCACGTCGTGGTCCAGCTGGATATCACCTGCCGTTACGACACCCGGGCCCTTCTTCGACAGACGAAGCTCAGCCGTATCACGGCCGTTCATCTGGACTGCGACCTGTTTGAGATTGAGAAGAATGTCCACGACATCTTCCTGCACACCCTCGATGCTGGTGTACTCATGAAGAACGCCGTCGATCTCGGCCTCCACGATTGCTGCTCCCGGCATGGAAGACAGCAGAATACGACGCAGAGCATTGCCCAGTGTATGTCCGAAACCACGCTCGAACGGCTCGATCGTCACCTTGGCCTGGAGATCGTTCAGCGCGTTCTTCTGAACGTGCCGCGGCTTCAAAAATTCGTTTACAGATTCCTGCATGGGGATAATCCCTCCTGACTACTTGGAGTACAGCTCGACGACGAGGTTTTCGTTGATGTCCGGAAGAATGTCTTCACGGTCCGGCAACGACTTCAGTTTGCCTGTCATCTTTTTCGTATCGACTTCTACCCACTCAGGCAGACCGACCTGAGACGCGATATCGATAGCGCTCTGGATACGAAGCTGTTTCTTCGCCTTTTCGCGAATACTGATTGCATCGCCAGCCGACAGCTGGGCAGACGGAATATTGACCACCTTGCCGTTGACTTCGATGCTCTTGTGGCTGACCAGCTGGCGTGCTTCTGCGCGCGTAGACGCAAAGCCCATCCGGTAAACCACGTTATCAAGCCGGCCTTCCAGCAGGCGCAGCAGGTTCTCACCCGTCGAGCCTTTCAGCTGGGCAGCACGCTTGTAGTAGTTGCGGAACTGGCGTTCCAGCACTCCATACATGCGACGCAGTTTCTGTTTTTCACGAAGCTGCATGCCGTAGTCCGACAGACGCGGGCGACGCTGCGCGGCACCGCCTGGCGGCACCTCGAGCTTGCACTTCGATTCGAGCGGACGAACGCCGCTCTTGAGAAACAGATCCGTGCCTTCGCGGCGGGACAGTTTACATTTTGGTCCTAAGTATCTTGCCATTGTAGCCTCTACACGCGACGCTTCTTGGGCGGGCGACAGCCGTTATGAGGAATCGGAGTGACGTCCTCAATATTTTGAATTCGAAAACCGAGCGAATTGAGCGCACGGACCGCAGACTCACGGCCGGGGCCTGGACCACGGACGCGAACGTCAAGGTTCTTGACGCCAAAGTCGAGAGCAACACGACCTGCTTTGTCAGATGCTACCTGCGCGGCGAACGGCGTCGATTTTCTCGACCCGCGGAACCCACAGCCACCTGCCGTCGCCCAGGACAATGCATTGCCCTGGCGATCGGTGATCGTGATGATGGTGTTGTTGAAGGAAGCATGGATATGCGCAATTGCATCCACGACATGCTTTTTAACCTTCTTCTTTCTAGCTTCAGCCATCTTGATTAATACTCTTTTGCAAATTTACCCGCCTGACTATTACGTCCCGGCGGCTTTTAAGAACGAGTTCTGCCGATCCGCTCAATCCCTAGCGCTTGATCGGACGACGCGGGCCCTTGCGGGTGCGTGCGTTCGTACGCGTACGCTGGCCACGCAAAGGCAGGCCACGACGATGACGGATACCTCGGTACGAACCCAGGTCCATCAAGCGCTTGATGTTCATCGACACTTCACGTCGCAGGTCACCCTCGACGGTGAAGTTCGCGACCGCCGTACGAATCTTCGCGACTTCCGGCTCTGCCAGGTCCTTAACCTTCGTATCTTCGGCGACGCCCGCAGCTGCGCAGATCTGACGAGAGCGGGTAAGCCCGATGCCATAGATCGACGTCAGCGCGATAACGACGTGCTTGTTTAACGGTATGTTTATGCCTGCTATACGTGCCACTAGCGTGTTCCTTTTCGATTAGCCCTGGCGCTGTTTGTGCCGGGCGTCGGTGCAGATCACGCGCACGACTCCGTTGCGGCGAATGATCTTGCAATTTCTGCAGATTTTTTTAACTGATGCTCTTACTTTCATGAGCTCTCTCCATTCCGAGTCTTTCGACTCAGCGTAATTGTCCGCTCCGGCCACCGTAGTTGCGCAAGTTGGCCTTCTGCATCATGCCCTCATACTGATGGCTCATCGCATGCGCCTGCATTTGCGACATGAAGTCCATCGTGACGACCACCAGGATCAGCAGTGATGTGCCGCCGAAGTTGAAAGGAATGCTCGGGTAGAACATCCGGATAATCTCTGGTGCCAGGCAAACGCCTGCCACGTAAATCGCGCCCCAGAACGTTATCCTCGTCAGAACGCGATCAATGTACTCCGCCGTGTGGGCGCCCGGCCGGATGCCCGGCAGGAACGCACCTGCCTTCTTCAGGTTGTCCGCCGTGTCCTTCGAGTTATACATCAGCGCCGTGTAGAAGAAGCAGAAGAAAATCACCAGTGCGCCGTACAGCAGCACGTAGATAGGCTGTCCCGGCCCGAGGTTTGCGCCCATGGACTGCAACGCAAGCTGAACCGCATTCGGATTCGGCGACTGGCCGAAGAACTGGGCTATCGTCGCCGGGAACATCAGGATGCTCGATGCGAAAATCGCCGGGATCACGCCCGCCATGTTCAGCTTGAACGGCAGGTGCGTGCTCTGCGCGGCGTACATCTTGCGGCCCTGCTGACGACGGGCGTAGTTGACCGTGATGCGTCGCTGCGCACGCTCCATGTATACGACGAAGACAATCGCCGCTACACCACCGAGCAACATCAGGATCGCCACGGCCGGTGACAGCTCACCGTTACGCACGAGCTCAGCCGTTCCTGCGATCGCTGCGGGGATGCCCGCAACGATACCGGCGAGGATGATCATCGAGATGCCATTGCCGACGCCGCGTTCGGTGATCTGCTCACCCAGCCACATCAGGAACATCGTGCCTGTAACGAGCGTTATGCACGCGGTAATCAGGAAAGCCGGACCCGGGTTCACGACAACACCCGCCTGCTGCTGCAGCCACGACGCTGCGGCGATCGACTGGAATGCGGCCAGTACAACCGTGCCGTAGCGCGTGTACTTGATAATCGTCCGGCGTCCCTGCTCGCCCTCTTTCCGGAGCTGATCCAGGCTGGGGATGATCCGGCTCGCCATCTGGATGATGATAGATGCCGAGATGTACGGCATGATGCCGAGCGCAAACAGGCCGAAGCGCGACAAGGCGCCGCCCGAGAACAGGTTGAACAGACCCAGAAGGTTGCCCGCCTGCTGATCGAAGAAGTTTGCCAGCGCAGCAGGATCGACGCCCGGTACCGGTATAAACGTACCGATACGGAATACGATCAGCGCGCCGACCAGGAAGAACAGCCGGTTCCTGAGATCAGCGAGCTTGCTTGCCTGCTTGGCAAGATCTGCCGGATTTTGTTGGGGCTTCTTTGCCACGTTAGATCGCGCCTACTCTTCTATGCTGCCGCCGGCAGCTTCAATTGCCTCACGTGCACCCTTGGTGACCGCAAGACCCTTTAATTTGACCGCTTTCTTGATTTCACCCGACTTGATGACCTTCACCTTCTTGGTGAATGCCGGAACCAGGTTGCCGGCCTTCAGGACATCGATATCGATGACAGCCGCTGTCGGAATCTCCAGCTCGTGCAAACGCAGCTCAGCGGTGAGTCTTGCCATGCGTGAGTTGAAACCTACCTTCGGCAAACGACGTTGCAGCGGCATCTGGCCGCCCTCGAACCCGACTTTCGTGTAACCGCCGGAACGCGCGTGCTGGCCTTTCTGGCCTCGACCACTGGTCTTGCCCTGGCCCGCAGCATGGCCTCGTCCGAGACGCTTGCCTGTTTTCTTTGCGCCCTTTCCAGGCGATAACTCATTCAGTCTCATTGTCAGGCTTCCTCAACAGCCAACAGGTACGAGATGCGGTTAATCATGCCGCGGTTCTCCGGGGTGTCGGCGACGGTAACGGTCTGGTGCATCTTGCGAAGGCCGAGACCTTGCACACACGCCTTGTGACTCTTCAAGCGACCGAACTTGCTCTTAACAAGCGTTACCTTCAGCTCTTTTGCCTTTGCCATAGTCTTTTCTCTGTCAACGACCCGGGCTTACGCCAGGATGTCTTCTACCTTCTTGCCACGCTTCGCCGCGATCGCCTGCGGAGAGTGAATCTTCGACAGGGCGCTGATCGTCGCGCGGACAACATTGATCGGGTTACGCGAGCCATAGGACTTCGCGAGCACGTTTCTGACTCCCGCACACTCGAAGACCGCGCGCATCGCACCACCGGCGATGACGCCAGTACCTTCAGAGGCCGGCTGCATGTAGACGCGCGTCGCACCGTGGCGGCCCTTGATCGCGTACTGCAGCGTGTCGTTGTCCAGGTTTACGGCGACAAGGTTCTTGCGAGCACTCTGCATTGCCTTCTGGATGGCGATAGGTACTTCGCGAGCCTTGCCGTAGCCGAATCCAACCTGGCCCTGGCCGTCACCGACAACCGTCAGCGCGGTGAAACCGAACTGGCGCCCGCCTTTTACAACCTTGGCGACACGGTTAACGGTGACCAGCTTTTCAATCAGGTCATCGTTCGAAGATGCTTGTTCTTGTCTTGCCATAGTGTGGTCCTGACGGCTTGCCGTCCTGTAATCCGATTAAAATTTCAATCCAGCTTCACGCGCAGCGTCGGCGAGTGCCTTGACGCGACCGTGATAGCGAAAACCCGAGCGATCGAAAGCCACCGTATCGACACCAGCCGACTTGGCCTTCTCCGCAATGCGTGCACCGACAATTGCCGCCGCTTCCACGTTGCCACCACTCTTGACGCCTTTGCGCACCTCAGCTTCCAACGTCGACGCGGTTGCGATAACGGAGGCGCCGTCAGCCGCAATAATCTGCGCGTAGATGTGACGCGGCGTGCGGTGTACGCTCAGGCGACTCGCACCGAGTTGGCGGATCTTGGCCCGTGCCTTGCGCGCGCGACGAATACGGTTCTGTTTTTTATCGAGCTTCATAACGATTTCGCTTCAATAGTCTCTGGTCAGCCGGGATGAGCTTGAGCTCAAGCGGGCTTATTTCTTCTTCGCTTCCTTGATGACAACACGCTCATCGGAATAGCGAACACCTTTTCCTTTGTAGGGCTCCGGCGGACGGTAGCTGCGAATATTCGCGGCAACCTGACCGACGCGCTGCTTGTCGGCGCCCTTGATCACAATTTCTGTCTGGCTCGGGGTCTCGACCGTGATGCCTTCCGGTACTTCATGCACGACCGGGTGCGAGAAACCGAGGCTCAGGTTCAGCTTGTTACCCTGTGCCTGGGCACGGTAACCGACGCCAACGAGCTCCAGCTTGCGCTCGAGGCCTTCGGAAACGCCCTGCGCCATGTTGGCCAACAGCGCACGCATCGTGCCTGAAATGGCGGTCGCGAATCGCGAACCGGAACGCGGCGCCACCTGCAGAACGTTCTCTTCCTGCGACACCGTCACCTCCGAGTTCAACTCCATTGACAACGTGCCTTTGCTTCCCTTGAAGGTGACAACGTTGCCTTCCTGCTTGAACTCGACGCCTTTCGGCAGTTCGACCGGTGCTTTTGCTACTCTGGACATAACTCTTTACTCGTCAGGAGGTCACGCATCATGAAACGATGCAGATCACCTCACCACCAATACCCTGCTTGCGAGCCTCGCGATCGCTCATCACGCCCGAAGACGTAGAGACAATCGCGACACCAAGACCGCCCAGTACCTTGGGCAGGTCATCCTTGCCGCGGAAAACCCTGAGGCTTGGACGACTGGCGCGCTGAATCCGCTCGATTACCGGCGCGCCTTCGAAATACTTCAGCTCGACGGTCAGCGACTTTGAAGCGCCTTCGCCTTCCGTGCTGTAACCGCTAACGTAGCCTTCGTCTGCCAGCACGCGGGCCACAGCTTCCTTGGCCTTGGAAGCGGGCATCGTCACGCTCACCTTGCGAGCTTTCTGGCCGTTGCGAATGCGCGTCAGCATGTCGGAGATAGGATCGGTCATCATCGTTTTAGTCTCCGTTACCAGCTGGCCTTGGTCAGACCGGGAATTTCGCCTTTCATCGCGCCTTCGCGCAGCTTGTTACGCGCAAGACCGAACTTGCGGTACACACCGTGCGGGCGTCCCGTAATTGCGCAACGATTCCGCTGGCGGGTCGGGCTGCCGTCACGCGGCAGCGCGTTGAGCTTCGCCTGCGCTGCAGCCCGTTCTTCATCCGTGCTGTTCAGGTCACGAACGATGGCTTTCAGCTTCTTACGCTTGTCCGCCTGTTTCGCAACCAGCTTGGCGCGCTTCAGTTCGCGCATGATCATCGACTTCTTGGCCATATCTGATGTTTCTCTGTTCGTCCTGCGGCAAGACGCCGCAGCTGTTAAATACGTCTACCGTTACTTCTTGAATGGAAAGTTGAACGCTTCCAGGAGCGCTTTGCCTTCCTCGGGATTACGCGCCGATGTCGTAATCGTGATGTCCAGTCCGCGCAGCGCATCGATCTCGTCGTAGTTGATCTCCGGGAAGATGATCTGCTCCGTCACACCCATGCTGTAGTTGCCCTGCTTATCGAACGACTTCGGGTTCAGTCCACGGAAGTCACGAATACGCGGGATCGCGATGTTGACCAGGCGATCCAGGAACTCGTACATACGCTCGCGGCGCAGGGTGACCTTGCAACCGATAGGCATGCCGTCGCGGATCTTGAAGCCGGCGACGGACTTGCGCGCCAGCGTAGTCACAACCCGCTGACCCGAGATCTTCTCGAGATCCGCCCGGGCGTTCTCCATGATCTTTTTGTCGGCCACGGCCTCGCCCACGCCCATGTTCAGCGTGATCTTCTCGATACGCGGCACTTCCATCGGATTGCCCAGGCCAAGCTTCGCCTGCAGCTCGCCGGCCAGCTCGTTCTGATACTTTTCCTGTAATCTCGCCATGGTTCTATCTGCCCTTAAATATCAACCACGTCGCCGGTACCTTTGAAGACGCGGACCTTGCTGCCGTCGCCTTCAACGCGAATACCAACGCGCTCACCCTTCTTGGACTTCGGGTTGAATACCAAAACGTTCGACTCATCGATCGGCATTGCCTTGTCGATGATGCCGCCGGGCTCTCCCATCTGCGGATTGCCCTTCGTGTGCTTCTTGGCGATGTTGATGCCCTCAACCAGCAGACGACCGTCTGCGTGTACCTCGAGCACCGTGCCACGACGGCCTTTGTCCTTACCGGTCGTTACGATGACTTCGTCGCCTTTTCTGATCTTGTTCATATCGTCCAATCGCAGCCTGATCGCCGCTCCTGCGTCAATTGCCCGTTACAGCACTTCCGGGGCAAGAGAAATAATCTTCATAAACCGGTTACCGCGAAGCTCGCGGGTGACGGGGCCAAAAATACGTGTGCCGATCGGCTCGAGGCGCGCATTCAGCAAGACTGCGGCATTGCCGTCAAAGCGAATCAGCGAACCATCCTTGCGGCGAACACCCTTGCGCGTGCGAACGACAACCGCGTTGTAGACCTCGCCCTTCTTTACCTTGCCGCGAGGAATCGCGTCCTTGACGCTTACCTTGATGACGTCACCTACACCGGCATACCGGCGCTTGGAGCCGCCCAGCACCTTGATGCACTGAACCCGACGGGCACCCGAGTTGTCTGCCGCGTCCAAGACTGTCTGCATCTGAATCATGACTGAATCCCAATAACCTTAGCTTTATCTGTCCGCAGCGCGCTCAACGACGTTGACCACCTGCCACGATTTGTTCTTCGAAATCGGCTTGCACTCCGAGATCGCAACGCGATCGCCCGGCTTGCACTCGTTCGAAGCGTCATGCGCCAGCACCTTGGTGGTACGACGGATGAACTTGCCGTAGACCGGGTGTTTGATCAGGCGCTCGATCGCAACGGAGACGGTCTTGTCCATCTTGTCGCTGACGACGCGTCCTACGACGGTGCGCTGTACTTTTGTCTCTTCACTCATGCCTGTTCACCTGCCGCGCGCTGCTTCTCGTTGAGAATCGTTTTGACACGCGCAATATCCTTTCTTACCCGGCTGTGCTGATGGTTCTGCGGCATCTCACCGGTTGCCTGCTGCATGCGCAGGTTGAACTGCTCACGCCGAAGCTGAACGAGCTCTTCGGAGAGCTCCTCAACTGACTTTGTTCTTAAATCAGACGCACTCATCACATCACCGTCCGGCTAACAAACGTGGTCGGGAACGGGAGCTTGGCGGCGGCCAGGCGGAATGCCTCGCGTGCCACGTCTTCCGATACTCCTTCCATTTCATAAAGAACACGGCCCGGCTGAATCTGGCATACCCAGTATTCAACGTTGCCCTTACCCTTACCCTGACGAACCTCAAGCGGCTTCTTCGTGATCGGCTTGTCCGGGAATACCCGGATCCAGATCTTTCCGCCACGCTTGATGTGACGCGTCATCGCACGACGAGCCGCCTCGATCTGACGGGCCGTCATGCGGCCGCGACCGGTGGCCTTCAGGCCGAACTCGCCGAAGGAAATTGTCGAGCCCCGCAGCGCCAGCCCGCGATTGCGGCCCTTCATCTGCTTGCGAAACTTTGTACGTTTTGGCTGTAACATTGTCCTTGTTCCCCGTTACGCGCTGGCGCGTGCGCCCGCTTGCGCCTCGGTTGCTTCCTGGGTGCCGGCCTCCGGACGCTCAAAGACTTCGCCTTTGAAGATCCAAACCTTGACGCCGATAACACCGTAAGTCGTGTTGGCTTCAGCCGTTCCGTAATCGATGTCGGCACGCAGCGTGTGCAGCGGTACACGACCCTCGCGGTACCACTCGGAACGCGCGATCTCAGCACCGTTCAAGCGGCCGCCGACCTTGACCTTGATACCTTCGGCCCCGACACGCATCGTGTTGGTCACCGAACGCTTCATGGCGCGCCGGAACATGACGCGGCGCTCCAGCTGCTGGGCGATGCCTTCAGCGACCAGCTGCGCGTCGAGCTCGGGCTTGCGGATCTCGGAGATGTTGATCCGGACGTCGCTGATCGGCATGCCGATCATTGCCGACACCTCGGCGCGGAGCTTCTCGATGTCCTCGCCTTTCTTGCCGATGACAATGCCCGGACGAGCCGTGTGAATCGTGATGTTGACCTTCTTCGCCGGACGCTCGATCGTGATCTTGCTGACGGACGCGTCCTTCAGCTTGTTCTTGATGAACACGCGCAGCTCGTGGTCGATGCGCACGTATTCCGAATACGTCTTGGAATCGGCATACCACTTGGACGTCCAGTCCTTGACGATTCCCAGTCGAATACCTGTTGGATGTACTTTCTGACCCATTACTCGTCTCCAACCCGAATCGTGATGTGGCTGTTACGTTTGATGATGCGAGCCCCGCGGCCTTTCGCACGTGCGCGGAAGCGACGGAATGTCGGCGCCTCGTTGACCTCGATCGTCGAGACCTTCAATTCGTCGATGTCTGCACCGTGGTTGTGCTCTGCGTTCGCAATAGCGGACTCGAGTACCTTTTTGACGATGCGCGCGCTCTTCTTCGGCGTGAAGCTAAGCGTACGGAGCGCATCATCGACGGACTTGCCGCGAATAATGTCTGCGACCAGCCGGCATTTCTGCGGAGAAATGCGGGCGTAACGAAGAGTGGCTGCAACTTGCATGATGATGTCCTTCGCTTACTTGGTCTTGCGATCACCGGAGTGACCACGGAACGTGCGGGTTACGGCAAACTCACCGAGTTTGTGACCCACCATGTTTTCGGAAATCAGGATCGGCACATGCTGACGGCCGTTGTGTACGGCAATCGTCAGTCCAACCATGTTCGGCAAGATCATTGAACGACGTGACCAGGTCTTGATCGGACGTCGATCGTTGTTCTTGGCTGCCTCGGCAACCTTGTTCGCCAGGTGCGTATCGACGAACGGGCCTTTTCTTACACTACGCGGCATCTATCTGATCCTTTCCTTTACTTACGCTTGCGGCGACGAACGATCATCGCGTCGGTGCGCTTGTTCTTGCGCGTCTTCGCGCCCTTGGTCGGCGTACCCCACGGGCTTACCGGGTGACGGCCACCGGACGTGCGACCCTCACCACCACCGTGCGGATGGTCTACCGGGTTCATCGCAACACCGCGAACCGTCGGACGTACGCCCCTCCAGCGCTTCGCGCCGGCCTTGCCGAGCTTGCGCAGGTTGTGTTCGTTGTGGCCAACCTCGCCGATTGTCGCGCGGCAGTTGACGTGAATCTTGCGCATCTCGCCCGAACGCAGACGGATCGTCGCGTACACGCCTTCACGTGCCGCCAGCTGCGCAGCGCCACCGGCCGAACGTACGAGCTGACCGCCCTTGCCGGGCTTCATCTCGATGTTGTGGATGACGGAACCGACCGGGATAGAGCGAATCGGCAGACAGTTGCCCGGCTTGATCGGGGCCTCGTCGCCGCTGATCAGCTCAGCGCCTGCTCGAACGCCCTTCGGCGCCAGGATGTAGCGGCGCTCACCGTCGGCGTACTTCAGCAGCGCGATGTGCGCGCTGCGATTCGGATCGTATTCGAGGCGCTCGACAACGCCCGGAATGCCGTCTTTGTCGCGCTTGAAATCCACAATGCGATAGCGGCGCTTGTGGCCGCCGCCCCGGTGTCGCACCGTTATGCGGCCGTTGTTGTTGCGACCACCCTTGGACGTCTTTTTGTCCAGCAGCGCGTCATGCGGCTTGCCTTTGTAAAGGCCGGGCGTCTTGACGGCAACCGTAAAGCGGCGTCCAGCTGATGTCGGCTTTGCTTTGTGTAGTGACATGATTAAAACCTTATTCCGCGCCGAGGAAGTCGATGTGACTGCCTTCGGCCAGCTTCACGTAGGCCTTCTTCCAGTCCGGGCGCCGTCCCATAGTCTGACCGAAGCGCTTGGTCTTGCCGCGGCAGTTGACGACCTGCACGTTCTCGACCTGCACCTCGAACAACAACTCGACGGCTTCCCGAATCTCGCGCTTGGTCGCGTCCGTACGCACCTTGAACACGATCTGGTTGTTCATTTCCGCGGCGAGTGTGCTCTTCTCCGAGAAGTGCGGCCCCTGCAACACCGTCATGAGCCTTTCCTGATGGGCCGTCGCGGTCATGACAGGCGCTCCTCAATCAGTTTCAGCGCCGGCAGCGTCACCAGTACCTTGTCAAAACGGATCAGCACGACCGGATCGATAGACGCCGCATCGCAGATACCCACGTTCGGCTAATTGCTCGCGGCGAGGAACATCTTTTCGTCGAACGCTTCATTCTGAATGAGCTCGCTGTCCAGCTCCATCTCCTTGAGCTTTGCCGCCAGTAACCTGGTCTTCGGCGCCTCGATCACGAGTTCTTTCACGATGACCAGGCGATCCTGGCGCACCAGCTCCGAGAGGACCGAGCGCAAGGCGGCGCGGTACATCTTCTTGTTGACCTTTTGTTCATAGTCGCGGGGCTTTGCTGCGAACGCACGACCACCGCCAACCCAGATCGGGCTGCGAATGGTGCCTGCACGTGCCCGGCCCGTGCCCTTCTGGCGCCATGGCTTCGTGCCACCGCCGCGGGCGGAAGAACGATTCTTCTGCGCCTTGGTACCGGCGCGGCTGCCGGCGAGGTAAGCCGTTACGACCTGATGCACCAGCGCTTCGTTGAACTTTGCGCCGAATGCCTCGTCGGCGACGTCAACGGAACCTGTTCCCTGCATTTTCAATTTCATGAGGACGCGCCTCCGTTCGTGGCTTTCACGGCCGGACGCACGTATACCTGTCCGTCGCGGTGGCCTGGGACAGCACCTTTGATCAACAGCAGATGCCGCTCGGCGTCGACGCGCACGACCTCCAGGTTCTGCACTGTGCGACGAACGTTGCCCATGTGGCCCGACATTTTCTTGCCCTTGAAAACGCGACCTGGCGTCTGGTTCTGACCGATTGACCCCGGCGCGCGGTGCGCGAGCGAGTTGCCATGCGTAGCGTCCTGAGTGCGGAAGTTGTGGCGCTTGACGGTGCCGGCGAAGCCCTTGCCGATCGAGGTGCCGATAACATCGACCTTCTGACCTGCTTCGAAAGACTCGACTTCAATCGTCGAACCAACCTCGTACTCCGCCGCGTCACTGTCGCTAAGGCGGATTTCTGTAAGAAGGTCGCCGGCTTCAACCTTCGCTTTCGCGAAGTGGCCGGCTTGAGGCTTGGACACGCGAGACGGCTTCTTGCTGCCAGCAGTAACCTGCAGGGCGCGATAGCCATCGGTCTCGACGGTCTTCACCTGAGTAATCCGGTTTGGCTGTGCCTCGATAACGGTTACCGGGATTGACGCCCCGTCATCCGTAAAGACTCGTGTCATGCCGCGTTTGCGGCCAACGATACCCGTCGTCATCTTCAAAACCTCGCACTGACTGCGATTGGCCAGCGCCTCATCCAAAAAAATCTCTGTCACCGCCGCGGATACGATTGCCCGTGGCTGTTGGGGACATTCTGCTTTTTCCCCGCTTCACGAGCCTGGCAGGGAGAAAAGCAGAATGTCCCCATTCACCAGACACGCGAAAGGGCCAGCCATCGCCGAGAACCTCATGTTCTCTCAGCTCTGGGGCTGACCCTGCGTCCGACCCGAACTCCCGTCCGGCCCGGCAATTCCGGGATTTGCCGTTTCGCCTTCGATTTCCCGGCGAATGAATGCTTGAGCGCCGCTTAACTGGTGCCTGTTGGCGCTATGTCTGAAACTGGCCGACTCCCGGCCCGGCCAATCCCAGCGAGCCCGCCATTATACGCCCCGAACCCCCAATAGCAACCGTTTTGGGACGGAAAATATGCGGAATTTTTGATTTAAAAATCAACGGCTTGTGGGCGGGATGTTTGCCCGCGAGGCCGAAAGCGAGCGAAGCTCGCAGACCGCGGGTGAACATGCCGGCCGCAAGCCGTTACATCAACCTCAATTGAGCTTGATCTGCACGTCCACACCGGCCGGCAATTCCAGCTTCATCAGGGCGTCGACGGTCTTATCGGTCGGATCGACGATGTCCATGAGCCGCTTGTGGGTCCGGATCTCGTACTGATCCCGAGCGTCCTTGTTGACGTGGGGTGAGATCAGGACCGTGTAGCGCTCTTTTTTCATCGGCAGCGGTATCGGCCCTTTGACCGTGGCGCCCGTCCGCTTGGCGGTATCCACGATCTCGCGCGCCGAATTGTCGATCAGCCGATGATCGAATGCCTTCAGGCGTATACGTATGTTCTGGTTTGTAGCCACTTAAAAACCTCGTTCTGTTGGAGCCTGCCATGCAGGCGACCCAACGTTTGTTCCGGCACCGCTGTCGCCCGCAGTACGGTACTACCGTAGTGGGCTCCTACGATACCCTTGCGTCCTACTCGAAGATTTTGGCGACGACGCCGGCGCCGACGGTACGGCCACCCTCACGGATGGCAAACCGCAGCCCCTCTTCCATCGCGATCGGCGCAATCAGCTCCACCACCAGCTGCACGTTGTCGCCCGGCATCACCATCTCGGTGCCCTCCGGCAGCTCCACCGCACCCGTCACGTCCGTGGTGCGAAAGTAAAACTGCGGACGATAACCCTTGAAGAACGGCGTATGACGGCCACCCTCGTCCTTGGTCAGAATGTAAACCTCCGCCTCGAACTTGGTGTGCGGCGTAATCGAACCCGGCTCCGCCAGCACCTGGCCACGCTCAACCTCTTCACGCTTGGTGCCGCGCAGCAGCACGCCCACGTTGTCACCGGCCATGCCCTCGTCCAGCAGCTTCCTGAACATCTCCACGCCCGTGCAGGTCGTCTTGTCCGTGTCCTTGATGCCGACAATCTCGATCTCGTCGCCAACCTTGATCACGCCGCGCTCAATACGCCCCGTCACCACCGTGCCACGCCCCGATATCGAGAACACGTCCTCCACCGGCATCAAAAACGTGCCGTCAATCGCACGCTCCGGCTCCGGAATGTAACTGTCCAT
>JAAUYH010156406.1_pt1 | contig 19463 bp, 20 predicted proteins | sample 7278061 | NCBI WGS metagenome assembly JAAUYH01 (sample SAMN14350203, study PRJNA611818) | marine sediment metagenome | isolation source: surface marine sediment (0.6m) | place: French Polynesia: Moorea | collected 2018-08 | reverse complement strand
TGTTCAAATGAACAGAGTATGTATGTAACAAAACCCAGCGAAATTGCTAAGTTATGTAAAGGATAAGACAATTAATAAGTTTTGTAAAGGCCTTTCATAGAAATCTTCCGGATCAAGGCCAGAAGCAGGCCAGAAGCGGGTATGTGTTGGTTAGGACTCTTTCTCAGCGCAACAATTAAGGGCTTGGCAAATCAGATAAAGCCAGAGCAATAAAAAAAACCGGTCTGGCGACCGGCTGTCTGCTCTATCTTGAACCCATGTCTGGAGTATAACGACTAAATGGGGATGTAACAACAGAAAGCGCTAAAATCCTTTGCCTTCAGCGAATATAGCAGAAAATGGTTCTTCTTTCTAGCGATTACCACCAGAAAGAAAAACCCAGGTGAATCTGAAACTTTGAGCTAGCCGCTAGAAAGGTAAAAGTAGGCTTATACCCCTTGACCTCTCGACTAGCTTTTAAACAGCCTGGAATGCAAGCCTCAAGTAGACAGATAAAAAACCGAATTAATTTAACGCTATTGCCTTACTTAAGCTAGCCCCGCCTAAATCGGTCCCCTGTAGATTTGCTTGACCTAAATCTACCCGCTTCAAAATCGAGCCTGTGAGTATCGCGTCGCTGAGGTTCGCCCCCTTAAGGATTGCTCCTGTTAGATCAGCGTTATGCAAATTCGCCCCGGTCAAGTTAGCCCCCGTAAGATCTGCATAACAAAGATTTGCGTTCGTCAAATCGGCGTTCTCCAGACTGGCGTAGCGCAAATTTGCAAGCCTGAGATCTGCTTGAGCAAGTAAAGCCCGACTCAAATCGACTTGTTCAAGATTACTGCGGATCAAAAGTGTCTGAGTGAAATTAGTTTTCACCAAACTAGACCGAGCTAGGTTGGCTCGCCACATGGTGGCCCCAGTCAGGTCAACTTGCTTTAACACCGATAAACTCAAATCCGCCCCTGCCAAATTCGCCCGCAGTAGATTGGCGCCCGTCAAGTCAACCTGCCTAAGATCAGCTTCCTCCAGGCAAGCCAAACAAAAATCTCTTTCACCGCTTTGATAATGCTCTAACAGAATATTGATGTTCATAATGCTTGTTCGAGAACCTTGTCGGCCTGACTCGAACTCATCTCCTAGAAAAAGTGCGCTAGAGAGCAACTCAAAGAGCCGTTAGAGCCTTCCGACTGGACAACCCAGTCTGCGATTTGTCAACAAACTACAAGACTGAATACAGGAATCTGTCAATTTTGACGCCTGAATTGTTAAATTATATTAACAAAGTTAACGATTTTGTTGCAAGCATTCACGGGTTTACATAGAAAATCAGGTTGACTTGCAACGGCGGTGAAGGGGCGATCGCGCTTTTGGCCAGCGCTGAAGAAGGCATTTAAGTCTAGAGTCAGCAGATAGCCCTTTAGGGATGTAACAATTCGATGACATGGAATCCTCATGGTAGGATAGCTTAATCCTGATATCGGTCGCCTTGGCGCAGCGGAGATGTTAAGGATAATTAGAACCCTTTTCGCCACAGGCGCCTAGCGACCCAAAAGCGGGTAAGCCGCATTCCAAAACATGAGCTTTTTTGACAAATTAAACAAAGCAGTTGAGCAAAACCAAAGTTTATTATGCGTCGACCTCGCCCCCAATCTAGACAGGCTGTCTTTTCGCTACCGGCCTGAAGGATTTGCGAATGCGGCGCCGCAGGATTTGCAGGAATGGCTATGGTTGCTAATTGCCGAAACGGCTGATTTAGTCTGTGCTTACACCGTCACACTCGATTGCTATCAAGTCTTAGGCGCTTCGGGATTGGCGCTATTCCGCCAGATTCTAGAGGTTATTCCAGATAACATTCCAGTTATCCTGGACGCCAAGCACAACAATGTAAACACCAGCACCCTCTTCGCGCAAACGGCCTTCTTAGACTGGAAGGTGGATGCAATCACCCTAAATTCCTATGCGGGGCAGGACCATGCAGCGCCATTCCTGATGTATCCAGATAAAGCTGTTTTTATTGTGTGTACAACTGCAAATCCTTCTGCGGCGGCTTTACAACAGCACCCAACACAACAGCGTCCAACAGCTGAATCACCGCTTTATCTCAAACTTCTAAAAGAAGCTAAAACTTGGGGAACGCCTGAACAAGTCGGATTTGAAGTCGGAGTGACCACTCCTGATGTCTTGGAGAAAATTCGCACCGCTGCGCCGGAACGGATGATCCTGGCGCGCAATATTTGGGAAGATGTCAACAATTGGCCTCAGCTAATCAAGCTAGGCCTGAGTAATCATGGAGACGGCTTACTCATCCCTGTCCCCGAAGAGCATCTCAAATATTCGCATCCGGGAGACTCTATTCGGGCCCTGAGGGACGACGTCAATCAAGTCAGAATGCAAGTAGGTCAAGGGCTTCCAGCGTGTTCAGTATGGCTGCCGGATGTCTGTTTGTTAAAGCGACATCCTTATGAGGATTTAATCTTACAACTTTACGATATTAGCTGCCTTCAGTTTGGTGAGTTTGTCCAAGCCTCAGGCGCCGTCTTCCCCTATTACATCGACCTACGGAAAATCATTTCTAATCCCCAAGTCTTTGACACCATCATCACAGCCTACGCCAACGTCCTCGAAACTCTGAAATTTGATCGAATTGCGGGCATTCCCTATGGATCCCTGCCCACCGCCACGGGGTTATCCCTACGGCTAAATCACCCAATGATTTTTCCCCGCAAGGAAGTCAAAGCCCATGGCGCTCGTCGCTTAGTTGAGGGGAACTTTAATCAGGGGGAAACAGTAGTGGTGGTGGATGATATTTTAATCACTGGCAATAGCGCCATGGAAGGCGCTCAAAAACTCAAATCTGTCGGCCTTAATGTCCAAGATATTGTGGTTTTTATTGACCATGAAAGTGGAGCAAAAGAGTCACTCCAGGAGAGTGGATATCGAGGACACGCAGTGTTAACTCTATCTGAAATTTCCGAAACGCTATATGAAGCAGGGCGAATTGATTCAGAGCAATTTCAGGCTTTAAAAAGCGTGCATGATTTACGGCAATTGTAATTTACCCGAGGAAAATCCAGGGCTGTTTCATGGTCGTATTGTTTAGTCCCCTTTACCCTCATTTCGGCCCTCACCCCTAGTCCACCAACAAAACTTGGGAAACGGGGAAAAGACTGGCGCTCCGTCTACTAAACTTGGCGCCAGGGTTATAGGAATAGTCTCCCTAAGGGCCATGCCAAACAAGGATCGCGGCCTTCTCAAAATCAATCCCCAAACGCCAAGCTGCTTCTTGCATTCGTGTTTCAGAAATATGAAAGATTAAGCTTTGCCTCATTGCCAAAATTTCTCAAAGGCGAAGCAGTATAATATTTATTGGATTAATATGATTTGATTGTTTCGACTACAAGCAATTATAGAACTCATATTCATTTATTATTTGATTCTTGTGCTACTTTCATTGTTATGATCAACAGTGTTAATGCATTAATAATTGGCGAAAGATCTTGATTAGAGGAAAATTCTGCTCCTTAACCCCCTAATATCCGTGGATTCGCCTTCTAATGGAGTAATATCTAAAATATCTATAGAATTTGATCAATCTAGCCTTACAACTCAACCTTACATTTAATAACCTAGCGGGGTAAACATATGAGCACCACTAACTTAACAGTGAACGAGCATCGAAACGAGGAAACAAAAGGCGACGAAGGAACGCAGGGGATCAATCTGGTCAAAGTCGAGGATGAGGAAGATAACGCGATCGTTCTTGCAGACAACACCCGGGTGATTCAATCTAAAACTCTACCGAATAACCGCCCCATCGCCATCGATAATTTTAAGGTGGCGCACGCCTTAACATTATCTGGCAATCGTCCGGTCATGGAGGACACGCTAGAAATCGCCCATACGGACACATTGCCGGGACATCGTCCTGTGGCGGTTAGCCATCTGAAGATTTCCACCATTGGCGCTTTACCCGGGAATCGCCCCATCGCCTCTAACGAAATCGATGATGTCCCCTCTGTGTTAATGGGTTACCTTGATTAAGGCAATCTTACATAGCCATGTCCAGCACTCGCAGCATCAATTTTTCGACAAATATCCGCAAGTGCGTGATTTTGAGCGGTCCTGTTTAGTCCTTCCAACGGGACCGAAATGTCATGGGCCGCCTGATAATCAACAATTTCCGTTCTATCGTATAGACAGGGGCTTAAATATATCCAAATTATCTTAAGTCCCTTTTTCCTTGCAGCATTCAGAAGAGGCGGCAACTCATGCTTGGCGATGAAGTCAGAGGCTAAAAAATTTGGACTAACCATGAGGACCGCCACCTTAGCCGCTTCAAGCGCAGTTTTGATTTCATCTCTCCACAAAGACCCTGGCTGAATTTTGGTATCATCCCAAGTCGAAATCGTTTGATTATGAATAAGCGGTTTAAGCATTCTCTGCAGTCTTGTTAGCCACGCTCGATCTGCGTGACTATAGCTAATAAACACTAAGGAGCGTTCAAGCTCATTGGGCTTAGTCAAGATTGGGGGATGACTTAAATGATGTACTCGCGCGCTTAACTTTCTCTCTAGTGACTGAGGATGGGGATTTGGACTCATTCCTTTCAACTGTCCATCTAATCTCTGAATGTATTTCTCTAAAGAGATATCGATTGGATCTCGCCCCGTATATTTTCTCCAAAAGGCTTGATCTTGGATACTAGGGATCGACTGCACTCCCCAACATGGCTTTCGTCGACTAAGCTCCTGTTTTGGCCAGAGACGGTGTAAAATGACTCGATGATTCCAGTAGCTTGGGCTATATCCTAAGAAGAGAGTTTTGCTTCGGTGCAGCTTGCTCAAAAGCTGTCCTGGCAGCAATGATGCGACGTCCCGATGGGACAAATAATCAATGTATTGGTCTTCGGTAATACCTGAGTTTTTCCCTTTGGGCAGCGCCTCAGCCATCCCCCCATAGAGTTTAAGAATGATCGGATAGTGATCGAGGGATAGGCGATCATACTTTTCTGGTTCATTAATGGGGACGGCTTCGCCTTCTTGCATCAGGTAGGTCTCATCTCCAGATATGGTTTTGACAAATCTTTGATGGACAAACTTACCTTTTCCCTGATCAAACTTAAAAGAGACTAAATCGAAGGGCTCCTTCGTCTGTTTGAACGTATTTTCAAGTGTGCTATCAAAGCAAGTGGTAACAATCAGAGGGTATGGAGGAGCATACCCTTTGTCGCGCATTCTCTTTGGCAGAGAGGCGAAGAATTTGTGCAGTTTATTGGGGGGATACTGTTTGGGAGAGTATTCAGTCCCAAACAAATTGATCAAGGCTTCATGAAGATCGTCTCGTTTCAGGGTCTCAATGGATTGAGATAGCGTTTGCAGCGCCATCTTCATCCTTGTATTGTCTGAACGTCCACAGGGTAAATGTGCAGTCGTTGCATTGTGTGGTGGGCAGCGGATGTCTTCTTTGGAGTAAAATCCAGCCACTTGATTGAGGTATGAGGCAAATTCCAGCATATTGGGGGGATGGGCGGGGGGATCATTTAAATGGCCGCTCCACCAACTTTCTTCTTCTCCCCCTGCATTGACGCGATCGCATAAGTTAATGTCAGGTCCAAGAAAGGGGACAATTTGGCCGCGCGCAATGGCGTTAACCACAGTCACTAGATTGTAATGTAAGTCAAGTGGATCAGAGACTGTCTCCTGGAAGAATCCGCCTGAATCTCTTTTTCCTAAAGTTTGGCAAACGTAAGGTTGAAGTAAATCAAACTTTTGGGGTTCAGTGTGATGGTTTTTAGTTAACGAGAAAGACGAAAAATCTGGCCCAAATTCTGTTTGGCGTCCATGCAGCAGATGGGCTTCACGCGGCCAGAATAGTAATTTTCCTTGGACCTTATCCAGTTGAATTTTGCCTGCTGTATAACCATATCCGCGTTCGGTTGGATTGACGTTCCCCATAAAGGAGTCCAATCCGAAGAATGAGCGCCCTTGCCAGATGTAGGCAGCTCCTGAAACACCTTCTGACATAACTGATTCAGCGGTTTCATGCCGATGGCCGCAGAGATGAACTGCAAAGTTTCCATCAGCGATGATGTGTTCGTTCAGATATTGTTGGGAGTTGGCGGTTAACCAAGCAGGCGAGTGGTGGGTCAATAGTAAACAGGCATGATGTTGCTTTGCCCAAGCGGCCCCTTCCTCCCCACAGGCTTGGTGAAACTGCCGACTGTTGAGGGCAAGCTTACCTTTATAGTCGTCGTTTGAAAGCTGCAGAAAACTCGTATTGAGGCCCACAATACCCAACTTAGCCCCCTCTTTTTCAAGGGTGACAGAAAAATCGCCTGGTAGGATTCCGAACTTTAGATGTTCAGGTTTGAGCGGTTGCCCTCGCCACCATGTATTGTAGTTCTCAAAGGCCTGTGCAACAACTTGGCGATAGTCTGAGTCGGCATCTTCCCAGAAGTACTTCTGGATGATTTGCTGTTCATTCCACTGCTGCAGCAGGATGACCGGGGCTTTCCCTTTATCGGGTCTGACCAAGTCATGATTTCCCGGCACGGCTAATACCTTAGGCGTCGAGCCAAGTTTCTGCAACCATGCCCACATTTGTTGCAGTAGGTCATCAACCTGCTGAAATTCTTCAACACTCCCGTGCTGAGTCAGGTCGCCCGTCAACAGAATTAAGTCCCAGGGGCCGCATTGTTGGTGAAGACGATCTAAATCCTGGAATAATGCTTCCCGCACACCGGGCCAGAGCCAACCTCGCTTCTTAACGCCTTGATGAAGATCTGTAAGATGTAGCCAACTAAAGCATGTCACGACAAATGCACCCCTTACCTGTTTGATGGGTAATATTCTTCATTAGCTTGGAGTGTCGAGTTAATCCAGAGATTTCCAATTTCTTGACCAGCGACACTCAGTGACAAGAGGTCTGACGCCATTAAGCTCACCCAACCACTAAACACGGTGCGGATTGTTATAAATTTGAACCGACTCTCAATTTAGAGGGAGAACTTTTGCGATTAAGGCGTCTTTCATGCACTCAATATATGTCAACCCCTCAAACGAATTTAAGTGATAAGAAACTCATTTTAATGAGAAAAGTAAACCTTCTGAATTCAGAATACCGCCAAAGTTCGCAACACAAATAGCAATGACAAATTCAGGAGGAAGTAACTTATACTACAAGCTTAGAGAGTTTTTTTGCATCTCAGATTGGCTTGAAAAAATACTTAATGTATAAAGAAAATTACCAAGATATGGTATCTCGATATAATCTGGAAATTTGGGTTTTCTGGTAAATGTAAATAGCACGCTATATGCAGTAGATAAACCGCTAATTTGAGGGTTTAAAAACACTATTTATGACGCCAGACAAAATCCCAGATGGAAGATAAATAATTCGATTCAGGAAGTCTTTGAGTTTTCCCTTGTTCTGGTTTAAATGTAAGGATATCTCCATCTGTGATTCTGCTAATTTACTAGCTCATAGGGGTTATATTACTAACATACGGAAAAGACTGATCGAGCAACAAATGCAATACACCTTGTTGATTCTCTGAGAGAGAATCAACAAGGTGTTTTTTAGAAATCAATAATTTTGAATCTCTACAGCTAAATATTCGTCTTGCTCAAATGTATGACAAGCGTATTACGATATGGCGATTTTTGTCGCTGAATTCGTCATTTCTAGAGAGCGCTTTTCAGTATTATTTCTCGTCTACCACAATTCTAAAATAGCAATGAATTCTACTTCTATAGAATTCTTTTTGGAATAAAGGAAATATAGTCCCAATCAGCCATTCTTAACTGCGAATTTATAGATATGATCCTAAATTAGTTGTGAACCCTTTAAAGTTGATGTCCCTATGGGAAGAGGCTTGTATAGTCCTAAAAAGCATTTAGACTCTACAAATAAAATAGGCTCTCTACACGAGAAGAGTGATATTGGATTTATACAAGCATAAATATATTAGCTGGGTTTTCCTTAACATGGCCAAAATCCTACTTTAACGGCATCAGAGCATGCAAACTTGACAAGCGTACCCGGTGTAGTCTACATGCTCTATTCAGTCATCTCCATGCACTTCAATACAATCGAGGCGATCTCGGTCCGAAATTGGGGGGCTGCCCTTCGAACGTGATAGCAACACCCTGATCTGCAGGCAATTTCCTCCACGCCAGGGAGACAATTAGCTGGCATTCCTTTGGCGAGCCGGTAAAAGGTGTTTGGCCGTCAGATATTTGTGGATTTCCAAAGGCTTGAGTTTGCATAAGTCCTTGGCCAGCTCTTGAATATGAATACTTGCGGACAACAACGGCGCCAGCGCCTCCCGCATGAACCCTAAAATTTGAGGCTCGGCCACCAGAAGCACTTTCCGAACCTGGTAAGTATGTGTCGCATTCACGATTTCGGTTGCAATCTCACGGGTAAAGCGGCGTTCAAACTCATCAATATGATGTTGGCGATGATCATCATATCCGTGAGCTTGATGGGCTTTCCCTCGGTTCCGCCCCGTTTTGGCGTTAGCCCAAAGCGCCTTGCCAGTGCGATCTTGGACAGGGTTTAATAGCTCCTTACGTTCAACCAAGTTGGGACCAGGCTGAGTAAAAAATTCTGCTTCCTCCACCGTAAACAGACGAGCCTTCGTTCCATCAACCACTGTAACTAATAATTCACTCATAATCCTTCTGTTAATACTCAACGTTTGGAATCGAAAAATATAGGAAAGGAAAAAGGGGCAAAGGTAAAGATGAGAGGACGATACACGCCCCTTCCCCTTTTCCCCTTCCCCTTTCCCGGCTTAAGTTGATACCCAAATTTCAGACCGAACCCAATTGCCAATCCTAAAGCCTTAAGTTAAGTCGCCTTTGCCGAGTTGTTAGACGCCTTAACTCACCGGAACCGCTTCACCCCCGGCTAAGAGCAATGGGAAGTGATGGGCATTGGGCGAATGCATCACCTGAAGCCCAATGTTGGCCCGGTTGATGACATCGGCGTTCGTATTAATGACCCTCCCTTGGCTGTCAAGCACTGAATGGTTGAAATTAAATCCGTTCAAATTGAACGCCATTGTTCCGACCCCCAAAGCAGCAAACCAGATACCAATTGTGGGCAGCGCAGCGAGTAAGAAATGGAACGCTCGATGGTTCTGGCTGCCTAAGCGGGGAATGAGTAACCGACCTAAGAAACCATAGTGTCCTGACAGATAGTTATAGGTCGCCTCTGGTTGACCAAATTTATATCCATAACTCTCAGATTCCTTCTCTGTGGTGACTCGAATCAGACTAGAGTTGACGAGAGAGCCGTGTAACGACGCTAAGAGCGCGCCGCCAAATACCCCCGCCACCCCTAGCATATGGAACGGATGCATCAGGATATTGTGGTCAGCTTGAAAAGCCAGCATGAAATGGAATGTTCCTGCTATTCCCAGCGGCAGTCCTTCCGAAAAACTACCCTGCCCGATCGGATACACAAACAACACTGATGTGGCGGCTGCAACCGGAGCAGAGAAAGCAACCGCGATCCAAGGCCGCAAACCCAAGCGATAACTTAACTCCCACTGGCGGCCTAAATAAGCCCAAATGCCGATCAAGAAGTGAAACACAATTAATTGATAGGGGCCGCCATTATAGAACCATTCCTCTAGGGACGCCGCCGCCCAAATAGGATAAAAATGGAGTCCAATTGCCGCGGAGGTGGGAACAACCGCCGCTGTAATCACATTATTTCCGCCCATGATGGAGCCAATCACCGGCTCTCGAATGCCATCCACATCCACAGGCGGCGCTGTGGCGAACGCCAGGACAAAACAAACAGCAGCGGCTAGCAAGGTGGGAATCATCAGCACCCCAAACCAGCCAATATAGATCCGATTTTGGGTGCTGGTAATCCAGGCGCAAAATCCATCCCATAGATCAACAATTCCGAATCCAGCTCGCCGTCGAACTACGGTATTCATATCGCATTCCTCCCCCTCAAGATTCTGCTTGAGGAAAGTGAAAACCTAAAATCAATAACGTCAAAGCGGCTGGAAACGCTCGATTTATCAGGTCGTAAAGGGTTAAGAGGTTATGTCGCCGATTAGTCGTAACCTGTAGACAGAGGACGGACCATGAAGGGTAGTTTGGGAAATTGCCCTGTCTATTAATTACCGCTTACCTACTCAAACGAATAGATAACGCCTTGCGCCCTTCTTTTTTTCCTGAGTCTTTCGTCCAGTCGCCCTATGCTTAAAGTAGGCGATGAATTTGAGGAAATTGTGAGGAATCTAGACCTCAACTTATCCCATCGCTATCCCAATACCGATGGAATCAACCATTGATCCCAAAATGACGTAGAAATTCTCCGCGCCAGAAGAAATCACCGCCTGTTGCAGCGGCTCATTGCTACAACAGGCGATGAAATAAGTTGCACTGTTTCAACTCAAATTTTCAAACAGGCGCATGATTGAGTGTTACAATATGCTCGCAATGCTCAATCAATGTTAACGTCTTCAAATGCGTCCACATACCGCCCGATGTAGCGGAGCTGGCCATTTGGAGTGACTTCCATTGGAATCAGGTCCATTCTGCCATTGATATGCACCTTGAAGTAAACAGTCTTGGAGAGCGCCAACGGTTCACAATTGACATTCATAGGATTCTCCTAGTTTTATAAAGTTTTTCAGCTGTTTGCACACCAGTTCAATTCCCCTAGCCGGATCTAGTCGGCTATTGGTTTGAGGAATGAATACGGCCTGTTTTTTTTGAGGGTTGCGAGTATCCCTCAGAGAGTTTTGGCCTTTAATTAGCTTTCCAGATAGCTTATGGGAGACAAGGTGTCAAACTCAGGGCAAAAATGTGAGAATCTTTTCATAAATGGCGCTTGAAAAATATTTGAAATTGCAGTATGAATCCATCCGCTGCTTTGCCCACCTTTGTGATCACGCTCCGAGAAGGCGTAGAAGCGGCGCTTGTAGTGGGCATTGTTCTCGCTTGTTTACAGAAAGCGCAAAAACCCCAACTTAGTCGTTGGGTTTATTTAGGAATCTTTGTCGGCGTTATCGGCAGCTTGTTGATCGGGTTACTGTTAGGTTGGGCGCTGCAGCAAGCAAATTATCTCAGCCCCCAGGCTGCTCCAATCATCCAGCCAGTATTGGAGACGATTCTCTGTGGGATCGCGATCACAATGTTAAGTTGGATGCTGATTTGGATGACTCAGCAGGCGCGATCGCTCAAGGGCGAACTGGAAGGGTCTGTAACCGCAACCCTGCAACAGAGTGAACAGGCGGCGGGATGGGGCGTATTTTTGTTAATTAGTATTGCTGTGCTGCGAGAAGGCTTTGAAACCGTCATCTTCATATTGGCGAATCTGCAGCAAAGCGCTTCAGCGAGTATAGGAGCCCTCTGCGGTTTGGCGGGCGCCGTTGGCATTGGAATTGCTTTATTCAAATGGGGGGTGAAGATCGATCTTCGTCGGTTCTTTCAGATTATGGGAATATTCCTATTGCTGATTGTGGCGGGATTAGTGATCTCCACCTGTCGGAATATCGACGCTGCTGTCTACGCCTTCGGGCAAGTACAGGAGCTGACAGGAACCTTATGCTTTTCTACTGAGTCTTGTGTTTTAGGGCCCCTGGTTTGGGACGCCACTGATGTTTTACCCGACAGTCAGTTTCCCGGGGTCATTCTGAAATCGCTCTTAGGGTATCGTGACCATCTATATTGGGTTCAGGCGATCAGCTATAGTTTGTTTCTTTTCCTGGTTGGCAATCTTTATTTCCGCAGTTTGAGGAGCCAACCGATCGAGCCTGAAAAGTCTTTGGCGAGAAGTCAATCTAACTGAGCCAGTCAATTTATCTGTTTATTCTGAACTCTGCAGGCCAACAGCGCTCCAACAGCGTTCTAGTAGTTGCCGATTTTTTTCTAGCGCGTAATCTTTAGACCAGCAGCTTTCCAATAACTGAATCTGATAAGGATAAAAAAATTTCATCGGATTCAAGATCACTGCAACTTTTGACGTAAACAGGGGTTGATTTAGATATCGCCAGAGTGCAGACAGTATATGACTTGTTTTAAATTTCATAGCGGTTATCTCCTGGCTATCCGCAAATTGATCAGGGCTACACAAACCCTCTAAGACAATTGTCAGCGAGCCATCGCCTCAAAATGACCACAGGATTGGGCGGGAGGCCTGCAAGACATGCTTCCAACAAGAGTTATTCCATGTAGCAGGCTTTAGATCAGCCCAGACTGATATGCTGATGAGCATCTAGCTGGCCGTTTAAGGCAGTTGGCAGTTGAGCATAGACAGGGGCGCGGTAATCTCCCTGCATACCGTCTCCTGCCTACCATGCACCGCAATCCTAACCACCTAATCAGCCAATTAAATGGGGAACAGCATATCCACTTTGAAGATAAGAAAGCAATTTGAGGATCTTGTGAAGGAAATTTTTCTGGAGGAAATATTTTGTCGGCGCGCCATATCCACCCAAAAAGTCCGATGAAGAAGACGTACAGAACATAGAGGTCAGTCAGAAACTGGATTCTGACGCCTGACGCCTGTTTTCTTACCCAGTGAACATCTTCCGCTAAAAAGCGTCCGGTATCTTCACAAGATCCTCATATTATTTCCCTAGTCTCAAATTGCAGACGACCCTCTCAGGAAGCTCTCTCTGTAAAGGATGCAGATATTTCTGACGATTAATGCAGAAGTGCGCCTAGGAAAGGTCAAATTGGTTTCTATCCTCAATTTCAGTGATGGAGAGTTAATTATGTCCAGTCCTAATCGATTACAGACACTCATTCAATCTCTGATCACAGTTCCCCAGCGGATCATTCGCTATATCTCTTGGCCCGCAATGAGAATTTTTGGTCCAACGGATGATGAATTTCCTGAAACGGGCGTACAACCGTTTGAGGGAGACATCCCTGATAAAGAAACCCAACACGGACATTCTTGGTGACTGAAAAGCCAGAATCATAGCAGGGTCCAAATTGTACAGGACCTGGGTCGATGAAGACTATGTGGACTGGGGTGGAAAAATGACCGTCTTCAAGAAAATTCTTGTAGCGATTGATCGGTCCCTGCAGGCAAACGCCATATTTGAGCAAGCCTTGAATATGGCGAAAGTTTCAGGGAGCAGTCTGGTTATCTTGCATGGGCTTCACCCTGAGTCAGACATCAAAACCGACTACTTAATCGGCGTCGCAACGCTTGGCGATTTGGGGTTATATGGCCAGCGGCGGCGACGCCAACATGAGCAGCTACAGAAGCAACTAGCCAATGCCCAAAGTTGGCTACAGAAGTATTGCCAGGAGGCCGTTGGGCAGGGAATATCCGCTGAGTTAATTTACCCCATTGGAGAACCGGGGGCTGAAATTTGTCAGGCGGCTCGGAACCATCAGGCTGACCTGATCATGATGGGCCGTCGCGGTCGCCAAGGGTTGACTGAAACATTGCTTGGCAGCGTCAGCAACTATGTTATCCATCATGCTCCTTGCGCCGTTTTGATTGTGCAAGAATGATACGGAGCTCCAACTTAAAGCGGGACAATCCAGCAGAGAAGGAATACAGAAGTCAGAAGTCAGAAGTTAGTCAGGAACTGGATTCTGTCTCCTGTCTCCTGTCTCCTGAATTCTTGCCCCGTTAGAATGTCCCGGCTTAAGTTGATCTCCTGATACGTTATCTCGGGTGTCACCACGTCTAACTAAACATGCTCACAGCAAACCAAGGGACAGTTGTCGCCGTACGGGGAAGCGTCGTTGACATTAGCTTTCCAGAATCAACACCTGAATTGCATAGTCTGCTTAAAGTTGGAGAACAGGACCCGGTTGCCGTTGAAGTGGTGACTTACCTGAGTTCTGAAGTGGTTCGAGGTATTGCCCTCAGCCCAACTCAGGGCTTGGCTAGGGGAGCTAGGGTGATGAACACCGGACGCCCTTTACGGGTTCCAGTGGGAGAACAGGTGTTGGGACGCGTCTTCAATGTATTTGGCGACCCCATTGATGGGCTACCGTTTGGGGAGGGGGAGCAGCGATCGCTCCACGCCAATCCCATTCCCCTAAGTCATCAGGTCGCCGCCACCGAAATTCTAACAACGGGGATCAAGGCCATTGATCTCCTGGCGCCGATTGAACGGGGGGGGAAAGCGGGCTTATTTGGCGGCGCGGGGGTGGGCAAAACGGTTTTGATTACGGAGATGATCCACAATGTTGTCAGCCAATATAATGGCGTCAGCATTTTTTGCGGCATTGGGGAGCGATCTCGGGAAGGCGAAGAACTCTACCGCGAGATGAAAACAGCGGGCGTATTAGCCAACACCGTCATGGTGTTTGGCCAAATGAACGAATCCCCCGGATCGCGTTTTCGAGTGGGTCACGCCGCCTTAACCATGGCTGAATACTTCCGAGATGACGCCTGTCGGGATGTGTTGTTAATGATTGACAATATTTTCCGCTTTATTCAAGCCGGTTCAGAAGTCTCTGGCCTGATGGGACAGCTGCCGTCCCGCGTCGGGTACCAACCCACCTTAGCCACCGAACTGGCTGAACTGGAAGAGCGAATTTGCAACACCGCCAATGGCGCCATTACCTCTGTCCAAGCCGTCTACGTCCCCGCCGATGATCTCACCGATCCCGCCGCTGTCCATACCTTCTCCCATCTGTCCTCTTCAATTGTCCTATCCCGCAAACGAGTTAGCGAAGGCCTCTACCCCGCCGTCGACCCACTCCAGTCCGGATCCAAGATTTTGACCCCGCCCGTTGTCGGTAAACGTCATTACCAAGTCGCCCAAGCCGTGCGCAAAAACTTAGCCGACTACGAAGATCTGAAAGACATTATCGCCATGCTCGGTTTAGAAGAATTGGCCCAAGGCGAACGCCAAACCGTCTACCGCGCCCGCAGACTAGAGCGCTTCCTCACCCAACCCTTTTTCACCACAGAACAATTCACCGGCCTAAAAGGACGAATCGTCTCCCTAGACCAAACCCTAGACGGCTGTGAACGCATCCTCAATGACGAATTCTCCAACACGCCGGAGCGTTCCCTCTACATGATCGGCGGGGTGGATGAAGCGACAAAATAGGGAGATCCCCATGCACCTCAAACTCCTCCTCCCCACCGAAGTCCTCATCGACCAACCCGTCTCGAAGGTGATAGCCGAAGCTGAGAGTGGTTCGTTTTGTTTGTTGCCGCGTCACATTGATTTTCTGACAGCGCTGGCGCCTGGGATTTTACTGTTTGAATCTGAGTCAGGGGAGGAAACGGTTGTGGCGGTGGATGAAGGCATATTGGTGAAATGTGGCGCTGAGGTTTTAGTATCCACGCGTAATGCAGTCCAGGGAAATGACCTAGAACACCTGAGGCAGCAGGTGGTGAAACAGTTTCGAGAGGTGGACGAGCAGGAAAGGTTAACCCGCTCTGCCTTAGCGCAATTGGAGGCCAGCCTTGCCCGTCGCTTTATGGACCTACAAACCAGGAGCTAACCGATGGATAATTCTGAGTCGCCTCAAGACAACCGAAAACCCGTCTGGGATTCTTTTCTGGCCAGGGTGAGCGGCAAGGCGGAGCGCAAGCTCAAGGCGCGACAGGGAAAAAAAAGCGTTTGGTTTGGGCTGGGTATGTTTGGCTTGGTGGGGTGGTCTGTCGCCATCCCCACGCTGCTAGGAGTCGCACTCGGGGTTTGGATTGATAATCATATTTCCAGCCGCTATTCATGGACGTTAATGTTGCTGGTGATTGGCGTTGGCATGGGCTGTTTTAACGCCTGGTACTGGGTTGACAAGGAGAGTCAGGGTGATTGAATCCGAAACTATTCTCCTATTGCTCACCTTGTTAGTGGGGGCCACTATTGTCCTTGCTATCTTAACTAAAGCAGGCTTAGAGCGAATTGGCGCTCCGGCTCTGGTGGGCTACCTGGTGATGGGCTTTCTGATGCGCTTATGGAATTACCAGGGGATATTCACGTCAACAGCGGTTTTGGAGGTGTATAGTTTTCTGGCGGAGCTGGGGATTATATCCCTGCTATTTCGCGTAGGGTTGGAGAGCAATCTAGCGGGGCTACTGCGTCAACTACCCCGGGCTGGTCTGATCCTGGTGGGCAATCTCTTGTTCAGCGGCATACTTGGGTTTCTGGCGGCTTATCACCTCCTGCAGTTGGCCTTGATTCCCAGTCTATTCATTGCGGTAGCGCTAACCGCCACCAGTGTGGGTATTTCAGTGGGGCTTTGGCAAGAGGAGGACGCGCTGAATTCTCCTAATGGAGAGCTGTTACTGGACATTGCAGAGATGGACGATATCGCTGCGATCGCACTGATGTCTCTGCTCTTCGCCATCGTTCCTTTCCTGAACGGCGATGTTGAGGGCGACTTTTTACCCGCCCTGGCTCAAACGATAGGTCCCTTTCTCTTAAAAGTCTTCACCTTCGGAGCCTTTTGTCTCGTTTTTTCTCGCTACCTTGAGCGACCCCTAACCCGGTTCTTTGAAAGTATCGAACCGCCCCCGGATCCCATGTTGATGGTGGCGGGCACAGGCTTTATTATCGCTTCATTAGCCGGCCTGCTGGGATTTTCAGTAGCTGTGGGGGCGTTTTTTGCTGGCCTTGTATTTAGTCGAGATCCGGACGCCGTCACCTTTGACGCCTCCTTTGGAACCCTTGCGGAATTCTTTATTCCCTTCTTCTTCATCCATATTGGCATGACCCTTGATCCCAGCGTTTTGCCCGTATCCCTCGGCCTGGGATCTGTATTGATCGTGGCCGCTGTCCTCGGCAAACTCATCGGCGCTGGAGTCCCTGCGTTATTGACGGTAGGCCAATCCAGCGCTACTCTTCTCAGTCTCAGTATGGTCCCTCGGGCGGAAATCGCCATGGTGATTATGCAACGGGGACGCTACCTGGGAGATTGGGCAGTGTCTTCCCAAGTCTTCGCCGCAATGGCCATGGTTTCAGTCGCCACCAGCCTATTTCCCCCCTTACTGCTGCGTCCCCTATTACGGCAATGGCCGCAAACACAGGAGATAGAACCATGACTCTAAACCTGCTCATCCTCATTGTCGCCTTCCTTGTCGGAGCCGGACTCGGTTTAGTCTATTTTGGCGGACTTTGGCTAACCCTACAAAACCTTCCCAAGCCGCCCCAATTGATCCCATGGGTGCTCGGAAGCCTGTTCCTGCGATTTGCGATCGCCCTAGGCTGCATATATCTACTCATCAATTACTTCGCTGGAGAACAAATGTTTCTCTCCCTCCTCACATTTAGTCTGGGATTCCTTTTGATACGCAACTTTTTGATCGCTCGCCTTAGGCCCCAGTGAAAGGGGTAAGGGTGGATGGGTGGATGGGTGGATGGGTGTGGAGCCTCAAATGGGTCTGAAATACGACCCGTGGGCAATGCCACACTATGGATCTTCCCCTCTCTCCCGTATCTCCCTTCCCTATCTCCCCCTGCCTCCCTTGCCTCCCCTGCTTCCCCTACCTCCCCTGCCTCCCCTGCTTCCCCTGCCTCCCCCAACCCCATCTCCCCTATCCCCTCGCCTCTTCCCTCCCATCCACCCATCTACCCCAAAAGGAGCCCCACCCTCATGAACCTCACCCCGGACCAAATTGTATTCTGGCAATGGGGACCGATCACGATCAACGCAACGCTAGTATTCACCTGGATTGTAATGGCGTTGCTGGTATTGTTTTCTTGGTTTGTCACTCGTAAGTTATCCGCCTCCACTCACATTTCGCGGGGACAGAATTTACTAGAAGTTTTAGTGATCGGAATTTGCAATCAAATTGAAGAAATTAGTGAGCAGAAACCTGAACCTTACTTGCCCTTTATCGGCACCCTATTTATCTTCATCGCGGTTTCGAATGCGCTGAGTATTCTGCCAGGGTATCAGCCGCCGACGGGATCCCTATCCACTACGGTCGCCCTTGCCATCTGCGTCTTTTTCGCTATTCCGCTTTACGGTATTCGGCGGCGAGGTTGGGTGAGTTATCTCAAGCAATACCTGCAACCTAGCCCGATCATGTTGCCGTTCAATATCATTGGGGATCTTTCCCGAATTATTTCGCTCGCGGTGCGTCTCTTCGGCAACGTGATGAGCGGCACAATGATTGTTTTAATTCTTCTCTCCATTGCCCCCCTGCTTTTTCCGGTCGTCATGCAAGCAATGGCATTACTGACAGGGATGATCCAAGCTTATATCTTTGCAATTTTGGCGATGGTTTTCATCGCGGCGGCAACGCAAATGGAGGAAGAACAGCAGGTGCTAAACAACACGATAGAGGTAACCCATGGATAACGTCGCATTAATTGGCATGGCCTCCATTGTAATGGCGGGATTGACTATCGCAATTGGCTCCATAGGACCCGCAGTAGGGGAAGCAAGGGCTCTCGCCCAAGCCCTAAGCGCCCTCGCCCAACAACCGGATGAAGCCAACACTATCACCCGCACTCTGTTTGTGGGAATGGCGTTGGTGGAGTCTACCGCAATTTACTGCTTTGTAATTACCCTCATCTTGATTTTTGCTAATCCGTTTTGGGACTACGTTAAAGCTCAAGCCGGAGGCTAAACTATGCTGATCGATCTAGAAACGACCATTTTCCAAATCATCAACTTTCTGATCTTGGTTGCGCTTTTGAAACGGTTCCTCTACGGCCCGATTACCCGAGCGATGGCGAAGCGTCAGGAGCAGATTGCTGCGACCCTGGAAAATGCGGCCGCCAAGGAGGAGCTTGCTCAGCAGGAAGCTGAGTGCTATCGCCAGAAACAGCAAGCCTTAGACGCCCATCGAGAAGAACTGCTGACGGAAATCCGCCAACAGGTGGAAGAGCAACGTCAAGTCATGCTCAAGCAAGCCCGGGAGGAAGTCGATGGAGTCCGTTCTCGATGGCATGAAGCTGTCCAGAAAGAAAAACAAGTATTTTTGCATAACTTACGTCAACAAGCCGGGCGTCAGCTCGCACAAACAACGCGTCATACCCTGAATGAGTTAGCCAACGCCTCCCTAGAAAAACAGATTGTCGACGTCTTTATCAATCGCCTCCATCACCTGAATCAACAAGAACAACAGGCCCTCCAATCCGCCCTCGCCACCACCAATGGCTCACAGAGTTTGATTATCCACAGCACATTTCCCCTTCCCCAAGAAACACAATTCAAATTAATAGAAGCCATTCAAGGTCATAATCCTTCAGGCGCGCCTAATTCCATTAATGTGGAGTTCAATACCCAATCCGACACCCTCTGCGGCATCGAACTTAAAACACCTGGGTATAAGTTGGCTTGGAACTTAGACTATTATCTTGAGGGCTTGGAGGAGAATTTAGCTCGGGTTTTAGAGAATGGGAATAGATGGGGATAGGAAGGGAGAAGCAAGGGAGGCAGAGGAAGCAGGGAGCAGGGGGCAGGGATAATTCATTCAAAAAAGGAAAGAATTTTCGGAATATCATGAGCCCAGAACCGCTTGGCTTTGGTCAAAGAACGACAGCCGTTATGGCGGGCGATGTTGATGGC